>Ga0302320_10015362_pt1 | contig 15741 bp, 5 predicted proteins | sample Bog_T0_3_FD_202130 | JGI IMG/M metagenome (GOLD analysis project Ga0302320, IMG submission 202130) | Peat permafrost microbial communities from Stordalen Mire near Abisko, Sweden - Bog_T0_3 | ecosystem: Environmental > Terrestrial > Soil > Wetlands > Peat | place: Sweden: Abisko, Stordalen Mire... | reverse complement strand
ATAAAACATTTGATATTTGTCTATATTAAAAAAATAATTTTATAAATTGCCTTTGTTGTATTTTATATTTTTTTTATAATGTTTTTACAAATTTAATATAAATAATTTATAATGTAATCCTGGATTTCAAAAGTAGTTTTGTTGTAAAAAGAATACATATTATATATATATATTTAGTTTTCTTTAAAATATTATATAGAAATTTAGTATATACATTTTCAATATTTCAAATATATACTAGATTTTCCTTTTATTTTCCTTTTAAATTCCTTTTAAATTCCTTTTAAATTCCTTTTAAATTCCTTTTAAATTAAAGAAATATACATAAATTTCTATTCCAAATCTAAACAACTCTTAATGAAAAGACAGGAAAATCCTGATGATCTCCCGACAGATCTCAACCCTGAATCCAAAAAACCCCAATTATCCAGATCGGTTTCAACGACAAATAAACTCTTAAAAGTTATTCCAATAAAAGACGCCTATATAGCCAAAATTCTCTCAAAAAACCCAGACAAATTCCTTAATCATTTCTCAGAACTCGCAGAAAGCCTTTCAGTAAAACATCGACTAAAAATCGATCAATATTCAACAGCATTGGAACTTTCAGTGGAAAACCCTGAAAATAACAATATAGAAGTCCTTCATGAAGAATTTTCTAATATTCTCGAAAACCTTAAGAAAAACCTCAATGAAACCAAGATCCCATGTAGTCTCGAAGAATACCATTCTTTATTGAAATATATAGAAAAAGGACACATTGTGATAGAGGGTGATATCCATTATATCAATGAACTCAATAGCAAGCCTTTGATTCTCAAGGAATTCATAGTAAATGAAGGTTTTTCAATGGAAATCGTCTTGGTTGAAGATTTCCAAACGATGAGTCTTGAAACATCTGATAATTTAGTGATAAATTTCACGAAAAATGGCGTTTTTCTAGACGAGTTCATGCAGAAACAGAAGATTTGCAAGAAAATCACTCAATTTTTCAAGAAAAACCAGAACTTCTATGTAAAAGATGAGATTATGGAAGCTAATTTGCCCGAATTCAAGGTATTTCTGCAGATTTTCGATTCCCAGGAGATATTGGAAGAAGGTTTTCTCTTGAAAATGACTAGGAAATATATAAGACAACTCCTGGATCGAATTTTATTCAATAAACAATATATAAATCTCTATTATCCAGTTACAATAGCTCGAGAAAAAGAAATCATCAAGATTTTCCTAGAGGAAATTATGGAAATTTCTCGAAATTATCCAGAAGATGCGAATTTCTTGATGTTTCCTTCTAAAATCAGTTTCCTTTGCATTGAGAAACAAAAGGAGATTTTATTAGAGATTTTCGAGAAGTTTAAAGCCATTGGAAGTCTTGAGGAATTGCCTTCAGAATTAAAACAAGGAGGAAGATGGTCTCTTACTATTGATAATGGTTATAATAATATTAATAGAGCAGGAGGTCTGTTTATGAATCCTTTCAATAATAATGTGGGTCAAAACAGAGGGAAAACATTGGATTCGAAGGCCTCGAAAATCATTGAAAGAGCTTATATTTTGGGGGAAAAACAAGGGTTTGTTTTGATTGATGAGAGGAAAATCCAGGATCATTTGCAACAGAATCAAAATCCAAATTATTATGGGAAAAAGAGCTTGTCGGGAAAACGATCATCTAATAAAAATCAATGGAATAACGATAATAACAATGGAAATGATAAGAATTTCATGAATGAAGATGAAATTACTATAGATTTCAAGAAAATGGCTGAGATCTCGAAATTAACAGGATATGAAAAATTGATAATTTTCGATGATTCGACGAAAGAATTCCAATATTTAGATGAAATCTCAAGTGGGTTTATAAGTTATGACCAGAAAATCAATAAAGTCTTGACTTTTTTGAAAAAAATACTTGTCAAAAAGTTGATTTATCATGTGGATTTCGAAACTATGTTGCCCATAGAAAAGATCTATTCATTTGATTTGACGAATTTCACATTAAAGCCTTTTGATGAAAATGTGAGATCTCAAAACAACAATAATGTTAATAATAATTTTAACAATAATAACCTATTTCAATTCGGGGGTTTGCAAAACCCTCAAATTCTCAATATCGCTCGAACCAAAGATAAGAAATTGAACCCTTTTCTCAATAAAACGCTCAAATTACTCAAGAATAAAGGAGTTTCTATTCGAATTACTGACGCTTCTGCTTTAGAAATCGAAAAACCCTCGAATAAAACCCCTCAATTGATCATTAGGACTATAGAAAATGAAGGACCCATTGTCCAAACTATCAAAGAGCTTTTATTAAAGAAACAAATCGCTCATTTTATGAAAATGAGGCAAAATTCAAGACTTCTCCAGAAATCCTTAGAAGATCTTTGTCTTCGTAATAACATCCAATGGGATTTGAATGAGAAAGTCTTGAGAATTCGAGGCAATAGGAAAACAATCAATAATATGCGTTTGGAGATCCAGAAACTTGATGAAATGGATTTAGAAGACGCCATAATTCCTGAGAATTGGGACCCACAGGTTGAAAATCTAAAGGAAGTTGATTTATCACCTCAATCTCTTGAATTCGCAGATGTTTCCAAAGCCTTCAAAATCACCTGTTCCCAATATGAGATTTTCAAGGTGATAAGAATCCAAAATAAGAAATTATGGGAAAATTACATTTTCGAGAAAAAACGCTTGAAATTCAAAGGCGATTGCACAGAAAAGATGCTTTTTCATGGCACGAGAAACAATGATCCTATTAAGATCTATTCAGGCATTGAAGAGGGGTTTGATGTGAGATTGGCGAATCATGGAGCGGTGGGAAAAGGCATCTATTTCGCTGAAATGGCTAGTTATAGTGTTGGAGGATTTGCTCATCAAAGGGCTAAAGGGAATTTCGTGATTATTTATGCCAATGTTTTGGTGGGAGCGAGTTATGCTAGTATGGGTGGCAATTATATCATGCCACCTTATATGCCTAATGATTCGAATAAGAGATTTGATAGTGTCAGGGCTGGAACAAATTATACTGTATATAATAGTAATAGGGCATATCCGGCTTATGTTATTGAATATAAAGGAAATAATAATTTAGGAAGGATGATGGCACCACTTGGGAATTTAAATATGTTGGGAAATAATTATAATGTCTTTAATAACAATGTTGTCGCTGTTGATGATGATGAAGATGATTCCAATTATTATGAGGAGGATGATGAGGAGGAAGCTTGAATTTGATTTGAAGAAGAATTTAACTTTAAAAAAACGATTAAATTAAGTAATTTAAAAAAAAAGAAAAAAGATTTCATTTAAAAGCATAAAGTTATAATGAAAATCCATAAATTTAATTTTGTTCTCATTAGGGTTAGAAAACGCAAGGTTTCTTCGTTCTTTTTGTTTCGATTATTTTTAAATGAATATTCTTTGTTTTTATCAAAAATTTTTTAAATCTTTAATCTTTTCTTAATTTTTTTTCGGTATTTTATTTATTTTTTATGCCTTCTTCCTTTCCATCACCACATGAACATTTTCGAGACCCTATGTTCAGGATATTTCCTTGTATAATATTTTCTTGTCTCATTAAAAGTGCCCAAAAAAATCAATGACCCAATCCACATCGTCCAATACATTCCTCCAATCGGAAATGTTGAAAACGTGCTATGGAAAGCTGGCACATAAACAACAATTGTTACAATAAAGATTTCACACAAAACACCATAATTACAGACCACATTTCTGAATCCATGAGTGAAAATCGATTTTTGTCTTGTTCTACAAAACCAAATATGAGAAAATTGGCTCATGACCAAAGTGATGTAATACGCACATTCAGAATTGACCAATATGTAATTCTGTTGATCAGAAGTAAACATTTCACCCCCACGTGCCATCCATAAATTATTTGATTGTCCTGTGAAATTTTCCACTGCAATACCACTCAATTCATCACTCAAGATTCCTGCTTCCCAAAAAGCAGTGAAATACGCAATCAAACAAAAACATATCTCAATAAATGAAGCAAATATATACGGATATGAGAGAGTCGAATAAGATACAAGCTTTTCAGTATGGATATTTCTGGGTTTTCTAGTCATCAAATCATCTTCCGCATATTCATGAGACATTGAAATGGCTGGACCTAGCTCGGTGCCCAGATCTATAGAAAGAATCTGCAGAGAAGTGATTGCTAAAGGCATATCAATAGCAATATTAAGAAGACTGGGAAGGACCTCAACATTTCCATGAGTGACTGTATAGACGATTGATTTCTTGAGATTATCAAAAAGTCTTCTTCCCTCGGAAACAGCTTCCACTATTGAGGCGAAATTGTCATCCATAAAGATAACATCTGCAGCTTCTCTGGCAACATCAGAACCACCTTCTCCCATGGCAACACCTATATTGGCTTTTTTGAGAGCAATAGCATCATTAACACCATCTCCAGTCACAATCACGATTTCTCCAAGTCTTTGGAGATTTTTGACGATTTCCACCTTTTGTTGAGGACTGATTCTAGAAAAGACGATCTCCTTCTTGGTTAATATCAAGTCATCCCACATCTCTTGAGTATAATTCAAGAGGTCAGGTCCATAAATCACCTAAAATCAAATAAAAATCATATCATCAAAAAATATTAAATCAAAATTTTATTCAAATTCTATCGTTTATCTATTTATTCATACCTTAGCCAAAGCGTCATTAGCATCCACGGCTTCAATTGGTATCTTTTTTTTCGCAGCAACCTCTTTCGCTGTTTGACAATTTCTGATGATTCCAACTTTTCTGGCGATGGCTTCTGCAGTCAATGGATGATCTCCTGTGACCATCATAACTCTGATAAATGCAGCTCTGGCAGCAGTGATTGCCTCCTCAACACCAGCCTTTGGTGGATCCATTAAGGCAAATAATCCCACAAACATCAAACCTTCATCTTTGTAATTCTTTAAACTTATTGAATATTTTGTCTTATCATTGCCAAGATCAAAAAATGCACAACCAAGAACTCTTTCTCCTTTAGCACCCAAGACTTCATAAGTCTTCTGAAATTTATTGATGAAGTCGTCATCCATAGGGACAGCTTGTCCATGCTTCATATAATGCGAACAACGCTTGATGATCATCTCAGGAGCTCCTTTCATCACGAGGAATCGTTTCTCATAAATTTCATGGACTGATAATTGATATTTGTTTTTGGAATTGAAAGGCACTTCGAAGATCTTTTCATATTTGGTTTTGAAGAGATCTGTGTTCTTGAAATCATCACAAAACCGAACCAAAGCAGATTCACTGGCATCACCGATGACTTGCCATCCTTTTCTCTTATCTCTTTCCATCATCATTTTCCTATCTTCCTCCATGTTCACATCTTTGATTTGAGCCAAAAGGATTTGAGAATTCGCCATATTTTTTGTGGTATCTCCAATGATCTCGACATCTGCTCTGAAGCTACCAGATGCTTTCTTGAAGTCCTGGACAAGATTCTTTGAACTTTGTCTGAATTTCTTCATTTCTTCAGCTGCTTTCTTCTGATCCATTAAAGGTTTGTCGCTTTTCTTCTTTATTACCACTCCATCATTGTTATCGACTAATTTATCTGGTGATTGCCCTCCTAATTCTTGTTCTTTCTTCTCATTTCTTCTTTTTTCTTTATCCTCATCAGGTTCTTTGAAAATTGCCTTGTTGCAAAGACAACCCACTTTAAACAAAGTTTTCCATGTTGGATTTCCTTTGAAATCCTTCCGACTCTCTTTGATAAAGTTTGAAGTATATATATGACCATCGAACCAAACATGTTCTACGCTCATCTTGTTCAGTGTGAGAGTGCCTGTTTTGTCTGAAGCTATACAAGACGCTGAACCCAAGGCCTCAACACATTCTAACTTCTTGATAAAAACCTTCCGTTTGGCCATTTTCTTCGCAATAATCGTCAATGTCATCGTGATCGTCGTCGGAAGACCTTCAGGGACATTGGCTATGATCATGACGACGAACCCATTCACAAACATATTCATAACGATCTTCTTATTATCTTCTTGAGAATTTGCGGGTCTGATTTTCCTAGCACATCCAACCACAAACACAACCATTCCTGTGATGATCCCAATGAGAAACACGAAAAACACAAATCTCCTGATTTCCTTTTGGAACTCGGTTTCTTCTCCTTCGGTTGCGCTGGTTTGTCTGGCAACCAATCCCAAATATGTGCGATCTCCAGTGTTTATGACCACTCCGATGCATGCTCCTTCAATGGCTTGACATCCGTTGAAAATCAGGTTCTTGGAATCCATGATTTCATGACTGAGACTATCAACGAAAATGTCGATTTCTTCACTTTCACCGTTCAATGCTGATTGTTCAACCTTCAAGCCTTGACTCATGATAATCCTCATATCTGCAGGGATCTTTTTTCCTCCGGCCACTTTGACGATATCTCCAACAACTAGACCTTCAGCTTTGATTTCATCTTCCTTGCCATCTCGAATGACAATACATTTTGGGGGTAACATCTTCTTGAATTGGCCCATGACATCTGAAGTGCTTCGTTCTTGAACATATTCAATCAGGGTGTTAAACAATACCAGCCCATCCAAGAAAACTCCAAGCCAAAGGTTCATTGAGACATCCGGATAAACCCCATAGGAAATATAACATAAACCAGAGGCTACGATCAAAAGAATGTTAAGGAAGTTGAGGACATGGATTAAAAACTTCTCGAGTTCACCTTTTTGTTTGGGTGGAGTCAACACATTCTTGCCATTTAGTTTCAATAGCTCCTGGGATCGCTCATGGGTCAGACCTCTACTGTTGGAGATGTTGTCGAAATTGATGTCAGTCTTATGTTTCTCGGCCAATTGTTTGATAGATAACAAATGGTCTTCTGTTTCATAGGCGATATGTGCACTTGGGTCGTTCTTCTTTGACTTCTTGTTGGCTGGCTCTTTTTTCGGTTCTTTCATATTCTGCATTTCGATTTTGGCAGGACTTTCGGCATTCTTGAGCGGAAATTGTTCAGCCATAAATGCATTATGTTCATTGCTTTCCGATACCAGGTTCTTAGGGGCATCTGGCATTTTTTTGGTTCCTAATTCGACCTCTTCAAGCTTGGTTCCATTGTTCTGGGAATATCCAGGGACACGTCCCACAGAACCTTCTTTTAGGACCTTCGGAGTGCTTTCTGGGTCGTTTTGATAAGGCTTATTGTTCATAATTTCAAAGAAAATTTGAAAAATAGTTTATAATTTTTATTGGATTTCGCTAGGATATATCAGATGCGGCAGTTTCTTTAAATAATTCCGAAAAAAGAACATTCGGTTTTTTTTTTTTTTATTAATAAACCATTTGGCAGTTTGAAGAAATTTTTTATTTTTAGTGCGGAGTTTATTTTTTTTTTTATTAGGAAATATGTTTTTGATTCGGACTTTAATCGTTGTTTTTATTAGGAATCGGGTTTTTGATTAAAACCTGGATTTTTCCCATTACCTTTGTTATTTTTCTTTATGTTGTCTGGACTATCATCATCAAAAACCTCTTGAATATCAGTTATTATGAGCTTCGAATGAGGACCTTGTTGGCTGAAGGATTTCCAGGATAGAAACATCATGATGAAATAGAAATAGGAATAAAGAGGGTTGATTATGCGTATTTTGCCTAGATCGTTAAAATTTTCATTGGAAAGCAGGATTTTTTTCTTTTGGAAATCAAAAGGATTTTAAAGAAATTTCTTTGTACTTTTTTTAGACGAAGAACTTCTAAATTCAGATAAAGACGCTTTTCTTCTTTGAAGATATATCGCAAAGCACGATTTGAGATGTTTTCGGGGAAGATCTCATGACGGAAATGGTTGCGAAGCGTGGAATAAAGGACTTCATGGAAATAGGTGTTTCCATCGAGATCACTTTTAGGATATATTAAGAATTTTAAATAAAAATTTAATAAATACCATTTCAAATCGATATTGAGGATCTTTTTGGCTGAAGTTCTCCAATTTTCCTGTTTTTCAAGGCCTTTTTAATCAAATTAAAATTAACATTTATTTAATATTAAAAATTTTTAATATTAATTAAAAAAAAACCTAAAGGAGAGCCTAATTCCTTAAGAAACCCCACGATCTTATTGATATGAAGCTTTCCTTCTTCATTAATGCAATATCGATTCCAAACCTCCTTAAAAGGCTTGATATGTTGTTTAAATGTGATCATTGGATTGACAGTGTTTTTATGGAATTCTTCGAATTGTTGTAATAAAATCAATATAAACAAATTAAAAATGATATAAGTGTTAATGATCATAAAAGAAATGAAATATAAGGGAGCGAAAATCGACCCACAATTCATTCCTTCCTCACAATGTGGAGGCACTTTATTCAAATCGAACATCAAATCAGCCCATTGTTCACGAGTCACGCATTTAAATAAAGCCATCAAGGCATAAAACAAATTCTTGAAATTATTGAATTCATTAATAGTTTCACCTTCATTGACATTCTTGAACATATAAACACCTATAACTGAATAGATGAAAATCACGATAAACATCAATAAAATCATGTTCAAAATCAATCGCATCGATAATAACAAATTCAAAATCAAAGCTTTCAATCCTGTGAGTTTCTCTATTATCCTTATCAAAGAAATCACCTTTAGAACCTTCAAAAGTCGATATAACTTATTAAGAAAAGGACTACCATTATAATCAAATATCAATCCTTCTGAAATAAAGAGATCTAATAAATACCCCAAAGAGGCTAATAAATTAAAAGTGTTCCATTTTGTCATCCTGAAATAATCTTTTTTATAAACAAAAATTTTGATAATTGCTTCGAAAATCAGGAACATACTGATAAAAAAAAGCATTGCTCTTAACCAAAGACTATCCTCATAAGCCTCTCCATTGAAACATAAAGCCACGAAATTCATCAATAAAACAAGATCCAAAATCATAGCGAAAATCTTACTAATCAAGAATTCATAAAGAAAAGCACTAAATCCTTTATCCGGCCTCTTGAAAACATAAGAATCCACTGTCAGGATATAATTCTGAATTTCGAGCCATTTGACCTGAATTCCATTGAGAAATGGATGAAGGTTTTTCCTTGAAATCTCAATGAAATTCGTAAAGATAACTCCTATGAATAAATTAAAGAAAAGCCAAACCGCGATAAAGACGAAACTAATGAAAAAGGCATAGGAACTATATTGATTATTGTTTCGGGAAGGTCCTCTTTCCATAATATCCGAATTCACAGCGAGATTCAATAAATTACTCCAATTATCTAAGGTCGATAAGGCGAAAATCGAAATCAACGCTTGGAAAATATCATCAAAATTGAGGAAAAAGATGATCCACTCTTCATTATTCTCATCACATTGTGCCTTATTAACACTGAAATTGCTCCTTTCGCCACAATAACCGAATCTATCTTGAAAAAGCAGGATTCCTATTAGCGAAAAAGCCAGCCAAACTATAAAAACTACCAGGAAAACATTGGCTATTTGTGAAAGCGAACCCAATAAAGCAGATAATAAATCCTTGATATATTTCCTCTTATAAATTATCGAAAAAGGCCGCCATAATCTTATCAATAAAAGTCCTCTTAAAGCATCGGTTTGAGGCGCGAAAATCCCCAGAAAAGCTAATATAATCGTTGAAATATCAAGCAAATTCTTATAATCGCGAAGATATGAGCCTTTATCGAGGAAAAGTCCAGCATTAACCACTTTGAAGAAAAATTCCAATATAAACCCAAAATTTATCATCAAATTCATTATGATAATCGTGGTTGAAGGCTTTTCGAAAAAAGTGTCCAAAGCTAATATAATTCCTACAGATATTATGAGGAAATAGATCAAATAATCAAAGGAAGGACTATTGACAGTCCTATAAGTGAATTTTCTGAAGTTATTGCTTTTAGAGAACAAATAAAGCGAATTATCACAATAAATATCATGAAAATAGTCCGTATCAGTAGTGCTTTTATAGAATTCAGGGCTTTTCTGTAAAGGACTTTGATTGGATATTTCATTTATTGAGTCTGATAAACCATCATCTGAAGAAGAAGAAGAAGCTTCGTTTTTGATTTCCTTAGCCTTTTCCTTTAATTCCAAATATCGTTGTTTATTGGTCTTCTTTAATTCCTCTTCTTTTTCCTCATTTTGAAGCTCGACTTTTCTTTTAACCTTTTCAAAAGAATCCAACATAATCGCTATGAAAAGGTTCAAAATCACGAAATTCCCGAAAAAAATCAAGAAAAGACTAATGAAAATCATGGGGATTTCAATATTTTCCATGAAAGTGGCTGTCAATAAAGTATTCCAGGTATCAAGACTTATTAAATTGAAGATCGTGATTATAGTTGATAGAAAGGATTGGAAGGTCTTTTCTTGGCTGAGAAGTATTGAGAAATCGCATCCTTGACTATAGATTTGTTTGAAGATAAGGGCGAAAACCACTATCAATAAAACCAACAGAAAGGCGAGATATATGAAATAATCGAAGGTTGTGGTAAGGACTTGTAATATGAATTTCATATATTCGATATGCGAAAGAAGTCGAAAGACACGAAAAATCAAGATAATTTTGAAAAAACGCAAAGATTTGAATTCTGAGATTTCGATATTATTGATTTCATTGTTGAAATAAACCAAAGCCAAAGAATAGATCAGGATTATGAGATCGATTCTATTTAATAAGGAATTTATATAGATTTTCGGCTTTAAGCTGAGGATTTTCACCACGAATTCGAATAGAAAAAAATGAGTTATTATCGATAAAAGTAAGGAACTATCATCTTGATCGATAGAGCCTTCCAAACTTAATTCCACAAGGCTTATCAAGATAAAAATGAAGGTGAGATTAGCGAAAAGCCTCGATTTCATTATTATTTCCAAAAGCTTTAAAAAGGTCTTTATTTTACCAAGAAATCCTTTGAGCCAAATCTCGATATTCGCGTTTTCGAAATTCGAGAATAAAGCCGCCCAATATATAAAATCGCGGCTTTTTGATTGAATCACGTTATATCCAGACCAATGATTATTAGTGATTTTCTGTAATAAAAGGTCTTTTTCCAATATTTTCACATAAATTTCGAGGTTATTATTAGAATCTTCATAATTATTAAAGTTATTTGAGCCATTCGCGATATTATTTGAATTATTATAAGTGTTATTGGTAGTGTTATTAGAAACAAAAGCCTCATTTTTCGCTATATAATCCAAAGGCTCATTAATGAGTTTCTTTAAAGCGTTATAATTTAACGATAAGTCCAATTCCTGTTTATTCCTTAATATCTTCCTTTCCATTAGAAGCTTTAATTCCTTAGGCGTTTTCTTCAAAGGACTTTTCGAGGATTTCATTGTAGATTTCATATCAATATTCATTAACATCAGGTTATTCTCATTCATTTTTCTATGAATAGGAGAAAATATAGACTTTGTGGCTTTGCTTATGGAATTTCTTTTGGAATTATTGGAAAAGATCGAATCTCGATTCTTCATATTAAAATTAAGAGGACTTTTCAGAAAAGGCTCTTTGTTCGATTTCAATAGATTCAAATCATTGGAATTAGGGTTTTTGGTGTTTTTTTCTGCTTTTTTCCTCAAAATCTCAAGTCTTGACTTTTCCCTTTGGAAATCGCGAGAAAATCGTGCTGTTTTCAATAATTCCTGATGTTTTTGAAGTTCCCATTCCAGTTTTCCTTGTTCTCGATCATGGAAAATATCATGAATACTAAGACTTTGATATTCTTGACTATGATTTATCACGATTTCCAAACGACTTCGCTTCAAAGCCTGAGATTCCTCATTTTCTTTGAGAAAATTCCTGATTTCACTTAAGAAATCGAAGCTTATATTGATGAAATAGCGAAAACTCCAGGTTTTCCTGATCTTTTCTTCCATTTTCTTTGGAATTTCCTGAGGATTTTCTTCAAAAGGCGCTTTAAAAGGCATTGCGAATCGACCTTGAAATATCCAGAATTTACGAGATTCTCTTCTATTGAGATTCTTGGTTTTAAAAGCGACTTCTCTACTACTTTGAATGACTTTCCTTTGTAAAAGTGCTTTGAAGCTATATTTCTTCACTTCTTTTCCTTTGGCGTTTTCTTGTTGTTTGGCTAGATTATCGCTGAATTTGACTTTTAAAACGGCCAAAGTCAAATTTAAAAGGAAAAAGTTCCCTACAATTATCAAAGTAAAGAAATATATCCAACAATATATCGAATAACTGCTTTGCATATTATACATCACTAAACTCCATAAGGATAAAGTCATGATTCTTAGGGTTTGTATGAAACTCATTGGAAATTCATCGAAATTCATAGCTCCAAATTCAGGGTTTTGCATGCCTTTCCAACATAAATATCCAGAATCGCAAATCCCACAAATAGAATCAGAAGCTATTCCAGTCAAAGGATCAAAACATCGGTTTTTAAGAAGCCCTGAAAACATCTGGGTTCCTGCTATCGCATACAAACTGAGCAAAAACACGAAAATGAAGAAAGTCTCAGTCAAAAGCAATAAGGATTTATAAAGACTTTGGACCATGGATTGCAACGCCTTGATTTTCAAGAGATGGATGAAACGAAATAACCTGAAAGGCGAAGGTTGGAAATAAGCCGAATTTTCGAAATTCATGAATTGGAAATTTATGCATAAAATCGCGAAATCGAAGACATTCCATGGATCTTTTATATAGCTTTTCAAGCCAAATCCGGTGATTTTCAATAGGAATTCAATGATGAAATAATATAAAGCCAAGATATTGAAATCATGATAATAATTCCCATGAATAATAGGCGGAAATTGAGTCAAATTCAGGCATTCTTCCTTAGGAAGAGTGGCTTCTAAAAGCTCGAATTCCTGATAAAGACATATTGAATTAGCGACTATTATCATCACTGTGAAAAGCTTATAATACTTCGATTTCAGGAATTTCTGGGTTAAATATCTGAAAGCCTGATAAAAAAACATTAGGAAATCCATTTTTCTCTTTAAAGAGCCTTTATATTCCCGAATTATCGAATTAAAGGTATATTTCTCTATAATTGAGATGAAAAAAGGGTCCGAATGAGGGTTTCTTTTAATGAGGCGATTATGCAAAATCTCGATTTCGGTAAAATCTACGAAATCCATGTTAGTTCTTGATATTTCCTCATTATTTTCAAGGAAACTCGAAAAAAGCTCTATATATTTCTTGGTTTTTCTTCTCCTTAAAAAGTCCTTGATTTTCATGATTCCGATAGTTAATTCTGAAAGTTTGGCAAATTTGGGCTTTGAGCTTGATTTATTGATGATTTTCGAATATTGTTTAGACATTTTCCTCGTGATTTTCTGGAGATTATGCCTTATGATGGAATCTTGGTCTTTTTCCTGCATTTTATCTTGATAATAATCCTTGAGGCCTAGATTAGTTCTCAATTGTGCGGATTTCTGAATAATTAGGGTCTTTTCCTGAGCATTTTCCTTAGCTTTCCGATCTATTCTAATGAAAGGACTTAAAAGAAGCCGAGGGATTATAGAAAGAGAGTTCTTTCTTTCTTTATTTGTGGGATTTTCGAGAGTTATATGAGGCGCCTTAGCCAATTTCAGGTTATTTACAGGAAAAATCTTGATATTATCGATGTTATTAGGCTTTTTAACGGGCTTTGAAAAAGGCTTTTCTGGATGAAGTTTCGGAGAATTGATCAAAAGGAGGTCTTGCGATTCTGGGACTGGAAAAGAAGGCCTTTGAGGGTTTTTATCTTCAATATCATTTTCTATGGTGTCCATTGGCTATTTTGAGAAATTCAATTGATTTTATTGAATTTATTGAGAAAATGGTGAAAAAAATTATTGATTATAGTAAGTCAAAGGGAAATATATTGATTTTCATAATAAAATGATATAATAATCCCAGGAAATTTAATTTTCATTAACTGAAAAAGCTCGATTTGTCTTATAAATATTAATATTCTCTTTATAATTGATCCAAAAGACATGATAGTGAAGAAGCCCATCTAGTATTTAAATCGCTGATTTCATCCAATTCCCTCAAAGTCCCAGCAATAGAAATCTTCGTATTTTCAAGCTTTTTCGCAGCTTTGCATACAACTTTCTATTAAAACCCGATTAAAAACCCTCAAAATCCACAATAAATTCACTTTATTTTCAATCATTAGCATCAAAGATTCGCGGAAATGCATTTGTATATAAAAAAGGCCTAAAGAAGGCTCATTTACTAGATAAGCGAACCATTTAACAAGGGTTTTAATGACTATTTCAAGGGATTTTAGAAGCGATAATGGGGACTTTAGAATTAGAACTTATATCAATTTTCGCTTGGGTAAAAGCCAGGATCGATTTCGCCATTCCATTGACGATTTCCTTGAGGTTTTGGAAATCTAAAGTGATCGTTTGTTTGAAATTTTCGAGGTTTTCAAGCGTGTTTTCGGTTTTTTCTTGCATTTTTCAAAGGAAATTCCAATGTTTTTTAAAGAAAAAATTATTAAATATAGAGATTTCAAGTCTTTTTCATTGGTTTTTGTTAGAAAGAAATAAGAAATCGCTTTAATTTAAATTTCCTAAAGACAATCGCACATTAAAAAATAAGAAATCATTTAAATCTTTCTATATTAGAAAGAAAACCTCTTCAGAAACTCGATTTCTCTAATGAACACCTTCCTATTCAAGACTTTCATTCGGTAATCTTATAGCTTTTCCCCTCAAAAAAGGCTTTTTTTTTCCATTATTAGAACTCCAATCATTAAAATGCTTAATAAACCCATCGAAAACATTAAACTCACGAAAAACATGAAGACCTTGAATAATTGGACTGAAAAAAAGGCCTTTTCCAGCTTAATTCAGTACCTTTATTATGTGATTTTCGTTGAATTTGAGGGTTTTTTGAAGGAAAAAAATGATTGTTCAGGATCATGTGATGCAATTTAAGACCTTGACTGAATTCGATAAATCTTTTCTTCTGAGAAACATCAATCAAACAATGTTATTGGACTTATTAGATCTCGGTAATTAGCCTTTTTAATTAAATTATCATATATTTTCTCTGGTTTTTTGGGCTCTTTTCTTAATTTTTGTGATATTTCGTGAAATTTCCTTTGATAAAAAACAATGGAAAAAAAGCAGAAAACGAAGATGAGCCGATGTAAATAAGGTTTTTTTGATTTTTCTTATGATTTTTTAAAGACGAAAACGCCCAGCAGGAGTAGAACTTGACCCGAGGTCTTAATTATAACTTAATTTAAAAAACAGCAATAAGTCTTTAAATTCAAAATCTCAAAAAAATCCTAATTTTCTCTTAAAAAAACCTTTATTTTCTTCAAATTTTTCTTCAAAATCCCTTAAAAAAACAATGGCTTCTCCACAATCTAATGCCGTTATTATAGAAAGTCCTGAAGATACTTTGAAAAGACTTTATAGAAGACTTTCTTTCAAAATGCCTGTGACTTTCAGATATGGATTTGTTATAGGCTTTGTTTTGGGGGTTCCCTTGGCGTTTTTCACTGGAAGACCCAGCACTTTATTGAAATGGATGATATATACGACGATTGGGTTCGGAATGGGGACTTGTTATGAGGAATTTGGAGAGATCGGAATTGCGAAATATAAACAGATGAACAGATATTTTGGGATGTGATTTTATTAAATTATTTTTGAAATGGGAAATGTTTTAGGAAAATAAAAGACTTTAGGCATTTATTTGAAAAGAAATTTAAAGGGAATTTTTTTTTAATTTAAAGTATTGAAAATC
>Ga0302320_10015361_pt1 | contig 15741 bp, 7 predicted proteins | sample Bog_T0_3_FD_202130 | JGI IMG/M metagenome (GOLD analysis project Ga0302320, IMG submission 202130) | Peat permafrost microbial communities from Stordalen Mire near Abisko, Sweden - Bog_T0_3 | ecosystem: Environmental > Terrestrial > Soil > Wetlands > Peat | place: Sweden: Abisko, Stordalen Mire... | reverse complement strand
CGTGCACACTGCGCAAGGTGGTCTGGGCGATGAGGGAGGTGGCTTTCCAAAAGTTCTCCACCTTCACCACGGCGTCGTTCGGCTCCACGACGCGGAAATAGATTACCGCGTCCACGGTGGCTGGCACATTGTCCCGGGTCATGATTTCCTGCTTGGGCACATCGATGGTGACAACGCGCATGTCGATTTTCACCAATTTGTCGACCATGGGAATGAGGAAAATCATGCCCGGGCCCTTGGCGCCTTGCAGTTTTCCGAGGCGGAAAACGACCCCGCGCTCGTACTCCCGCAGAATCCGGACGGCTTGCGGGAGGATGAAGATGACGACGATGATGACCAGCACGACGACGAAGGCGCCGGCTTTGAACAAGTTGCCGAGGGTTTGAATTGATGATTGGTCCATATTTCAAAAGATTACCCAAAACGTCATTATCGCAATAGCCAAAATGAGAGTTCTTGGAGAGGTCTGAAGCGTTCGGTTTTCTGCCACCGCCTTCGGGGTGGATATTTGATGGCGATGGTTCCGGGGGTGTCGCTCCGTTTCACTGCGCTCAACCCCCGGCTACTGTCTTTGACGCCTCCGGCGTCACGGAACGGCGTGAAATGCGCGACGGATTTTTTGCCCCAAAAGAACGTCAGGGGCGCACAGAGGTTTTGGGTTATTTGATCTTTGTGAAGGCGAGCCTTGGGCTGGTTCCGATGACGGCGTGCACGGGACTGTCCGCCCTACCAAGGTTGGGTCATGGGCGGTGATCAGGGCCGAACGGAACACGGAACTCCGCTAAAAAGTGAAGAAAAGAACGTCGGTGCTTTGCTTTTGAGGGCTGGTTTAGCCTACCCTTTCCCAATTGATGAGATGTCTCAGGTCATTGGTTTTATTTTTTGGCGGCGCGACCCTTTTTTTATCGGTGGGTGGTGCGGGGTTGAGGGCTGCCGGTGCCCGGTTGGTCGAAGGCGGTTCGCCGATCAGGGAACCGTATCCGGCGCTGCACGGCGGTGTTTTCTTGAATTCGGTGGTTCCTGAATCGCCGGATCCGCTGCTGAATTTCCACTGGAGCCGACCGCAGGCGACGGATGGATTGCAAACCTATCTTCTGGGTCCGGTCGCCGTATCAACCGACCAACCGGATTCCTTCGGCAAGCTTGACTCTGTCGGGAAGGAGCAGTGCCAGGTAGTGGTCCGTGGGACCGGTTCCATTCGGTTTGATTTTGGCGTGGAGAGTGCCGGGTGGCTGGAATTTGATAGTCCGGACCTTTCCGGGGCCGTGGAAATGAGCATCAGCGAATACAACGAGCCGGCCATTGTCAACACCGGCGCGGAGAACCCGGTTAAGACCAAGAAGCCGGCGAAATATGGGCAGACTTACCGGTTGGAATTGAATCGAAATCTTTATGAAGGCGTCCGGTTCGGCTGGATTCACGCGCGCACCTTTGACAAAACGTGGCACATTACGGCGGTGCGGTTGGTCTGTCAGATCAAGCCGGCGAATTATCAGGGGAGCTTTGGTTGTAGCGATCCGCGGCTGACACGAATTTGGTATACCGGCGCCTACGATGTGAAATTGAATCTGCTGCAGGATTATTTCGGCGCGATTCTCATGGAGCGCAGCGACCGGCAATCCTGGACCGGCGACGCGCATCCCGCGCAAGCCGCAGCCCTGGTGGCTTTTGGCGACCGCGATTTTGTGAAAGCCAACCTGGTTCGTACCGCCACCGAGGATAACGGCATAGAAAGCTATTCGCTCTACTGGGTGCTGAGCCTAATGGACTACTACCGATACAGCGGTGATGCCGCAACGCTGCGAAACTATGCCGCAAATGCCGCGGGTAAACTGAATCATGCGAATGAGATTTATGGCAATCCAACGATTTCCTTTTACGGGTGGGATGAACGGCTGGGAGCGGGATTTGAAGAACCGAACGAAGTGCCCGAAACCAAGAACGCCTATCGGATGTTATTTATCCGCGCCTGCCGCGAGTTTTCGGAGGGCATGAAAACCGCTGGCGAAACGAAGCTAAGCGAAACTTTCCAGAGAATTGCTGATGAGCGGATCGCAGAAATACGAACCAACAGCGTGTGGCCTGAGAAATTCGGGCTGCATGCGGCGGCGGATTCGATCAACGCCGGTTTCACCACACCGGCGGAACAAGCGGAGCTTTTCCAGCGGGAGTTTAGTGACCGCGCCACGCGCCTCTCTTTTTCATCTTTTAACGAGTATTTCGTGATCCAAGCGCTGGCACGGATGCATCGCTATGACGAAGCGCTGGCATCGATCCGGGATCATTTTGGCGGGCAGCTGGAATACGGGGGAACCAGTTTTTTTGAAACCTTCTGGCCCGCGTGGGCGCAAGTGCTTGGTCACAATGACGCGGTTCCCAACTGCCAGGCGGGCTTTACGAGCCTGTGCCATCCCTGGGGAGCGGGCGTCACCAAATGGTTGACCGAAGAGACATTGGGCGTCAAACCGGTTGCACCCGGATTCGCACGCTACGAGGTGTTTCCGCACCTCGGCCGGACGCTTACTTCCGTATCAGGAACGGTGCCGACACCGGAGGGCGCCATTCGCGCAAGCTTTGATGTTGCCAAGGGCCGGGCCAACCTTTCCGCCCCGGCGGGTACGATCGGACGCCTGGGCATTCCCACGGTGGAAAAGAGGATTAGAAGTATCCGGATCAATGGCGAGCTGGCTTGGAAGAATGGAATCTTTCAGCCAGTTCCGGGAATAAGCAGCGCGAGCTCGAACGAGGACTTTGTGATTTTCAACGAGATTCAGCCCGGGACTTACGAGATCGCGGTGGACTATATGGGGAAGACACCGAAATTCACGGACGGGCCATGGGTGTTTCCGACGACCTTCGTGAAGGAAGACCGGACGACCAGCGGCAATTGGATGGGGAAATATGGGCGCGACGGGAGCTATCTCGCTGGCGCAGCTGGGGGCCAGCTTCCGAGCTTTGTGGCGAGTGTGACGCCGCACCGGGGTCACACCGGGCGTTGGGCCGGTCCTTTGGATTCGCGGGCATTGGCCAAAGGTGAAACAAACGGTTCCGCACGATGCGACGGGGTAATCAATTGCGAGGATCCGGCGGCTTGGGACCAGCAATGTCTGGTGGTGGACGTCGCGCTCAAACAGGCCACGGCGTACCAGCTTGCCCTCTACTTCGTGGATCTCGACGAGAAAGGCCGGCGGCAGGCAGTGGAGCTATTCGATTTGGAAAATCGTAAACTGATTGCTCCGACGCGATTTTACTCGAACTTCGGCGGCGGCACATATGCAGTTTACGATTGTCGACAATCGGTTCGGATCCGGATCGATCATATCCGCGGAGGCAGCGCGGTCTTAAGCGGATTATTTTTCGATCCGCAGAGCCAAAGGTGAGTTTGGGAGGGGATAAGCGGCGGGCGAAGTAGGGCGTGATTTAATGAGAGATGGCTACTGGGGTTGGCGGGCAAGTTGCCCGCCAGACGGGCGGGTCGCCCGTTCCACCCCGGAGTTGGCCCGGCGGGTTGGCTGTGCCATGGGGAGTGATCGACGGCGCGCGACATCGTTACAGATTAGCCGTTTCGCCCGGGATCGGAGGCGGTCGATTTGACGGGGATACGGCCGGAGTAAAAATCATCGAAAAGCTGGTAAGCCTGCGGGTCATATTGTTTGAGGCCTGCGGGGCCGTTGTCTGGCTTGGTTCCCGTCATGTGCAGATCTCCGTGAGTACCAAAATACCACATGGACAATTCGGCGAAGAATTCATCGGGATTGGATCCGGCATAGCTGTTGACCCATAGCCCGGCTTTCAACGATTTCTGGTATTGTTCGTCAAAACGGGCCACGGTCTTTTCATCCATGCCATAATTGCGGATGACATGACTGAATTCATGGACGCAGATATCGCGGCCGAAATATCGGTCTTGTTTGAGCTGCAAGAGGTTTTCCTCGCCACAGGAGGTGAGTTGTCCACCCATGCCCCGGGTCCGCTGGTCGCGGGTGAGGCCATTGTATTCCGGCAGGGGTTTTCCCTTGTCCTGCCGCCACTCGGGGAGGTCCGTGGTTACCTGGTCCTTGCCGATAATATGGAGCTCGACTTTGGCCGCAACGATGTTGGAGCTGACGATGGGTAAATGGGCGAGCAGCATTTGCAAGCGGGCATAGGCCACATACAGCGCCTGATCGGAAACCACTTGGTGAGACTTGATGGGGATGCCATCGCAGAGCAATTCCTTCGAAAAGAAACTGTCTTCCGGCGGATTGAGCGATTGGATTTTTGCCGGTGGTGGCGGGAGGGGATCCCCGGCGATCGCTCGCATGGCGGGAAACGTCGCCAAGAGAGCCAGGAGAAACCCAAGGATCCGGGTGAAACCGAATGCCCGGGGGCCGGTCCTATTCAACTTTCCACTCATAAATGCCTCCCGACCAATTCGGTTGAAGATTTAATTCAAGACGCAAACCGTCGGTGTCCACCGGGGTAAAAGTGGTGCGATTAAACTGATTCAGTTCGCAACCAAAGGCGCTGGCGTTTTCCACGGATTTCCATTCCCCATTGGCGCGATAGGACAAGCGCCATGACTCCGGCGTCCGGCATTCGCCGCGGCCAGTGTCGTCGAACCAGTAAACTTCGACGGTACTGACACGGGCGGGTTTGGCGAAATCATATTGCACCCATTCCGCGGTGCCCTTGCGTGGCCACCAGTGGAAAAAGGGCGCATCGTTGCTGGCGAAGAAGACGTTGGTTTGATCCGAAGCAGGACTGGGTGCGAGTTGGTCGTTGATGGCTTCAGGATTTGTCCCCGGGTGGGAGAGCGTAATCTTGCTGGTCGAGGCAATGCTCGGCAGGGGCAGAATGTGAGCGCTTTTTTCGGAGTTGGGAATCCAGACGGTCATTTCGCCACGGCCGCGATTGGCCCAGGAGTAATAGGGAATGGCGGTAAAGGGTTTGGTGGCGCTGACGACGGTGTTGCTGCTGCTCGTGCTCAGGCTGCTGGCATTTCCCTGGATGACTTCCACGCCGTCGAGCAACGCAGGCTCAAAGTGGGCCTGAAGCGCTCCGCTGTCCGGCAGCATGAGATTGCGAACCTCTCCGTGGTTGTCGGGCCATTCCAAGCAATAAACAATTGGGCCGCGCTGCAAGGTGACCCGGTCCCGGTCGCTTTGAACCCGTTCATCGGCCACGATCCGGCGAATCGGCATGGGCAAATTCAACTCCACGACATCGCCCTTCTGCCATTGCCGGGTCAGGCCGGCATACCCTTTTTCGAGTTCAATCGGAACCGGCTGGCCATTCACTGTCAGAGTCACCGGTTCGGCATTGGTATCGTTAAAACGATAAAGACTACTGGGGACCGCTTCGTTGCGGGCCCAGCCGGGAATACGCAGTTTCAACGTGAAGCGCACTGAGGAGGCTGAGCTCCTGGGTGTGACGGAGAGCCGGATATCTCCGTCCCAAGGATAACGGGTGGTTTGCTTAAGGTTGACGGAGAGCGCTGGGCTCAGTTCGATGTCGGCGCTGCCGCTGGCGTAAAGGTTTACATAGACTTGGTCGTCGGTGTGGGCGTAAAAGTAACCGGGCACGGAAGGCAGAAAGCGCGTGATGTTTCCCGGGCAGCAGGCGCAGCCAAACCAGGGGCTGCGCGAATCCTTGCCCAGCGATTCCAAAGGATTTGGATAGAAGAATCGTTTGCCGTCCAGCGAAACGCCGTCCAAAAGGCTGTTGTAAAGGGTGCGTTCAAAAACATCGACGTAACGGGCATCGCCGTGAAATAAAAACAGCCGGGCGTTCCAATAATCATTGCCGACCGAGGCGCAGGTTTCACAATAGGCGCTCAGATTGGGCAGATAATAGTCTGGGCCGAACGCTTCGCCGGAGCCCAGGGCGCCAATGCCGCCGGTGATGTAGAGTTTTTTCTGGACCACATTGTCCCAGATGGCGTCAATCGCAGTGGTATAACTGGAATCCCCCGTCATCGCCGCCACGTCGGCCATGCCGCTGTACAAATAGGATGCGCGCACCGCGTGTCCCACGGCTTCCCGCTGGTCTTTGGGTTTGATGTTGGATTGATGATATTCATCTCCGCCGGGGCCGCGGACATCCAGAAAGAATTTCGCGAGATTCAAATAGCGTTCGTCGCCGGTGGCGCGGTAGAGCCGGGCCAGACCCATTTCCACGATTTCATGGCCGGGCCAGATATTGTTCAACTGATTGGTTCCGGGTCCAAAAACCTGGCAGAGGAGGTTCGCGTTCTTGATGGCGACATTCAAAAGGTTGGTTTCGCCGGTGGACTGATAATGAGCCACGGCGGCCTCGAACAAATGCCCCGAATCGTAGAGTTCATGACTTTCATCGGGATCGTTCACCCAGCGTTCGTGTCCGGACCAGGCGTGGGGATGGGCCGGATCAATCGTGCGAGCGGTGTAAAGATAGCCATCCGGCTCCTGGGCCGCGGCGATTTTGGCGATTAAATTGTCCAGGTACGTTTTGAGTTCTGGATTGGGTTGAACGGCGAGGACGTAGGAAGCTCCTTCCAGCACCTTGTAGGGGTCGGTATCATCAAAGGGATAGCCGGGGGGCTGATGATTCGCGAACGGCTCGCCTTTGAGCGCCATCGCGGCCCGTTCAAAATTATCCATCCGGCCGGATTTTTCGCACTGTTCAAAGGCGAAGGGGATGGTTTCGGTCCGGTTGGTTTCAATCCGGGGCGCCCAGAACTGGTCCGTCAAATGGACGGCGGTAAAGGGGACGGGCTTTATGGGATAGTCCTGCTGCAGTTTGGCGGAGCCGGCCATCGCGATCCCGGTGGAGACTGCGAGGATGAGGGTGGAATAGTTGAAATTCGTCATATTTACCGTCAGTCAAGGTTTAATAGTACTCCAGCAACGATCCGCAGCAAGCTTGGGTCTTGGGGACGGATCAGCGCCGGGTTTTTATGGGCAGGCGAATTTTTCCGGCCCGATGGTTGGCGCCATGGCGCTTTCCGTCCAGCATGATTCTCGCTCCCATCAGGTCTTCGATTTCGTCGGCTTCGACGGGAATGTCCGCCATCAGATTCACTGGTCCGGCGCTGGTGACCAGCACATCGCTTTCCAGTCGGACAGCGAAACCTTCCGCGGGGAGATAAATGCCAGGTTCCACCGTCATGACCCACCCTGATTGAATGGGTTCAACGGTCAATCCGACGTCGTGCACATCCAGGCCGATGGGGTGGCCGACGCCGTGCATAAAATATTTTTTGAATGCCGGAGAGTCAGGACTTTGCAGCTTGATGTCCCTGGTGGTGACGAGCTTTAGATCCACCAGCTCCCGTTCGATGGCTTGTTCCGCCTCGATTTGCCAGTCTTTAATTTTTTTACCGGGAACCAGCCCGGCAATGCACTGGTTCAGAACGCGCAGGACGGAATTATAAACGGCTTTCTGGCGGGGTTTGAATCGACCGCTGACCGGAATGGTGCGCGTGAGATCGGAGTTGTAATTTGCGTAGCTGGCGCCGACATCCAGCAGGAGCAAATCGCCGGCGCGGCAGAAATGGTCGTTGGAAACGTAGTGGAGGCAACACGCATTCAAACCGCTGGCAATAATGGGGAGATAGGCAAAACGTCCGCCGCGGCGGGTGAATTCGTGGCCAAATTCCGCTTCCACTTCCCATTCGCTGACGCCGGGCTCGACAAATCTGAGGACCCGCCGGAAGCCCTGGTTGGTGAGCTGGCAGGCATTGCGGATGAGCTTGATTTCAGTTTCCGACTTGATGGCGCGCAACCGGTGCATCAAGGGGGCGAGACGACGATGGTCGTGGAGGGGGTATTTGCGCTTGGTGTCTGCAATCAGCCGGGCGTCGCGGCTTTCGACGTCAATAATCGCGCGCTTATGCTCATTGCTATTAAAAAACGCATGTTCACTTTCACACATCAGCCGGTGGAACAAGCGGGGGAACTCGGAGAGCCAGCGGATATTGGTGACCCCGGTCAACTGGCGGGCTTCACTTTTACTGAGCTTGTGTCCTTCCCAAAGCTGCAGCTCCGCGCTGGGCTCGCGCAGAAACAGAATCTCGTGATGGTCGCCGTCGTCGGCATCGGGATAAAGCAGGAGGATGGATTGTTCCTGTTCAATTCCGGTCAGATAAAAGAGGTCGGAATTGACAATCGTTCCCTGGACTCCGTCCGCGTTGGTGGGACAAACGTCATTGGCGTTTACGACCGCCAACGAATTGCGAGGCAGCAGGCTGGCCAGCCGCTGGCGATTTTCGATGAACAACTGTGGCGGGATGGTTTCGTAACGCATAAGTCTATTGTCCAATTCTCCCAATCGGTATGTCGGTAAATATTTTTGGTTTCCAATGGCGGCCCAGACCTTTTTCGTAATAGTGGCGGCCGCGATCAACGATGTTTTCGTTATTATCATGGTATTGGGGGAGGACGAAAGTGCCCATGGATCAAACACACAGTTACCTATCTGATATCCCCACAGGCAATTGCGGGTTTTTCATTTTAAGATATAAATGGTTTTATTACGGGAGTTTAAGTCAGCCATACATGAAAAACATACTCATTTTCCCGGCGCTCAGTCTGATGCTGATGCTGGGGGGCCTGGTCGAAAGAGCAACGGCGGAGCCCGTCTGGCCGCACGCGATTCCCTGTCGAACCCAAGATGGTTCCAACTTGGATTTGTTCGTCATGACGCTGGGCGTGGTCCAGACGCCCATTGCCCAAGGAACCTTTGATCCGGGGGCTGACGAGGTAACATTTCCCGGGGGAACGGTGATTTCGAATTATTACCGGGATGTCCTGGGGGCGAAGTTTTACCAGCCGCTGGATAAAACCAATTTTTCCCGTCCGCCCTCGGGCTGGTGTACCTGGTACTATTATTTCAACCGGATCAACGCGGAGGAGGTTTGCCGCAATGCGGACTGGATGGCGGAACATTTGAAAGATTATGGGGCGGAGGTGGTGCAAATCGATGATGGCTGGCAAGGGAGCGGTGGCAAAGGGAGCGCCCGGAATTGGGAGGCCATCAATACCAATAATTTTCCGGCCGGCTTGGGGTCGGTGGCTGACCACATAAAATCGTTGGGGTTGACGCCGGGCCTTTGGCTGGCGCCGCATGGCCAAAATAATGATGAAGTGGTGCGGAAGAACCCAGGGGTTTTTCTCCTGAAACCGGACGGTTCAACGGCATCAGCTACTTGGGAAGGCCGGTTTTTGGTGGATCCTTCCAGTCCGGCGACGCAGGGATATTTGGAGCATCTTTTCCGGCGTTTGGCCGGTTGGGGATTTGAATATTTCAAGATCGACGGGCAGCCCATTGTGGTGGACGAATACGGTAAAACGACTGCCTTTATGAAGCAACCGTCGGCGGACGCGGCGGGTCTATACCGCCAAACGGTGGCGTCGATCCGGGACGCGATCGGGCCGAAGCGGTATCTGCTCGGCTGTTGGGGGATTCCGCTGGAAGGCGCCGGGATCATGAATGGATCGCGCACGGGCGGGGATGTGGTGCTGGGTTGGGACGGCTTTCAGGTCGCGCTGCGGCCGACCCTGCAATATTATTATCTGCATAACATAGCCTGGTATTGCGACCCGGATGTTTTGCTGGTGCGTCCGCCGCTCACGGTGGAGCAGGCGAGGGTCTGGACGACCGTGGAGGGATTGACCGGGCAAGCCCTCATGTCCAGCGACCGGCTCATGGATTTGGGCGACGCCCGGGTCGAGCTGTTGCGGCGGGTTTTTCCGGCCACGGATATCCGGCCCCTGGATTTGTTTCCCGCCACGGCATACAAACGCATCTGGGATTTGAAAGTCAACCACCTCGGGCGCAGTTATGATGTGGTGGGTGTCTTTAATTTTCGGACGGAAGCGGCCGATCAAATTTTGTTAAACTGGAAAGATTTGGGATTGCCGGAGGAACAGCCGGTTCACGTATTCGATTTTTGGAACAAGGAATATCTCGGCGCGTGGGCGGCTGGGATGGCGGTTTCGCTCCCGCCCACGAGTTGCCGGGTGCTGACATTATTGCCAGACAACGGAAGAATTCAGCTGATCTCGACGAGCCGCCATATTACCCAGGGACCCGTTGAGTTGATGGCGTTTGAGCAAAACGGGAATTCGTTCCAAGGCCGGAGCCGGTTGATCAAGAACGATCCCTACCAGCTCAGCTTTGTTTTTCCCGTCGGGACAAATCAGGCGGTCGTACGGGCGGTCGCACATGCGGGACGGCGGCGATTGCCGGTGGTCATCGCCAACCATCAGGGATGGGCCAGTGTTGAGATTCATCCGCTTCAAACGAGGGAAGCGACCTGGGAGGTTCAATTCCAACCCGCCAGCGCCTACCATTTTCCGCCGAGCGCGCCCGAGCATGTTTCCGCAGGGTTGGCCGGCCTGGCCGATGTGAACTTGAGTTGGCCGGAACAATACTATTTGAACGAGGGCTATCAGGTTTATCTCGATGGAAGAGTATTGGGCCATGCCTCGGAAGCGGACTTTGTCCTTCGCGGATTGAATTCCGGATCGAATCACGTGGCCATGGTAAAGGCCGTTGGATTTGATGGAATTGAAAGCAAGAAATCCGCCAGGATTGAGTTTAAGGTGGCGGATTTGGTCCCGGATAGTGTGGCCCTCACCGAACAGAATTGCCTGCGTGCCTCGGGAAATTGGGATGGTTACGAAGTGGATTCACTGCTGGATTCCCGATCCCTTAGCGTGGCGGGAAAGCGGGGCGCTGAAGGGGTGAGCGGGTTTGCGGGGGCAGAAACGGTTTTTGGTTTGAACGGTTTGTATCAGGAGTTCACGGCTCAAGCCGGGGTGGACGACGCTTCGGAGGATGGTTCCCAGGTGGAATTCATTGTAACCGCTGACGGTCGTGAACTGTGGCGCAGTGGTGTGATGGCAAAGAATGAGCCGGCAGAATCTGTAAAACTGGATGTTCGCGGGGTCAGGCAACTTGCCTTGCGGTCCCGGAGTCCGGTGGCTGACCCGGGGCGCAGTCAAACTGATTGGCTGGAGCCGCGGGTATACAAATAGAAAAAGGTGGTCGGCCGGTTCTTGGAGAGAACGATTTGATACATTGCGCTCGCCAGCATCGTGGAATTTTCGTTACAATCAGGAGTCGTTAGCATGACAGAAATTGCTCCAGATCTCGTCGAGACCACTGTGCACAGCCTGCAGACGCGAATGCGGGGCGTGCAGGCGGCGAATGTCGAGCCCCGTCCGTGGATCGAAAAGTTTCCCGTTTGCCAGGCGCTCAACCAGTATCAAATGCTCCATATTGGGATTCAGGAAACGGAAGCGCCCACCCGGATTGTGCGGGCCAAGCAAACCACGACCTATTTCCTGGCGTGCATCAAAGGGCAGGGGACGGTGTTGATCGACGGCCGCTGGCGGATTTGCCGGGAGGGTTATGCCTGCCTTTTGCCGGCGCATACGCTTAACGCATTTGCGGCTCTGCCCAAGTCGCGGTGGGAATTCTGCTGGGTGTGCTATCGCCGTCCGACGGAGCAGCGCCCCATTGCGGATGTCACCACGCCGGTGATGGCGCGCTATGATCCCTTGCCGCTGCGCTCGGCAATTCTGGGATTGATGTATGAAAGCAATGGGCCCGCGGAACCCAAGTTGATGCACGAATGGACCGATCTGGTCCATGCCTATGTGCTTCGTTTTGCCCAGCCATCCGATCAGCCCGATCAACTCAAACTATTATGGGAACGGGTGGTGGCCAACCTGGCGGATGACTGGTCGCTGGGGCGCCTGGCCTCCGAGGCCGGCTACAGCAACGAGCACCTGCGGCGGTTGTGCCAAAGACAATTGGGTCGCAGTCCGATGCATCACGTCATTTATCTGCGAATGCGGCGAGCGGCGGAACTTTTGGGAACGACGAACCTGACGATTGAGGCGGTTTCCAACCAGATCGGTTACCAAAATCCTTTCGTGTTTTCCAACGCCTTTACCAAATGGATTGGCTGGCGACCTTCGGAATATCGTCGCAAAAAGCTGAGCAAGACTTGAGGTCTGCTGCGGGAGGTTGCGGTTTTGAGCGCCGATGATGATGCCGGATAGCCGGTTGTGGATTTAAAGCATGGTTCGCATCTCCGGCTTTCCTTTAAATTGTGGGGAAAGGTGGAATCCGTTATTTCCCAGAGGTTTAAAATAATTAGGCGGTGTGTCCCAATGGAAATGTCTTATGAAAAGAGCGTTCAAAATCTGTGCGATCATTGCCGTCAATTTGTTGATGGCAGCAATAAACGCCCCGGCGCAAGACCACCCTGCGGACAACCCGGCCCGGGTTTATCGCGATAAGGTGGAACCGCATTGGTTTGCCGATTCCGCCGGTATGACCAACCGATTCTGGTATCGCGTGGCCCTGGCATCCAATCAATGCGAATTCATATTGGTCGATGCGGACAAGGGCATTCGTTCGCCGGCGTTCGATCCTGAACGGGTTGCCGAAGGGTTGGCAAAACAGTCCGGCGAGCCGGCCGATGCCCGGCGGTTACCCTTTACCAATTTGGAATTCTCACCGGACGGCCGCTCCGTCACTTTGTTTAAAACCAATCTGGCCTGGAAATTGGATCTCGAAACCTACGACCTGACGCCGGTCGGAAAGGGAACGCCGGCGGTTCACCTGCCGGCGGGACTTGAGCCGCATCCCTCGGCGACCAGCGATGAGGAAACGGAAATAACTTTCGTCAACCAGTTAAAGCAGGAGGTTGATTTGTTTTGGATTGATGGCGATGGCAAACGGCAGCCGTATGGAAGTTTGAAGCCGGACGAGACGCGCGACCAACACACCTACGTGGGGCACGTCTGGCTGGTGGCCGCGAAGTCGGGCGACGTTATCGCTGTTTTTGAGGCCCAGACGCATCCCGGCTTGGCCGTGGTGGGTGATGCCGCGATTTCGCCGCACCGGAGAAGACGCGAAGAGGTGGCTGATCATTTTCCCGAAAAAGTCCAATCGCCGGACGGGAAATGGGAGGTGCATTTGTACGGCGGCAATTTGGTGCTGCGCGAAATGGGATCCGGCAAGGAGACGCCTTTGACGCGGGATGCGAATTCTGAGTGCAACTACGCCCGAAATACGGAGGCGGATCAAGCGATCGAGATGAACTATGGAAACGCATCTCCCGAGCAGCCGACGCCGGAGGTATATTGGTCGCCGGATTCGCGGCATGTGGTGGCCATGAAATGGCAGCGCGGATCGCAGCACCGGGTTTATGAGGTGGAATCTTCGCCGGCCGACCAGCTGCAACCCAAGCTGATATCGTTTCCGTATTTGAAACCGGGGGATGCGGTTCCCTACGCCAAGCCACACCTGTTTGATATCGCAACCCAAAAGGAAATCCCGGTGGCTGACGCTTTGTTTGCGAATCCATGGTCCAACGATGACCTGCGCTGGAGTCCCGATTCAAGCCGGTTTACCTTTTTGTTTAATCAACGCGGGCACCAGGCGCTACGGATTCTCGGCGTGGATGCGGCGACCGGCGCGGTGAAGCCGGTCGTGGAGGAGCTCAGTAAAACCTTCGTTTGTTATTCGGCCAAATATTTTGCGGAATATCTGGATGACACCGGCGAAATAATCTGGATGTCCGAACGGGACGGATGGAATCACCTTTATCTTTATGATGCCAAGACGGGCCAGGTAAAGAACCAAATCACCCAGGGGCAGTGGGTGGTGCGGAGTGTGGACTCGGTGGATCGGGCCAAGCGGCAGATCTGGTTTCAGGCCAGCGGATTGAATCCCGCGGAGGATCCGTATTATATCCATTTTTGTCGCATTAACTTTGACGGTTCAGGATTGACCGTTTTGACTGAAGGCGACGGCACGCATGCGATTCAGTTATCCCCGGACAACCGATTTCTGATCGACACCTATTCGCGGGTGGATTTGCCGCCCGTCAATGATTTGCGCCGGACTGAGGATGGGAAGCTGGTGTCCCACTTGGAATCCGCCGACCTCAGCGAATTAACCGCTTCGGGCTGGAACGCGCCCGAACGTTTTGTGGCCAAGGGCCGCGATGGGGTGACGGACATTTACGGGGTAATTCTTCGGCCGAAAGATTTCCGTTCGGACCGGAAGTATCCCATTTTGGAAGATATTTATGCCGGACCGCAGGATTCGTTCACGCCCAAGTCATTTCATGGCGGAGGACAAATTCAGATGCAAAGACTGGCGGATCGCGGATTCTTTGTGGTGGAGAGCGACGGAATGGGCACGTCCAATCGCTCGAAGAAATTTCACGATGTTTGCTGGAAAAATCTGGCCGACGCGGGGTTCCCGGATCGCATTCCATGGATCAAAGCGGCGGCGGCGGCAAATCCGGCGATGGATTTGAGCCGGGTGGGAATTTACGGCACCTCGGCGGGAGGGCAGAGCGCGTTGCGCGGCATGCTGGATTACGGCGATTTTTACAAGGCGTGCGTGGCGGACAGCGGTTGTCATGACAACCGGATGGACAAAATCTGGTGGAACGAACAATGGATGGGCTGGCCGCTGGATGAGAGCTACGCCCGCAATTCCAACGTGACGGATGCGCACAAGTTGCAAGGTAAATTATTGCTTATGGTGGGTGAGCTGGACAACAATGTTGATCCGGCGACCACGATGCAGGTTGTCAATGCGTTGATCAAGGCGGACAAAGATTTTGAATTACTCGAGATGCCGGGGGCAGGACACGGCGTCGCGGGCACGCCCTACGGCCGCCGCCGGCTGGCGGAGTTTTTCACCCGAACCCTGCTGAAAGCTGATTGAGACGTCCCGATATGAAAATAAACTTTCGATCCCTCGCCATGGCCGCATTATGTTTTCAGTCAGTGATCACCGCCCCAGCACAAACGTTGTCCGAAGATGAGAAGTTGCAGGCCTTCTTCAAGAGCTATCTAGAACAACATTTTCAGCAGCAACCCATGGAAGCCACGGCACTGGGCGACCATCGATTTGACGAGCGGCTGGATGATATATCCCCGGCGGCGCGGGCTCGCTGGCAGGCGCTGGTGCAGCAGACGGCCGGTGCGCTGCCGACCGCGGTGGACTACCAGAAACTTTCGCGCGACGGACAGATTGATTTCGAGATTTTCCAGCACGACCTCGAGGCCCAGCTTTGGGAGACCGCGAACCTGCACCCGTTCGAAGAGGATCCGCGCACGTATGGCGGTTACCTGAGCGACAGCGTCTATGCGTTGCTGACGCAATCGACCTTGCCGAAGGAAACCAACATCTCCAACTGTCTGGCGCGGATGGCCGAATTTCCCCGGGTGATTGCGGAGGCGGAACGGTCGCTGACGCGGCCGTCGAAGCCGATATTGGAAACGGCGATATTGCAGAACCAGGGCGCGATCGATTTTTACAAGTCGGATATCTTTAATTATACCGGTAATACGCCCCAGCAGGAACAACTGGCGGCGGCGGCTACGAACGTTGCCAGTGAGCTGACGGATTATCAGAAATTTTTGGAGGGACCGTTGCGGGCGAGGGCGGAGGATAATTGGCGCTTGGGTCGGGAAAAGTTCGACCGGAAATTTGAATTGGAGACCGATGCCGGAATTACGGCGGAGGAAAACTTCACGAACGCCCAGGCGGAATTTGCGCGCGTGCGCGATCAGCTTTATGTCGTTGCCCGGCAATTGTGGCCGATCTGTTTTCCGAATCGGAATTTGCCGCCGGACGACGCGGCGGGTCGCCGGGAAGTGATCAACGAGGTGGTCGGCAGCGTGAATCAGGATCATAGTTCGGCAAGTAATTTGGTGGCCGATGCGCGGGAAACGGTGGCTA
>Ga0302320_10015360_pt1 | contig 15742 bp, 11 predicted proteins | sample Bog_T0_3_FD_202130 | JGI IMG/M metagenome (GOLD analysis project Ga0302320, IMG submission 202130) | Peat permafrost microbial communities from Stordalen Mire near Abisko, Sweden - Bog_T0_3 | ecosystem: Environmental > Terrestrial > Soil > Wetlands > Peat | place: Sweden: Abisko, Stordalen Mire... | reverse complement strand
CTGCGCCGCGTGAGCCCGAAAAAGTCGGTGCTTAAGCGAAGAAAGTCCTTAACTTGACGCATATGCCCAGCGGGGCGGCATACTCATTCTGTCTACCGCCACCACGGTAAAGCCAGGTAAAAGCAACAATGAACCTCTGACACCTCCACCCCCCCCCGGTTGTTGGCCGGGTCCCCCGATCCGGTGTTTTCGCTCAATCTTGCACCCCGGTAAAACCAGGTAAAACCAAAATATGAACCAATTGCGTCTTGTCCCCCTCGTTGTAGGCTGGGTCTCCCGACCCGGCGGCTTTACCGAAACCATCGGCAGGGTCAAACCAGGTAAAACCAAAACATGACTTGGCAGGCACTCCAATTTCAGCCGGGTTGCCGGGTGAGCAGTCACAAAATATTTTGCCCATCGCCGGGCGTGGAGTATTTTAGTCCCGTGTTACTGCGCGCCGCGATATATTGGATCCTGGTTGTGGGTTTGGCGGGCGAGGGCGTTTGGGCGGGCGAGAGCGGGCTGAATGTGATCGTGGTGGTCAACGGAAACAGCACCAATTCACTGCAACTCGGGAATGACTACTGCGAACTGCGCGGCGTGCCACCGCAGAATGTCCTGCGCCTGACAAATTGGACGGGCGGAGCCATCAACTGGACGCCCGACCAGTTTCAAAGCCAGCTCATGAATCCGCTGTTGGCCATGCTCAGCGCCCGCAATTTGGGGGAACAGGCGCAGGTGGTGGTGCTGTCCATGGATATTCCCTATCGCATAACGGATGGCAACAACGAAAACAGCACCACGGCAGCGCTGTTTTACGGGTTTAAGACCAACGGAGCGCCGGTGGCGGGGTTTCCCTCGTGTTCGTTGCCGGACAACACCTCGAACAGTTATGCCTATTCGGAGCTGCCGTTCAGCCAGGCGCCCCCAAATACCGCCATCACCAATTCGTTTCTGGCCATGATGCTGACCGACACCAATCTCGCCGCAGCGGAGAGCATCCTGCAGCGCGGGGTGGCGGCGGACTTTTCCTATCCCACCCAGGCCGTTTACCTGGCCAAGACGAGCGACCCGGCCCGCAATGTGCGCTTCGTGGAATTCGACAATTCGGTGTTTGACAACCAGGTGGTGGGAAACTTTGCCGTCCGCCGCATCGCCACGGATGTCACGGCGTTTACGAATCTTGCCGGGTTGCAGACGGGGCTGGCAACGTTCTCGCTGGCGACCAATGCCTTCGTGCCCGGCGCGCTGGCGGACACCCTGACTTCGTTTGGCGGCGAGATTTTTGATAACAGCGGCCAGACTCCGTTGCTCGCCTTTTTGGAAGGCGGCGCGGCCGGCAGTTATGGCACGGTGGTGGAACCGTGCAATTACACCCAGAAATTTCCCGATCCGGTGGATTATTTTTATGAAACGCGCGGATTTTCGGTGGTGGAAGCTTATTACCAGAGTGTGCTGAATCCGTTTCAAGGGTTGTTTGTCGGCGAACCATTGGCGGCGCCGTTTGCGCGCCCCGGCACGGCTGGCTGGATTTCACCCACCAATGGGGCCAGCTTGAGCGGATCATCCATGCTGAGCCTCGCCTTCACTGCGGCGGCCGCCAACCTGCCGCTGACCAAGGTGGATTTGTTCGTCGATGGAACGTATTTCCAAACCCTGACCAACCTGCCGCCCGCGGCCGGCAATGTCCTTTCCGCAATCGTGAACGGGTATACCAACACCTACACCGTACCGACCAACGCCACGCTGGCCGGACTGGCCACCGGGCTGGCGGCCGCCATGAATTTGCAGACGAGCGCCACGCATGTTCAGGCCGTCGCCGTCGGCGACCGCATTGAATTGCAATCACAGGATGTCTACGTGCCCGGCAGTAATGTGACGGCCAGCGTCAGCACGACCACCGGCTCGGGCCAGGCCTTGACCACTGGGTTGAACGCCGCGCGGCCGACCTTTCTGGACACGGTGGCGACGGGGTACCAGGGTGTGTCGATCAACAACGCGCCCGAACTTGGCGACTGGTTGCAAGTCACCATTTTTAAAACCAACGGCACCACGATTTTTCTGGCCGTCACCAATACGGTATCCGGCACGACGGTGGGGACGATGGCCGAGAACCTGGTGAACCTGATCAACACCAACGCGGCCCTCGAATCCGCTGACGGCCTGTTCGCATCCGATTTTTTTGACTACGATCCGTACGGTCAGCCGCTGGTACAGTTCTTTCTGTATGCCCGCACCTCCGGCTGGCCGGCCGCGCAAATCCAGACCGAGTTCAACAGCTCCACCAATCTGCAAGCCTTGCCGGCCGGCATGAATCCGCTGGCCGATAACGTCAGTGATCTGCGCCCGCGCAATCATCTCTACGTGAGTTCCGGCAGCGGAACCCTGGCGGTGAATTGTGCGTTTGACACGACGCAACTGTCCGATGGCTCGCATCAATTCACGGCGGTGGGTTATGAAGGCACCAGTGTGGCCACACAAACCCGGGTCACCGCGAACGTCCAGATACAAAACACCAGCCTCGCGGCCACGCTCACGGCGGTACCGGCGGGTTCCAATGCGACGCCGGGGCAGCAGTTGCAATTTACCGTGACCGCCATGGCCACCAACATTTCGCGGATTGAATTGTTCGGCACGGGCGGGTCGCTCGGGGTGGTCAGCAACGCAGCCACGGCGGTTTTCTCGATTTCCGCCAGCTATCTGGGACTGGGTCTGCACCCCTTTTATGCGGTGATCACGGATGCGGACGGAAACCAGTTTCAAACGGCCACGGTGTCGTACCGCATCATCCCGGTGATCAACCTCACCGTGTCCGGCATCCCGCCGGTGCTGACCTGGTCGACCCTGCCCACCCACCAGTATTATTTGGAGTTCGCGACCAACTTATTGACCGGTTTTCAAACGCTCGCAACCATCACCGCGACCAATTCGCTAATGCAATGGCCCGTCACCGCGGGTGATCCCGCCGGGTTCTACCGGGTGCAATGGGGACAGTGACAGTCCGGGCCGGAAGGGCCGGAAGTACCGGAAAGTTTTTTGCCGGCGTGGCGGCCCGGGGCCCGCTCCGGGACGTGATCCATGGCCATCGCCACCGGGACCTGGCCAAGGCCGAAATGGGTTCCCATCCGATAGCTGTTGGCAATGGCGGAAGTGATAAAACGTTTCCCCCATTCAACCGCGCGCGGCAGGTCGCAACCCAGCGCCAGTGCGGCGGCAATGGCCGCGGAATAGGTGCAACCGGTGCCATGCGTGGAAAGTCCACGGACAAAGGGCGCGGACAACAGGAGTTCCGACCGGCCATCGTAAAAAATGTCCAGCGCCTCGCGGCACCCGCGGAGGTGTCCGCCTTTGGCGAGGACGGCGCAGCCGAAACGGGAAAAGATTTCGCGCGCGGCGGTGCGCAAATCCTCCGGCTCGCGGATTTTCTGTCCGGCCAAAATCTCCGCTTCCGCCAGATTGGGGGTGACGAGCGTGGCCAACGGCAGCAGGCTTGCGCCCAGGACTTTCTCCGCCGCTGGCGCCAGCAACCTGGCGCCGCTGGTGGAAACCATGACCGGATCGACGACCAGCGGAATGCGTGGCCGATCCGTGCGGGTTTTAAAAAAGTCAGCCACGACCCGGAGATTGGCCGCCGAGAAGAGCATGCCGGTTTTGACGGCGCGCGGCGGCAGCTCCGCGAAGACCGCCTCGATTTGTTGGCGGAGCATTTTTGGGGAACAGGGCACCACCGCAAGCACGTGTTTGGGATTTTGGGCGGTGAGGCAGGCAATCGCGCTGGTGCCGTGGACGCCGAATGCGGCGAAAGTTTTCAGATCCGCCTGGATGCCCGCGCCGCCGCCGCTGTCCGACCCGGCGATGGTAAGCGCGACCGGGAATGATTTTCTTCTGTTCATGGTTGACGCCGCGCAAAGTAGCGCAAAGCGGCGGGGATGAAAAGCCATCCAGGGGGGATAGCGCAACTAACGAGCGTTGCCAGGAACCATCAGCCGCAGTCTTGGCAGTATCATGGCGATTGAATCCGATAAAAACCAGTGCTGTTGGTTAGGTCAATATGGGCCGGATTCGAATATTGCGTCTGATCAAGCCAGTCAGACCCCAGTCCCCCGGCGGGATTCAGCTGCGCCTGCAAGTGACCAACCACATTGGAGGGCCAGGACACCAGCAGGGTGTCACTGGCCCGGGCCAGGGCAATTTTCAGCGGCGCAGTCGGCTGATAAACGCGCAAGTAATCCACCAGCAGCTGTCCGGGAAACCCGCCGTTGGCATTGATGGTTGCAACCGCGGGATTGCCCACATAATTGCCCCCGACCGCCAGGTTCATGATGATGAAGAAAGGCTGGTTGAACGGCGCCGGATAAGCCGCGCCGAGATTGCTCGTCCAGTTGGTCTGGGTTTCATAGAGGTGTCCATCCACGTAAAAGAGAAACGCGTTGGTACTCCAGTCGATCACGTAATTGTGGAAATTGGTGACGGAGCCGCCGTCCGGAAAGGTATAGATGGCGGTCTCATCACTGCCCGAATGGAGACTGCCCTGCACATTGGTCAGGGTGGCGCCGTTGTTTTCCGTCACGTCGATTTCGCCGCAGCCCGGCCAGCTCACCTTTGAGATATTAGTGCCGAGAAACCAAAGGGCGGGCCAGAAGCCGGCGCCGGCGGGCAGGGCGGCGCGCCATTCAAAACGGCCGTATTGCCAGGCGGCCAGGCCCTGTGATTTCATGCGCGCCGACGTATAATTGAACCCATTGGTGGATTCCCTCTGGGCAACAATGTGCAGCAGACCATTGGCGACGTAAGCATTGTTCGTGCGGCTGGTATAATACTCGAGTTCGTTGTTGCCCCAGCCCGGATTGGAACCACCGTTGCCAAGGTCATAGGTCCAGGTGTTGGTATCAATGGCGGAGCCGTTGAATTCGTCGCTCCAAACGATGTTCCAATTGCCATAGGGCGCAGCGCTGGTCAGGTCCAGGCTCAGGTCGTCAAAATAAACCGATCCGGTGGAACCCGCGGCGTCGCCCTGGAACACCACCTGCCACCGGACGAAATACGTGCCCGGCGGTGCGATCAAAGAGGCGGCGGCATTGGTAATGGCAAAGGTGTTTGGGTCGCATTGATTGGTCACCGGCAAATCGGACCAGGTGTTTTCGGGGAAAGCGCCCGCCAGAATGGCATTGGTGCTAATGATGCTGGAACGATAGAGTGCCAGCACCTTGGCCGAGGCGTCGCGAAAGGTCACTTCGAGCCACGCGCAGTTTTGACCGGCGATGGCATCGGAGGAGAGAGTTTTTGCCCAACCATCGGCGGAGTAGGTCGCGCCGGCACCGGAAATATAATCCTGGTAAATACCGCTGTAGTTGAGGGTGCCGGTGAAACCCTGAAAGACCTTGAAGTAATTGCTGCCGCTGTGCGCCGCCAGGCCGGTTTCATTAAGAGCATTGCCCCAATTCTGACCGTACCAAGTCCAGCCGACCAGGTTTTGGCTTTGCCCCGGGGCGTCGGATTCAAAACCGGGATTGGTCAGGACATTGCCCGCCAGCGAAGCGGTGCCGATGATGACCAGAGCAGCCCACGCCATAATCCCGGTAGGACAGTATTTATTCATGGATCATAATGGCCACCGGGTTGCCGGAAGCCTTCGAAGTTTTAGAGCAATTTAAAGACCGGCTTAGCCGTATCCATGCAGTTGATAGCGATGCGGCTGCGCCGCAGATTTTTGCGCAAGACAAGAAGTGAGGCGCGAGCATACCCGCCAGTGGTCTGTATGCGCCGAACGACGATGTCCTTGCGCAAAAAGATCAAGCCGACGCTCGCGATTCAATTGCATGGTTACGGCCTAGAACGAGGTGATGGCAAAAATGTCGTTGACGTCGGTGCTTAAATCGGACCATTTCCAACTTTCCACATGACCATCGCAAAATGAAGCATTGGCACGGCCGTTATGGCGACAGGCAGCCTGCTTGTAAGAAGGCACCGTGGTCCAGCCGGTTCCCGGCGCCGGGGTGATGACCGGCTTGATGACGGTGATGTCGGTGTAATAACTGGCGGGCAATCGGTTGAGGTTGCCACCGGTTTTCGGATCCCCCACATCGCCGACCAACCAGATCTGGCTGGTCCGGATGATGGTGTTCAGTTTGCGGCTACCTTCCACATTGCCGGATATGTCCAGATAGTAGCGGATGACGCCGTTGGCCGGATTTACGGTGTCTTCCAGCGGACCGTAACCCTCGCAAGGCGAATCATAATAGGCAACCGTTGCGGCGGAAATGTCCGCATCCTGGACCGCCGTGCAGCGCCAGACATTGTTAGAGGTGGAGGTGCTGGTGATATAACTTCCATTGCCCAGGTAGTGGAACCACCAGTTGGTGGTGTGCTGGGCAAAGTTGTGGTCGTTCAAGGGCGGCAGGAAGTCGTTGTTGTCACCGACATACATCATGGTGGCCAGGCCGATCTGCTTGTTGTTGCTGGTGCAGGCGATGGCCTTGGCCTTGTTTTTGGCGGCGCTCAAGGCCGGCAGCAGCATGGCCGCCAGAATGGCGATGATGGCAATGACGACGAGGAGCTCGATCAGGGTGAACCCGGCTGCCTTCCCGTTTTGATTGGGTCTCATGTTTTTTGGCTGAACCTGGGTGCTTCGCGGCGGCCCCAGTCGGATGCCGGCCGCGGCAGATTTTTGGTGGATGCGAGGGCTCATTGGATCGACAGCCGGTAATATCGGTTTCCGGATCCGTTGGTGTCCGAGAGCGTCAGGCTGGAACCATTGCCAGCGACGGCGGAGCCCAAGTTGGACCAGGCGGCATCCGTCAGGTTCGTTTTGTATTGCAAGACGTAGGCGTGGTTGTTCTCGGAAAGAAATTCCAAACTGGTCACCTGGCCGGTCCGGCCGGCGGACACAGCCGGCAAGGGAACGGCCACCAGAGCGCTGGACCTGGCATTCCCGCCCCAAGGATCCGGTGTGCCATCGGGATTTTCAATCGGGCCGGAAGTGCGGAGGCCGTATTGGATATGGTCGCCAGCGGTCGTCGGCAGGGTGATGCTGAACGACTGGCCGGCCAACAGGTTGGTGACCGCGGAAGCCACCAGGGTGTAGCCGGAGTTAAAATCCTCGAGGAAGGCGAAGGCCGCGCCGGTTCCCGCCAGATTGTTGCTCGGTCAATACCCGGAAAACGTCAAGGTCGAACCTCCCAGATTGTCGTCTTGAATATAGAATTCAGCCTCCACGGAGCGGACGGACACCCCGGCCGAAACATAATTGGCATCGGTGGTTTCCCACAGGTTGGTATTGGGAGCCAGGACAGCCACGCCGTTGACGAAGCTGCTTCGCAAAGCGGCGGTCCCAAACGGTTCCCCGCTTTCAAAGGAGCCCGGCGTTCCGTCCCCATTGATGGCAAAAAAGTTCACATACCCGATATAAGGAGCATTGGGGTCCACGACCAAATGGCCGGGATTCTCGACCGCCAAATAAACCGACCCGGTGGAGCTGAGATTGAGGGTCGCATCCTTGACGATGATGGAATAGCTGGCTTCGTTGGTGGTGGTGACATTGGTCAGATCAAGCAGGGCACCGGTGGCGCCGGGCAAATTGACGCCATTTTTTTGCCATTGATAGCTTAAGGGATCGGCTCCGGTGACATTGACGGCAAGCACCACGTTGGACCCCAGGATGGCGATGGGCGGATTGGCAGTCACCGAACTAATGACGGGACCCGCGGGCGGCGGGTTGCTCGAAATGACCACATTGCCCAGACTGGGCAGGGCCGCGGTTCGGGCGTTTGGCCCGACGGTTTCAAAGCCGTATTGAATATGGTCGCCCGCCGAAGTGGACAGGGTGACGGTAAAGGCTCCCTTGACCAGGGGCGCGGTGGCGCTGGTGGAGGAGGAGTAATCGGGCGCAAAATCCTTGATAAAGACGGTCGAGGTGTACGGCGCCACGAGCGAGTTATTCCACACGTTTCCGGAAAAGGTTATGGTCTGACCTGCAAGCGCATCATTCTGAACATACATACTGGCGTCCATGGTGTGGTTGCCGGGCGAGGCCAGCGAACCATCGTTCGGCGGCTGCCACCAATAGGAGTCAATGGGATCCGAGCGGTCAATGTTGTCGTTGGGAGTCAAGGTCAGGGTGGTGCCGGAAAAGCGGGCATCCAAATCACCGGTCCCCCACGAACTGCCAAAATCATAGGCTCCGCCATTGGCGGGTAGTTCCAGCACGTTCATATAGCCAATCCAAGGCTGGCCAGGGTCCACGTAGACATTGACTGCGCTGGCGGTTGCGACCGCCCCCAGTAGGAGCAGAGCCGCAACGCCAAGGCGACAAAAGGGGGGGCGGGTTTTCATACGATGCTGGCTTTGGTATTATTCATGGGTGCCGGGTTCATACTTATACTACCCCCAGATCATGACCCTGCCCAGCTGGCCAACCGGCTAGTTTTACGGTCCCTGGCCCTGCTTGAATTTCAAGGCGGCCTCCGTCCGTGAATGGACGTGAAGTTTGTCGTAAATATGCTGGAGGTGCCACTTGACGGCGGCGACGGTGACGCCCAGGCGGTCGGCGATGGCCTTGTTGCCGAGCCCGTGCATCACGAGTTCCAGGACCTCCCGTTCACGGTCGGAAAGGTCTTCGGCCTGGGCGGCCACGGCGGCCTGCTGGCGAAACTGGCCGATAACCTTGCGGGCGATTTCGGGGGTCATGGGGACGCCGCCTTCATGGGCTTCCTTGATGGCGACGAGGATTTTTTCGGGTTGGGCGCGCTTGAGCAGATAGCCGCAGGCGCCAGCCCGCAAGGCTTGAAATATCCTTTCCGAATCTTCATAGACGGTCAGAATGACGATATGTAGGTCGGACAGCTGTTGTTTGAGTTTGGCGGTGCATTCGACGCCGGTGGAATCGGGCAGCTGAATATCCATCAGGACCACGTCCGGCCGCGCCTTGGGGATCTGCCGCAACGCTTCCGCGACCGTGCCACAGGTGCAGACGCATTGGAAGCCGGGGGTCCGGTTGAGCAGGGTCTCAAATCCTTCGCGCAAGGTTTGGTTGTCCTCGACGATGCCGACTTTGATGCTCATAGTTTTTGGGGCAGCGGCGCCTGAAAACGCACGGTGGTTCCCCGCTTGATCTCGCTGGTGATTTCGCAAAGGCCGCGGAGCGATTTCAAGCGCTCCCGCATGTTAACCAGGCCGTCGTTGCCGGTTTGCCGCACATTCAAATCAAAACCGCAGCCATTGTCCGCCAATTCGACCAGCAGCCAGCCATCCTGGACTTTGATTCGCAGCCAGACCTGGGTGGCCTGCGCGTGGCGGACGATATTGGTCAGCGCCTCCTTGAACGCGAGGAAAACCTCCTGCCGGAATTTAGGGTCCAGGGGATGATCCGGCAAATCCTCGGCCACATCGAGGCCGCAGGACACGGCTGCCAGATCCAGCAGCCGCTGGGCGTACGAACCAAAGTAGCTGGCGAGCGAGGCGATGGTGTCGTTGCGCGGATTCACGGCCCAGACGATTTCATCCAGCGACGCCACCATGTGTCGCGCGGTTTCCGTAAGCACATCCAGATAACGAATTTTTTCCCCGGCGGACGTGGCGGGACTTTTGACCAGGGTGGTCAGGATGTTTACTTCGGCGAGCCCCGAGCCCAGATCATCATGCAGATCGTGGGCGACGCGCGCGCGTTCCAGCTCGATTTCACGCCGGCGCTCGGCGCGCTGGCGTTCCTGAATCTGCATTTCCAGCTGCCGGGAACGCTCGGCCACCTGGCGCTGTAGCACCATCACCCAACCGAACGCCGCCAGACTCACCAAACCCAGCCCGCCGGCAATCCACAAGACTTTTTTCAGGGTCCACCAGGGCGGCGATTGCAGCACCGCGATGTCGGCCGCCGAACGCAGCTCGATTTGAAATGATTTGGCGCGCCAGTCTTCGCCGGCCTGCCATTCGCCGGGGTCGATTTTGCAAACGCCGGTCACGGAAATGCGACTGCCATTTTCGAGGCTGGCAAAGGCATCCGAAGCTTCGGCCTGCTTCAGGTTGGCGTGGAACAGCACGTTGCCGTCCTGGAGAATCAAGTACGTTTCCGAACCGTGCCAGGCGCGGTCGAGCAGTTTGGCGGTGACTTGAATCAGGCAGCAATCGTGCTTCCCTTTCAAGGCCTCCGTGACCGTCACCGGCGTGGCTTTAACCGGCGGCCCGGCGGCGATCGTCCGGTAGCTGGCGTCCTGCAGCGTGGGCGTGTAATCGCCCTGGCTGACGTAGCCAAGCACCTCCACGTGGTCGCCGAGGCGCAGCGGGGCGCGTGACTTCGTCTGCACCTCGACTCCGTTTTCGCCGTCCTGAAGGAACAGCCGCCGGCCAGGCTCAAAGTAAACGACCGTGCCCGCGACTTTCACCGGGTGACCAAATGCCTCCCGGGGGGCTAATTGCAGCAGGCTGCCGATGGGCCGCGCGGCGACGGCGAAGGGGTTGGCCGGAGCCGGGATCTCAATCGTCAGATCTTCCGGACGCGGCACCATGAGACGGATGGCGAACAACTGGCGCTGATGATTGAACTGGGTGGAGCAGACGCCACGCACCCGGACGGTACTGTCCAGCAATTCCTCCGGCCGCCGGACCGGCAACTCGCGGGCAAAGACCGAAAGCCGGCCACCGCCAGTGGCGAGCCCGATGAGGTGGAAGGGCGAGGCTTCCAGCGCCTGAACCGACCGCACCACCCCGGTGATTTCCACCAACTGACTGTCCTCCTCGCCACTGGCGAGTTGCTCGTAATCCGCCGCCACCGGCGCGGGCAGGGTTTCCTGCCCCAGCAGGCGCACCTGTTCCGGCACAATGACCGGCGCATACTCGCCGGGGCTGCTCACCCCCTCAATTTCGACGAACTGGCCGGGAAACAATGACGGGGTGTTGGTGGAATACTGAAGATAGATGCCGGCGGTGCCATCCTGAATAAACCGGGAATAAAGATTCTCATCAAAGAAAGTCACCACGCCACGCAGGTGAACGCGCATGGGTTTGCGGGCTTGTTCCACGGTCAAACCGCGCACTTCCGAGATGGTGGTCAAGGCATCGCCCGCCGCCGGACCGGCGGTAAGCCGCGCCGAAAAAAAACCTCCACAAACCGCGCCGAGCAGGAAACAGAATGGCCGGCTAAATAATTTTCGTAAGACAGGTTTCATCGCCCGTTCCGCACTCAGCGCAAACCCCCAAATGTTCCAGGCATTCGCTGAGAATTTTGCGGGCTTGGCAGTAAAATCCAAGATGGGCGGGTTTCCTGTGAATGCCAAGAATAATCACCAGCAGCATGGCCATCCGGCGCCCCGGATCACCATTACATCTTCACATTAAACTGCAATTCCGCCAGATGCCGGTACAGGCCGTTTTCCCGCTGCTGTAATTCCTGGTGCGTGCCCGACTCCACAAGCAAGCCGTCGCGAATCACGAGGATGCGGTCTGCGCGCCGCACGGTGGCGAGCCGGTGCGCGATCATAAAGGTCGTGCGGTTTTCCATCAGCCGGTCGAGGGCCAGTTGCACGAGCCGTTCGCTTTCCGAATCCAGGGAACTGGTCGCTTCGTCGAGAATGAGAATGGCGGGATTCTTCAAAATGGCCCGGGCGATGGCCACGCGCTGGCGCTGGCCGCCGGACAGCTTTATCCCGCGTTCGCCCACCAGCGTCTGGTAACCCTCCGGAAACGGTGCAATGAATTCATGCGCATACGCCTGCCGCGCCGCCTCCAGCACCTCCGCTTCCGTGGCGTCCGGACGACCGTAGGCAATATTCTCGTAGATGGTGCCACCAAACAGCAGGGCTTCCTGCGGCACGATCGACATCTGATTTCTCAACCAGGCTAGCGGATACTCCATCGCGGGCCGGCCATCGAGAAGGATTTCACCCGGTTGCGGATCATAAAAACGCAGCAGTAGGGAGATGATCGTGGATTTGCCGGAACCGCTGGGCCCGACCAGGGCGATTTTCTCGCCGGGCCGCACGACAAACGATATGCCCTTGAGCACCTCCACTCCCATCCGGGAAGGGTAACTAAACTGCACCCGGCGGAATTCCACCTCGCCACGGAGCGGGTCGGCGGGGCCGGTCACGGCGGCCGGTCCCGCGCCGGTCACGACAAATTCCGGCTGTTCCCGCAACAATTCCCTCACGCGCTGCGAGGCGCCCACCGCCTTCTGGACCTGGCTGTACAGATCGGCAAACTGCCCCATGGCTCCGGCCACGAATGCCGTGTACAGCACAAACCGCGTCATCTCGCCGATGCTGATGCGTCCGCTCTGCAAGAGCGTGGCCCCCGACCATAGCACCACGACGATGCAGCCGAACAAGGCAAAAACGATGAAGGCAATGAACGCGCCCCGCAACCTTGCGCCGCGCAGCGCCACCTGCAAATAGGCATCCATGCTCCGGGCGTAGCGCGCGATTTCAAAGCCCTCATTGACGAACGCCTTCACATTAAAGATGCCCTGCAGGGTTTCCTCGGCAATGGTGCCCGTCTCGGCGAGCCGGTCCTGCGCCTCGCGCGAATTGCCGCGCAATTTGCGCCCAAACACCACCGCCAGGACAATGACCGGCGGGATGGCGCCGAGCATGATAAGGGTCAGCCGGCCCGACGTGCTGGCAATCAATACGATTCCGCCCAGCAATAGCAGGGACTGCCGGAGAAACTGGGGCACGACCATGATCAGCGTGGCCTCGATTTGCGTCAGGTCGGCGGAAAGCCGGCTGTTCAATTCCCCCACCCGGCGCTGGCCAAAGAAAGCCATTGGCAGACAGATTAACCGCGCATACGTATCGCGCCGCAAATCCGCCAGGGCATTTTGACCGATCCGCGTCATCGTGGTGGAATGAAAGTAGGAACTGGCCGCCTGCACGAAGAGCACCACCAGCATCAACATCGCCACGAGATTAATGCGGTGCGGCAGCCAGGGCAGGCCGCGGCCCGTGGCTCCGGGCACGGCCGCATCCATGAGGCTGCCGGCGAGAAAGGGAAAGCACAGGCTCAACAAGCTGGAGAAGATCAACGCCCCGCAGGCGGCAATCAGCACGCCCCGATAAGGCCGGAGATAGGAGAACAGGATGGCCGCCTCGCGCAAATTCTCCCGCGTGAGTTTGGTTTTGGGCAAATCCAGGTCCAGCCGGCCCCGGGAACTATAGCGTGCCATGATTCCCGCATCGTGGCAAAGCGCAGCGCCAGCCGCAAGGAGTTCAAGCGTGTCAGTAATGAAACGAAGCGATGACAACGACGCATTTTACCGGAACTTTTTCCCGGGTTATTCCCGCCGGTTTGTCACCACGAATTCAAGCGAATTAGTTGGCTGGTTATTGGTCGCCATGGGGATTCCATTCGCGCTGGCGGGCGGCATTTATGGGTTCTGGTTCCGCGACCTGCCCTTCACCCTGCCGGCGGCGGTGGGCCTGATCACGCTGGGCGGCCTGAGCCTGTTGAATGAATAGGGTTCCGGCCGAATTGCCGTCTCACCACACTTTTTGCGTCTTTGCGTACCGGCGTCTTTGCGTTAATGATGTGGCATGCGAGTGCGTTTCCTTCTCGGTCCCGCCGGCAGCGGCAAAACCTTCCGCTGCCTGGCGGAAATCCGCGCCGCGCTCAGCCATTGCCCGGATGGGCCGCCGCTCGTTCTGATCGCCCCGAAGCAGGCGACATTCCAGATCGAACGCCAATTGCTTGCCACTCCCGACCTGGCTGGCTTCACCCGACTGGAGGTTTTATCCTTTGAACGTCTCGCCAAATTCATTTTCGACCGGCTCCACCTGCCGCCTCCCCAGCTGTTGTCGGATGAGGGCCGGCTCATGGTGTTGCGCGCGCTGTTGCGGCGGCACGAGGACAAATTGAAGCTATTCCGAGGCAGCGCCCGGCGACCCGGCCTTGCCCAGGAACTGGGTGGGCAGCTGAAGGAATTGCAGCAGCAGCAGTTGGGCCCGGCCCGGCTGCGCACCTTGGCGGCGGATGAAAGCCTGCGCCGCGAACTTCGCGACAAGCTCCACGACCTCGCCCTGCTCTCGGAAAAATACGCGGAATGGCTCCAGCAACATGAGCTGCAGGATGCCGATTGCCGCTTGGATTTCGCCACCGGCTGCCTCCGGTCCGAAGCCAATCCCCGTGAGTCCGCATTTTTCATTGAGCACCTGTGGCTGGATGGGTTCGCGGAAATGACGCCGCAGGAGCATGCGTTACTGGCCGCCATCATCCCCTTTTGCGCGGATGCCACGCTGGCCTTCTGCCTCGAGGCGGAGCCTACACCCGCCGTTTCCTGGCTGTCCATCTGGTCAGCCATTGGAAAAACGTATCAGCGCTGCCGCGAACAGCTGGCGGCACTGCCGGGCTGCGAGGTGCGCACGGAAATTCTGCCGCGCACACCGGGCAAGAACCGGTTCCCGGAACATTCCGCGCTCGGCGAGCTGGAAGCTGGCTGGGCGCTGCCCGTGGCCGCGGGCGGGGAAACGGATTTTGCCGCGCACCTTACCGTAACCGCCCGTGCCAATCCCGAAGCCGAAGCGGTCTTCGCGGCGCGGGCGCTGTTGCAATTCGTGCGCGAGCAGAACACCCACCGTTTCCGGGACTGTGCCGTGCTGGTTCGCGACCTGGAGATGTATCATCAGCCCATTGCGCGGACGTTTCGCCGTTACGAAATTCCGTTCTTTCTGGACCGCCGCGAAAACGTGGCGCATCACCCGCTCGCCGAGCTGACCCGCGGCATCCTGCGGGCGGTGGCGCATGACTGGCCGCACGACGACTGGTTTGCCGCGCTGAAGGCGGGCTTCACGCCGGTGCCGGAAGCAGAGCTGGACTGGCTGGAAAACAACGCCCTGGAATTCGGCTGGCGCGGCAAACTATGGCTGGAGACGCTGCCGGATGCCGGCGCCGAAGGCCTGCGCCGACGCATTTTGCCGCCATTTGAAACCTTGTATCGCCGGTTGGAACAATTAGCGATGGAACCCACCGGGGGTGAACTCGCTGAAGTCGTCCGCGAGCTGTGGGCCGACCTGGACGTGGAATCCACGCTGGAGAAGTGGAGCCACCCCGAAACCGCAGCCGAATCCTGGCCGGCCATGGGCCGCCACGCGGCTTTGCACCAGACCGTGTTCGACCAGATGACCTCATGGCTCGATAACGTGGCCCTGGCTTTTCCGCGCCAGCGCATGCCGTTGACGGAATGGCTGCCCGTGCTCGACGCCGGGCTGGCCAGCCTGACCGTGGGGGCGATTCCGCCGTCGTTGGACGAAGTGCTGGTCGGCGCGATTGACCGGGCGCGCAATCCGGATCTGAAATTTGCGCTCCTGCTGGGGATGAATGAAACGGTCTTCCCGGCCACGCCCGTCGCCCCGGTGATCCTGACGAATTCCGACCGCGCGGAACTGGACCGCCGGAACGCCCCGCTGTACCCCGATATACTGGATCAAATCTCGCGCGAGCGTTATCTCGGCTACATCGCCTGTTCCCGCGCCAGCCAGCGCCTCGCCATGACCTTTTCCCGGCAGGATGCCACCGGACGGAAGTTGAATCCGTCGCCGTTCATCGCGCAGGTACAAAAAATGTTTCCGCGCCTGGCCGTGCAGGAATTTTTCGGGGAACCGGACTGGCGCGCGGCCGAACACGTGAGTGAGTTGATCCCGCCGTTGGTGGCGCAGCATAGCCGACAGCACCCGCACCCGCCGGCGGCGACCCGGGCGGAGTGGGAGGCGCTGCTGAAAATACCCGCGGTGGATGCACTAGCCCAAAGGCTCGCGCTATTGCGCGAGCCGGACGAGGC
>Ga0302320_10015357_pt1 | contig 15743 bp, 15 predicted proteins | sample Bog_T0_3_FD_202130 | JGI IMG/M metagenome (GOLD analysis project Ga0302320, IMG submission 202130) | Peat permafrost microbial communities from Stordalen Mire near Abisko, Sweden - Bog_T0_3 | ecosystem: Environmental > Terrestrial > Soil > Wetlands > Peat | place: Sweden: Abisko, Stordalen Mire... | reverse complement strand
CCACTAACGGTCCTGGGAAGCTTTGTCGTGCTATGGGTATTCAAATGTTACACAATGGTCAGAGTCTTCAGGGTCCTTCGTTGGTGGTGAGTGATGATGGGTTTCGACCGAGGAGAGTACTTAAGTCACCGAGAGTAGGAATTCGGGTAGGTCTGGAAAATCTGTGGCGTTTTTTTATCCAAGATCATCCTCAGGTGAGTCGAGTGCCACAGAACAGGGTAGCAGTTGCTGTTAGGGATAGTGCTTAGGGTTATTAAAAATACGAAAATTTTGATTAAAATAACCGTTTAAAGCGCCGACACTCCAGGCAATCAATGTCCCTGCGAGTGCCCCGCAAAGCACGTCGGTGAGAAAGTGCCTCCCGGCAAGAATTCGAAAATAGGCTGTTGCGATTACAAAACCTTCAAATGTCGCTGCCGATAGCAAGAGCGTCCATTTGGGAGCTTTTTTTCTTCTGAGGATGAGAAAAACGGCAAACAGAGTGGCAGCAGTAAAACTCGTATGGCCAGAATAAAAGGAAGTATAATGAGCAGGGTCTATTCCTCGAACCTCTGGGTCCGAATAAACAAAGGGTCTCGGGCGCTGTGAGACTAAATGAGAAGCTTCGGTAAAAAAACCGTTCCATGCAATGGTTTGGGCGATCACAAGTAGGTCGGCACCTAAGGAAACTAAAGCAGCAGGCGCATTTAGGTATCCCAAGGCATAACTGAAGCCGTTCCAAAGGGTAGGAGCAGCAAACGCCAGAATTCCAGAAAAATTTTGAGCCCTATAAGAATAAAGGTCGGCTTTCCAGTCCTCCATACCTAGGGAAAGCTGGTCTATGGGAATAACCGATTCTGACGTACAGGTATTAGGAGAATGGGAACATTTTGGATCAATCACATAGGGTCGTGCTAGGTTTGCGACCAGCCATAAGAGGGCAGGAACCGTTACGAAAAGTAGAGCAAAAATGTTTTTATTGAAATGCCTCTTCATTTTCCCAGTCTATCACGTTAGTAATGGATTCATCATCTAGATACACTGAGACACGTTAAATACAAAGGAGAACACTATGTCGACCACTCTAAAAGTAGGGACCTTGGCACCTGAATTCAAAGCGAAAGCTTGTGTAGCAGGACAATTTAAAGAGGTAGGCTTGAAAGATTTCCAAGGTAAATGGGTTTGTCTTTTCTTTTACCCTTTGGATTTCACATTTGTTTGCCCCACTGAAATACGAGCTTTTGCTGCTAAGGAAAATGATTTTAGGGAAGTTGGCTGTCAAGTGCTGGCTTGCAGTACTGATAGTGAATTTTCCCATAAGGCTTGGTTTGAGCGGGATCTCAAGGAAGTGAAATACCCTGTGCTAGCAGACACCGCCCACAAGATTTCACGAGATTATGGTGTATTGCTAGAAGATCAGGGAATAGCCCTGAGAGGGACTTTTTTGATTGATCCTAAAGGGGTTCTTCAGTGGATGACCGTAAATGCGCTTGGGGTGGGAAGGTCTGTAGATGAAGTTCTTCGAACTTTGCAGGCTCTAAAAACAGGAGAGCTGTGTCCTGCTGAATGGAAACCAGGCCAAGCCACTTTAAAGTAATGAAAGAAGGCGGGGGATAAACGGGTCTTATTCCCTCGCCGCTTCCGTAAATCTCATTAAAATCTCAAATTCATGCCTTGATATTTTTTGTTTAATTGTAAAAAACGTTGACTCAATAGACCTCTTGCTCTAAATAAATCAAAAACTAAAACTGCAATAAATAAATATCGATATTTATCGAAAAATATCATCGGAAAATATTATTAGAAAATATCAAAGATAAATTATGTTCAAATATCTATTATTACAAGCAAGTCTATTAAGTCTCTTTTGTTTTGATTCGGTGTGGGCAGGTCGTTACGGACAAGTTGGAGTTGCGGTTGAAGGTAGTTCTCAAGGCTCTGAGTGCAGTTACCAAGAAGTTCAAAAATCTAGAATCGATACTAGAGTCGATGAAGCTGCACTGGATTTCAAAAATAATATCTCAAAAATTTTAGGCAGCACTGTTTTTCAAGATAATTCGATTCAATCACTATATCAATTTATCCAGGAGAATAAAGATCAGTGGGAGCCAAGTAGTGATCATTCCTATTCGCTTTTGAAGACAAACGGAGAGTCCCTGCCTGTAGGGATTGAAAAAGGTAGCGAGAATCGTATTTTTCTTAGCTTCGGGGTTCCAGAATTAATTGGTGAGGGAAATTCTAAAGTAGTTTATAAAATGTATGAACTCGAGAAGTTAAAAAAAATAGCAAAATCTGAGTATAAAGAAAAAAAAATTTCAGATGGATCGCGCCATCAAGACTTTAGTGAGCTGCAAAAAGAAATCGAAATTATTAAAAAAATAAATCGACCTGGTGAAACTAAAAAAAAATGGATGGTGGATGTTTATTCTTCTAACGATAAAAGAGTGTATAGCGAATTTTTTGATGGAGACTTAGTCGATTTTGTTCAGAGAGAAGGTTATTTCTTAAAAGATAGAAATAAACATCATTTTAAAAGAGATTATGCAAAACTTGATATAGCATTACAAATGCTTCAAGGAATGGAGGAGATGCATCATTTAGGGATAGTTCATTCTGATATTAAGCTGGGTAACTTTCTCATTTCTGAAGTAGCAGAGTACCAGTATCAGGTTGCTTTTATTGATTTTGGATTGTCTTTTGATGTGAACGCCTTATTGTTGCCTAAGGATAGTAGCGGCATCGATCCTGTAATAAGAGGCGGAACATTTCACTTTGCTGCTCCAGAGGTGTTTTTACCAGCTACGGGGTGGCTAGGTGGTTCGAATGATGAAAAAATAGAAAATGCAAAAAAACGTGATGTCTATTCTATGGCAGTATCGTTAGCTGTCTTATTTGGTTTTCGAGGATTAGTGCCTTGGTTATATGGGGCATGTGATCATGTAAGTTATCATTTTGGTTTCAGCGCCTATCTTGAATGTAGAGCCTACTTTCAATTTGTATACAAGAATAAGATTAGCTATTTTAGTGAAAGAATTAAAAGAGAAATGATTCGGCTTTTGTTGAGTGCAATGAGTGATGAGCCCTCGAGCAGGATTAACGCTGAAGCCTTTAGAAAGCAATTTGAAGAAATCAAACAGCGATATGAACAAAATACTGTGCCATTGTGAGGGGTCTGCTGCTTTTCCTGGAATGGGATAGATATCCTAGCCAAAAGCTAATTTCTTATAAAACATGAATAAAAAAATTAAAATTGTAGTCTGTGTATTAAATTTCTTTCTGTATAGCTTTGCTTTAGGCGGAAAAGACGACCCCTTCCTTGAAGGGTGTAGGGTTCCTCGTGTTGAAAGTATTGGAAATTCCTCCTCTGTCGGAGAGCTAGAGGATGAAGCGTTTCTTGAGTTTAGGGCAATGCTTGCAAAAGATTACTCTGTCCAGGATGGCTCCATTGACTCTTTATATGACGTCATATCAACTAGAAAAAGCAGGTTTCATTGCGGTCAGAATTATTTATTTCCACTAAAGAGAAAAGATGGAGAAGAATTAGTTGTCTCAATTGAAAAAGCTTTAGACGGTAACATTTTGCTTTCTTTCGGAGAGTGGGGTGCTCTTGCTGAGGGTAGTTCTAAGATTATTACTAAAATGATTGAATTCGAGAGTTTGAGGAAAATAGCAAAAGCTGAGATAAAAAATCCAGGCAATCCAAGCGAGATGGTAAAGTTTAGGAATGAAGTAGAGATTATTAAAAAAATAGGAAAAAACAAGGAATGGTTGGCAGAAGTTTATTTTGTAAGTAATTGGAGTATCTATTATAAATTTTATGATGGAGACTTGTTGGATTTCGCAAAGCAAGTGCATTACTTTAAGGAAAAATTTAAAAGTGAGAGAGAAGTTGAATTGCTGAAGGTCGAATTTGCGAGACAGATGTTAAAAGGGCTTGAGGAGTTACACACATTAGGAATTGTTCATTCAGATGTTAAACTTGAAAATTTTCTGATTTCTGAGGTTACAGTAAATAAGTTTCAAGTTGTTTTTACCGATTTTGGATTGTCCTTTGATGCAGCAGACTTAATAGGTAGAAATGTTATTGCTCCTCCCACGGGAGGGACGATTCAGTATGCTGCTCCAGAATTGTTTGTCAAAAGGGGTACTTGGGAGGGGAATTCCATTGACGAACAGATAGAAAATGCAAAAAAACGGGATGTTTATTCCATGGCTGTAACGCTGGCTATCTTATTTAAAAAGTATGAATTAGTTCCATGGATGTTTGGAAAGTGTGATGACTATGTGAGAAGGTATGGGCTTCGGGGATATATTGCCTGTAGAAAAAAGTATTTCTATTTGCCAAGGTTACCTGAACTATTTGAGTATGCAGAAAGTGATCATGATCTCAATCAGCTTTTGTGGAACGCTTTGAGAGACGACCCCTCTCAAAGAATTGATATTAAAACTTTTAGACAAAAATTCGAAAAAATTATCCAATTTTAAAACAGGCTCTAAAGTTTTCGATGTTGGGCTAGCTCAATCCCTGTAGCTAGGGCAGAAATCCTTGCGATAGACCCATATACGAGCTCCAAAATAGGCTCCTCCTTGAGCTCTTCCAGGTCTTCGTATTGAGTATCTTGTTCAGGGGTGCGTAATTCAGACATGCAGAGTTTTTTAAAGACCATGCCTTGAGAATTTAAGTTGTCCTCATCTCCTTTTTGGGTATTAGTTCTGAGGAATCCTCCTATGAGTTGGCATCCAAATAAGTAAATGACCGGTTCAGCAGCGAGACGATCTACGACGGTTGCAGTGGGAACCCCTTCTTGCACAACAACGCTTCCGATGGGTGAATGGTTTTTTCCCATGCTCATCTTATTTTTTTCTCTGCGATTGAGCTGCAGCACTTCTTCACCAGAATGGGCGACAAGAATGCCCATTCCATACGTTCCTGCGTTATTTTTTACAAACACAAAGGGTTCACGCTTGATATGGTGCTGTGTGTAGGCCGCTCGGGTTCGAGAAATCATTTGATCTACGACTAAGGCCACGGCTTCTGTACCTTGGTTTTCATTAAAATTTACTGGGGCCACTTCCTGGGTATCAATCTGGATGAGCCAGGGATCGATCTTCAAAATGGACGCAAATTCAGCAGCAAGTTGGTTGTAATAATTAAAATGCTCACTTTTTTTTCTGGAGTGCCAGCCTAGGGCATGGCTTGGAATTATGGGTTGCTTAACTGTGTCAAGCGGTTTTGGATAGCCACTTGAAAAATCATTATTCAATAATATTAAATCAGGGGTAAAGTCTCCTGCTGACAATAATCCCTTCTCGTCAATGATAATAGGAAATGCCTTAAGTGTTTTTTCGGTAAACGAAACCAAGTGAACGGGGTTACTGTGAACTTCGGGTAGTTGGCCGTACCAGCCAATGCAAGTTTCAAACCCGGCTTCCTGAATTATTTGATTTAGGTAAAACAGGTTTTCAATATAATAAGAGTTTTTTGTATGGGATTCAGGAAGAATCAAAATGCGATTTGGGGTCGGCCGGTCGAACTGTGTCGAAATAGCTTCAATCTGTGCCCTAAAAATAGAGGTGGCAGCCCTTCGATCCTCAGGACAGATATTATTAAATCCAGCTGGGTACAGATTACTATCCACCGGAACAATTTTGTGTCCGGAGTTTCGTAAATCAATCGAGCAATAAAAAGGAGGAGGGTTTTTTCTGGCACAAGCTAGGTGCCAGTCCCAGAGAGTTCTCCGATTCGTTCGAATCTGTTCAGCTAGGAGCTTCATAGTATTTGAATGCATAAGGGCTCTCCGATTCTCATGAAATTCTAGTATTTATAGGTTCTGTAATTTTTTCTCAATCTGACTTACAGTGCTATTCATTTCAGATGATAATTGCGATTTCCAAGAGGTCAAAAATTCTAAAGCTAGGTGCGATTTCTTTTTAAAGTCTTGAGTGAGTTGATCTGATAATTCTGTTTTAAATCGCTGTTTTTCTACTGAAGTAATTCCTTTGAATGCTGCTATTGGAGAGGTGCAGGACTGGTAGTAGTTCTTAAAAGATTCAGCTATTTCATCGGATGCTTGCGAGGCAGTTTTACTATTTTCAGCAGTGAGCACTTTTTTTAAAATGAGAACTGCTTCAACTAAACACGTCCCTCTTCTTTCTAATTGATCCCGAAGTTGTCCTTCGTTCAATGGGCCAGGACCGGGAAATTGATTACAATGATGAATCTTGAGTTTTAATCTGAGAAAATAGACCTGGCTTTTTACTTCAGAACTGTTTTTCTCCGATAGCTGCTTTTCTGCCGCATCTATTGCACTGATGGCACGAATTTCGTGTCCGAGTCCTAGTAAAGCTTGTGTTTTCACTAAAAGAGATTCAACAACGGTATCGGAGGGTAAAATTTCTTTTTTTGACAATTCGTCCACTTCAAGAGTGGTGAGGTATGCTTCATGGAATAGGCCTAATGCAAGATAAGTATTTCCCAGCGTGTTGCGAGCACGGATAGAGTCTTTGCTAACCCCAGAAGCAGAGAGATAGGCTTTCAAAAATGGAAGGCTCTTTTTTGGCTGTTTCAGCTCTAGGAAGGATTTTCCTAGAAAGTAATGAGCTTTCCAGTAGCCGGGTTTTCCTGGATAGCGATCCACTAAGCGTTGAAAATAATGAACGGCATCGAGGTATCGTGCTTGTGTTACCGCTATTTGTCCCTCCTGCCAAAGGACTTCTGCTTCCGATGCGGAAGTTGGTCCTAAGCTAGTTGGGGCTGCCTGACTAAATTGAACACAGAGCAGAATGATGTAAGGCCATAGCCACATGTAAAAGATCCTCCACCGAATGAACATCACGGGCTAGTTCAGGTATTTTTGCACAAATGGATGAGGGTTGTCTCACTAAATTCTCCAGAGCTTGTCGTTCTCTATTTTGACGTTCCCTGATAACAGCAAAAGGAGATTCAAATCCAATCGGAGTGGTTTTAATATCAAATAATCCCATCATACGATTAAGGATAGCCCCATCGTAATGAAATTGGTGTTCTTTCAGGACTTTCAGAAAATGCTGAATCTCCTGGTTGGTATCTGCGGTTGGCGTAGTAACAATAAGAAATCCAGCCGAAGGGGACTCTAAGAGAGACGTAATTTTTTTCAAATTTGCGGTAAAATTAATTTGAACCTCAAAAAGAGCATTGGCAAAGTCAAATAGATGGGTCATAAATCCCGCTCCCGTCAACCGTTCTAATATGCTTAGTGCTTTTTTCATGCCAGCCGAAAATAGTTTATTTGTTGGCAAAACTAGCCACCGAATAAGTTTCTCTTCAAAAAACTGAGCGAGTAGTTTAGGTGCGTTCAGAAATGCAAGCGTATTTCGACTTGGAGGTGTATCTAAAATAATACAATCGTATTTGTCCTGTTTATAAAGAGAATAAAGACGCTCCAATGCCATGTATTCATTTGTGCCAGAGAACTCCCGAGCAAAAATTTGAAAAATTGGATTATTCATGACTTTGTTAGCGACTTGTGGACTGGGAGATAGGTCATTTACAAAGTTTTCAAAAGTGCGGCGGGTGTCCGGTATGATCGCAGCCAAGGTTCCCATTTTCATTTCATTGGGTTCAGGTAGGCCTGACTGGAGAGCAGATTCTGGAAAAGTCGTTCGAATTTTTTTCCATGCCTCTTGAATTTGAGGAGTGAGATCTGTGGGTGTATCCTGTAGCTGGTCGAGACCTAAAGAATTGGCTAGTCTTTTTGCTGGATCAATGGTTACGACGACCGCTCGTTTGCCTAAAAGAGCAGCTCGAATTGCAATGGCGGCACTGAGGGTGGTTTTTCCAACACCTCCTGTGCCGCAAGTAATGATAATTCTTCTTTGTTTTATTATTTCGTCGATCGATGGGTTCACACGTAGGCCTTATTCCTTAGTTGTTCTGCTAGCAAATGGGAAAGAGCAAAAGGATCGTCTGCCGAAGGTGGAGGAAGATAGGGAAGTTCTCCAAAAGAAATTCCTAGGTCTTGCCAGATCCTCTTATTAAAATTTTCAAGTTCTGCTCTTTTGAGAACATAATCGGTAGCTGATTTTGCAAATGGGGATTTCCAGGATTGCGGTGGGGCAGAAAAATCGGGGTCGATTTCCTCTGACCATTCATTGAGACCCTTTGGCCCTGCTGGAAAAACTCGATTGATTAAAAAAGCGGCTGGATTTTTAGGAAAAAGATGAAGGAGAAATTCGTTGAGTTCAATGGATTCTCTCAGAGGCATTTCTTCCGGTAGTGCAACAATCAGGTGACCTGATGAGTAGGGGTCGCGAAAGGTTTCTAACATCGCCTCGGCATCTCGATGCAGAGGACCTCCACGAAAAAGTTTTGAAAAATTTTCAGCACTTTGAAAAAATGCAAGACCATACCCTGTGGATGGCATATCCACGACAACGTGAGAATACTGAGTTCTTTCAGACCAAATTTTTCCCAGTAAAACCAAGTCGTGAATTCCTGGAGCTGCATGGGCAAGGTAGCGTATTACTTTATTTTTCAAGAAAAGGCGAGTGAGATGAGAGACACCAATTTTGAGGGAAGCATATTCTTCAAATGCTGGAGTAAACTCGCTATTGAGATGCCATAGGCGAGGCCCTAATTGCCTGATGGGTTCGGCGGGGAGGGTGGGATCTTCTATCGTGACCCAAAGAGTGTTCTGGTTTTTTGCTAGGCTCAGACTTAAAGCATGGGAAACCGCTGTTTTTCCCACGCCTCCTTTTCCATGAATAAACACTAAGTTCCGGTTCAGAACGGAAGAAATGGATGTTGGGTTAGAGCTCATTCTTTATGCCTTTCGAACACTTTACAAACAACCCAGTGCTAGTCTACACTATCATCAAAACTGATCAAAGGAATGGGTGCTATGCGTTTTATTGTTTCGTTGAGCTTTGTTGTCTTAGGGATGGTCACACTGATTTTCAGTGGTTGTAGCAGTGGCCCAAAGGCTTTTTCTAAAGGGGAGTACGACGACCCTAGTCGAGTTGAGCTTTTGGATGATAAGTTTAACGAGGCAGATATGCAACAAATGGCTGATACCGTGATTCGATCCATGGTCGCGTGTGGTTATGTCGCTAATGCCCCTAAACCACCCGTGGTTATTGTTGAAAAAGTTCAAAATCGAACAGAAGAGCATATCGATACAGTTGCCATGACGGATATGATTCGAACGGCACTTATCAAAACTGGAAAAGTTCGTTTTGTGAATAAAGAAGAACGAAACGCAATCAGCGATGAATATGATTATAATGCTGGCGGAAATGTCTCAGGGCCATCTGCGAAAAAGAGAGGAAAGCAAATTGGTGCTGATTATATTTTGAGCGGTGCGATGGCGACCAATGTCCAAGAAGTGGGTAATGATAAATTTATCTACTATAAGCTCACCATGAACTTAACCAACATGGAAACAACCACTATTGACTGTACCGAAGAAAAGCAACTTCGTAAAAAGTACAGAAAGCGGAGTGTTGGTCTCTGAGGTTTGAAACCAAGTGATTCAGAAAAAGAAAGCTCCTCACTGTAGAGCGAGGGTTATCGCCTTTGTTGCTCTCTTGGTTTTTGGCAGCGGGTGCGTTTCAGCGCGGATGTCTGACCACGAGTCGGATCGTCTTTTTCGACAAGGGCGCTATGAAGAAGCTGCAACTCGGCTAAAGTCAGGCTTGCTATCTCATGGTGAACACGGGCGTGATGCTCTTCTTTATTTGTTGGATATAGGTCTTTCTTACCATTCCATGGGAAAATATGATGAAAGTAACAAGTCGTTTCTAAAAGCCGACAAAATAGCTGAGATTAAAGATTATACCAGTCTTGCAACTGAAGGTGCCTCGTTGTTAACGGGTGAGAATCTGAATGATTATAAGGGTGAAGATTTCGAAAAAGTACTGATTAGTACCTATTTGGCAATGAACTTTGCTTTAATGGGTAATTTTGAAGACGCCCTTGTAGAAGCCCGTCGTGTCAATCATAAACTTTATATGATGGTAAGTCAGGGTCAGAGAAAATATAAGCAAAGTGCCTTTGCTAGATATATTTCAGCTATTATGTATGAGGCTGAAAATAATTACAATGATGCATATATTGATTACAAACATACTAGAGAATTAGTTCCTGAATTTCCTGGGTTAGGGCAGGACTTATGGCGCTGTGCATGGCAGCTCCGTATGCATGACGAGATGGAAAAGTGGGATAATACTTTTCAGCTCACTGCCTCGGATCATGAAAAAGCTAAATTAGCTGCGCCCCGCTCGGGAAAAGGGGAAATTGTTGTTTTCTACGAGAATGGGATTTCCCCTCAGAAACGACCAAATCCTGCATTTAGGGAACTTCCAAAGTTCTATCCACGTGCCAATCCTGTAAAATTTGCCAATATTGAGATCAAAGACTCAGGTGTTGTGGCTACTGCTCCTTTGGATGATATTGAATCGGTAGCCATTCAAAACTTAGATGAAAAATATGCGGGGTTGATTGCCAAAAGAATTGCAGGAGTGGCTGCTAAGAAAGCCGTAGGTGCTGGCATTGGTAAGGCGACCAATAGTCCGCTTTTAGGGGCCCTGACTGAAATTGCTTTATTTGTGAGTGATCAAGCTGATATTCGTTCTTGGAATCTCCTTCCAAAGGATTTGCAAGTGGCGAGGGTTATAGTTGAGCCAGGAACCTATTCCGTTCAGGCTCGTCCTGTGGGTGGAGCTGAGTTGCCACCCAAGCTGATTCAAGTCAGTGCGGGTAAGAAAGTGTTTGTTAATTTTCGATACATGCCTTAGATTTTGTTGGATGAAGCTCTATCTATGGGTTGTGAAGGTAGTGCAACTTTCTCTGGTATTTAGCTTTTTTTTATCTTGCTTGGGCTGTACTTTTAAATCTTCTGGAAGTGCTTCTCAATCGTCTCAGTCCAATATTCGGAGTCGAGTACTCAATTTGGCTGTTTGGTCGAATTATGTCACTCCTGAACTCATTTCTCAGTTTAAGAAGAAAACTGGTATTGAAGTTCTAATTTCAAATTATTCTTCTAATGAAGAACTTCTAGGCAAGCTCCAAGCAGGTGCTTCCGGTTATGATATTATTGTCCCTTCCGACTATATGGTCTATGCGATGATTCACCTGGGGCTTTTGCTTCAGCTGGATTATTCTAAAATTTCAAATTCCAAGTTCTTAGATCCTAAGTTTTTAAGAAAGCCCTATGATCCTGAAAATAAATTTTCTGTTCCTTATGATTGGGGAACGACAGGGTTTGCAATTAATCGCACTTTATATTCGGGGAAGTTAAAGAGTTGGAGAGATTTTTTTCAAAAGGACGAATTGGCTGGAAAAATTTCTTTATTAGATGATGCCCGCGAAGTGATTGGAGCTGCGCTGAAGTCACAGAAATTTAGTCTGAATTCTACGAGTTCTTCAGAATTAGCTCAAGCGAAGGAATTGCTTTTGAAGGCAAAATCTAAAGTGAAAATATTTACTTCCGAGCCTATGATGTCATTAGTTAATGGCGAGATTGCAGTTTCTCATATTTACATGAGTGATGCTCTTCAGGCACGTAGAGCAACTGCAGGGAAGATTGAGTATGTGATTCCCGAGGAAGGAGGTACTCTTTGGATTGATAATTTATCGATTCCGATAGGAGCCAAGAATCAGATTGAGGCATATGAGTTTATGAATTATTTATTGGAAAGTCATTCCAATGCTTCTACTGTGCTGAGCGTATTGGTAGCACCCGCCAATCGGGATGTTTTTTCCCTTTTGCCTAGGGAACTACAGAAAGATCCAGCCTTGTTTCCGCCTTCCTTCGTTCTTGCTCGCTGTGAGATGATTCAAGATTTAGGAGATTTCATGCAAACCTGGGATCGGGTTTGGACTGAAGTAAAGACATCCGTCAAATAACCCCCGGACTGAAGTCCGGTGCTCGATGATATTTGGGTTTTGGCTGCAATTTTAAGCTTTGTATAGGGATTTTATCTTTGATAAAAAGCCGCTCGAACAGAGTGACTTCCGGGATATTAAGCTTTTCAGGGGCTGGATGACCTTGATAAAGGTCTCGGTTTAGTTCCAGGATAGTCCAGGTATCAGAAACAGTTGAAACGGCTTCCAGAATCCAATCAAAATAACCTGGGTGATCGGTCTTGATATGGAAGATACCGGTAGGAGCCAAAATGGTGCTAAGCTGCTTGAGTCGTTCCGGGGTGATCAGTCGATTTTTCCAATGGGCTTTTTTGGGCCAAGGATCAGGAAAAAATAAGTAAAGAAAATCCACTTCGCCAGGAGAAAAGATGAAGGGAGTTCTTTCCGCATGGGCTCTGAGAAAAATCAAATTTTTCAATTTGGCTTTGAGGCTTTTTTCTGCACCCCGAAATATAGGCTTAAATTTCCAATCCATGCCTAGATAGAAGTTTTGAGGATTGGCTTTGGCCCACTCCACAATGACATGGCCAGCATTGCATCCAATTTCAACGTGAAGTTCAGCAGATGGATCCTGAAGACAGTCTTTTTGAAGGGCGCTTGGGAACTTGGTTTTCCATGTTCCTGAATGCTTTTCGGTTTCTTGGTCGGTGAAAACAAGTCCCTTGTGCTCTTGAATCTTAGCCCAGTAGGGATTTTTTGACGGTGAATAACAAAAATCAGGACGGTTTGAAACTGGCTCTATTCGTGAAAAATTCATCAACTCCTGGTATAGAGCAAAGTACTTTGCGATACAAGTGGGAACCCTCGTCTTTGAGTAGGTTCCCACTTGATGCGTATCGATTACTATCCGCTTTATCTATTCGATTTCAATTAACTAAGTAACTTGAGGGCTAGCCCTGGTGTTTGATTGGCTTGACCTAAGACAGCTACAGTAGTCTGAGTGAGAATATTGTTTTTTGTCATCTCACTGGACTCTTCTGCCATGTCTGTATCGCGGATTCGGCTATTGGCTTGTTCTAAGTTCTCTCTATAGACATTGAGGTTATTAATTGCCGATTGCATTCTGTTTTGGAGTGCACCGATAGTGGCTCGATTTCCACTGACGCGTTCAATGGCCCTGTCTATAATGTCGACATTCTGCTGGGACATTAATTTGGTGGTTGTGCCAATCCCTTCCAAACCTAAAACGGTGGTTGAAGTGACCAGATTTTGTGAATCAAAAGTGAAACGGTCTAAGAGTGGATTGTTGTGAGTTCCAATTTGGAATTCCAGAACTGGAGCACTTCCGTCGAGTAGCTTGGTACCATCAAATTCAGTGCCGCTACTAATACGGTCCACTTCTTGTTTGAGTTGCTGAACTTCTTTGTCGATGAAACCTCGCTCAGAATCTCCAATGGTATCAGAAGATCCCTGGATTGAAAGTTCACGAAGTCTGATCAGAATATTACTGATTTCGTTCATGCCCCCTTCAGCAGTCTGAATCATGCTGATGCCGTCATTTGCATTTCGGCCAGCCTGTTTCAAGCTTCGAATTTCCGATTTCATTTTTTCGCTGAGTGCTAATCCAGCAGCGTCATCGGCGCCCTTATTAATACGGGTTCCGGAAGCTAAATGCTCGAGTGAGCTTTTTTGTTTTTCGCTATTGATTCCTAAGAATCTCTGAGCGGCCAGTGATTGAATATTGGTATTGATACGCAGTCCCATTTTCTATCCTCCATTTAGTTTTAACATTCCCATTTCCTCCTTGATTCAGTAGGTGGCGATCCATGCTTAACCTACATTGCTCTCTTCGGTGCAAATTTTGCCGACTTTAAGGATATTTCATTAAAATCGCAGACTTATACATTACTAAATTAATCAGATGTTTATTTGATTGTTGTGTTCAGAATTAAATGTATTTTTTTAAGTGCCGATGTTTTAAGAGCGTGCTCACTAAGAGAAGAAAATTTGGTTTCATTATTATTACTATTTTATTCGAATTTATTCAGGAGGGCTGTCTTCATTCGTCCTCGGATATTTGCCGTAAGGAAATAGTTGAAGCGAATCAAGAAATTGATCTTGCTAAAATTGAAATTGAGCAGATGGGTAATCTCATAAAAAATGGTCGCCAGCCTTCTTCTCTCATTAACTTTAATTCTAAGTGGGAAAGCTGGGCTTTGAGCCAATTAAAGCGGCATCAAAAGTACATGGATTTTTCAGGTTATGATGGTAGTGGAAGGAAATTAAGGAAGCGTCTTTCAGACATCGCCAATAGTTGGGTTGTTTTTTATGGATCTTGTCAACAAGGTAACACTGAAAAAATGCTTGAAGTCTTGAATCAGATTCGAGTCAGTGAGATCGAACTTCAGAGTTCTTCTTGCAGTCTTGAATCAAAGTAATTACTAATACATCCATGATCAGTGAAAAAACAGTTTGTCGCTTTTGTGTAAGTCAGGCATCATCCTATTCAACTTGCTATTCAACTGATTCAGGAGCAAAAAGGCCTTTTGCAATTGCTGGTGCTTCTATTCATTATGCGCCGGATCGCCCTTTCAATCTAGAGCATGTTTTGATGAACCTCAAAGTTAATCCAAAAGAAAAGACTCTTTTTGGAACCGTGATTCAACGGATGCGGGTAGTTTCTCCAGGAAGTCGATTGATTCAATTGGATCAAGTCGGACTGAATATAGAAAAAGTCTGGATAAGTGATTCTCCCGTTGAGTTTTCAGTAGATGGGCATGTTCTCATCATTCACTTGGCGTCAGAAGTGCAAGTGGGACAACTTCTTGAAGTGCGGGTGAAGTATGCAGTGTGCAATCCGAAAAGAGGCATGTATTTTACTGGTCCCGACGCAGATTATCCGGATAAGCCTTACCAGGTGTGGACTCAGGGCCAAGATGAGGATAGCCGATTTTGGTTTCCCACCCTGGATTATCCTAATCAAAAAGCAACGTCTGAAATGATTGTGACTGTTCCAAATGGATTTACCGCTGTTTCCAATGGCGCTTTGCTTTCAAAAAATGAAGTGTCCGATGGAACCTGCTTTCATTACCGACTGGGAACTCCCCATGTAACTTACCTGATTACTCTAGTAGTGGCAGAGTTTGCTGAGTGGTCTGATGTTGGGCCACGAGGGCTGCCCGTGCAGTATTTCGTCAGTCCTGGGCGAGAAAAAGATGGGCAACGTGCATTTGGGAATACGCCTAAAATGATTGAAGCTTTTGAAAAAAGAACCGGAATTAACTTTCCCTATGAAAAATATAGTCAAGTTGCTGTTCAAGATTTTATTTTTGGTGGAATGGAAAATACATCAGCAACGACCCAAACTGATCTGACTCTGCACGATGAGCGAGCCCATTTAGATTTTACCAGTGACCCTTTAGTTTCTCATGAGTTGGCGCACCAGTGGTTTGGGGATTTGTTAACTTGCAGAGATTGGTCTCATGCATGGTTGAACGAAGGTTTTGCAACTTTTATGGAGAGAGTCTGGATAGAGGAGAACGCAGGTCCAGGAGGGGGGCGTGAAGAAGCAAAATACTATTCATATCAGGATTTGAAAGCCTATTTGGCTGATGACCAAGCGCGCTATCGGCGTCCTATTGTATGTAATACTTATATTGAACCTATTGATTTATTTGACACTCATCTTTATCAAAAAGGAGGGTTAGTTGTAAATTTGCTTCGGTATGTTTTAGGTGAGGACCTTTTTTGGAAATCCATTCGTCTTTATTTATCCCAGCATCAGGGAAAAAATGTTGAAACTATTGATCTCATTCGATCTATTGAAGAAGCGACGGGGAGAAATCTCAGACGTCTATTTGACGAATGGGTGTTTCATGCTGGATATCCTGAGTTTGAGGTGAGCTATCAGTGGCATGAGCAG
>Ga0302320_10015355_pt1 | contig 15747 bp, 16 predicted proteins | sample Bog_T0_3_FD_202130 | JGI IMG/M metagenome (GOLD analysis project Ga0302320, IMG submission 202130) | Peat permafrost microbial communities from Stordalen Mire near Abisko, Sweden - Bog_T0_3 | ecosystem: Environmental > Terrestrial > Soil > Wetlands > Peat | place: Sweden: Abisko, Stordalen Mire... | reverse complement strand
CACGACGCCTACGAGATCCTCATGCCCATCGGCCTGGTACCGCACCCGCGCCTCGGTTCCGTGTGGGCCGCCAACCCGGGTGGCAAACCGTCAAAGTCATTGGCAAAGGTGATCTCACGCAGCACAAGCACCACAACCTTTGAGGTAAGCCTGAATTCGGGCCGCCCTCATCAAATCAGAATCCATCTGGGATCGATCGGCCATCCCCTGGTAGGCGATCCTCTGTACGGCTTAACCGGCCAGCCTCTTGAAAACCTCCCCGGCCTCCCCGGCGACGGAGGATATTTCCTGCACGCCCAATTTCTGAAATTCCAGCACCCCATCACCGGAGAACAAATCAACCTTGAGGCAGCTTTGCCGTCTGGATTCTCCCCGGTCCCCAACAGCGAGGGACCGGGGGCACCCCCGCTGTCGTTTTAGGGCGTCGATACCGGGGCCACCCGCCCGTTGGAATAGCGGAACGTGTGGCGGACCGTGGTTGTTAGCGGATGGTCGCCAAACCGGAAGTATGGTGGATTTTGAGCTGCGAAGAACAACCGCAGATCCTTCACTACGTTCAGGATGACAGTGCATTGGAGAGCAGGGGTTGGGACATAGGCGGTGTCGCGGGCGAGTGGTCGGCAAACCGGAATTAGAGCTAGTTTGAGACTCTCAAAGGCAACCGCAGATCCTTCACTGCGTTCAGGATGACACTGGTGTGGGTGGAGGATGATGGCGGCGGACGGGCGTTTTGGCCGGTTTGTCGGCGATCCGGACAGAGCAATGTGGGGTCTTGTTATCGGGCGCGGGGGTGGGTGTTGTCGTAGACCTTTTCGAGCTGGGCGGTGGTGAGCTGGGTGTAGCGCTGGGTGGTGGAGAGGCGCTCGTGGCCGAGGAGTTCCTGAATGGCGCGGAGGTCCGCGCCTTCTTCAAGCAGATGGGTGCCGAAGGCGTGGCGGAGGGTGTGGGGGTGGACGTCGGCGGAGAGGCCGCGGAGGATGGCGATGCGCTTGACGATGCGGGCTACGGAGCGGGTGGTGAGTCGGGCCTGGCCGCCGGGCTTGGCGAGGCCGCGGAGTTGCAGGTTGACGAAGAAGGCGGGCGTGGAGTGTCCTTTGGCTCCTTCGGCGGCCAACAGGGCGGAGCGCTCGGCGAGATAGGCGCGGAGGGCGTGGGCGGCGGGATCGGCGAGGGGTACGTAGCGCTGCTTGTGTCCTTTGCCGCGGATGAGGATAGCTTCGTTGGCCCAGTGAATGTCTTCGAGGTTGAGGCCGGTTAGCTCGGCGTTGCGGATGCCGCAGCCGTAGAGGAGCTCGAGGATGGCGGTGTCGCGGGCGGGCCAACTGGCGGCGTCTTCCGCGATGGAGTCAACGACGCGGTTCATCTGCTCGATGGAGGGGACGCGGGGAAGATGTTTGGGCAGGCGGGGCGTGGCGACGAGCGATGCGGCGTTCTGCTGGAGGTAACCGGCGCGGGCGAGCCACTTGAACCAACTGCGGATAGCGGCGAGGGCGCGGGCGGCGGAGGCCTTGGCGAGGCCGCGATCGTAGAGGGTGCCGAGAAAGGCGCGGATGTGGGTGTGCTCGATGGCGGCGACGCTGGGATCAGGGCCGAATCGCTCCTGGGCCCAGGCGGTGAAGGCTTTTAGCTCGCGGTCGTAGGCGCGGAGGGTGTGGACGGAGGCGCCGCGCTCGTTGGCGAGAACGCGGAGGAAGTCGTCGACGAGGAGATCGAGAGACGGGACCAAGGCGGGTGCGGGGGAGGCGGTCATGCACGCTCCTTGACGGGGCCAGGGACCGGCTTGGGCGACGGATTGGGGACGAGGCGCGGGCCGGGGCGAAGGCTGGCGGCGGAGGGTGTTCTCATGACTTCGGTTTCCGGGGCTCCGGTTTCCGAGGGTTGAGGGCGCTGCTTGCCGCGGGGGTGGTGGTCGCGGTGGACGGTTTTGAGGCGGCCGAGGGCGAGGTGGGTGTAGACCTGGGTGGTAGAGATGTCGGCGTGGCCGAGGAGGAGTTGGACGCTGCGCAGGTCGGCGCCGTGCTCGACCATGTGAGTGGCACAACTGTGGCGGAGGCGGTGGGGACTGGCGTCGTGGTTGGATTGCTTGACGATCTGCCAGACCCATTGGCGGGTGAGGGGCATGCCGCGGAGAGAGAGAAAGAGGCGGATGGCGTCCTGGCGCGGGGCGTCGAGGCGGACCGGTTGGAGCCTGCCCGCTTCGAGCCTGGGCCCGGCGGGCGGGGGCGGGTTGCGCGGGACGGCGGGGGTCTTGCGCGCGGAGGTGATGCGCGCCAGGTGGGGACGGCCCTCGCGGAGGTAGGTTTCAAGGGCTTGAAGGGCGGCGCGGCCGAGGGGCACGATGCGTTCCTTGTCGCCCTTGCCGCGAACGTGGACGCGGCCGGAGTCGAGGGCGAGGTCGCCGGTGGAGAGGGCGGTGATCTCAGAGACGCGGAGGCCGCCGGCATAGAGCAGTTCGAGGATGGCGCAGTCGCGCAGGGCGGTGGCGCGGGCCTGGGGGTGGTTGGCGGCCATGCCGGCGCGCTCGAGCATCTCGGCGACTTCGGGTTCGGCGAGAGACTTGGGGAGGACCTTCCAGGCCTTGGGGGACTCGATGTTGACGGTGGGGTCGTGGTGGATGCGGCGGTCCAGCATGAGCCAACGGTAAAAGCCGCGCAGGCAACTGAGCTTGCGGGCGACGGAGCGGGACTCGATCGAGTGGGCGCGCAGGTTTTCGAGGAAGGCGGCCACGTCCTGCTGGGTTGCGGTCAGGAGCACGCCGTGGCGGCTCTCGATGAACTCGGCGAAGGTTTTCATGTCGCCGTCGTAGGCCTCGCAGGTGAGCGGACGCAGGCCTTTCTCGACGCGCAGGTAGGCCTGGTAGTCCTTCAAAAGCGATAGATTGCGCGGGAGGTCCACGGATTCGATTATCGGCGCGTTGAGGGCGCGGCGGAGGGCGGCGCAGTGGTTACCGAACCTCGTTCATCAAGGACTCAAAGTCATTACCCCATGGATTGTTCAAGGCTTCACGTGCAAAAGCACGGGCGGTTGAATGAGAATAGGGTTGGATGAAATTTGGAATTTGCAGAGGAAAGCTTGCAATCAAGGCAGACTGAGATCCCCAAGTGGACGGCAGAGGAGTTGGAGCGGCTGGTATTTGCCGGCAAGCCCAAGGTGGCGGTGCTGGATTGCGATGGGACGCTGTGGAAGGGCGACGCGGCGGTCGGATTCATGAACTGGTCGATCGATCAGGGGCTGGTTTCTCGCTCGACGATCGACTGGATGGACGCGCGCTACCGGGATTACCTGGCGGGCGGAGTGAGCGAGCTGGAGATTTGCGGGGAGATGGTGCAGATTTATGCCGGGTTGCGTGAGCAGGAGTTGCAGGAGGCCGCGGCGCGGTTCATGGGCGAGTTTCTTCCCGGCGCGATTTTCACTGAGATGGCGGCGCTGGTGGCCGCGCTGCGGCGGGCGGGCGTGGAGTTGTGGGCGGTGAGCTCGACGTGCCGGTGGGTGATTGTGGAGGGGGCGCGGGTTTTCGGAATTCCAGAGGAGCGGGTGATGGCCGTGGAACTGGGCGTGAGCAAGGGCGTGCTGACCAGCGAGCTTGTGGATGTGCCGACCGACGAGAAGAAGGCGGAGTCGCTGGTGCGCCGAGGGGTGACGCGGCCGGATGCGGTGTTTGGGAACTCGATTCACGATTTGGCGATGCTGGAGATGGGACGCGCCGCGTACCCGGTGAACCCGACCGCGGAGCTGCTGCAAGCGGCCGCGGGGCGAGGATGGGGGTACTTCATGCCGCTGGGGGCTGAGGGCTAGCCGGCGGCGGGGTAGGATTCGCCGGGAGACCAGCAGACCACTTCTACACCGGGATCGACGAGGGCGGCGAGTTGCTGAGGGGTGCCTTTGAGCGGCGGGAAGGTGCCGAAGTGAAGCGGGAGGATGGTTTTTGCGCCGAGCAGGCGCACGGCCCGCACAGCTTCCCTGGGACCCATGGTGTAGTGGCCGCCGATGGGGAGCATGGCGACCTGTGGGCGGTAGAGCTCGGCGATGAGCTTCATGTCGCCGAAGACGGCGGTGTCGCCGGCGTGGTAGAGAACGGGGCCCTGGGCGACGGTGAGGACAAAACCCGCGGCGACGCCGACGTAGTGAGTTCCATGCTCATCCTGCGCGCTGGAGGAGTGTTTGGCGTCGACCATGGTTGCTTCCACATCGTCCAGTTGCACGGCGCCGCCGAGGTTCATGCCGATGGTCTGGGCCACGCCCCTGGCGGCCACATAGTCCGCCAGTTCATAGCAGGCGACGACGGTGGAGCCGTGTCGGGCGGCCACGGGAACGGCATCGGAGATATGGTCGCCGTGGCCGTGGGTGAGGAGAATGTAGTGGATTTTGGCGGGCAAGACAAAATTCCTGGGATACTTTGGATTCTGCGCGATATAGGGGTCGATGAGGATGTTGGTGCCCTTGGGGGTCTGGACCAGGACGGTGGCGTGGCCGAGCCAGGTGATGCGTGTGCCTTGAAGGGTCTGCATGGGGTGTGCTCCGCGGGGTGTGTCGCCCAGTATCAATTTAACGCGTAATGACGGCTTCCAGGATGCTGTCTTTTGCCAGGTATTGCTTGAGACCGGACCAGGAGGCAAAGAGGCGCTCGATACTGCGGTTGGTAAAGACGCGCTGGAGGGGGAACTGCTGGGCGAGCTGCATTTCGACGTCGTCGCCGGCGGTCAGGTGGAAGCGGCAGTGGACGGTCTCTTCGCCCTGCGGCCTGGTGTGGAAAAAGGCCAAGACCTGTCCGCCGGGATTCATGGCGGAGAAGAGATGGTCGACGACGGGAGCCAGGAAGGGCTCGGGCAGATAGTCCAGGGTGGCCCACAACAGCACTACGTCGAAGGTGCGTCCGGAGAACTTGAGCGACTGGTCGAGAAAGCCATCGATATTCCACTCCGGTGAGCCATCCGGGGCCGTGCGGGCAATCCAGTTGCCCAGGCAGGCATCGTGGACGATGTCGGCCAGGAAGACGCTGTGGCCGAGTCCGGTGAGGTAGTTGATATTGGCCGGGGAGGTATAGCCTGCGTCGATGACGCGGAGGCCGGGATTGGCCTGGAGGCGCTTGCGCAGCGCAGCCCAGCCCCCGGAGTGGCGTGGGACCTTGGGTCCCACCAGGCCGGAAACGTCGGGGACGGAATGGCTCTCCTGTTTTCTGTCAAACAAGCGGCGTAACAACCTGCTATCCCCTTGCGGCCGTTCCGGTGAATCGCCGGAGCACCCATGGATTCACCTGGTCAGAAAATGCCCCCGGATTGCGCGGCGGCGCCATCCGTTCCTTTTGCGATGGCCTGAGTGAGGTCCACCTTGCCGCGAAATACGGCATTGTCTTCGACGGCGAGGCGGAGGGCGCGGATATCGCCTTCAACCACGCAGCCGGCGCGCAGTTCGACGCGTCCGCTGGCCACCACATTGCCGTGGACCTGGCCCAGGATGAGCACGTCCTTAGCGGACAAATCGGCTTCAACGTTTGCACTGGGACCGATGGTCAACCGGCTTTCAGTGAGTGTGACGGTCCCCTCGACCCGCCCATCCACAATCAAGTCTTCACTGCCCTTTACTTCACCGCGAATCACGACGGTTTTGCCGATGCGACCCGGAGAGTTCTCCACTGCCATGGCCAGTTTCCTTCCGTAGACCTGTTGAAGGCCCTGCACGCACTATACGCAACGGAGGCACTTGGCTTCAATGAGGGAACGATGAAGAGGACTGTTGCAGCGGCCACGGGAGGGGTTTTTCTTTCTGCGAAGAACCAAAGCGAGAGATTTCGAGGGCGAGGATGTTTTTCCTGAGAGCGATCGCCAGCGACGGGCCCTGGTGGACGGCAAAGAAGGGCGGGATTGCCGCCCGGCAGGGTATGCGCGCCCACAAAAAAACGCGAGCCGGCACGCACCCCCCAAGCAATCGTGAACCATTTCAAACTGGCGCGGCGGGACAGGGGCCGCTAAACTTAACCCTGTGCGCTTCCTCTTGCCGATTCTTTTACTGGTGTCCGCGGGCAGGTCAACCCAGGGGCAACCGGCCCCGGCTGGTTTGCCGAACCTGACGCCTGGGCAGGCGCAGGCGCTGGTGGGACGGGCGCTGGCCACGGAAGCGCGCTCTGCGCAGGACAAGGCGCACCCGATGCGCTACCTGCTGCGCAAAGCGAGCCCACGGCTGACCACGACCAAGCAGATGATCGAGACCCAGGACGGGGCGGTGGCGCGGCTGGTGGCCGTGTATGACAGGCCGCTGAATGCAACCGAGGAGCAGATGGAACAGCAGCGGCTGGAACTGCTGCTGAGCGATCCGAGCCGGCAGGAGCGCCGCAGGGAGAATGAAGAGAGCGACTTCGGGATGGTGATGAAGCTGCTGCGGATGCTGCCCAGCGCGTACCTCTACCTGTATGCGGGGCCGGCGCAAGGAGCGACGGGAAGGGTGGAGAAGTTCACGTTCCGGCCGAACCCCGGATTCAGCCCTCCTGACCTGGAATCGCAGGCGCTGACGGCGATGACCGGGGAGATCTGGATTGACGCCGCGCAGGAGCGTGTGACGCGGCTGGAGGGCCACTTGCAGCAGGACACGGACTACGGCTGGGGCGTTCTGGGCAAACTGGACAAGGGCGGCTGGATCGTGATTGAACAGGCGGACGTGGGCGGGCGGCAGTGGCGGATTGCGCGGTTCAAGATGCAGATGAACCTGCGGATCCTGTTCAAGACCAAGAATATCGACACGACGGAGGAGATGACGCAGTATGCGCCGGCGCCGGTGGGGATGGGTTACCGGCAGGCGATCGAGATGCTGCGGGCGGGACCGGGGGGCGCGGCTCAGGGCGCGCGGTAACAGCCGCAAGGACAAAGCGGCCCCATCCCTGGTGGATGGGGCCGCTTTGCTGTCTCTGGAATGGGTTTACTTGACCTTGGCGAAGATGATGACCAGGGTGAAGAGGGTGAGGGACTCAATGAAAGCCAGGCCGAGGACGAGGAGCAACTGGATGCCGGCGCGTGCGCCGGGGTTGCGGGCCAGGGCTTCCGTAGCGGAAGCGGTAGCCTTGCCCTGACCGAGGCCGCAGAGGCCGGCGGCGAGCGCCATGCCGATGCCGGCGCCGATGGGAACGAGGTTGATGGAGGACGAGCCGCCATCCGCGAAGGCCGGAACGGCGAAGCAAAGCACCGCCAGGGCCATGAAGACGAACTGAAGTTTACGCATGTTTCTCCTGCTTCTCTGAATTGGCCGCCAGTGGGTGGTTGAAACTCACCGAGCTGGTTCCCTCACGCTTGCGGCCGGCCGTTGGTCCGGAGCGGAAGCGCTCTCCGGCGGGATGTTTGGAAAGCAGCTTTTAGCTTTTAGCTCCTAGCTTTGAGCTTTCAGCCGCCAGTTTTTGCTCTTAGGTTTACTCCCCGATGTCGCAGCTAAGAGCTAAAAGCTAATAGCTAGGAGCTGTTCTTAGTGTTCGTGGGCGACTGCCTGGGAGAGATAAATCATGGCCAGGAGCATGAAAACGTAGGCCTGGATGAGCGAGACGAAGAAGTGAAGGCCCAGAAAGACCGCGGGAATGGCCAGCGGCACCAGCGAGAAGAAGACCAGGGTGACGAGGTCGCTGGCGAACATGTTGGCGTAGAGACGGATGGTGAGCGACATGACGCGGGCGCAGTGGGAGATGATCTCGATGGGGAAGAGGAGCCAGGCGATCCACCAGATGGGACCGGCAAAGTGCTTCATGTAGCCAACGAAGCCCTGCTCTTTGAAGCCGTAGAAGTGGTAGTAGATGAAGGTGCACACCGCGATGCCCAGCGGCACCACCGGCTGGCTGGTCGGCGTGATAATCCCCGGAACCAGGCCCAGGAGATTATTGAAAACCACAAACAGCAGTACGCAGGTGACAAACGCCTGGAAGCGCTCATAGCCGTGGCCGATGATCTGCTCGGCATTGCTGCCGGTGAACTCGTGAATCATCTCGGCGATCTGCTGCGCCGGATTCGGCTTTTCCACCGAGAGGGTGAGGCGGACGAAGAGGAAAAACGCCATCAGGCACCCCGCCACCAGCAGTTCCATCGCGAAGGTGTCGTTGATGGGCGCGGCGGGGTTGGCGGGATGGACGCCCACGGCGTGCATGAGGGCGGAGACGGCGGGGCCGAAGAGATGATTGAGGAACCGCGTAAGGGCAAGAGCTTCCGGCATCGTTGCTTCAATCTTTCTGCTTCCGGGGTCTGGCGCCGGGGAGACTAATCCCGCAGCAGGCGAAGCGCTTCATAGGCCGTGGCGACGACTGCCAGGCACAGACCGCAAAGGAGCGCTACCACCGACCCTCTGAAACATTTCAGGCTACCATAAATGGCCCCGGCAAAGAGAGTGAGCCTGAGCACAAAGAACAAGACCACAACGAAGGCGCTCCGCGGAGTCTTCCGGTTGTCTATTTTGGCATTGATGAGGCGGATGAGGCGCTGCCACTCGAGGACGCTGGCGGCGGAGATGAGGGCGCCGACGGCCAGCATGGCGGCGTTGCGCCACCCGGAGGCGACGAGCAGGACCAGCGCGGGGATGAGGCCCAGAATCAGCGTGTCGCGCATAGCGCGGTTGAGCAGGGCTTCAAGGGCGGCGTCGGTGAGTCCGACGATGGGGTGGGTTTCTTCAGTCATCTCAGATTTCGGGATTTCCCTTTCCGGCGTCGGTTCCGGATTTGGTGCTGGAGTTGCCGCCGGTGGCGATGACGAGGCGGACGACGTAGACGAGGCCGGAGATGCCGCCAAAGACGATGCCGGCGATGCCGATCCAGGACTGGTGGAGGCGGCTGTCGAGCCATGCGCCTAAGAGCCAGCCGATGAAGGCGGCAGACGGCAGCAGAATGGCAATCTGCATGAGCTTTTCGGCCTGGACGAGGGTGTCAATTCCGCTGGAGGATTTGGGGCGTCCGCTGGAGGATTTGGCTTGCGGTTTGGGGTCCGGGATGGGGCGCGTGAAGGGCATAGGGCCTCAAGACCAGCATACAGGGCCGAGCGGGGAGCGGGTATACTTCCCTTTTGGGCATCGGGCTTTTAGAGGAAGGAACACACGTGTTCGATTCGGAGTTTGAGCGCAATCTTTTTGAGTTGCGCAAGACGAAGTTGGAAGAGATTGTGAAGCTGGGACAGGCGGCTTATCCTAACCGGTTTCCTGCCTCGGCGGATGAGATCTCATGCACCGTGGCAGCGGTGCGGGCGAAGTGGGGCGAGGCGGACGCGGAGGAGTTGGAGGCCAGCCGGGCGACGGTGGCGGTGGCGGGGCGGATTATGGCCATCCGGGCGCAAGGCAAGGCGGGGTTTGCCACGCTGCAACAGGGCGGCGAGCGCTTGCAGATTTATGTGCGGCTGGATGCAGTGGGCGAGCAGGGATTTGCGCTCTACAAGCTGCTGGACATGGGCGACCACATTGGGGTTTCGGGATATTTGTTCCGCACGCGGACGGGCGAGCTGACGATTCACGTGGAGCGGCTGACGTTTCTGGCCAAGGCGATGCTGGCGCTGCCGGAAAAGTTTCATGGGCTGGCGGATGTGGAGCTGCGCTACCGGCAGCGGTATGTGGACCTGTTCACCAATCTCGACGCGCGGGAAGTGTTTGTGAAGCGGGCTCGGGCGCTGAAGGCGATCCGACGGTTTTTTGATGAGCGCGGGTATTTGGAAGTGGAAACGCCGATGATGCAGCAGGTGGCCGGCGGGGCGGCGGCGCGGCCATTCAGGACGCACCATAATGCGCTGGACATGGATTTGTTTCTGCGCATTGCGCCGGAGCTGTATTTGAAGCGGCTGGTGGTGGGCGGGCTGGACCGGGTTTACGAGATCAACCGAAACTTCCGCAACGAGGGCGTGAGCACGCAGCATAATCCCGAGTTCACGATGCTGGAGTTTTATCAGGCGTATGCGAATTATCACGACTTGATGCAGATCACCGAGGAGCTGATCGCGTTTGTGGCGCGTGAAGTGAACGGCACAACGATCACCGAGTTCAACGGCCACACAATCGACTTGGCAAAGTGGACGCGGCTGACGATGCGGGAGGCGATTGTTGAGTATTGGCCTTCCCAGGTGGCTGCTCCACCCAGTTGGACAAGCTTCGCCGATCAAAAGGAATTCGTCGCATGCCTCCGGAGCGCCCTCGAAGTAATTAACCCGTTGGTGGAAAAGCGTTGGGAAGGCTTTGTGCAGGGCGAAGTGAAAACTAATAAGGATTATTACGTGACGGAAGATTTAATCTTCGACCGAGGTGAATTTGCCGAGCTACGGATAGCACTCGCGTTCATTCTGCAAATGATGGAGACCGGTAAGCTGACATTGGGGTCGGCTATTGCGCATCTTTTTGAAACGCTCGCCGAAGAACACCTAATCCTGCCCACCATCATCTACGAGTTCCCCACTGCCGTCTCGCCGCTTTCCAAGCAGAAGCCGGGTGATCCGGACTGGGTGGAGCGGTTCGAGTTTTACTGCGGCGGGTTTGAGCTGGGAAATGCTTTCAGCGAGTTGAACGATCCGGTGGAGCAGCAGAAGCGGTTTGAAGAGCAGCTTGCGCAGCGTGCGGCTGGCGACGACGAGGCGCACCAGATGGATGAGGACTATGTGCGGGCGCTGGCGTATGGGCTGCCGCCGACCGGGGGCGAAGGGATCGGGATCGACCGGCTGGTGATGCTGCTGACGGGGTCGAAGTCGATTCGGGATGTGATTTTGTTTCCACTGATGAGGAACAGAGATCAGGGGTCAGAGATCAGAGATCAGGGACCGGAAAAACCGCTGGGTTGAGGGTTGTGCTATCCGACCCTTGCGTCCTGTCCCTGAGGTTTGTAGCATAAGTGTCTAAGTGCAAAAGCAGATCCTTCGACTCACCACCCCCAAACTGAAAAGCGTTTGGGGCCCCTTTCGCTCAGGATGACAGTGAGAATTTTGCTGCGAACTTTAGGAACAGGACACTGGCGACAAGAACAAGAACGTCGCGGGGGTGGGGCACCCATTTTCTGTGGTGAGGGTGGGGCGCCCATTTTTGTGGTGGGTACGAATTGCACTGCTGAGAGCTAGGGGCTGCTTTTTGAACATTCTTTTTGTTGGCGATATTTTTGGGAGCGCGGGGCGCAGGATTGTGCGCGAGCATATCGGGCATCTGCGCGAGGCGCACGCTGTGGAGCTGACGATTATCAATGCCGAGAATGCCGCCGGCGGGTTTGGGGTGACGCCGCAGATTGCCGAGGACCTGTTTGAGCTGGGCGCCGACGTGCTGACGACCGGCAACCATGTGTGGGACAAGCGGGAGCTGATCGACTATCTGAACTCCGCTCCGGCCGATAGTCAGGAACGGGCGCGGCGGGTGCTGCGGCCGGCGAACCTGCAGCCGGGGCTGGCGGGGTATGGAGTGTTCGAGGGGACGACCGGGAGCGGCGTGGAGTACGCGGTGATCGACCTGCAAGGCTGCGTGTTTATGAACACGACCAACGACCCGTTCCACGGCGTGAATGGGCTGCTGAAGGGGATCAAGGCGAAGGTGATCGTGGTGGATTTCCATGCCGAGGCGACCAGCGAGAAGGTGGCGATGGGCTGGCACCTGGATGGCCGGGTGACGGCGGTGCTGGGGACGCATACGCATATTCCGACGGCGGACCAGCGCGTGCTGCCGGGAGGGACGGCTTACCAGACCGATGTAGGGATGAGCGGGCCGTACGACAGCGTGATCGGCGTGGAGAAGGAATTGGTGCTGCACCGGTTTCTGACGGGGATGCCGGGGAAGTTCGAGGCGGCCAAGGGCAATCCCAAGATGTGCGCGACACTGGTGAGTTGCGACCCGGCGACGGGGCGGGCTACGGGGATTCAGCGGATCATGCTGGGCGAGTAGGTTTTTTCCGACCGACGAAGAAGCTCTCGCCAGGGCTAAACTATATGGAGAAAAAGGCTTAGATTGAGCCGCCGCACCGGGAGAGCTTTCCCCGGGGCTGAAGCCCCCATTGATTCTATTGCGTTTGCGGCACGACTAAAGTCGTGCCCTGACACTTCGTGCAGCTCCGAATGCATTTTTTCGCCAGATTTGAATCCGTGCACTTTCAAAACCAGACTTGCACCACGGGCTGCTAATCTTCTGCGGTGTCGCCTTCGCCGGGGGCCAGGAAGAGGTTGGCTTCGAGGCCGTGTTGGCGGGTGTAGAGGTCGTAGTAGCGGCCGCCGAGGGCGAAGAGTTCGGCGTGGTTGCCCCGTTCGAGGATGAGGCCGTTTTCTACGACTAATATCTGGTCGGCGCGGCGGATGGTGGAGAGGCGGTGGGCGATGACGAAGGTGGTGCGGCCCTGCATGAGCTGGTTGAGGCCAGCCTGGATCATGGCTTCGGACTCGGAGTCGAGGGAGCTGGTGGCTTCGTCGAGGATGAGGAGGCGGGGCTCTGCCAGCAGGGCACGAGCGATGGACAGGCGCTGGCGTTGGCCGCCGCTGAGCTTGACGCCGCGCTCGCCGACGATGGTGTCGTAGGCGTCAGGGAAGCGCTCGGCGAACTCGTCGACGCGGGCGGTGCGGCAGGCGAAGAGGAATTGATCTTCTAACGCGTCGGGACGGGAGAAGAGGATGTTCTCGCGGATGGAGCCGTCGAAGAGGAAGGAGTCCTGGAGGACGACGCCGAGCTGGGAGCGGTAGGTGTCGAGGTTGACGTGGGCGAGGTCAATGCCGTCGACGAGGATGCGGCCGGCGGTGGGGGTGTGGAAGGCGCAGAGGAGCGAGATGATGGTGGATTTGCCGGAGCCGGAGGAGCCGACGAGGGCGGTGACGGTTCCGGGCTGGGCGAGAAAACTGACGCCGTGGAGGACGGGCTTCTCAGGGTCGTAGGCGAAGTGGACGCCGCTGAATTCGACCGTGCCGTGGATGGGCGGCATCTGGAGGGTGCGGGCGGGGGATTGGTTTTCTTCGAGCTCCGCCATGATTTCGCTGGTGCGGTCGAGGCCGGCGAAGGCTTCAGTGAGTTGTGTGCCGATGTTCACGATCTGGAAGACGGGAGCGACCATGAAGGCGAGAAACATGTTGTAAGAGAAGTAGTCGCCGACGGTCCAGGTGCCGGCGAGGACGGCGTGACCGCCGAGCCACATGACGAGGGCGGCGACGAGTCCCATGACGGTGGTGGAGGCGGCGCCGAGGACGCTGGTCATGGTGAGGGACTTCATGACGTTGGCGAGGAGGCGGTCGACGCCGGCGGAAAACACGCCGGCTTCACGGTCTTCGGCGTGGTAGCCCTTGATGACGCGGACGCCGCCAAGGGATTCGGTGAGGCGGCCGGTGACCTCGGCGTTGATTTTGGCGCGCTCGCGGAAGATGGGGCGGATGACGCGGAAGGCGTATTGGAGGATGAAGACGAAGACGCCGAGGACGACGAAAACGGTGAGCGTGACAGTGACGCTGCGATGGAGGAGATAAATGAAGGCGAGGACGGCGGTGAGGAGTCCGCCGACGAATTCGACCAGGCCGGTGCCGACGAGATTGCGGACGCCTTCGACGTCGGTCATGATGCGGGCAACGAGGGTACCGGAGCGGTTGGCGTCGTAGTAGGAGACGGAGAGCAGGCCGATGTGACGCTGGACCTGGCGGCGCATGTCGGCGATGAGGCGCTGGCCGGCCTTGGAGAGGAGCTGAGTGAGCGAGTAAGAGGTGATGGCCTGGATGACCATGGCGCCGAAGACCAGAGCGATGATGCGGGGGAGCAGCTCGGGGTGAGGATGAAGCGGGGAAAGCACCGTGTCAAGCAGGGGCTTGGAGGTGAACGGGAGAACCAGGCCGGCGATGCGGTTGACGACCATGAGCGCCATGCCGGCCAGAAGCAGGCCGAGGCGGGGAAAGACCAAGGCGCGAATCTGGGGCCAGAGTCTTTTGAGGCTGGGCTTGCGCTTGGGGAGATCGGCCTGGGCGGCGCGCGCAGAGCCGCCGCGCGGGGAACGCTCCGAGTGAGAACCGCCCATGCCAACGCTGCCGGTGCGCATTGTGCCCATGGTTATACCTTTCCCGAGCGGCGGACGGCGATGAAGGAACGCACGCAGAGGATGACGTAAAGGAAGAGCAGGCCGGCGAGGGTGAGCTTGGAGGCGAGGGCGATGTGGTCGACCGGGATGCCGGCGGATTGGGCATGGAGATAACCGCGGACGGCTTCAGACGCGCCGCCGAGGAAGCCGACGAGGCCGATGGTGACGGCGATGTGCATGAAGAGCTTGCGGCGGCTCTCGCTGGGGCTGAGGGCGAGGAAGCCGAAGAGGCCGAGGGCGAGGCCGATCCAGGTGGGGATGAGAGCGGTGGGATGAAGGCTGCCGGTGCCGAGGTAGCCAGCCAAGCCGAGAGCTACCAGGAGTGCCGCGAAAACCAGTGTTACTTTTGCCATGGAAATGATACCTCAGGGAAGAAACTCTGCTTCCAGTCTACTTGAATGGATGTGGATGGAGGGGTTGGGGATTCTTAAAGCTGGCAGGGAGTGGGAGTTACAGGCGAGGCAGGCGGGAGGAGATTCAGGCGCCGAGGCTTTGGCGGAGGTCGGCGGTGAGCTGGGCGGGGGTCCACTCATTGCCGGGATAAAAGCGGACGACTTTGCCGTCGGGGCCGATGAGGGTGGTGGAGAGGGTGTGGGTGATGGAGGAGTCGGACTCGTTGGTGAAGCCGAGGTCAAAGAACTTGGCCATTTCGGGGAGAACTTGCTGGGTGGGGACGGCGAAGTCCCAGTGGGCGAAGGCGGCGGGGGCATCGCTGCCTATGTAGGTAGCGGCGTAGGCGCGGAGGCGCGGAGGCGTGTCGTGCTCTGGATCGAAGCTGACACAGAGGAGGTGGCTGCGGGCCAGGAGGGCCGGAGTGGCAGCCAACTGCTTTTCAACCTGGGCGAAGTTGCGGGTGACACGGGGACAGAATTCAGGCAACGGACATCGCGTGTAGATAAAGGTAACGAGCAGGGCCTTGCCCTTGAACTGGGCGAGATGGATGGAGCGGCCGTCCTGATTGACCATCTTGAAGTCGGGGACGGCGTCCCCTTGCGCAGGCACATGGTAAAAGACGGTGGGCTTGTAATCGGGCTTGGCCTGGGCCACGATAACAATGTGATCGAGCAGGACCTCGGGGTCGGCATCCTGCGAGACGAGCACATCGGCGGTGAGGACATCGCCGGGATGCAGTTCCGAGAGGATGCTGGGGTCCTTCAATTTGTAGGGCATGGTCATGGCTTCCATGAAACCGGGGATGGTTTCGTGGTCCAGCGTGACTTCGCCCTTGGCGGGGTCGGTGGAGACGACTTTTCCGCGGAGCTTGTAGACCTTGAAGTTCTGGCTGGCCTGAGGCTGGGCGGCGGTGTTTTGGGCGGGCTGGCTGGAGTGGCACCCGGCCAGCAGGGCACATGCGAGCAAGGAGAGAGCGAGAATTCTGGGCATAGCAAGCTTAGTGTACAACCGCCCGCGAAACAATAGAAGAACGTAATGCCCCAGTGCGCACCCGCACGTTGCCGTATGCGTCGCAAACGCGGAATAGAATGGGGGGCAGATTCAAACAGGCAAGGAGCATTCAACTTGGATGCAAGGTTGGTGGTTATGGCATGGCTCAGGCGTGTTTCCTTTGTAACTCTCTTGGTGACTTCATGGGCAAGTTTGTGCGCTGCACAAAACTACCCGGATGGGCGGCCCCGTGCCACGCTGCGCTATGACGCGGAGGACCAGGGCATCGTTCTGCCTTATGGCCATTGCCCCGGCGGTTGCGACAAGTTTGGCGCCCGAGATGTCTGGGTCTTTGAGTA
>Ga0302320_10015354_pt1 | contig 15748 bp, 13 predicted proteins | sample Bog_T0_3_FD_202130 | JGI IMG/M metagenome (GOLD analysis project Ga0302320, IMG submission 202130) | Peat permafrost microbial communities from Stordalen Mire near Abisko, Sweden - Bog_T0_3 | ecosystem: Environmental > Terrestrial > Soil > Wetlands > Peat | place: Sweden: Abisko, Stordalen Mire... | reverse complement strand
CCGCGCGGGGCGACGTGATCGTGATGCTTGGCTGCGGGACAGTCAAGGTGACAACTGAACTGGTCACGGCGCGGATGGAATTGGAAACTACAACCGAATAACTGCCGGCATCGCTGGCGAGCACCTCCGGTCCGACCGTCAGGACGTTTGAGGCCGAGCCTGAAAACGTCCCGCCATCAGTCAGATTCGTGCCGTCAAGTCGCCACTGATAGTTCAAAGCAGGCGAACCGATGGCCTGGACGGAAAACTGAACGTTCGAGCCGGGCATAAATTTCTGGCTCACCGGCTGCTTGATGATGATCGGGGAAACGGCCGACAGGTTTGTCTGGAGGAGAAGCAACCCGGTGTTGGTCGCCGTCGTAACATATCCCGCGACGTTGTTGGAACCCTTCAAGCTGTTTGTATTTTGCTGCACAATCCCGTAGCCGGTGGCCGCTGCAATCCCGGGACTGCTGCCGATGCTCACGCTCAGAAGCCCGGTCTTGGGATTGATGGAACCGCGCAACGATCCGGCATTGGTTGGCACGCTGCCCAGTTTCGAGAGGGTATTGTTTGCGTTGACCGCCACGTAAAAAATGAGGTTGGTGCTCGCATTGGAAATCATCAACAGTCCGGAGGAGCATGTCAGGGCTGCGGTGCCTGGGGGCGGGTTAGTCCAAAGCTCGGATTGCGCCACGGCGAGGGTGTTGGTGAAACCGCTGGTGAACACGCGATTTGTCCCCGCCCGCCGGATCCAGGTAAGATTCCCCTGCGGAACCCCGGTGGCCAGTGAGAGCCTGCCCAGCAGCAACCCGTTGGTATAAGGCACCGCATATACATCCACATTGCCGGTTGCCGATATTGCCACACTCTCGCTGAAGGCGGTGCCATCAGCCAAGCGGCCGGTTACAGTGGCAGTCCCCTCAGAATTGTTGGTAATCAGCAGGCAGCCATACCCGGCTGGAGAATTGTTCGCTGGCGGTATCAGGAGGGCATACTCCTCCTTGGACGCACTGTTGGTAGCCAATTCCGCAAGCAACGAGGCGGTCCACCCGCTTCCGCTTGTCTTAACCGTCCCAGTCACTTGCGCCGGACTGCTGCTGTGGTTCAGTGTCATCGCCAGCGTCAGCGTCTGCCTGGAAGAGTTCGTCATCAGGTTGGTCGCATTGCCCGAAGCATCGAAATTGCCGGTGACGATGTAATTGGTCCCGGCTAGGTATAACCTGGCGCTGTACGCTCCAACCGTCGTGACCTTCAGGTTCCTGAGCAGCCCGGAGCTTTGAGCGCCCACCCCATTGCTGACTGCAAACGACCCGTTGGTGTTGGTGACGTAAAACAGACCGTTGTAGCTTCCAGCCGCGCCTATGAAGAAATTGGTGACAAAGTTGGCCACTAACGTCATGTTCGACTGCGTCGTGAACGTCAACGGATTGGCATTATTCGTGATTGTCCCGGTCCACCCGATGAACAAATTGCTGGGATTGGGGACCGCCTTGACTGTGTAATTCGTCCCCACCACCACAGAGTTCGAGCCAATCACCAGCGGGTTGGGCTTGGCGGAATTGGTGATGCTTCCATAACCGTTTGTCTGCAACTCCAGTGTGTTCGTGACCCAGTAAAAAACAACTGCGCTCGTGTTGGTGCCTGCATTGCCCAGCACATCCACGCCATAAGCCGTGATGGTATTTGATCCCGCCCCCAGTGTCACCGTGGCCGACCACTTCGACCAGTTCGTTGCCTCCGGGATTGCGTTCGACCATGTTCCCACGCTGGCGCCGGACAGCGCATTGCTGACTTCGAACACCACATTGGTCAACTTGTCCGCATAGATCACGTCTGTCGGCCCCCCGCCGGGGATCGTCGCCGTTCCGCTCACCGTCAATTCGGGGCTGTTCGTGCTACGCGGCGCGCTGATCGTCACGCTCGGCAGCGGAATTACCAGGTGGGCATTGGGGGAACTTTGGACTGTCCCGCTCGCGTTGGAAACAATCACCGAATAGCTTCCCGCGTCATAGATGTCTTCATTTGAGATCGTTAAACTCCTTTTGTTCCAGCCTGAAAACACCACGCCGTTGGGATAATTGTTGGTGGTGATATTGGTGCCGTTCCATTGCCATTGATAACTCAAGCCGCTGGCGCCTCCACCCGCGGAGCCAGTTGCCAGTACGGAAAACACTGCGTTGCCTCCAAACTGGTAATTCACGTTCGTCGGCTGCCCTGTGATCGTCAGCGGAAATGTGAGCTTGAAGATGCTTCCATAACCGTTCGTCGAGCCGCCGGTTGTCGTGCCGTAAAGGTCGTAATCACTCCCTTGGATCAGCCCGGCCTGCGGGGTGGCCCCGTTGGCGCCAAATGCCCACACGTTGCTCAGTGTGCTGGCGGGATTGGTGTAAAACCCTCCGGGGTTTACGAGCGAGGTCCCATTGGTCCAGACAATCCCGTTGGTCCCCCCGGTCGCGTTGGTGGACAGCTTGTAAATCACGCCCTTTCCGTTGGTTCCGCCTTCCAATGTTGTCCCATAGAGAAAACCATCCGCAGCCAACAAGGGCGCGCCTTCAGGACTGGAGCCGTTGGCCAGGTCGAAGGACGCCACCAGCCAGATTGTCCCCGACGTGGTCACAGCGAAAACCGCACCCAGTTGATTGTTCCCGCCGTGAAACGCCGTCCCCACCAAATTGCCGTTGGCCGCCACCAGCCCCAGCGGATACGAGCCGTTGTAGTTCGAGAAGGAAGCAATATAATTCACTGCACCCCCTGGAGTCACTTGATACACTGTCCCGTCCCCGTTCGAGCCTCCCTGCGTTGTCGTGCCATAGAGATTTCCGTCCCAGTTCGACACCAGCCCGGCCTGCGGATAGGCCCCATTGCTGCCGTTGAACGACCCCAGGCTGGTCAGCGTTCCCGACGGGGCCAACGCATAGACCGTCCCGTACCCGTAATTGCCACCGGAATATGTAACGCCGTAAAGCACACCATTGGTACCTTGCGCCAGCCCTCCGACGGGGTCCGCTCCGTCCGTCCCGCTAAACACGTACACGTTCGAGACCTGGCCCGATGACGGCGTGTAGCTGTAAATAGTGCCATAATTGTTCGTGCCGGGATTGTTCGTGGTTGCGTTGGTCACGCTTATGGACGTCGTGCCGTAGAAATTGCCATTCGTGTACAAATACAGGGGGCTGGAGGGCGGCCCGCTATTAGTGGCCTGGAACGTGTACAGATTCGTATAGACATAGGTGATTACAGTGTTGGTTACATTCGTGGTTCCATTGGTGGTTACGGTGTTGGTTATGCGCGGCGCGAACCTGAACAAGGTGCCGCTGACGTTGCTGCCATTTCCCGTCGTTGTCCCGTAGAAGCTCAGACCGACTTGCGTCAGGGTGGACGCCGGGTATGCGGCGTTGGTAAAGGCATAGAGATTCGTCACCCCGCCCCCCACCGCGTTCGTAACCGTCACCGTGTTCGTGTTCGTGTTCCCGCCTCCGCCGCCTCCGCCGCCTCCCCCCGCCGCCCGCGCCTCAGGCGCGGCTGGGCCGGCCAGGAGGATGGCGGCAATGGCTGTTGCAACGAGCGCGGAAACCGGGAGAAGATGTTTTGATAAGTTCATTTTTTTGTGCCCACCGCATCATAAAAGTACAGGGTGCGTGGTCAAGCTTGGATTTAACGCCAACTCAGACGGTCAGACGGCGGAGGCCCCCCAGAGGTTTCATCCCCTCAATCGTGCCCCACTTGGTTCGGCAGTTCGTCCTTCTCTCCCGCCTGCCGCGGGAAATGCGCCGCCAGAAGTTCCCCGGCCTTCCCGACGCCGTGGAGAATCCCTTCCGTAAAGTCGGATTTCTGGAAATAACCCGACATCTCCGCCGCCAGCGCCTGCCAGAAAACATCGCCGCACTTCTCATGCACCGCCTCGTCGCCGATCACGGCAAACTTGCGGGCCTTGGGCGCGACAAATATCAACACCCCGTTCCGATGCCGCGTCTTGGCCATCCCCATCCGCATAAAAGCCGCCTGCGCCGCCGCAACCGCGTCCTCCATTTTCTTGTGGCTGATGAAGACCCTGATTTCGCCGGAAGTCTTTGTTTCCGCGTCGCGAACCGCCGCGATGATGTCATCGTGCCGGACCTGCTTGAGAAATTCCTTCGCGTTCATGGCTACCAGCTTCCTCCCGCACCGCCGCCGCCAAAACTGCCGCCACCCCCTGAAAAACCGCCACCGCCGCCGCCAGAGCCTCCGCCGCCAAAGCCGCCACCCGGCCAATTGCTCCCGCGGTTGGAATAACTTCTGCCGTTCAGAACAAATCCGCCGGCAAAAAGCGGCCGGAACAGGCCGAAGAGAAAGAAACCCCCGATAATTATTGCAGCCAGCCCAAAAACAACGATGTCTTTCGACGCCTGCCGCTTATCCGCGACGGTCCTCCCGCTCCCTTTGTATTCCCCCTTCGCCGCCGCCACGATGGCCGTGACTCCCGCACTCAAGCCGCCGCTATAATCCCCGGCCTTAAAGCGCGGTGTGATCTCGTTCTCGATGATCCTCTTGCAAAGCGCGTCCGGTAGCGCGCCTTCCAGCCCGTAGCCGACTTGCATTTGCAACTTGCGGTCCTGGATGAATACAAACAGCACCGCCCCGTTGTCCTTGGCCTTCTGCCCCGCCCGCCACGACTGCGCCACGCGCACCGTGTAATCCTCAATCGAGGAATCCGATTGCATCTTCGGGAAGACCGCCACCAGAATCTGGCTGGAATTGCTCCGCTCAAAGTCCTCCAACGTCTGGTTGAGTTGCGACGCCGTGCCAGGTGACACAACATTGGCATAGTCGTTAAAATAGCGCGCCGGCGCTGGGGGGATCACCTCCGCGCTCCAAACCGCCGCGCACGCGCACCACAAACCAGCCAGAATGGGAAAAAATCTCTTCATGCAATCACGGCCGCGCGGGCGCCGGTCTGTTGCTGAAATCGAACTGCACTTGCGGCGGCCTTTCCGCTCCCTCCGCAGCCGCGAAATACGGCTTTGCCGCGAATCCGAAACTGCCCGCATAAAGCAGGGCGGGGAATGACTTGATGGCCGTGTCGTAAGCCTGCACCGCGGTGTTGAATCGCTCGCGCTCGACACTGATCCGGTTTTCCGTGCCCTCCAATTGCGCTTGCAACTCAAGGAAGCCGGCGCTGGCCTTCAAATCCGGATACCGCTCCGAGACCACCAGCAGCCGCGACAAGGCAGACGACAGGGCGCCTTGGGCCTTTTCAAATTCCGCCAACTTTGCCGGGTCGGTCGGGGCGCTGTTCGGGTCAACCTTCACCTGCCCGACCGATGCCCGCGCCTCCGTGATTTCCGTCAGCGTGGATTTCTCAAAATTCGCCGACCCGGAAACCGTTTGCACCAGGTTGGGAATCAGATCCGCCCGCCGCTGATACACATTTTGCACCTGCGCCCACTGGCTGTCGGTCCCCTGCGACAACCGCACGAGACGGTTGTAACTTGCGACCGCCACCAGCGCAACCAGGATTACCAACAGCAAAATAGACCCGCAACCGATGGCTGTTTTTTTCATAAATAGAATCTGCTGAACGTCAAGTTAAGCCCTGACAGGCACCCCCACAATTACAAAAACGCCCCGTGTTTTTACCCGCGAGGCCCCCTGTAAATGCACCTCGCATTACAGGTCTCCGCCACCACTACTTCCGTCAGCAGCGGCAGGCGCGGCTTCAATCGCTCCCAAATCCAGAGCGCCAGATTCTCGCTCGTCGGATTTTCCAGCCCGCGGATTTCATTCAGATAACGATGATCCAACTTCTCCCACAATGGCTGGAATGCCGCCCCGATCTCCGCGTAATCCATCACCCACCCCAGCTTGGCATCGCACGGGCCGGCGACGGCCACTTCCACCTTGAAGCTGTGCCCGTGCAGGCGCCGGCATTTGTGGGACTTGGCCAAATGCGGCAGCAAATGCGCCGCTTCAAATTGAAATGTCTTTCGCAGTTCCATTTTTCGCTTCTCTCAGTTTGCGCGTCTTATCGTTCCACGGCATTCTTCATTCTGCACTCCCCATTATGCATTGGATTCATTTCTCCCACTCGCTCCAGGTCAGCAAATCCCCCAGCGCCGGCCGCCCGTCGTGCCGCCAGCCTAGTGGCGGCTTTTGCATCTCCCCCAGCGGGCAAATCCGCCGCGCACCCCACCGGGCGAATTGGCGCGCCAGTTCCCCCGTCCGTGTCCCCCCGGCTGCCAGACCCACGGTGGAAATGTGTTCCCTCACCGGCTCCGCTCCCCGCAATGCCTCGTCCGCATCATGCACCGCCTTCACATACACAAACCGGTTCAAACACGAAACCTGGAACCGCGCCTCCCTCTCCATCACCACCGTCCAAGCCGTGGATTCCGTACTGGCCCACATCTTCGTCTCCGGAGAATGCGCCGCCCGCACCTCATATATCGCCCGCCGCGACGCAATCCCCGCCGCCTCCCGCGCCGCTAGCTGGCCGCGCGGATGAGTCCTCTCCAGCGCCTCCAACTCTCCCGCCAGCAACCCGGCAAAATCCTCCGCGCCGATGCGTCCCCCTTCCTCCACATAAATCACATGCGGCGAAAGGCACCCAAGCTGGTTCCACGCCGCCACATCCAGCGCCGCCCGCGCCGCGATGGTTTCCGGGTGCCGTCCGTCCAGCGCCTCCTTCGCCACAAACCCGAAACTCACCCGCGTCCCATAACCCGCCAGCCGCGCATGACCCGGCAGCGCCTTTCGTATCGCCGCCAGCGTTTCATCGCTTCCCGTCGCCGTCACGCAATCGGCCTGCGCGAACAGCGCCGCCTCCAGGCTCTCCGTCCCGCCCGGCCATTCCGCCACCTCCAGGCACGCGCCCAATTTTGCGTCCTCCTCGTAAAGCGAATGCGCGAACAGCCGCGGCAGAAAAGCGTGGCCCGAGGCGCATTTGACGAATTGCGCCGCCCGCGTCAGCAACCCCAAAACCATGTTCAGCATCACCGCGATCTGTATATTCCCCGGCGCAATGTGCGCCAGCAAATCCGGCCCCCGCGCCAGCGCCACGCGATTGGTCCCCCGTTCATGCTCCGCCGCATGAAAATCGTCCAGCCGGAGCGGATGCCCCAGTTCCTGCCGCAGCAATTCCTCCAAATTCTCCGCCGTCAACTGCCGGAAAAAACTGTCCAGCCCAGCCGTCAGCACCGCCGCCGAAAAACCCGTCGCCGCCGGCCCCGCTTCCAGCGCATGACGCCGAAACGGATAATCCGCTTCCAGCCAGTCCCGTCCGATGCCGTCCAGCCTTTGGATGAGGTTCTCCGTCGTGCGCCCTTCCAAATAGCGCGCGCGGTTGCGTTTCAGCGTCAGGCATGCGTCCGTGATCAACCCGGCCGTCAGCGTCGCCCCGGCGGGCAGGTCGGCCAGGAAATAAGCCGGCAGATTCAATGGCTTCTCATTCATAATTCCTGAAATTGCCACTCTCCACTCCCCACTCTCCACTCCCCACTGCCTGATTCCTCCAACAGCAGCGAACATCCCCGCGCCGCCGCGCCCGCCGCGCGCCCCTTCAATTCAAATCCCTCTCCGCCGCGCACCGCCAGATCCTCCGTTTGCACCGCCAGCGCCGAGCGGACGTTCGCAAGGTCAACCACCTGCACCAATCCGGTTTCACCCTCGCCCGCTTCACGGCCCGTCTCCGGCGAAACGATCCGCGCCCGCGCCCAGGGCGGAAACCGGAAACCGCCGTCCTCCTCGCCAATCACCCGGTCGTAAGCCTGCGAACTCAATTCGCTCATCCCATATTCCCCCAAAATATGCGACTCCGCCAATCCCAGCCACCGCGTCATCATCCGCCGCAGCTCTACGCGCGGCAGCGCCCGCCTGCGCCCCTTATAGCCGCCCGTTTCCAGCGCGCGCGACCCCGCCGCCAGCCGGAATGCCGTCCGCCCGTCCCGGCAATGCTCCAGCAAATCCACAAAAGCCAGCGCCGTACCCAGCAGCGCAACGGGCTGTCCGCCAGACTGCGCCTCCCGCAACGCGCTCATAGTTTGTTCCAAGTCCAGCGTCCACGCCCCCTCCCCGTTCACGCGCCCTGTGAAAACCGCCCCGCCAAATTCCGCGCTCACCGCTCCAAACATGTGCGCCAGCGACGAATGTGGCGCCTCCACAGGGGCAGGCGTGAGAACGATCACTTGGAGATTGGAGATTGGGGATTGGGGTTTGCCGCTCGCATGATCCGTCCTATTCGTCCCATAGGTCCTATTCTTCCCATCTCCGCCACTGCCAATCTCAGCCCCCCCGGGCAAAAAATGCCTCCAAAACCACGGTTTTAGGGACTCCTCATAAATCTCAAGCGACAACCCATTATGAAAATGCCGGCTGGGCCTGTGTTGTGTGGTACCGCTCGAGTGGAAAACATGCGTTCGTTCCCCGGCTGGCAGGCTCGTCACCTCATACTCCTTGAACGCCGCCGTGGGCAGCGCCGGGATTTCCCGCCAATCCGTTACCGGCGTCACCTTCCGCTTCCCGCAAAACTCGCCGTAAACCGGCACCGCCTCCCGTTGCAGCGCAAACAGCGCCGCCGCCAGCCGGTTAAACTCCCCGTCCAGTTCCGCCTTTGGAAATTCGTGCTCTTGCGACCGCGTCATAAACGCGCGCAACTCCGCCACAAACCCGTCAAATGATGTAAGACTCATGCGGTTTTTTCAGGCTGGTTTTCCGCCACAGCCGATGCCCCATTTAACCCCCAACCACCCCGCCCCGCAAGCCTTTTGTAGCGTCGAGCCTCCGGCTCGACAAATCCGAATTACGGCCTCTCCATCGGCCCGCGCGTGACCCCAAGCTGATTGTGCAATTTCAGTTCCCGCCACAATTGCGCCCCGCTCATTTCGCCCCGGAGCAGACTCCGGTACTTGCCAATCGTCCGCGCCACTTCTTCCGCGCTTTCGTTGACAAACTCAACGCGAAAATGCCGCGCTCCCAACGTCATCAGACGCGCCACGTATTCCGCCCCCGTCTGCGCCCGCCCGTTGAACACGGTATTGCGGCATCCCGCGTCCGCCTTGAGCGGATGCTCCAAGCCCACGCGGTCCCGCAATTGCACCGCGTGCCGGTCGCAGGGCCGGCCGCAATTGGTATAGTCCGTGCCGCTGGTGAGAAAGGCGCAAAACAAACAGTGCTCCATGTGGAACATCGGCATGTGCTGGTGAATGGTGATCTCGAACCACGCGGGCGGCGCCGATTGCAGCAGCGCCTCCAATTGCGTGATATTCAAATCATACGACGCCGTGAGCCGTTCCAATCCGAACCGGTTCTTGAAATAATCCGCCGCCAGCCCGTTGGCGACATTCAGCGAAAAATCCCCCACCCGCCGGCAATCCGCAAAAAACTTCAAATGATCGTAATTGCGAACCAAATACCCGTCCGCCTCGCACGAGCGCACCTGCTTCAAAATCCACTCCTCACCCGTCTTGAAAATCCGCGGAGGAGCCACCCAAATTGCGGATTGCGGATTGGGGATTGCGGATTTGCGAAAATAACTCACCGCTTCCCGATATTTCTTCGGGTCCTCGAATTCGCAATAAATCGTGCGCACATGCCATTTAACCGCCGCTTCAAGCTGCGGCATTGTGCGCACCAAGACGATTAACTCCGCCTCCTCCGTGCCGACATTCGCCACGCCGCCTTCCAATCCGAAATCCGAAATCCGAAATCCGAAATCCGAAATCGGCAATTGGCTCCAGCGCTTCGGTAGCGTCCGCATTTCCTCAAGCCTGGTGGCCAGTTCCCTCCTCATCCGGTTCAACTCGCTCGCCGGCAAAATCACCCGCCCTTCCAGCCGGTTCTCCAAACCTTCCAGCTGAAAGACCGTTCCACCCAGCCGTCCCAGTTGTTCCCGCAGCTTCTCCGTCGTCAGCGGTTGCCTGTCCGCCTCCGCCAGCGCCAGGCTCGATGTCACCTCCGCCACGTGTCCCAGTTCGTCCCGCCCGATCACAGTCATCGGGCCGGAAACGCGCCCATGCACTTCCAGCGAGAGCGGACGCCGGAATCGCGGTGTCTCCCCTGCGAAGCTTTGTCGCAACCGCCGGTCCAACTCCGGATCGCTCGTCTTCCAAATCCTGTCACCAATATGAATCCGCCCAAAGTCAAGATCGTCCCTCCCAAAACCCAGCGCGCTCAAAGTCCGGTCCGAACCTCGCGCCTGCTCCACCCGATAAATCCGCCCGCCCTCCTCCTCCTCGTCCGGTCTGCCCGCATCAAACACAACGCCGTCCCCCGCCTTGAGCGGCGCTTCAAGTTTCACCAAAACATTCCCCCCTTCGATCCGCCGCACCGTTCCGAGAAACACCCCGCGCTTCTTCCCAAACCGCGCATGGACCAGCCGCTGGTTGTTGATTCCGCCGAACCAGCCTGTGTGCAATCCGCGCGAAAAAGCCATTTCCAGATCGTAACGCGATTCCGCGGCCAGCGCCGCAACGTCCGCACCTCCCGCCCCCAGCTTGTCCAACGCCTGCCGGTACACCCGCGTGATATTCGCCACGTATTCGGGCGACTTCAGCCGCCCTTCGATCTTCAGCGACGCCACCCCGGCGCGGATCAAATCCGGCAGCACCTCCAGCCCCGCCAAGTCCTGCGGACTCAGCAAATACCGGCGGTCACCGAGCGGGACCGGCTGTCCGTCGCAAATCAGCTCGTAAGGCATCCGGCAGGCCTGCGCGCATTCGCCGCGATTGGCCGAGCGCCCGCCCAGCGCCTCGCTTGTCAAACATTGGCCCGAATAAGCCACGCACAGCGCCCCATGCACAAACACCTCCAGCGGCAGCATGCCCGCCGGCCCGGCGGCGATCTTCGCGATTTCCTCCACCGGACATTCCCGCGCGAGCACCACAAGGCAGCAGCCCAGTTCCCGCGCAAATTCCACCCCTGCCGCGCTCGAGATCGTCATCTGCGTCGAGGCGTGAATCGGAAAATCCGGCGACAACATTCGGATCAAACGGCAAATTCCCACGTCCTGCACAATCGCCGCGTCCACGCCCGCCGCGATCAACACCCGCAGAAACTGTTCCGCATCCGCCATTTCATTGGCAAACACCAGCGTATTAAACGTCACATAACCCTTCACCCCGCGCCGGTGCAGAAACGACATCAGCTCCGGCAGGTCCGCCTCCGTGAAATTCCGCGCCCGCATCCGCGCATTAAACCGGTCCAATCCGAAATAAATCGCGTCCGCCCCATTCTCCACCGCCGCCTTCACGCATTCCCAATCCCCTGCCGGCGCCAGCAACTCCGGCAGCGCCGGAGAAATTGCCGATTGCGGATTGCGGATTGCGGATTGCGGATTTTGAACAGAAGGCAACGAAGAAGGGAAGATTACCTCCTTCGTTATCTTCGTTTCCTTCTGTTCACTCTTATTCATGGGAATCGCCGATCGCGGAATGCGGGTTGTCTGGGCGTCCGCTCCGGTCTTCGCTTCCGCGCTATTTGTGCTGCTCGCCATCAGCCCCGATTGTAACCGCTCCGCGGCCACTAATCCAGTGCTTGCATCATTATAGCCCCCCGGATACAACCGTTTGACGAACTGGCAGTCGGTGATATGCTTTTGATATGAAATCCAAAACAGACTGGCACTACCCGTTGCGGTTGGACAAACAAGACGGAGCCGCCGTCGCGCAAATTGCCGTGGAAACCGGACAACCCATCATCACGGTCCTGGCGACCAGCATTCGGAAGGGATTGCCCCTCGCGCGCGAGGCTCTCGGCCGCCCGCCCCGCCGGGTCACCGTCGTGGATCCGCTGCCGGACCGCCTTCTGCGGCGCGCCTATGCCGCCCCGGATGAACTCGACGCCGTCACCGCGCGCCAATTGGCAAAATTCCAAACCCAAAAGGAGCCGCAATGAAACCGTGGGAAGTTTGGGACTGTCCATTCCCATGGGGCGAGCATCCGGCGGTGATTATCTCCAACGCCATCCGGGTGGAGATGAAGCCGCAGATTGTGGTGCTGGCCTGCCGAACGATGCGGAAACCCGGGGCCCGTGAACCAATCGGATGCGAAGTTCTCTTGGACGAAGCCGACGGCATGGATTGGAAGACTTTGTGCCGCTGCGACCTGCTGTTCACAATTGACAAGGCGATTTTATTGCGCCGGCGCGGAGAGGTCCGCCCGGAACGCCGCCGCGAAATCGCCGCCAAGATCCAACAAGGCCTTTCCATCGCGGGTCTATAGTCCGGCAATTCGGGCCTCACCGCAATAAGTTATACTTGATAATGCACCTTAGCGCGCTGAACCCATCGCGCCACCCAATCTTCTTCCCCTCATTGTAAGTGCGCCCGTAATAGGAAATCGGCACCTCATAAATCCGCAGCCCCATCCGGCTCACCTTCGCAACAATCTCCGGCTCGAAACCAAACCGGTCCTCCTCAATCTGGATCTTCTGCATCTCCTCCCGACGGAACATCTTGTAGCCCGATTCCATGTCCGTCATGTTCAGGTTGGTCGCCATGTTGGAAAACAGGGTCAGCATTTTGTTGCCCACGTAATGCCAGTAATACAGCACCCGGTGCGCCCCGGAACCCGCAAATCGCGAGCCGAACACCACGTCCGCCTTCCCCGCCAAAATCGGCCCCGCCAATGTCCCGTAATCCGCCGGATCATACTCCAGGTCCGCGTCCTGGACTACAACTATGGGCGCGGTGGCCTTCGCAAAGCCCGTGCGCAACGCCGCGCCCTTCCCCCGGTTGACCGCGTGCTGAAGCAGCTTGATCCGCTCATCCGCCCGCGCCAGCGGCTCGAGCACCGCCCAAGTCCCGTCCCGCGAAGCGTCATCCACCACCACCACCTCCCGCACCAGCGGTTGGGCCAGCACGGTTTCCAGCACTCTCGCGATCGTGCCCGCCTCGTCGTACGCCGGTATGATCACTCCCAAACACGCGCTCTTTTGGGCTGGCGTCGCATTCATCGCTATACCATGCCGATTGCGGCCCGGTAAATCTCCGCGATCGGCACGTTCTTTTCCGCGGCCAGTTTCTTGCACGACTCATATTCCGGCGCTACCTGCGCCACCTTGCCGTCCAGAAATCCCAGTTTCACCGTCACATCCCCGTGCGGTGTCCGCACCGTCCGAAATTCCCGCCGCAGCTTCCGCCGGTCCATCAGGCTGCGCCGCACTCCGAACGCGCTGGTTTGCCGCAGCATCATTTCGCTGAATTTGTCCGCCGCGCGCGCCGCGCACAGCACGCTCAACAGCACCCCGGGCCGGTTCTTCTTCATCTGGATCGGCGCCTGGAAAACATCCAGCGCGCCCGCCGCCAGCGCCGCCTCCATGAAACATCCCAAAATCTCCGGGTTCGCGTCGTCCAGGTTCGTTTCCAAAACCGCGATCGTGTCGCTCTCCCAATCATGCCCGCCCGTTCCCCCGCTTTCCCCCAGAATGGCGCGCAATACATTCGGCCGGGTCTGATGCTCCCGCGACCCGACCCCCACTCCGATCTTCTCCGCCGCCAGCCCCCGCATCGGGCCGAATTCCAGTGCAAATTCCGCCAGCAGCGCCGCGCCCGTCGGCGTGATCATCTCATGCGGCTCCTCGCACTGCGTCAGCGCGATGCGCCGCGCCGCCAGGATTTCCAGCGTCGCCGGCGCGGGAATTGGAAATCGCCCGTGCGCGCAATCAATCCACCCAATCCCATCCACCGGCTCCGCCGCCACGACCCGCGGCCTGCCCAGGATTTCCAGCGCCGCGCACCCGCCCACTATGTCAACAATCGAATCCACCGCCCCCACCTCGTGAAACCGCACGTCCCCGGCGGCCAGCCCGTGGATCTTCCCTTCCGCCACCGCCACCCGCTCAAAAACCGCGATGGCCTTTTCCCTGGCCCACTCCGAGAGCCTGCCCGCCAAAATCATTTCCTTGATTTCCGAGTATTTCCGCCCGTGGTCATGTCCGTGCTCGTGTCCGTGTTCATGTCCGTGCCCCTCCCCATGCGAATGTTCATGCGAGGCCTTATGGAAATCCGCAATCCGCAATCCGCAATCCGCAATTGAAGGATGTTCATGCGTATGTTCGTGCGAAACCTCGTGGGTGTGCGTATGCCCCAAATGCACCTCAAACCTCACCCCCTCAATCTCGCTGCGTTTTTCCCGATGCGAGTGCAAGTGGTATCCCCCCAGCGAAATCTTCCCCAGCGCCTCCTCCACCTGCCGCAGTTCCACCCCCAAATCCAGCATCGCACCCATGAACATGTCCCCGCTGATGCCGCTGAATATATCCAGATAAAGTGTTTTCAATCGCGTTGCCTCCGGCCGGCCGATGCCAGTTCGTTGATCTGGCTGGCTGCGTATCCCGCGCCAAATCCGTTGTCTATGTTCACCACCGTCACCCCGCTGCTGCAACTGTTCAACATCGCCAGCAATGCCGCCAGCCCGCCAAAACTCGCCCCATATCCCACGCTCGTCGGCACTGCGATCACCGGCTTGCTCACCAACCCCGACACCACGCTCGGCAGCGCCCCTTCCATCCCCGCCACCACAATCAGCACATGCGCCTGCTGCAACGCCTCCAGCCGTCCCAGCAGCCGGTGCAATCCCGCCACCCCCACGTCATAAACCCGCTCCACCTTGTTCCCCATGATGTCCGCCGTCACCGCCGCTTCCTCCGCCACCGGCAAATCGCTCGTCCCCGCGCACAGCACGGCTACCACCCCGGGCCGCTTCGGCAGCGGCTCCTTTTCCAGCGTGATGCACCGTGCCGCCTCATGCCAGATCGCCCCCTTGAACTTCGCCCGCATCGCCCGCGCCTGTTCCGGCGACACCCGCGTGATCAAAATCCGCTGCTCGCGGGCCGCCAGCAGTTCGGCGATTTCCACCATCTGCCGCGCCGTCTTTCCGGCCGCGTAAATCACCTCGGGAAAACCTCTTCGCAAAGCCCGGTGCGTATCCACCCGCGCAAAACCCAAATCCGCAACCGGCGCAGCCTGAAAAGCCCGCAGCGCGCTTTCCGCGCTGAGCTTGCCTGCGCGGAACTTCTTCAAAATCTCAATCGCTTCGTCAGTTGTCACGGCTCAAGAACATACACCAACTCCCCGCCCGGTCACGCCCGAAAAGAATCAGCTACGCGGGAAACACCGGCGCGAATTTCACCGGCGCGCGCGGTTCGGCCATCATCGGCCCAACCGTATCCCGCCATTTTAGATAGTGCGCCGTTTCCCGGTGCGCAGCCTGCGCCTCCGGCGTGCGGTAGATTTCGACCAGCACGAACCGGCACGGGTCGTCAAGTCGCTGGATCGCGTCGAATCGCGCTATCCCCGCCTCCCGCACGCTCTGTCGCGCGTTCTCCAACGTGGCAAGTTTGAAGGCTTCGATGAATTCATCCTTCACATGGACATGCACATGCACGATAAGCATGCCCTATTGATGAGCCGCCGCGCGCCCAGTGTCAAGACGGCTATCCCCAATCACGAACCACTTCCGCCGAGTCTCCTTCCCGGTAGGCCGTCACTCCTGCGGATCCTCATTCTTGGTAGGGCGGCGCTGCCGCGCCGCCCACGAATTCAGCCCCTCCCGCACCCCATCCCCCATTCGTCCTATCGGTCCTATTGGTCCTATCAGTCCCATTCCTCCCATTTCAGCATTTCAGCGTCTCAGCGTTTCGCCTTTAGCCACCATATCCCACATCTTTTTTTCACTTTTCCTCTTGCCATCCATTAGCTTCCATGCGACTATACCTCACGAAGGCCAGTTCCATACGCCTTCAAAGGACGGTAGGGCGGGCTATCAACGGAGCCTTGGAAGGTTCCACCCCCAAC
>Ga0302320_10015353_pt1 | contig 15749 bp, 13 predicted proteins | sample Bog_T0_3_FD_202130 | JGI IMG/M metagenome (GOLD analysis project Ga0302320, IMG submission 202130) | Peat permafrost microbial communities from Stordalen Mire near Abisko, Sweden - Bog_T0_3 | ecosystem: Environmental > Terrestrial > Soil > Wetlands > Peat | place: Sweden: Abisko, Stordalen Mire... | reverse complement strand
GTCCGGAATACAAATCTACCAGGATGTATCTGGCCCGTATTAAACAATGGCAATTTGAACAGCAGCAGCGCCTTTTGGAAGAACAAAAGCGTCAACTAGAGCAGCAAAAGCATAAATTAGAGTTGGAAGTAGACGGCATCTATCGTTCTGCGCTGGCTTATTATAGAGCTTCTGATTTTACCGAAGCCAAAGAAGAATTCCTCAAAGTTAAGGCTAAAGATCCCGATTATAAATACACCCTTAAGTATTTACTAGAACTCGATGCTAAGATCGCTCAAGCCCAATGGATTTATCAGTCAGCTGTCGATCTGTTCGATAAAAAGTCCCTGGATGATGCTTTAGCCAAGTTCAATGATCTGCAAAGGGTATATCCTAATTTCAAGGCTGCCAAGGATTATATGGACCGCATTAAACAATCCCAGTTCCAGCAGCGCCGTGAAGAAGAACGTCAAAAACATCAGCAGGAAGAGATGCATCAATTGGAGCTGGGAGTGAACCGTATGTATATATCGGCACTTAAATATTATCGTGAAGGTAATTTAAAAGCGGCCCGTGAAGAATTCCTAAAAGTGAATGAAAGGATGCCTGATTACGAGTTCACGGCGAAATATTTAAATGAGTTGGGGCTCAAGATCGCGCAGGCTGCTGTTGTGGCACCACCGCCGGCACCCCGGGTGGTCGTCAAGCCGCCGGTACCGGCGGCAGTTGTTCTGCCCCCGACGGCCCCACGAAAGATCGTGGTGCTGCCACCGCCACCGGTTCCTCAAAAGATCGTTGTCGTGCCTGCGCCCGCACCCAGACCGACAGTCTCGGCCCTTTCTCTTGAGGATCAACAAAAACAAATTCAGGACATTGCCGCTCTGGCAGAAAGATCGGCACAGCTGTATCGTCAGATCACCGGTATTACCGATGATAGGGCGGTTGCTGCCGCCAGGCATAAAATGGCCCAGGTCAATGAGATCATGAATAAGATGAAGGAACAACAAGAGCGCGTGTTGCGTCAAAAGCATCATGAACAATGGCTCAAGGAACAGCAGGCAGCCATGGCTCAACAGGAAAGACACAAAGCTCAGGTTGAAAAAATGTATACGGATGCTTTAGAGCTTTTGCGGACACATGAGTTTGAGAAAGCCAAATTGAAATTGGAAGCGTTGGAAAGTTTTTCTCCGGATTATAAGGACACCCGTCAGTATTTAAAGCATATCGAGCAGGATAAAAATCGTACTGACCTTCAGGCGATGGAAGAAGCAGAAAAGAACCGTGTCCGGAATCTAAGACAAATGCAGGAGAAAGAACAGCTTGATGCCAGGCTTCGTGTCCGCCAGGAACAGGAAGCCGGGCGTCTCGCCCGGCAAAAACAGGAAGCTGCGTTGGTTCAATTGGCCTCCAAAGCCTCTAATATTAATGAGGATATTATCCGTTTATCTAAAGAACAGAATTATGAGGGCATGAAAGCCCAATTTGATGAATTAGAGCAAACAGTGTCAGCCTTGACCACGCTCAAAGCAGCGATGGCCCAACAGAAAGCCCACAGCCGCCAGCAGGAACAATTCGATCAACAGGAGCTTCGTCGACATAATGAAGTGATTGACCGGCAAAAACAGATGGACCGCAATACTCACGTTCAGGCGGTGGTCTTGCCGTATCATCCCGGGAATGCCGACCAATATAAACGCCGTGAGATAGCCAGCCAGCAAAACGGTCTTTTTAATGAAGCGGTGGAATGCTACAAGCATAGGAAGTATACTCAGGCCAGACTGTTATTCGGCGAGTTAGATGACCAGCATGATCGCCGCGCGGAATCCTGGCTTAAAAAAGTAGACAGGGCTATTAGTGAAGAGGTCTTAAAGACCAAGGAGGCCCAAGAGCGCGAACGCAGTGCATTTATCGCGGAGCAGATGAGAGCACAGCATAAACTTGAGATCATTCAGGAACGCGAACGCAAGCGTCAGAAAGAGTTGACCGAAGAATGGGACCGTCAAAAGCGTCTTTATGAGCAGAATAATATGCTGGAGCGTCAGAAAATGTCCACCATGAAATCCCAGCAACAGGAACGTCAGCACCAGGAAGACCTGCGCCATAAGGCGGAGAAGGAAGATCAAAAAGAGCAGGTCACGTATCGTTTTCATAAAGTGCAAAATGTCGCTGTAGCCCAAAAGGCTGCCCCTGTCCAGAAAACCGTCACGGCAGAAAAAGCTATCCGTGAAGAACCGCAAAGTCAATCCCAATTGAACATGCGTAAAGATGCTTTGCACAAGCAATTAGAAGACGGGGTTGATGCCATGTATCAGGAGGCCTTGCGTTTGTACAAACAGGGACAATATACGCAGGCCGCTGACAAATTTAAAGACGTTCAGGATATTATTCCCAACTATAAAAGTACCGGCCAATATATAGACGAATCCCGTCAAAAAGCCCAGAGCGCGCACGTCACTCATCAGACAGCCGTTTCTAAAGCATTGGATTTATTCGATCCTAATGTCAAATAGTTCTACCCCTTCCAACCGTCTGATCCATGAAAAAAGTCCGTATCTCCTGCAGCATGCCCATAATCCCGTCGATTGGTATCCCTGGGGGAAGGAAGCAATAAAGCGTGCGCAAGAACTCGACCGTCCGGTCTTATTGTCCGTTGGCTATTCTACCTGTCACTGGTGTCATGTGATGGCCCATGAAAGTTTTGAGGACAACAGTATCGCTCAAATGATCAACGACCATTTTGTGGCCGTCAAGGTGGACCGCGAAGAAAGGCCGGATATTGACCAGATCTATATGGCGGCGGTATCGGCGATGAGCGGTCAGGGCGGATGGCCACTGACGGTTTTTTTAACGCCGAAACTCGAGCCTTTTTATGGGGGCACCTATTTTCCTCCGTACGCCAAATGGGGAAGTCCCGGGTTTAAGGATCTGCTGGAATCCGTTTCGGCCGCTTGGAAATCGGACCGTGAGCGCATCCTTATTTCCTCTCGTGAGATCACGCAAGCATTAAGAAATACTGCAACCACAGGGACTGTTTCTGCTTTTGATGTCACGCTCATCGATAAAGCGTATAGTCAATTGAAAGCACAGTTTGATACCGTCAACGGCGGGTTTGGAAGCGCCCCCAAATTTCCCATGGGACATAATTTGTCGTTCCTGTTGCGTTATGATAAATTTCACGCCGAGAGTGGGGCTCTAAGGATGGCTGAGCAGACATTAACGGCCATGCGACGGGGAGGGATTTACGATCAGTTAGGCGGAGGTTTTCACCGTTACTCGACGGACCCCAACTGGCATGTGCCGCATTTTGAGAAAATGCTTTATGATCAGGCTTTGTTGTCCCGGGCGTATCTGGAAGGATACCTGGTCACCAAGAATGAGGACCATGCCAATACGGCACGGGAGATCTTTGATCATGTACTGGGTGTGATGACATCCCCGCAAGGCGGTTTTTATTCGGCCCAGGATGCCGACAGCCCCGAGGTGGCCACAGGACATGCCAAAGAGGGGGCATTCTATTGTTTTACCGAGCTTGAAATGATCGAGGTCCTGGGAGTTGACACTGCGGCTATTTTTAATTATTGTTATGGGTTGCTTCCCGACGGTAATGTAGTTTCCGATCCCCTCGGTGAATTTAAGGGCAAGAACATTTTATATTTAGCCCATGAGCCCCTTGAGGCGGCAAGGCAGTTTGATCAAGAGGTCAGTACGATCAAAGCTTTACTGCTCCGGGCGCGTAATCAGTTGTTGGCCTATCGTCAACAAAGGCCCCGGCTGCACGTGGATGATAAGATATTGACGAGTTGGAACGGACTGATGATAGCTTCCATGAGCTTTGGCGGCCGGGTCTTGCAGGAACCCAAATATCTTAAGGCGGCAGCCCGTGCCGCTGATTTTATCATGGACAATTTAATGGTTAACGGTCGGCTGTTGCACCGCTGGAGGGATGGTTCTGCCGGGATACAGGCTACTTTGGAAGATCAGGCGTTCTTTATTTACGGGTTATTAGATCTCTATGAAACCACTTTTGAAGAAAAATATTTTCAAGCGGCTGAAGATCTGGCCGTGGGTTTGATCGATCTTTTTGCCGATGAAGCGGGTGGTTTTTATATGACCGCCCGTGACGCTGAAAATTTGATCGTGCGTTTAAAGGAAGTGTATGACGGGGCCTTGCCGTCAGGAAATTCTGTTGCGGCATTGGTTTTGCTGCGTCTGTACGCACTGACCCAAAAAGAGCTTTATCAGCTCCGGGCCCGTGGCGTGCTGGGCTATTTTGCAAATTCAGTCGGGCTCAATCCTCATGCATACACTTTTTGGTTATCAGCCCTGGACTGGCATCTGCAGGGGGCCATGGAGATCACCTTTCAGGGGACTGAGGATGATGTGAAGGTTGCTAAAATGCTTAAAGTATTGTATAAATACTTTATACCGTATAGGGCCGTTAAATTGATGCCAGCGGCAACTCCGTCAGGTGTGCGTATTTGTTATCGGGGGACGTGTTATCCTTTAGCTGACAACCTGGAGAAAATATTATGAGCCAATTTCTGTTCTTTTCATTGTTCCTTGTTGCCCTGCTGGCCGGCATTTATGCCTGTTATCACCCCACCCACAAGTTCAATCCTATAGAATACATTTCTGATCAAAGCGGGTATTCCAATGCCGAGGATACCAATCGTAAAAAGATCGAGCAGTCTAATATCATCACCACCAAAGGGTTAGTTGAGGTCCACCGGCAAATGCAGGTTCTTGCGGACAATCAACAAAGATTTGCCGACATGCTGGAACAAGCCCAGCGGGTATTAAAAACCTCAGGTAAACAAGCCACCCAGATCCTGGGAGAGGCCCAGCAGGTTGCCCAGAAAGAGGGCAAGGATGTGTTAGGGCTTAAAGACCTTTCCTTGCGGCTCCAGAATCAGCAGCAACTTTTAGTGCAGAACGGGCAGAATCTTATCGCGATGAATAATAATATCATCAAAGAAAGGGATTGGGTCCAGGATCAATTGGATCTGGTGGACACCAATCATGAATCAACACAGCAGCTAAAGCTTCAACAACAATTCACACAGCTTCAGGAACAGGCCTCCACATTTATTGATAAGGTGACCCAGTATGATCAGCAAACACAGCAGCACATGCGGGACATGCAGGAACAGCTGGATGGTGCGGCCCAGAAGACCATCTTTGATAATAAACAGCAGCAACTGGACGCCAAAGAAAGGGTCAGGAGAATGCTGCACAAACAGCGTGGGAATATGACCATGCTCTCCGATATCCAGCAAAGAAGCCGGGACCTTCTTAACGAAGAGCGGCAGGATCTGGCGTTTTCCCAGGAGCTTTTAAAGGAGTCCATGGAGAACGCACGGGAAAAGATGGCAGAAGAGCGTCAAAAGAACGAAGACCAGCAAGCGATACTTAAAGAGAAAGTTCGAGAACAGATGCAGCATTTGAAGGACCAGGAAGATATGAGAAAGCGATCATGATACCGGGGACAATGAAAATTATCAGAGGCGTCCTTTGGGGGTGTCTGGCGGTGGTCTTAATTGCCAGCGTCGGCATATTCATTTTTTTTGAAACTTTTGATACGGACGTTTATTTGTCCAAGTTCACCGCGCAGGCTTCTAAAGTCTTGGGCCGTTCGGTCATGATCGGACACGCAGGCTTAGGCCTTTCTTTGAGGGGTGTCACTTTGGATGTGGGGCCGCTGGTCATTGCGGATGATGAAAGTTTTAGTTCTCTGCCTTTTGTCAAGATCGACAGCGTGCATTTGGGGCTGGATATCATGTCTTTGATAACCGAGCATAAACTCCGTATTACCAATGTACTTATTCAATCACCGGTCATTCATATTTTGAGGTCTCAAGAGAGGATCATGAATGTCCAAAGTCTCGGTCGTCATGCAGAAGCTATTGGCCGTTCTGGCACCGTAGCAAGCCCCCCTGGAAATATTGTTATTCCGGCGAAGGCCACCGCCAGGGCGGGGCAGGCCACCGCCAAGGTCGGTCAAGCCGGAGTTTTGATCAAATCTATCAAAATACAGGATGCCTCTGTTTCTTATATTGATCAGGATGATAGTTTACCGCTGGATATTTGGGTGTCGGATATTAATGCGGCGGCTGATGATCTTTCGTTTATTCCCGGACAGATGTCTTTTAATTTGTCAGAATTATCTCTCACGATCGGGGTGGTTAAGTTTTATACGCATTTAGCTAAGGACGATCGCATGACAGGAATAATGCATCTGCATTTGACCGGTCTGCAGACTTTGGCTTCCGGGGCTGTGACCGGGGATGGGAATGTGCTCTTGTCTGACGTCGTCATTGAGAATTTTAATATAGCTCAGGCCTTGTTGTCCCGCACTCTGGGGTCATTCTCAGGGATCTTCGAGTCGCTCGACCATTTGATTGACGGAGCATTGAACGGTAAGGCAGGGTTCTCTTTTCATGACGGGTCTGTTGTTGTTGAGGACGCTTGGCTCAAGACCTCCTCTTTTGAATTGACAGCCAAAGGTGCGGTGAAGCCGGATTTGAACACCAGCCTGCAAACCGTTTTACGTCTCGATGGAAGTGTCTGTGTTCCTCTGGCCGCCAAGGTCAAAATGGTGGAATATCTGATGGACGATCATAAAAGCATTTCTATTCCGGCTGAGTTAAGCGGTATTTTTCCTCATTTAGAATATAAGATGGATAAGGATTTCAGGAAAAAGATCAAGAAAGCTTTTAAAAAAGAAGGTGCTGCTCAGGTCATTAACGATGTCTTAAGTAATTTCTTACGATGAAACAATGGCTTATAGCAGGTGTCTTGCTCGTGGTGTGTCTTGGGGTCTATTGGCCTCATGGACAGGCTCAATTTGTTTTAGATGATCAGTATACGGTTGTCCGGGATCCTCTGATCAAGTCCCCCTCTTTGTATCACAAGATATGGACCTCCCGTTTGTTCGATGCCAATCTCTCTTCGGAATACATCAAATTCGGTTATTACCGACCGGTACTGCAATCTTCCTGGATATTGGATTATCACCTATTCGGGTTAAAAGCTTCAGGGTATCAATGGATCAATCTTTTGATCCATGGGATCAATTGCATTCTTATCTACATTTTATTATCCCGGTTATTCGCAGAGCGCGCGTTGGCTTTAGGTGCCGCTCTATTGTTTGGGGTATTGCCTACGCAAGAGTGGGTGGTGCGTTATGTAACGGGACGTGCGGATGAATTAAGCGCTTTGTTTGGTTTGTCCGCATTGCTTGCTCTGGTATGGGTTCGCAAGACGGGATTTAAAAGAGGTTATATTTATGTTTTTATATTCTGGTTATTGGCAGCGCTAACCAGAGAAGTCGCCTGCTCCTACATTCTGTTCGCTTTTTTAATTTATAAGTATTCTTTGACTCAGAGCCAAATAAAAAGTAGTTCCCTCCCCCTTTGTGGGGAGGGCAAGGGAGGGGGGATCAACCGTTTTTGTCTCTGGTGGGTATTGATAGGGTTATCCCCGCTGTTACTATTATGGCCGGTCATTCCCAAACAGGGGAATATTCTGGTTTTTCACCTGTTGTATTTTGCCTCTATCGGTCTTTGTCTGTGGTTGGCTCGTCAGCGCGCTTTTATTGTAGGGCTTCTGGTTGTGCTTTTTGCCACAGTTAGTTTCTACCAGGGACGGTTCTGGACCAGTGAAGAAGTTTTATTGAGGCATACCCAAAGCCTGGAGTGCTGGGGGAGAACGGTAGTCGCAGGGCAGTTGTTAATGAAATACGATGAGGATATTCCTGCGATCAAGCAAGAGGCCGCCCGTGCTTCAGTTCCGATGATCCGCGCCATGTGGTTACGGCGGCTGGGCATTGTTTATTTTTATCATCATGATGTTGTCCGTGCCCGGCAGTATTTTCAGGAGGCCTTGGGCCAGTATCCTGCCGATGTAGATACGCTCAACGCCTATGCGGTCGTCAGTCTCCAGAATGGTCAGGAAGCCCAAGGTTTGGACCTGCTGCGTCGATCGTTAGAGGTTAACCCCTCGTATGCCGATACGTTAAGGATTGCCGGCATTTATTATTACAGGCATAAAGATTTTAGTAAAGCAACGTTCTTTTTAGACCGGTCATTATTCTTTGATCCGGATAATAAACAAGCCAAAGAGCTAGTAGGGGCGGGTTCTAAACCCGCCCGTACGTTATAAGGAGGCAAATATGCCCTGTCGTGACAGTTCATCATCACTTAACATGCGTCTGGATTCCCAGGGACACTTGGTCAAATTCGATTTTGCCAAAATAACCTGCAGCCGTTCTATCGACGGAGCTACTGGTTTATCCGGGTTTTGTAAGGGAAAAACCCCCCAAGAGATCCTCGATCTGGATTTTGGTTTGTTAGTACCGGTATTAGGTCTTAAAACCGATGAGGAGCGTCAGTTTATCCTGTATATGGAATTAGACGCGCTGAAAGCGGCTATTGTCCAATTCCTGGGCATTGAGCATAAAAATGTAGATATGGAGCGGTGTAAGATGAGCAGTGTCGAACAGACAGAGGAGTTTACCGATATTGTGATCGTGGTCTTACCGCCTAAAGAAATGCCGAATATCCCGCCGTGTGCTTAAGTTGTTTCTTTCCCGTGGGCCATCAGCACCTTGCCGGTGCGGACCATTTCCAGCAGGCCATATTTCTTGATCAGGGCTTCAAATTCGTCGAGTTCCACCGTTGTTCCGGTCTGTTCAATGATGGCATACCCTTCGGTGGTGTCATCGATGCGGACATGGAATTTGCGGGAATTCTTATTGATAAATGCCTTGATGGCCGGTGAGTTCTTGACTTTAAGCAGCGCCAGTTCTTTCTCCACGGCACTGGCGGTATGTTCCGAGCAATGCAGCACATCAATGAGTTTATCGACATTCTTGATAATCATTTCCAGGGTTTCCACATCACCCTTGGCGGTGATGGTCATGCGTGAATATTTGGGATTGACGGTAGGCGAGACCACCAGAGAGTCGATATTATAGCCGCGTCTGGCAAATACCAGAGCAATGCGCACCAGAACACCGGGTTTATTCGCCACCAAAACACTGATCGTATGTGTCAGATTTTTATTTAGATTCATATGTGACCTCTCTAGGTCGACCCCGTCGGTTTTTCCATTCTTGCCTTGGGCTTCTCCACGATCATATGGATCGCGGATTTTCCGGCCGGTATCATGGGGAACACATTATTTTCTTTAATGACTTCCGCATGAATGACGCAGGGGCCGGGAAAACTCATTGCCTCGCGCATCACTGCTTCGCAATTGGCACTTTTATTTATATGGAACCCCTTAATGCCATAGGACTGGGCTAATTTCACAAAATCAGGATTGCCTTCAAGGTCCACACCGGAAAGACGGTTGTCAAAGAACAGCTCCTGCCATTGGCGCACCATGCCTAAATATTTATTGTCAATGATGATCACCTTGACGGGTAGTTTATGGACGAAGGCCGTGGCCAGTTCGCACAGGGTCATTTGGAACCCGCCGTCGCCGACAATGGCCACCACCAGCTCTTTGGGAGCCGCGAACTGGGCACCGATGGCCGCAGGAAAACCATAGCCCATGGTCCCCGCACCTCCTGAGGATATCCAATGATCGCCGCGACCGGACAGGTAGAATTGCGCAGCCCACATTTGATGCTGGCCAACGTCGGTGGTCACGATAGCACGCCCGCGGGTCACTTTGTAACAGGTGTCGATGACTTCCTGGGCACATAGGCCGCCGTCTTTGCTGTAATGCAGCGGGAATTCATTCTTATAATATTCCAGCTCTTTGAGCCAGTCGGTGGTGTCCAGCCTTTCCAGCAGGTCCGTTAATTTTTCGACCACATCTTTGGCATCACCCAGTACCCAGGCATCGGGCTTGACGATCTTGTTGATCTCGGCAAAATCCACATCGATATGCAGTTTTTTGGCTTTAATGCAAAATTCGTTGTTATCTCCGTTGATCCGGTCATCCCAGCGTGAGCCGATGGACAAGATCAGATCGCAGTTGATCAGCGCTTTATTGGCATAGGCGGTGCCATGCATCCCCAGCATCCCTAAAGATAAAGGATGCGTTTCGGGAAATTCACCTTTTCCCAGAAGGGTATTGGTGACAGGGGCACCTAATTTTTCGGCTAATTTTTTGATGGCGCTACCCGCATGGGAAAGTACGGCGCCGTGGCCGACCAGCAACAAAGGTTTTTTGCTGCCTTTGAACAATTTGGCCATTTTAACCAGGTCGGATTTCCGCGGGATGGGATTATCGTTCTTATAACCGGGAATATCCATTTCTGGATCAAGATCATCCGTGGTCAAAAGCCCGGAGGTAATATTTTTAGGCAGATCGATGAGGACCGGTCCCGGACGTCCGGTCTGGCAGATGAACCAGGCCTCTTTGAGGATACGCGGGATGTCATTGGTATTCTTGACTAAATAGCTGTGCTTGACGATCGGCATACTGATGCCAAAAATGTCAGCTTCCTGAAAGGCGTCTTTGCCGAGCATCGAGGAGATGGTCTGTCCGGTGAGGACGATCATGGGCACCGAATCCATCATGGCGGTATATATGCCGGTGACGGCGTTGGTCGCACCGGGACCGGAGGTTACCAGGGCCACACCGGGTTTTCTGGAGGCGCGTGCGTAGCCGTCGGCCATATGAGTGGCTCCCTGTTCGTGGCGGGTCAAGATCAGTTTGATCTTGGAGCCCACTAAAGCATCGAAAATGGGAATAACAGCTCCGCCGGATAAACCCCAGATATATTCGACCCCGAAATTCTCCAGGCATTTGATCAGCGCTTCAGCACCGTTAATAGGTTTTTTGATCTTTTTAGACATAGGTTTCCTTTGTGTGAAGGGCATATATTAGCACAAACTCTATACGCTGCCAAAGGAATTATTTTTAAACCATTTGATGATATCTGCGGATTCGTATAATGCTTTTCCGTCAATGACCAGGCAGGGGACTTGCGGTTTGCCGCCGATCCTGATGAGTTCATCACGCCAGGCGGGATTTTGACCAATGTCTTTCATAAAGATCGTGATGTTGGCCCCCTGAAGGTGTTGGCGCACTTTTTGACAATAGGGACAACTCATCAAATGATATAAGGTCAATTCAGGCATGACAGCCTTTCTCCACAAAATCGATGACTTTTTCTTGAAGCTTGACGTTATATAAGCGGTTCATTTCCTGCAAACATGTAGGCGAGGTGACATTGACCTCGATCAGATATTCTCCGAGAATATCGATGCCCACAAAGAAAAGGCCGAGTGCTTGCAGATGGGGTTTGAGGATACGGACAATTTCTTCATCGCGGGCAGTAATGGCCGCCGGCATGGGCTTGCCTCCGGCAAAGAAATTGTTGCGGTGCTCTCCTTCTTGATGCATGCGCACCAGAGCGCCGAGAACCTCGCCGTTTAAAAGCAGGATGCGCTTGTCTCCATTCTTGGATTCATGGATATATTTCTGCAGGATGATCGGTTTATGGTAACGATCGCTCAAAGTTTCCAGGATGACCATGGTGTTGGTATGGTTTTTCTCGATATGAAATACGCCTTGCCCGCCGAAAGCATTCGTCGGTTTAGCGATGACATCCTTGTGGTGGTCAATAAATTTGGTCAAGTCATGTTTGTTGGCAGAGATAATGGTAGCGGGGACGATATCATTGAATTGAGCGGCCCATATTTTTTCATTAACACTGCGAATGCCGGACGGACGGTTGATCACCGCGATGTGAGAGGGCAAATGGTCCAAAAGCCAGGTGTTGATGAAATAAAGCTCATCCATTGGCGGATCAGGACGGATGAAGACAGCCTGGATATCGTCCTGGCTTAAGGTCAGGGATTTTTCTTTGATGAAGCTCTGCTGGGCGACAAGCTGGGGGACGACCCGGGTGACATGGAAAAATACCTTGCCTTCGATGAGGCTGATGCCATCCTCAGGCAAAAAGAAGACCTCATGCCCGCGCCGATGGGCTTCCAGCATCAGGATAAAGGTGGTGTCCTTCTCAAAGGCCACGGTTTCCAGAGGATCCATTAAAAATAGGAATCTCATTTTTCTCCTAACTTGCGTTAAACAGACGTTGGGATAATTTTTTCAGCCGAAATGCGTGTTTTTGCCCAATTAAACTTAATTTGGTGATCAGAAAAGGGCAATTAGCATTTTGGTTGAAAAAATTCATCCCAAGGGCTGTTTAGTGCTATCTTTTCGAGAATTTAGATCCATGATCTCTTCTCCTGCCGCTACACCAGCTATTCTGCCTAAAATCCGGTAAATGTCAAAAATATTCAGATTGTGCTGAATGCCGCAGTCTTTGCCGTATTTGTCCAGATGCGGGCACATTTTCTGAAAGCCCATACCTCCCGGCGAGTTGAGGTTTTCTCTGGAACTTTTGGCGGTATGATAACGGTAAAATCCTCCGACGAAATTATTGTCGATCTGGTATAAGCAGACCTCGCAGGGATGGTCCTCGAAACGATGGATAGTGGGTACGCCTTCCTGCAGCAAAAAGCGGGTAATGGTCTTTGCGTCTTTGCCGCGTAAAAGGTCATTGCGTTTTTTGCGGTTCAATTCCAGGATCTGCTGGGGGTCTTCGATGGGGACGACACCCATGCCATAAGTCCCGGAATCCGCTTTGATAAAAATAAATGGTTTTTGCTCAACATGATGTTCTTGGTATTTGTTGTGGATATCATCAAAAAGTTTGACCGCCGCCTGATAGAGCCGTTTTTGGTCGGCTTCGGTGTTGACATCCACCTCAGCCGCCACTTCATAAAGGCAGGAGAATTGCCAGGGGTCCAGGCCGACAGTATAGGCGAATTCTTTCATCAGGGCGTTGGTATAGCGAAAATGTTCAGACTTTAGCCGCGCATGCCAGCCTGCGTGCATTGAGGGAAAGACCGGGATATTGGTTTCTTTTAATTCTTGGGGTATTCCGCCAGAGAGATCATTGTTCATCAGTATAAGATCAAAACTGGCATTATGTTGGTTGATGGCTTCCAGGACGCGTTTAAAACAATAGACTTTTATCTTGTGATTGGTGGCAGTTTCCAATTCAACACTGCTGGGGCAGGCCTGACAGAGCGAAGGATCATGGGTAAAAAAGCAGGCGATTTTGACTGAAAACCCTGCTTTGATGATGGTTTCCTGCAGGATGCGCACGTTCTCCAGATACCAGGTATTACGCGTATGGTCTTCAGCGACGATCAAAATGTCGGTGGCATCGGGCACGCGAGAGAGGATGGCTTTTTTAAAGAGGTTTTCTGCATCGGCTAAGCCGTGTTCACAGAGATTATTAAAGCCTGCAGGAAAAAGATTGGTATCGACAACCGCGATCTTAAAGCCTGCGTCACGGATATCAACCGAGGTGTAAATAGGAGTATAGATCTTTTCGCGGGATAACAGCCATTGGTGGACGTTTTCCTGTAATGCTTGGATGCAGGGGACGCATATCGTCGTTGAGAAGTTTTGGTTGACCGAGATCTTCATAGTTTGTCCCCCCTCTTTCTTTAAAGAGGGGAAAGGGGGAGTTAGTTACGTCCGTAATTTATATCCTATTTTAAACAAATAAACCGTAATCGCAAAGAACAATCCTGTCAGCCCCAAGCTGACGGCGGCACAGATAGATGCCGGCGTATCGGTGACACTGGTCATGCTGTAGCGAATGCCGGAGATCAGGTAATACATAGGGTTAAAATGAGTGAGGATCTGGCAGGCCTTGGGCAGCATGAACAAAGGATGAAAAACACCGCCAAGCAGTGCCAGAGGCATGATCAGATAGGTGTTCCAGGTTGAGAGCATACCAAAATCTTCCGCCCACAAGGCCCCGATCATCCCCGCACAGGAAAAGATCACCGCAATGGTCAGCATAAAATAAAGCAGGGCCAGCGGGTGGGCTATAGTCAGAGGCGTAAAGAACATAGACACCATCCATACGCCCATACAGACCAGGATGCCGCGGGCAACCCCGCCGGCGAGCAGGCCTAGGACTATTTCGATATAAGACAGCGGGGCGAGTAAGATTTCCTGGATATGATTATGCCAGCGGCCGATAAAAAGGGAAGAAGAGGTGTTTTCATAGGAACTGGAAATTAAATGCATGGCCATCAGACCCGGGATGATGAATTGCAGATAGGATAATCCGGTCGCGGAGAAATCGACCCGGCTGCCGATGGCGATGCCGAAAATGTACATAAACAGCGCCGATGACAACAGCGGCGGGGCAATGGTCTGATAGGCTACCGAGAGGAAACGGTAGATCTCTCTTTTGGCCAGAGCCAGAACACCTATGGGATTGGTGACTAGGTGGATCATTCGATTCCTGTTATTTCTAAAAAGGCATCCTGTAATGATTTGTCCTGCAATATTTGTTTTTTATCGCCGATGCGCACGATCTTTCCGTGATTGATAATTCCGATCGTTTTGCATAATCTTTCGGCTTCTTCCATATAATGAGTGGTCAGAAAAATGGTTTTGCCTTCCTTATTAAGCTGGGTCAGGTAATCCCAGATGAGGAATTTAAGTTCCAGGTCACAGCCAGAGGTGGGTTCGTCCAAGATCAGGATCTCCGGGTCATGGATGAGTGCGCGGCACAACAGCAGGCGTTTTTTCATACCGCCTGATAGGGCGCGGTGTTTGCAATGGCGTTTGTCGCCCAGACCAAAACGGATCAGCAGTTCACTGGCCCGCCGTTTAGCTTCCCATGGGGGGATGCCGAAATATTCTGCCTGATAGATCAACAGCTGATTGATGGTCAAAAAAGGGTCGAAGTTGGATTCCTGCGTGCACAGACCGATGAGCCGGCGGGTGTTGAGGTATTCACGGCCGACATCGTACCCGAATATCTTGACGTCTCCGCTTTGATAATTGGACAGCCCGGTCAAGGCATTGATGGTGGTGGTTTTTCCGGCACCGTTGGGCCCGAGAAAAGCAAAGAAATCCCCGCGTTTGATGTCAAAAGAGACTTGATCCAAGGCTTGAAGATTCTTGTAGAATTTATTCAAGCCTTTGATGGATATAGCTAGATCGGAATTGCGCATATTTTTATGACATATTATACAAATATTTCTGTAAACATTCAATCACCGGCTCCAGCGTGGCGCATTGCATCAGGTTTGTTCTCAGCACGGTGACATTGGGCAATCCTTTGAGATAGCCCGTATAATGTTTGCGGAAGTTTTGTACGCCGTATCGTTCGCCTTTGTATTGCACGTTTAATTTTAAATGCTCGATGCACACATCAATTCTTTCCCGGGCGTCAGGCTCGGGCAGCAGTGCACCGGTTTTTAAGAAATGTTTGGTTTGCTTGAAGATCCAGGGATTAGCAATGGCCCCCCGGCCGATCATGACCCCGTCACAGCCGGTCTCGAACATGGTCTTCACATCTTCCGGAGAGGTGATGTCGCCGTTGCCGATAAGGGGGATGGAGATCATTTTTTTGATCTTTTCTAACCATGACCAGTCGGCAAAGCCGCTGTGGGCCTGTGAACGTGTACGGCAGTGAAGGGTTAAAGCCCGGGCGCCTGCAGCCTCGACCATTTTAGCGACTTGGGGGATAACAATATTTTCTTCATCCCAGCCTAGACGGGTTTTAACGGTCACGGGCAGTTTTGTGCCTTTGACAGTAGATTTGACGACTTCTTCAAACAGGGGCAGGTCACGTAAAAGACCAGCGCCTTCATTACGGGCGACATGGTTCTTGACCCAGCAGCCGCAATTAATGTCGATAAAATCAGGGTTAAATTTTTCAATAGCTTGAGCGGCACCGGCCATGGCTTCAGGCCGCCCGCCGAAGATCT
>Ga0302320_10015348_pt1 | contig 15751 bp, 11 predicted proteins | sample Bog_T0_3_FD_202130 | JGI IMG/M metagenome (GOLD analysis project Ga0302320, IMG submission 202130) | Peat permafrost microbial communities from Stordalen Mire near Abisko, Sweden - Bog_T0_3 | ecosystem: Environmental > Terrestrial > Soil > Wetlands > Peat | place: Sweden: Abisko, Stordalen Mire... | reverse complement strand
CCCCACCCCGCCGCTCCTTTCAGTCGCGTCGACCCTCCCCCATCAGGGCAGGGTAAGCACGTCGCAGTTCAATCAAACCTCATATCATCACACGCTAGGCCGCCGCGGAAATCTTCGCTTTGGCCTTGCCGCCGTCGCGCGGCAGCGACACGCAGACCACGGTGCCGGTACCGAGCTTGGAGCGCAGCCGCATCGAGCCGCCATGCAGATTGGTCAGCGATCGCGCGATCGCCAGCCCCAGCCCCGAGCCGTGATAGGTCTTGGTGAGCTGGCTCTCGACCTGCTCGAAGGGTCTGCCGAGCCGCAGCAGCGACTGCGGCGCGATCCCGATGCCGGTGTCGGCGATCATCAGCACGATGGAATCGCTGAGCAGGCGGCTGCGGACCACGACCTTGCCGCCGTCGGGCGTGAATTTGACCGCGTTGGAGAGCAGGTTGACGATGATCTGCTTGATCGCGCGCCGATCCGCCACCACCGAAATGGTGCCCTCGATATCGGCGTCGAGCATGAGGTTCTTGTCGTCGGCGCGCCCGGATACCACGCGCAGCGATTCCGCCAGCGTCTTCGACAAATCGAGCGTCTCCATGTCGAGCTTCATCCGGCCGGCCTCGATCTTCGACATATCCAGGATGTCGTTGATCACCTCGAGCAGATAATGCCCGCTGGTAAGGATGTCGTGGCAGTATTCCTGGTATTTTTCTGATCCCAGCGTGCCGAACATGCCGCTTTCCATGATCTCGGAAAATCCGATGATGGCGTTGAGCGGGGTGCGCAGCTCGTGGCTCATATTGGCGAGGAATTTGGATTTGGTCTGGTTGGCTTCCTCGGCGCGGTTCTTCTCCTCGGAGTATTTTTCGGCGAGGTCGGCCAGTTCGATGGCCTGGCGTTCGAGTTCGCTCTGCGAGCGCTTCAGGTCGATCACGGTGGCGCGCAGGCGCAAATCGTTCTCGACCAGCTTCTGCTCGTGCTCCTTGATGCGGGTGATGTCGGTGCCGACCGAGACATAGCCGCCGTCCTTGGTGCGGCGTTCGCTGATATGCAGCCAGCTGCCGTCGTCGAGCTGCGCCTCGAAGGTGCGCGCGCCCGGCGTATGGTTGCCGGATTCCTGCAGCCGGGTGCGGACCTCCGGCATGCTGCCGACCTCGATCACGGTCTCGTAGGATGTCCCCGGCGTCACCGCCGAATCCGGCAGCTTGTGCAGGCGCTGGAAATGCGAATTGCAGAGCACCAGCCGATCGCCTGCGTCCCACAGCACGAAGGCTTCCGGGATGGTCTCGATCGCATCGCGCAGCCGCAGATCGGCCTCCACGGTCTTCTCGGCGAGGCTTTTCTGCTCGGTGATGTCGACCGCGATGCCGATCAGGTGCAGGCCGGCATCGCTGGCGCCCTGGCTGAGCTCGCAGCGTACCCGCAGCCAGATCCAGTGGCCGTCGGTGTGCTGCATGCGGAAGGTCTGGTCGATGTGGTCGAGCTTGGAGGAAATCAGCTGGTCGGCGATCGCGAACAGGTCGATGTCATCGGATTTGACCAGCGCGTTGACCTCGCCGAAGGTCAACAGATCGCTGCGGGTGTCGAGTCCCAGCATCGTGAACATCGACTGCGACCAGAAGATCCGGCCGCGCGACAGGTCCCAATCCCACAATCCGCAGCGGCCGCGGTTGAGCGCGGTATCGATGCGCCCGCGCACGGCGTCGTTGATGAGATCGCCTTCGCGCGCGCGGGTCGATTGCCAGTGGAAGGCAAAGCCGAGGATCAGCACCACAAAGCCGGTGGTGGCCGAGAGCGTCACCGACAGCGCCGCGTCCGACTGCCACAGCGATTCCTGCCGTTCCTGGATGACGATGACCTGGCCGGGCAGCGATTTGATGATCTGGCGAATGGCGAGCGCACCGCCGCCGTTCGGCAGGGTAATGTCGGTCACGCCGGCCTGCTGGCCCGGCGAGGTCAGCGGCAGCGCCGCGCTGATGACGTCGATAACGCTGCTGGTGTCGCCGAGGCTTGCTTCGAGCGGGACGCGGGCCAGCACCCGCCCGTCGGCGCCGGTGACGATGACATGCCGGCCGGCGGCGACGCCCCAGGACGGAATCAGGCCGGGCAGCAACAGCTGCAGGCGCTCGAAGGTCGCCGCGCGGCCCTCGCGAACCGACGCAATGCGGTCGATCCGCTCCGCGAGCAGATCGGCGATCGCTGCGAGGTCGCGTGCGCTTGCCGAGCGCTTGTGCCGGTTCTGATCGACCACCTGCACGAAGGCGCCAAGACAGATGGTGATCAGGAAGGCAATAATCAGGGTAGGCACAGCACGGCGAAGCGCGGGCTCCGCTATCAGCAGCCTGTGATAGGCCGGCTTCGCGATCGACTGCGCCAATCCCTTGATCGAATCGGATTGGACGCACGCGCTCGCCGCGTGTGCGCGCGCCATGCCTTTGACCCCCACGGAAACCGTTTTCACCCGGTCCGGAAGGACCCCAGTCACTTCCGAATCAACTTCGATTTGAATCCGTTTTTGGCGGGCTGTCGAGAGTCAACGATTCGTTAATGCAAATAAATCTTGTCCAACGAAGAATCCGAACCGGAAATACCCGCAACAACACGGGCAAAGTGAGTCCGAAACGGGAACGCACGCGGCGAAGGCGATTTCGCTGGAGCGTTTTCAAGCGAAGTGGACACCGGTTCGCGTCAAGAAAACGCGTCAAGTCAGGAATCCAGAGCGTCCGGCGGCTCGGCGTGGCTGATGACGCGCTTCACGGTGGGAAACGCGCGGCGCAACGCGCGCTCGATCTCATCGACGCTCTCGTGCACCCTGATCACGCTCATCGACGGCGCGGCGCGGCAATGGAAGTTGACGATTTCGCCGGCGTCGGTGTTGCGCACCCGCACGCTGTGAATGTCATGGATGGCGCCATCGGCGGCGAAACGCGACAACGCGGTCGTAATGGATTCGACGCGCTCGGGCGCGGCATCGGTGCCAAAGGGCAGTTCGGGTTCCAGCGGCTCGATGTGGGTGTCGACCTCGACGTCCTCGCCGAATTCGTCGCGGATGTTGCGCTCCAGCTCCTGGGCGATGTCGTGGGCGGCGTTGAGTTCCATTTCGCCGTCGACCTCGAGGTCGATGCTGACGGTGAGCTTGCCGCCGAGATCGTGCACGGTGACGTGGTGGATGGCGAGGCCTGAATTGCGGGCGATCACCATGATGCGCTCGCGCACGCTCTCATTGTTGCGGGCGACCGGCACCGCGGTAAAGGTCAAATCGGCATCGCCAAGCGCGGCTGTGACCGCGTCCTGCGCCCGGCGCTTGATGTCCTCGACGCGGTCGATCGGAAAAGTGCGGGGAACCTGCACGATGGCGTCGATGAAATGGGTCGAGCCGACCATCCGCACCCTCAGGCGTTCGACATCGACCACGCCGGGCACTGAAACGATCGCGGCTCTCGCTTGCTCCGACACGCCCTCGGGCGCGCGATCGAGCAGGGTTTCCACGGTGGAGCGCGCCAGTCGCATGCCGAGTGCTGCGATCATGACGGCGACGCCGATGGCGGCGGCGGCATCGCCCCAGGCATAGCCCAGTCCGGAAAGCGCCAGTCCGACAATGACGGCGACCGAACCGAGCACGTCGGAGGCAAAATGCAGGGCATCGGCGGCCAGCGCCTGGCTCTTGGTATCGCGCGCGGCGCGATGCAGCGCGCGGGCGCGCCAGAAATTCACGGCGATATCGATCAAGAGCACGATGAACGGGATCGCCGAGATGACCGGCGGCGGCGCGCCTTCGCGCAGGCGGCTGAAGGATTCGACCAGAATGCCGCCCGCCAGCACATACAGCATCGCGATCACGCCCAGCGCCGATACGCTCTCGAACTTGCCGTGGCCGTAATTATGTTCGGCGTCGGCGGGACGGTCGGACACCCGCACCACCAGCCAGGTGATGATGGTCGCGACCACATCGACCGAGGAGTGCAGCGCTTCCGAGATCAGCGCCAGGCTGCCGATCGCGATGCCGACCACGAATTTGGCCGCAGCCATGATGGCTGAAGCAAAAACCGAGATGGCCGCGACGCGGGATTTGACGCTGTGATCGGGATGATTCATGGGCGGGGGTTTAGCAGGCAGTCCCTTAACATTAAAGCCGTGAGCGTGCAGGTGCGGCGCCCCTCGATCGCGGCAGCCGGTCAAAATCCTCGCCAACCGGTCCGCATCGACAATGGATCAATCCCGAAGCCACCGAGCTATTGCGTCGTCACCACGCCTCTCAAGCCCGCTCGCGCCACGGCCTGCGCGAGCCGTCCGCTGGTCTGCATCTCCTCCACGAAACGGCGCAGATATTCCATGGCGGTCTCGCGACCCCTGGGAATGGCGATGGCGATGTGTTCCACGCCCCACCGGCCATCCAGCACGCGGGCGCCGGGCATTCGGTCGGACATCTCGAACAGGGTCGGCTTGTTGGTGGCGAAGACGTCGAGCTCTCGATATTGGAGCATTTCGATCGCTCGTCCGGAATTCTGCGCCGGAATCACGGTCGCGTTCGGCAGCATATTCGGCAGCGTGCGTTGCGAAGTGCTGCCCTGGGTGACACCGATCCTTATGCCCGGCTTGTCTAGATCTGTGATTGTCATGATCGGGGAAAGTGCGGGAGCGAGATATCCCAGTTCAACCGAAAGCAGCGTCTGGCTGAAGTCGACGTCGACCGCCCGCGCCGGGGTGGCGTTGCTGAGCGTGAAATCGACGTCGCCCGCTTTCATTGCCGCGAGCACATCGGCAATACGCTGATAGTCGACCTGCGCGAAGGCGACATCGAGCCGCCTCGCCAATTCCTTGCCGAGATCGATGCCGAGGCCATGCGTTTCACCGGTCTTGCTGTCGATTTTCATCGACAGCGGACTGCCGGGGAAAGCGCCAACGCGCAGTCTGCCACCGGGAGCAAGGATTTCGCGCGCAGCCATGGACTCCCGATTCCCCGTCTGGCGTTCCCCGGACGCTGCGCGTCCGGGACACGCGGAGAAACTACAGCGTCACCACGATCTTGCCGAGGTGCTTGTTGGCTTCCATGTGCTCGAATGCCTTGCCGATGTCGTCGAATTTATAAACCTTGTCGATCGGCAATTGCAGTTTTCGCGATTCCACCGCGCCCCAGATGTCCTTGCGGACCTCGTCAAAAATCTCGCGGATCTCCTCGATCGAGCGGGTGCGGAAGGTGACGCCGATATAGTTGATGCGGCGGGCGGCATGCAGGTCGAAATTGAAATCGGCGTGGGTGCCGCCGAGCCGGCCGACATTGACGATGCGGCCCTTGATCCTGGTGGCGGCGAGATTTTGGCTGGCGACCTTGCCGGAGATCTGGTCGACGATGAGGTCGACGCCTTCGCCAGAGGTCGCTTCCAGCACCTGCTTGACCCAGCCGGGATCGGACGAATCCACGGCGAGGTCGGCGCCGAATTCCTTCAGCCGCCCGCGGCGGCCTGCGTCGGTCGAGGAGCCGATCACGAGCTTGGCGCCCTTGAGTTTTGCAATTTGCATCGCCATCAGGCCGACGCCGGAGCTCGCGCCCTGGATCAGCACGGACTGGCCCGGTTGCAGCGCGCCGTTGGTCACGACCGCATTGTGCATGGTGGCGAGCGCGACGGGCAGGGTGGCCGCTTCCTCGAAGTTCATGTTCGAGGGGTTGCGGAACAGCCGGCCGTGATCGGCGAGCGTATATTCGGCGAACGCCGCGCCGCCGGAGCCCATGACCCTGTCGCCGACCTTGACGCCCTTTGCCTCGGGGCCGAGCTCGGCGATCTCGCCGGTCCACTCGATTCCAAGCACGGTGCCGACGCCGCCGGCGCTGCCGTGGACATGGCCCTTGGTCATGCCGAGGTCGGCGCGGTTGAGGCCGCAGGCACGCACCTTCACCAGCACCTGCGTGCCTTTGGGTGAGGGCTTTGCGACATCGGTGATTTCAGCGCCGTTGGCGCCGTAGACATAGGCTTTCATGGGATCTTTCCTCTTGTTGCTAAATCCTCATGGTGAGGAGGCGCAGAGCGCCGCCTCGAACCATGAAGCCGGTGCTGTGGCCTCATCCTTCGAGACGCGCTTCGCGCTCCTCAGGATGAGGGGATAGAGCCGACGCGGCAAAGTCATTCCGCGGCCTGGCGTCGGTCGCCGGACATCATGCCTTCGAGCCGGCTGCGAATGATGGTTTCGGCCTCACGCATGATGCGCGATACCAGTTCGGCGCAGGTCGGAATATCGTGGATCAAGCCCTGCACTTGCCCTGCCGACCAGATGCCTTCGTCGGCATCGCCGGTCGTGTAGACCATCTTGCCGCGGGCGCCGGCCACGAGTTCGCGGACCTGCTCGAAGCTGGCGCCTTCCTTTTCCATCGCGACCACTTTGGTGCTGATGGCATTTTTGGCGACGCGCGAGGTGTTGCGCATGGTGCGGAAGATCAATTCGGTCTCGCGCTCGTCATTGGTGACGATCTTTTCCTTGATCAGCTGGTGGATCGGGCTCTCCCTGGTGCACATGAAGCGCGTGCCCATGTTGATGCCCTCGGCGCCGAGCGCCAGCGCTGCGACCAGGCCGCGGCCGTCGCCAAAGCCGCCGGAGGCGATCATCGGGATTTTCACCTTGTCGGCGGCGACCGGGATCAGGATCAGGCCCGGCGTGTCGTCCTCGCCGGGATGGCCGGCACACTCGAAACCGTCGATCGAGATCGCGTCGACGCCCATGCGCTCGGCCGACAGCGCGTGGCGGACGCTGGTGCATTTGTGCACGACCACGATGTTGTGTTTTTTGAATTCGGTGACGTGTTCCTGCGGCTTGTTGCCGGCGGTCTCGACGATCTTGATGCCGCTTTCGATGATGGCCTGGCGATATTCCGCATAGGGCGGCGGCTTGATCGAGGGCAGGATGGTCAGGTTGACGCCGAACGGCTTGTCCGTGAGCCCACGACAACGCGCGATTTCGCTGGTCAGATCCTCCGGCGTCGGCTGCGTCAGCGCGGTGATGAAGCCGAGCGCGCCGGCGTTGGCGACGGCCGCGACCAGCTCGGCGCGGCCGACCCATTGCATGCCGCCCTGCACGATCGGGTGTTCGACACCGACGAGCTCGGTAAAACGCGTCTTTATCATCCCGGACCCCTGATCGTTTCTTGTTCGGTTTTCGAGGGGCGCAGGATGCCGTCAGGTCAGGTAAATGTCCACCGGCCGGGGGCCGGCGAAATCCGATTGGAGCCGGCTGGCCTCAGCCGGTCAAGCCGCCGAGACGGTTCGCGCCGCGACAGCCTCGTCATCGAACGCGGTCGAGATATCGCGGATGCTGATCACGCCGATCAGGCTGTAGTTGTCGATCACGGGCAGATGGCGGATGTGTTTCTCGTTCATGAGATGACGGGCGTGTTCGAGCGTGTCGCTCGAACTGCAGGACACCAGCTGCTGCACCGAGATCAACTGCTGGACCTTCAGGTTGACGCCGGCGGCGCCGTGCTCGGCGATGGCGCGGACCACGTCGCGTTCGGTGAACATGCCGACCGCGGTATTGCCTTCGGTGCGCACCACATCCTTCACCACCAGCGCGCTGATATTACTGGCGCGCATCAGCTGGGCGGCGATGCCCACCGTCTCATTCATTCGAACCGTCGCCACGCGGGCGGTTTTCTTGCGCAGGATGTCTCCGACTTGCATCGCAACCTCCTTCAGATGAGCCGCTGGATGGCTTTCACCGCGGCTAAGTTGGTATACATTATGCCAATTGTCAATTTAATATCCGGCACATCAGGTGCTGCTCCGATGACGGAAAGTGGCAGTGATATTGACGTTCTCTTGACTTCTGGAAGCGATCACGCACCGTCCGCCTTTGCCTTCAGAAGTGACGGATGCTTCGTTGTATCCTGTATGCCGGCCGTTGAGCAAAAAAAGAGGCGCACCGGATGCGCCTCTTTCACCGGAAGGAGGAGCGTTTTCAGGCTGCCCTGACGTCGCGCGCCCGGGCGCTGGCGGTGGCTTCATTGCCCAGGATAAAGGCGCGCCGCATCGGTTTGATGACAAACAGCGCCAGCAGTGCCGCGGTAGCGTTGAGCGCAACAGCGATCACGAACACGGCCTGCCAGCCGTAGGAGGCGGCAACGAGGCTTGCCAGCGGCACCAGCAGCGAGGCGGTGCCTTTGGCCGTGTACAACATGCCGTTGTTGGTGGTCGCGAATTTCACACCAAACGTATCGCCGCTGGTGGCGGGAAACAGGCTGTAGATTTCCCCGAACACGCCGAAATAGACCGCGGTCGCCAGCACGAACACGATCGGGATGTGACCGTACACCGACAGCGTAAGCAGCATCAGCGCGGCGGTGCCGAATGCGATGAACATGGTGTGCTCGCGGCCGATATGGTCGGAGACCCAGCCGAAGAACGGACGGCCGAAGCCGTCGAAGATTCGGTCGAGCGAAATCGCAAAGGTCAGCGCCGCCATCTGGAAACCGAGAATGCCCACGGGCGCATCGGCGATCTTGAAATCGTGCGCGATCGGCGCAATCTGCGCCGCGGTCATCAGCCCGCCGGCGGCGACCATCACGAACACCAGATACATCACCCAGAAGATCGGGCTGCGCAGCACCTGCGGCGGGGTGAAGTCGATCTTGGTCTGCGGCAAATTGAGCTGCTTCTTCTTGGCCGGCATCGCCTGCGATGGCTTGCGCAGGAAAAATGCCAGCGCCAGAACGATGACGCCTTGGCCGATGCCAAACGTAAAGAAGGCGGACTGGTAGCCGCTGGCCGCGATCATGTTCGCGATCGGGACCACGGTGATCGCGGCACCCGCCCCGAAGCCGGCGGCGGTGGCGCCGGCGGCGAGGCCGCGACGGTCAGGGAACCATTTCAGCGCGTTGCCGACACAGGTCCCATACACCGCGCCGGCGCCGATTCCGGCGACGATCGCGGCGACGTACAGCAGCACCAGCGTGTCAGCATAGGAATTCATGACCCAGGCGATCGTGATCATCAGTCCGCCAAACGCGATCACGATGCTCGGGCCATATTTGTCGACGAACCAGGCTTCGATCGGTACCAGCCAGGTCTCGGTCACCACGAACAGCGTGAAGGCGAGCTGGATCGCAGCCCGGCCCCAGTGATATTTGGCGTCGATCGGATCGACGAACAGCGTCCAGCCATATTGCAGGTTCGCGATCATCGCCATGCAGACGATGCCCATCGCAAGTTGCAGCCATCGGAAGTAGGGGGCTTCGGGTGGTACGGTCGACGGTGTGGTGACGCTCATAATTCCTCCCGAGGCACGCTTTTTTGTTGGTGGACGAGCGCTACCGGTTCATCATTTTGGTATGTGATATGCCAGAGCGCAAGCCATTATTTGGTAAGGTGTTTGGCTAGCACAATATGCCGCACTTTACCGCCGGAGGCGGCGGGACGGCTCTCGGCTCGGACAAAAAAATGACCCCGGAAAATCCGGGGTCAGGTCGGGAGGATTGATCGCAGGCTCAACTCGCCGCCGGCGCATGTATCGCGCTGCAGCGGCTTTTGGCGCTCAAAGCCCGGGATAAGGAGGCTCGCCGTTGCGGACGGCAATCTCGGCGCTGGCCATCAGCAGGCGGTCGATCAGAGCCATCAGGCGGCTGAATAGCGTGGCCGACGGTGCGAGGCCGAAAGAGGCTATTTTCGACATTTCTAATTCCATGGTCGGTGCAGCGTGCTGGAGCGTTATTTCGCTATCGCTAACGTAGGCATGCCAGATACCACCGGCAACTCATTAGTTTGCATAGCAGCATATTATTTGCTGCAATGCAACATGCCGATGCCAGGAGCCGACGCCCTTGACCGGCGCAAACGAAAGGGCCGCCAAGACGGCGGCCCCGCAAAGCGCTCGGAAAGGTGCAGCTGGCTACTCCGCGGCGACCTTGCGCGGCGGGTCGAGTGCGCCGGAATCGTGGATCTCCGCCACCTGATGATCGCTGAAGCCGAGCACCTGGCGCAGGATTTCGTCGGTGTGTTCGCCGAGCAAGGGCGAACGCTTCACCTCGGTCGGGCTGTCCGACATCTTGATGGGATTGCCGACCGAGAGGTACTTGCCGCGCTCGGGATGGTCGACCTCGACCACGGTGCCGGTGGCGCGCAGCGAGGCGTCTTCCGCCAGTTCCTTCATCGACAGGATCGGGCCGCAGGGGATGTCGTCCTTGTTGAGGATTTCCATCGCCTCGAACTTTGTCTTCGTCATCGTCCATTGTTCGATGCGGGCGAAGATTTCATTCAGCCGCGTCAGCCGCGCCGGCGGCTTGGCGTAATCGGGATGGGTCTTCCAGCCGGGCTCGCCGATCACATCGCAAATCTTCTCCCAGACCGGAGCCTGGGTGATGAAGTAGATGTAGGCATTGGGATCGGTCTCCCAGCCCTTGCATTTGAGGATGCGGCCGGGCTGGCCGCCGCCGGAATCGTTGCCGGCGCGCGGCACCGCGTCACCGAACGGAATGCCTTCGCCGAACTGGCTGTACTCCCTGAGTGGGCCATGGGCGAGGCGCTGCTGGTCGCGCAGCTTTACGCGCGCGAGATTCAAGACGCCGTCCTGCATCGCGGCGGTGACCCGTTGCCCCTGGCCGCTGACGGTGCGCTGATAGAGCGCGGTGACGATGCCGAGCGCCAGATGCAGGCCGGTGCCGCTGTCGCCGATCTGCGCGCCGGTGACCAGCGGCAGGCCGTCGCGAAAGCCGGTGGTCGATGCCGCGCCGCCGGTGCATTGCGCGACGTTCTCATAGACCTTGCAGTCCTCATAGGGACCGGGGCCGAAACCCTTGATCGAGGCCACGATCATCTTCGGGTTGATGCTGTGAATCTTCTCCCAGGGAAATCCCATGCGGTCGAGCACGCCGGGACCGAAATTCTCCACCAGCACGTCGCAATTCTTGATCAATGCGGTGAGGACTTCCTTGCCCTTCGGGTTCTTGGTGTCGAGCGTGATCGAGCGCTTATTGTGGTTGAGCATGGTAAAATACAGGCTGTCCACCTTGGGAATGTCCTGCAGCTGGCCGCGCGTGATGTCGCCGACGCCGGGGCGCTCGACCTTGATCACGTCGGCGCCGAACCAGGCCAGCAACTGGGTGCAGGTCGGTCCGGACTGGACGTGGGTGAAATCGAGAATGCGAACGCCCTTCAGCGCCTTGGTCATTTGTTCTCTCCAGGATGCAATGTCGTCATGCCCGCGCAAGCAGGCTCATTTCTTTTTCAGCTTGCTCTGCGGGTTGAGGTTGCCGATCCGGCCCGACTCGCTGCCGGCGCCGGGATCAAGCACCGCGTTGATCAGGGTCGGCTTGCCGGAATCCATCGCCTCGTTGACGGCGCGCTTGAGTTCGTCGGGGCTGGTGGCATTGATGCCGACGCCGCCGAAGGCCTCCATCATCTTGTCGTAGCGCGCGCCCTTCACGAACACCGTCGGTGCCGGGTCGTCGCTGACGCTGTTGACGTCGGTGCCGCGATAAATCCCGTCATTGTTGAAGATGACGATGCAGACCGGCAGTCTGTAGCGGCAGATCGTCTCGACCTCCATGCCGGAGAAGCCGAACGCCGAGTCGCCCTCGACGCACAGCACCGGCTTGCCGGTCTCAATGGCGGCGGCGATCGCATAGCCCATGCCGATGCCCATGATGCCCCAGGTGCCGACATCGATCCGCTTGCGCGGCTGATAGATGTCGATGATGCCGCGCGCGAGATCGAGCGTGTTGGCGCCTTCGTTCACCAGCATCGCATCAGGGCGCTCCTTGACGATGGTGCGGAGAACGCCGAGCGCGCCGTGATAATCCATCGGCGAGTTGTTGTTCATCAGCCGCGGCGCCATCTTGGCCACGTTCTCTTCGCGCTTGCTGGCGACCGCGCCCATCCAGTCGGTTGGTGCCGGAGTCCACTTGTCGCCCATGGCGGCAAGCATCGCGGCGACGCAACTGCCGATGTCGCCGACCACGGGGGCCACAATCTCGACGTTGGAATCCATTTCCTTCGGCTCGATGTCGATCTGGATGAATTTCTTCGGGGCATCGCCCCAGGCCTTGCCCTTGCCGTGCGAGAGCAGCCAGTTCAGCCGCGCGCCGATCAGCATCACGACGTCGGAATCCTTCAGCACGGTCGAGCGCGCCGCGCCCGCGCATTGCGGATGGGTGTCGGGCAACAGACCCTTGCCCATGCTCATCGGCAGAAACGGCACGCCGCTCTTCTCGACGAACTGACGGATCGCGTCGTCGGCCTGCGCGTAAGCCGCACCCTTGCCGAGAATGATCAGCGGTTTCTTGCCGCTCTTGAGCACATCGAGCGCACGCTTGATGGAGTCGGGCGCCGGGATCTGCGCGGGCGCCGCGTCGATCACCTTGACCAGCGACTTCCTGCCGGCTTCGGCATCCATGACCTGGCCGAACAGTTTGGCGGGCAGATCGAGATAGACGCCGCCCGGTCGCCCCGACACCGCCGCGCGGATCGCGCGCGCCAGGCCGATGCCGATATCGGCCGCATGCAGCACGCGGAAGGCCGCCTTGCACAGCGGTTTTGCAATCGCGAGCTGGTCCATCTCCTCGTAGTCGCCCTGTTGCAGGTCGACGATCTCGCGCTCGGAGGAGCCGGAGATCAGGATCATGGGAAAGCAATTGGTGGTCGCGTGCGCCAGCGCGGTGAGGCCGTTGAGGAAGCCTGGCGCCGAGACGGTGAGGCACACGCCGGGTTTTTTGGTCAGGAAGCCCGCGATCGACGCCGCATAGCCGGCGTTCTGCTCATGACGGAACGAGAGCACGCGGATGCCGGCGGCCTGCGCCATGCGGCCGAAATCCGTGATCGGAATTCCCGGCACGCCGTAGATCGTGGTGAGGCCGTTGAGCTTCAGCGCATCGATAATGAGATTGAAGCCATCGGTCTGCTCCCGCTCGGCCTCGGTCGTATTGGCGTCGATGCTCTTGACTAATGCGGACATTCCGCCTTCTCCCCTATCGTGATGCGGACGAGTTCATCGTCTTCTGTTTCGCCGCCAAACTGCCGGCGATGGCTGCTTTATCGGTTAAAAAAGTTCCTGGCCGTGGGCTTCGACATAGGCCGCAAGGCCCAGGGTGTGATCGCGCGCGCGCTTTTCCGCCAGTTCGGTGTCACGTTCTTCCAGCGCCTCGATGATGGCCATGTGCTCCGGCAACGAGGTCGCGGTGCGGTCGGTGCGTCCGATCGTCAATTGCCGGTAGCCGCGAACGTGCAGCAGGATGTCGTTGGTCATGTCGACCAGCACCGGCGACTCGCTGAGCGAGATCAGCGCCTGGTGGAAGGCGATATTGGCCTTGGAATATTCCTCGACGTGATCCTGCGGCAACCGGTCCTTGCCGAAATTCCTGAAGAAGTCGCGCAGCGCCGAAATGTCCTTCTTGCGCGCGGTGGTGGTGATCAGCCGCGCCGCCATGCTCTCGAGCGCGGCCCAGGCCCGGATCATGTCGACAATCTCGTTCTTGGTGCGGCGCACCACGACGATGCCGCGGCGGGGCACGGTCTTGACGAAACCGTCCTGCTCCAGCATCGCGATCGCCTCGCGGATCGGGGTTCGGCTGACGCCGAGACGTTCCGACAGCGCGCGCTCGTCGAGCATGACCGGTTCGGGCGTTGCATAGATGTCCATTTTGAGGATGGCTTCTTTCAAGGCCTCATAGGCCTTGTTCTTGAAGCTGGTCTCCGGCACAATTCGGACGATTGCAATTTCCGTCTCGGCCATGTTCGGCGATGCCTTGGTTTGTTTGCGCAGGGGCATGACGGGTCTCCTCCAAAGGAGACGTCTTTTATCAAATCTCAATATCGTATTTATTTTTTGGCATACCACATGCCAGAATGTCAAGTTACCTATGTTTTCAGCACTTCCAACCGATAACGCGGCTTGACAACTTCGTTTCTGGCATACCAAATGCCATCATGGCCGGTCAGTGGCCGCCAATAAATAAAGTCCGCCGCGACGCGATCCGCGTTCGCCATCACCGGGAACACCGATTGAAGTTGTGCAGGTAATCGCGATCCTGATGCCGTGAGCTTGCCGACGAATTAAAAACAGACGTCAAGGAGGAAGCCAATGTCGAATTCCAAAGATGCGGTCCGCAAGATACTCGATACCGTCAAGGCGGATAAACGCACGAGCCTGACCGCGCCCGAAGGCAAGCTGGTGTGCGATGCCTACGGCATTGCGGTGCCAAAGGAAGGCGTGGCGAAATCGGCAGCCGAAGCGGCGAAGATCGCGACCGACATGGGCTTCCCCGTCGTCATGAAGATCGTCTCGCCCGACATCCTGCACAAGACCGAGGCCGGCGGCGTGATGGTGGGCGTCAAGACCGCAGCCGACGTCGAGAAGAATTACGCGACCATTCTGGCCAACGCCAAGAAATACAAAGCCGACGCCAAGATCGAGGGCATCCAGGTTCAGCAGATGCTGCTGGGCGGGCAGGAAGTCATTGTCGGCGCCGTCACCGACGGCTCGTTCGGCAAGCTGGTCGCCTTCGGCCTTGGCGGCGTACTGGTCGAGGTGCTGAAGGACATCACCTTCCGTCTCGCGCCGGCGACCAAAGAGGACGCGCTGTCGATGCTCGACGGCATCCAGGCCCACGAGATGCTCAAGGGTGTGCGCGGCGCCGATCCAGCCAACCGCGACGCGATTGCCAAGATCATCGTCAACGTCTCCACGCTGATCACCGATTTCCCCGAAATCACCGAGATGGACCTCAACCCGGTATTTGCGACCAAGGACAACGCGATCGCCGCCGACGTGCGCATTGTCGTCGATTTCGATCCGAAGCCGCCGCGGCCGCGTCCGAACCATGACGACATCGTGCGCCAGATGAACCGGATCATGAAGCCGAAGGCGGTGGCCGTGATCGGCGCCTCCGCCGAGAGCGGCAAGATCGGCAACTCCGTGATGAAGAACCTGATCAACGGCGGCTACAAGGGCGAGATCTACCCGATCCATCCCAAGGCCGACGAGATCATGGGCAAGAAGGTCTACAAATCGGTCAAGGACATCCCCGGCGAGGTCGATATCGCGGTGTTTGCGATCCCGGCAAGCCTGGTTGCCGGCGCGCTGATCGAGTGCGGCGAGAAGAAAGTCGTCGGCGCGATCCTGATCCCGTCGGGCTACGCCGAAACCGGCAATATCAAGGGCCAGGAGGAAATCCAGGCGATCGGCCAGAAATACGGCATTCGCCTGATGGGGCCGAACATCTACGGCTTCTATTATACCCCGTCCAATCTGTGCGCGACCTTCTGCACCGCCTATGACGTCAAGGGAGGCGCGGCGCTGTCGTCGCAGTCCGGCGGCATCGGCATGGCCATCATCGGCTTCTCGCGCTCGGCCAAGATGGGCGTCTCCGCCATCGTCGGGCTCGGCAACAAGTCCGATATCGACGAGGACGATCTGTTGACGTTCTTCGAACAGGACGACAACACCAAGATCATCGCCCAGCACTGCGAGGACCTGAAGGACGGCCGCGCCTTTGCCGAAGTCGCCAAGCGCGTCTCGAAGAAGAAGCCGATCGTGGTGCTGAAGGCCGGGCGTACTTCCGCCGGGGCCAAGGCCGCGAGCTCGCATACCGGCGCGCTCGCCGGCAACGACAAGATCTACGAGGACGTGTTCAACCAGTCCGGCGTGATCCGCGCCCGTTCGCTGCGCGACATGCTGGATTTTGCCCGCGGCATTCCGATCCTGCCGACGCCGAAGGGCGAGAACGTCGTCATCATCACCGGCGCCGGCGGAAGTGGCGTGCTGCTGTCGGACGCCTGCATCGACAATA
>Ga0302320_10015346_pt1 | contig 15753 bp, 17 predicted proteins | sample Bog_T0_3_FD_202130 | JGI IMG/M metagenome (GOLD analysis project Ga0302320, IMG submission 202130) | Peat permafrost microbial communities from Stordalen Mire near Abisko, Sweden - Bog_T0_3 | ecosystem: Environmental > Terrestrial > Soil > Wetlands > Peat | place: Sweden: Abisko, Stordalen Mire... | reverse complement strand
GGAAGCTTGCCGAGGGCGGCATGGGCGTGGTCTACGAGGCGCACCAGCACGGGGCCGGCCAGTTCAGGAAGACGGTCGCCGTTAAGCTGATCCGCGAGGAGTACTCCTCGATCCCGGAGTTCCAGAAGAACTTCATCGGCGAGGCGCGCCTCGTGGCCGACCTGATCCATACGAACATTGTCCAGACGTACCACCTTGGCCAGATCCGCGGGCAGTACTTCATGGTGATGGAGTACGTCGGCGGCCAGAACATCGAGCAGTTCATGGACAAGCACCGCCAGCTGGGCAAGCAGGTGCCCATCGATCTCGCGGCCTTCATCGTCTCCCGTGTGGCGCGCGGCTTGACCTACGCCCACCAGAAGCGCGACAGGAGCGGCCACCACCTCAACATCGTCCACCGGGACATCGGCCCGAAGAACGTCCTCATCGGCTACGAGGGCGACGTGAAGCTGACCGACTTCGGCATAGCGAAGGCGCTTAACCTCATGTACAATGAGGAGGGCAAGGTGATCGCCGGCAAGGACGAGTACCTTTCCCCGGAGCAGGCGAGCTACGCGGTCACCGACGCCCGGGCCGACCTCTTCCCCCTCGGCATCGTGCTTACGGAGATCCTCCTTGGCAAAAACCTCTTCAGGAACATCGACCGGACCCAGTCGCGGAAAAACATCCTGACGATGCCGATCCCGAAGTTCTCGGACCTGCGGCCGGACATCGACCCGAAGCTCGAGGCGATCATCCAGAAGGCGCTGCGCCGCGACCGCGACCAGCGCTACCAGTCGGCGGCGGAGATGCTGAACGCCCTGGAGCTCTACCTTTACAGCGACGGCTACGGACCCACGAACGAAAAGCTCGGCACCTACATCAGGGATCTTTTCGGAGTCCGCGACCTCGAACCCCCCGTCGCCCTCTCAGCACTACCCCGCCCGCCGGAACCATGAGGCAACCCATGCCTCCTCACCGATGAGCTCGGGCGGCTTTAGCCAGGACCTCCGCCAGCGGCAGAGCCAGTCGCTCGTGCTGGCGCCCCAGCTGCGGCAGTCGCTGAAGATCCTCCAGGTCGCCGCGCTGGACCTGCGCTCCGTCATTCAGGAGGAGCTCCAGTCAAACCCGACCCTCGAGGAGGAACCCATGGAGGGCATGAGTTCCGAGAAGCCCGAGCCCGACAACGGCAACTCGGACGCCAACGGGGACGACACGGCGGCGAGCGCCGAGGGCACGCCCGAGCAGGTGCCGGACAGCAAGGGCGAGGAGATGGATTTCTCCAAGGAGTTCGAGATCCTCGGCAAGATCGACGACGACTGGCGCGACTACATGGCCTCGGCCGGCGGGGCGCAGTCGTACTCGTCGGAGGATGCCGAGCGCAGGCAGCACTTCTTTGACTCGGTGGCCACCGAGACCTCGCTCCAGGAGCACCTGATGCGCCAGGCCGAGATGACGGACCTGACGGCGGCCGGCATGGCGGCCATGCAGAACCTCGTGGGAAGCCTCGACGACCGCGGGTTCCTGACGGTCAAGGCCGCCGACGTGGCGCTCCAGACAGGGATCGCGCTCGAGTCCGTTCAGGAGGCCATGGCGGCCATCAAGACATTCGACCCCGCGGGCATTGGCTCCGAGAACCTGGCGGAGTGCCTGCTGGCGCAGCTTTCCGCCAAGGGACGGCGCGACTCCCTGGCATCCCGGATCATCAGGGACCACTTCGAGCTCCTGACCCGCAGGCGCATCCCTGAGCTGTCCCGCAAGCTCGGCGCGGCCTCGGACGACGTCCAGGGGGCGATCGAGGAGATCGGCAAGCTGGACCCCGCCCCGGGCAGGCAGTTCGCGGACGACCAGAACCGCGTCGTCGTACCCGACGTCGTCGTGGAGCACGACGGCAACGAGTGGAAGATCCACCTCAACAACGACTACATCCCGAGGCTTCGCATCTCGAGCACCTACCGAGACCTGATCGCCAAGGGCGCCCTCTCCAAGGACGAGCGCGACTACCTGAAGGACCGTATGCGCTCGGGCAAATTCCTGATCGACTCGATCGAGCAGCGCCAGAGGACGATCGAGCGCATCACCCGCGAGATCCTCAAGGCCCAGATGGCGTTCTTCGAGAACGGCGTCTCGCACCTGAAGCCGCTCACGATGACCCAGATAGCCGACGTCGTGGGCGTCCACGAGACGACCGTCAGCCGCGCGATCGCGAACAAGTACATCCGCACGCCGCACGGCGTCTTTGAGTTCAAGTATTTCTTCACGCCTGGCTACCAGAACGACAGCGGCGCCTCCGTCTCCAACACGAGCGTGAAGGAGATGATCGCGGACTTGGTGGCCGCCGAGGACAAGGCCGCCCCGTTCAGCGACCAGGAGCTGGTCTCGAAGCTTCAGGAGAAGGGCATCAACATCGCCCGCCGCACCGTGGCCAAGTACCGCGAGGAGCTCGGGATACTCCCGAGCAACCTGCGCCGCGACTACAAGTAGGCCGCGGGGTCGACCGAGAGCGCGCTGCCGCTGAACCTCGCCGCGTCGGCCGCGTCGATCCATGCTGCGAAGGCGATCATGCCCGCGTTGTCGCCCGTGTGCCTGGGCTTCGCCGCCATGAAGTGCGCCCTGCCCGCCCGCGCCTTCAGGTCGATGGCGGAGCGCAGGGTGAAGTTGTTGGCGACGCCGCCCGAGAGCCCGACGCTGCGGTAGTTCCGGAGCGCCATCGCCTGCTCGACCCTCGAGGCCAGGGCCTCGACGACCGCCGCCTGGTAGCTCGCGCAGATGTCCGGCAGGGCCTTCTTCACCTCGTCCTCAGGCATGGCCTGGATCCGGTAGCGCAGGCTCGTCTTGAGCCCGGAGAAGCTGAAATCGAGGTCGCCCTTCTTACCCATGCCCTTCGGGAAGGCATACGCGTCGGCCCGGCCGCCCTGGGCCAGCTTCTCGATCATGGGGCCGCCGGGATAGCCGATCCCGAGGAGCTTGGCGCCCTTGTCCAGGGCCTCGCCCGCGGCGTCATCCCTCGTGCACGAGAGCTCCGTGATCACGCGGTCCTCGGAGATCGAGAAGAGGATCGTGTTCCCGCCTGAGACGATGAGGCCCAGGTGCGGCAGGAAGGAGGCGAAGCGCGTGAAGAAGGAGCCGGGCGTCTCCTCGAGGAATGGGATGAAGGGCGACCACGCGTGGGCCCTGAGATGGTTTACCCCCACGACCGGGACGTTGAGGGCCGCCGCGACCGCCTTGCCGGCGGCAACGCCGACCGCGAGGCATGCGGCCAGGCCCGGCCCGCGCGTCACGGCCACCTGCGTCACGTGCTGCCAGGAGGGATTGGCCTTCGCGAGCTCAAGGAGCGGCCCGAAGCGGCGCAGGTGCTCCCGGGTCGCGATGTCGGGCACCACGCCGCCATGCTCCGCATGGAGCGCAATCTGGCTGTGGATCCACTCCCCCGCCATTCCCTTGGCGGGGTCGAACAGCGCGACGGCGGACTCGTCGCAGGAGCTCTCGAAGCCAAGGATCACCGGTTGAAGGTGCGCGCGGCCTTGAGGACGTCGAGCGCGGCGTCCAGTTGGCGGTCCTCGATCGGTGCAAAGCCGAAGCGCTCCTTGAAGTCCGCAGGATCGGTGATGTCGGGCCTCGAGACCTGCCTCTCGATCTTCCTGTCCTCGTCCTGCGTCATGACGACCTCGACCTGCGGCGTGACGCCGTGGGCGTTGATCATGGCGCCGCTCGGCGTGAAGTAGTGGGCCGTCGTGAGCCTCAGGCCCTCGCCGTTCTTCAGCTTGAAGATCGTCTGGACCGAGCCCTTGCCGTACGAGCGCTCGCCGACGACGACCGCCCCGCACGAGTCCTTCAGGGCTCCGGTGACGATCTCGGCCGCACTCGCCGTGTCCCCATTGATGAGGACCGCGACCGGCATCAGCAGGGGATCCCCCTCCGTCTCGGAAAGGTAGGTCTCCTTGTCCGAGGCCTTGCGTCCCTCGGTGTAGACGATCAGGTCGCCCTTCTTGAAAAACGGCTCCGCGACCTCGACCGCAGCGTCCAGGAGGCCGCCCGGGTTGTTGCGCACGTCGATCACGAGGCTGTCGATGCCCTTCTTGATCAAGTCATTCAGGGCGTCGTCAAACTGCTCGCCCGTGTGGTCCGAGAATTCCGTGATCTGGATGTAGCCCGTGGATCCGTCCATGACGCGGGCCCCGCGGACACTCTCGACCTTGATCACCTCGCGGACGAGGTCCAGGTCCAGGTGGCTGCCGTCGCTCGGGCGAAGCAGCGTGACCCTCACGTGGGTGTGCGGCTTGCCGCGGAGCTTGTCCACGACGTTGTCCATGGGGACGCCCTGGATGACGGCCTTGCCGTCGATGGTCTCGATCTCGTCACCCAGGCGGATGCCGGCCTTGTCTCCCGGCGATCCGGGTATCGGAGAGATGACCGAATACGCGCCCTTGTGCATCTCCACCTCGACCCCGATGCCGCCGTACTCGCCGTCCAGGTCCTCCTCCAGCTCCTCGTTGTCCTTGGACTCGAGGTACTCGGAGTGCGGGTCCAGCGTGTCCACCATGCCGTGAAGGGAAAGGCGCGTCAGCGCGTCGTAGTTTGCTCCGTTGGGGTCGACGTAGTTCTCGTTAACGGTCTTCATGACATCCCGGATGTAGGACGTCGAGCGGTCGAGGTCCCGGTTGGGGAAGAAGCTCCACGATCCCGCGACGTGCATCGAGGCAATGCAGGCGCCGAAGCCCATTAGGGCCGCGCCAAGCAGGATCAGAATCCGTTTGAACATGCATGGAACTGTGTTCATCCGCTGTAATTTGTAAATGAAGCCTTCGAATGATTCCCCTCCCAGCCCCGCCATGCTGGAGGCCCTCCACAAGAGAGCTCAGGGGGCGGACAGGATCAGCTTCGGGGACTTCATGGACGTCGCTCTCTACGACCCGGAACTTGGCTATTACCGGAAGGACACCCGGAGGATCGGCTACGGCGAGGGGACGGATTTTCTGACGGCAACGGCCTCGGCTCCCCTCTTCGGGAAGCTGGTTGTGGCCGCCTGCGTCAAGCTTCTCGGGTCGGCCTTTCCGGGCGAGTACGAGTTTGTCGAGATCGGGGCCGAGCGCGGTGCCGGTATACTGGCGGGTCTTGAGCATCCGTTTCGGGCATCCCGGATCGTGGGCGTGGGTGAACTCATTTCAGTCAGCGGGCCCGCAATTGTGTTCTCGAACGAGCTCTTCGACGCACAGCCCTTTCGCAGGTTCAGGAAGGGTCCGGAAGGATGGCGGGAACTCGGCGTCCTGATCGGGACCGAGTCACTTTCCGAGACCGAACTCGCGACACCTGTCCCCACGGAAATCCCATGGCCCGAGGACGTGCCCGAAGGATACGTGATCGATGCCCCGCTCGCATCCGCCTCGCTCGCTCGCTCGATCGCAACTCAGGCGTGGCAGGGCCTCTTCGTCGCCTTTGATTACGGGAAATTGTGGGAGGAACTGGCGCACTCAGCACCCGAGGGAACGGCGCGGTCGTACCGGCGCCATGTCCAGGGAAACGACCTCCTTGCCAATCCCGGCGACCAGGACCTGACCTGCCACGTGTGCTGGGATTGGATTCGCGACGCCCTCGCGGGAGCCGGCTTCAAGGATCCCAAGGTGGAATCCCAGGAGGCGTTCTTTGTGCGCCATGCGGCCTCGTTCATCGAGAGCCTCATGGCTGCCGAGGCCGCGCGGGTGAGCCGCGACAAGCTATCCCTCATGCAGCTCCTGCATCCCGCCAACATGGGCCAGAAGTTTCAGGTCCTCTGGGCAACCAGATAAGACCGCGCCATTATTTGCCGCCCGTTCCGGGAGGTGGACTGACGACCGCGTTCCTCTGCCAGTCCGTGTAGGCGTTGTCCTGGGTGTTCGAGTCGCTGTCGCTCATCTGCAGACTGTCCTTGCGAACCTTTATCGGGATGTTGCTTCCCGAAGGGGTGTACCAGACGTACTCGATCTTTTTCCCGTTGGCGTCCACCTCCGGGTATTTCGTGGAGGTTGCGCAGGACGTCGCCGTTGTGATGAGCAGGAGACTGGCGGTGAGGTTTCGAATGAACTTCATGGTAAAGCCGGCAATATGGCGAGAGCACATCATATCCCTATACTAGCCAAGTACCTTTTGAGGCTCGGCTCTGCCTCAAGGGCGGCGCGAACCTGCGCAGCGGCAGCTTGCCTGAAACCAACTTGAAGGGACTTCGTCGGAAGGTGCTTCAAACTTGGCTCGGCCGCATCCCGACGCCTCGCGTGCGAGCTGCGGTGCAGCGAGCGCTGGATAACATCCGCACGGAACACGCTGAAGTTGCAGACTAAGGAGTCTGTGGGCGTACATGTCCCTCGTGGCGCCAGAAGCAATTAAGGCCCGACGACAATTCTAACGTTCTTGGCCAAGCCGCGTTGGTTTTCGTCAAAGGAGAGAAAAGTGGCCGCCTTTAGCACCCTGGCGAAAGCCACGTGGATGATGTCAAAGGAGCGATGACCTCCGCTGACGGTGTAGGAGGCCGAGATATTTGATGCCTCGGCCACGACAGTCGAAAGGTCGATGACCACGAACTGAAGATGGCCACTTTTAATGTCGGACTCAAAAGCGTCGATGGAGGCTAGCGCCTCATTCTTAGTTATCAGCCTGCGGAAAGCGGCAAACCTTACTGCGTTTTGGAAATCGTAGCGGTTGAATACGCTTATCGAAATTGGCGAACTACTATCGGCAAGCCATTTTCTGGCCCGTTGCGTGTGAGCGTCGTCGCCATATAGCGAGAAGAGGAAACCGGTATCCGTAACAAGCGTTGGCATTTCAGCTGCCCTGGCTATCGGCGAGGACTGTCCTGCTCTCGTCGTAGGACAGGGCCTTTACCCAAGGCATGCCTGTGAGTGCGGCGCTATCTGCCCAGTCGACCTTGGCAGGCAGCGCCGCGGCGACCGGCACAACCCGTGCGACGGCCTTGCCACGACGGGTCACTTCGACTTCCTCCCCTTTTGAAACCCAGTTCAGCACCTTTGCATAATTGTTCCTGAGATCCCTGACGGTCGTCGTCTTCATGTGCTACACATTGTAGCACATGCCCGGCTTGTCAATTGGGTCATTTCATATCCACTGACACCTTGCTGGAATGCGGCCCAGGTTTCATGGTTATCCACGTGGGGTAACCGATCTTCGGTGCGCCGACGCAAGGCAAGCAGGGCTCAGATTCAACTTGCCTAAACTCCGAGCCGGACGCTAACGTCTTCCCTTTAACTGATCACACCATGGGCAAAATTTGCGTAATCACAGGTCGTCGTCCCGTCAAAGGGAGCATCATCAACCGTAAGGGCCAGACCAAGAAGAGCGGCGGCATCGGAACGCACGTGACGAGCATCACGAAGCGCAAGTTCCGTCCGAACCTCCAGAGGGTCCGTATCCGCATGGCCAACGGTGGCACGAAGCGGGTCTGGGTCTCGGTCAAGGCCTTGAAGGCCGGTCTCGTTCAAAAAGCCTGATCAACATAGTTTTATAACAAAGCCCGCTCGGCCTTCGGCCCGGCGGGCTTTGTTGTTTTTACAGGGCCCGGAACGGCTTCCGAGCCTTCACTCGGGCGGGCGCAACGGGTGCACCTCTCCGGTCCAGATCCTGTAGGATACCGGGTCCGAGGGCCGGGGAATTCGGCTCATGTCAAAGCCGCGGTCGGCCACGTAATCATAGCCGTAATGGTAGCAAGCCCAGAGGAGCGGGTATGAGAACGTGCCCTTGGCGGAAAGCAGGACCTTGGTGCGGGAAAGCCCCTCTATCCCGACCTGCAGGTTACTCTTCCAATCCCATGCATCCTCGTAGGGCAGGTCCGAAACCTCCCTCCAGGCCCGGGGCTTGATCTGCAGGAGACCCCTGTTCTCCCCATGCCTTGCGTGCGGGTCGAAGTCCGACTCGATCTTGACCAGCGCGTAGACAAAGCCCGGGTCGATCCTGCGGGCCGATGCGATCGGGACAATGGCCTCCCATATCTCCCTCCTTGCTGCCAGAGAGCTTGGCAGTTCAGCCGGCACATCTCGCTCCCGCGGGGCGCACCCCGCAAGAATGAGGGACGACGCGAGGAGGAAGGCGTATCTCACATTGCGCGGAAGACGACCGATGCGTTCTGCCCGCCGAAACCAAGGTTGTTGCTGAGGACGGTCTTGACCGCGACCTGGCGGGCGACATTGGGCACATAGTCCAGGTCGCAGTCCGGGTCCGGCTCGACCAAGTTCATGGTCGGGGGAACGATGCCCTTCTCGATCGTCTTCACGCAGATGACCGACTCGATGCCGCCGGCGGCTCCGAGGAGGTGGCCCGTCATGGACTTCGTGGAACTCACGGGGATCGAGGCCGCCCTTTCGCCGAAGATCTTCTTGATCGCGAGCGTCTCAAACTTGTCGTTGTACGGGGTCGAGGTGCCGTGCGCGTTGATGTAGTCCACCGAGTCGGTGGAGGCACCCGCGCTCGCCAGGGCGCGCTTCATGGCCATCGAGAGCCCCTTGCCCTCCGGGTCGGGCTGCGTGATGTGGTAAGCATCGCAGGTCGCGGCGTAGCCGGCCAATTCGCAGTAGATCCTGGCTCCCCGCGCCTTGGCATGCTCGTAGGACTCGAGGACCAGGACGCCCGCGCCCTCCCCCATGATGAAGCCGTCCCGGTTCTTCTCGAAGGGCCTGCTGGCCGTCTGTGGGCTGTCGTTCCTCGTGCTCATGGCCTTCATGGAGCAGAACGAGGCGTAGGCAAATGGGGTGATGGCGGCCTCGCTGCCGCCGGCGACCATGACGTCGGCGTCGCCGCGGCGGATCGCGTGCGCGGCCTCGCCCAGGGAATGCGTCCCGGTCGCGCAGGCCGAGACCATGCCGAAGTTGGGGCCCCTGGCCCCGAACTCGATAGCGACGAGCCCCGAGCACATGTTGCCGATGAGGGACGGGATCGTGAAGGGGGACACCTTGCGCGGGCCGCGCTCGGCCAGGACCCGCAGCTGGTTCTCAAAGGTGTACATGCCGCCGATGCCGGAGCCGATGATGACCCCCACCCGGTCGCCGTCCTCCTTGGCCATGTCCAGGCCCGAGTCCGCGACGGCCTGCTTCGCGGCCACAAAGCCGAAGTGCGTGTAGCGGTCGTTGCGGCGCGCCTCCTTGGGATCCATCAGCTTGTTCACGTCCCAGTTGCGCACCTCCGCGCCGATCTGGCAGGCGAAGGCAGAGGGGTCGAAGAGCGCGACCCGGTCGACGCCGATCTTGCCCGCTATCAGGCTCGACCAGAACTCGTCGACCGTGTGGCCGATCGAGGTGACGGTGCCGAGGCCCGTGACGACCACGCGCCGGTCGCTCATCGCGTCATTCATTAACTGGGACGGCGTCCACGGGCGTTTCCAGTTCAGGAAAGCGCGGGACAGCCGGGTGCCGTCAAGGGACGGATCAGCCCTGGCCCGCTTTGGCTTTGATGTAGTCGGTCACCTGGCCGACGGTCTGGAGCTTCTCGGCGTCGGATTCGGGGATCTCTCCCTTGATCTCGTCCTTGAACTCCTCCTCAAAGGCCATGATCAGCTCGACGGTGTCGAGTGAATCGGCACCCAGGTCATCAAGAAAGGAGGCGGTCGGTGTGATCTGCTCCTCATTGACGTTGAGCTGGTTCACAATGATCTCCTTAACACGCTGGTCTATGGTTTTTTGGTCAGCCATTTGGGTAAATTCCGATTGAACGCAGGCTCTACATTGCCATGCCGCCGTCAACGGTAAAAACTTGTCCGGTGATGTAGCCGGCTTCTTCGGAAGATAAATAGGCGCACATGTTTGCAATATCGGCCGCCTCGCCGAAGCGCTTGAGGGGAACCACTTCGAGAATTTTAGCCGCGAGCTCCGGCTTGTTCACAAACTCGGTCGTCATGTCGGTCTTGATGAAGCCCGGCGCCACCGCGTTGACCGTGATGCTTCGCCCCGCAAATTCCCTCGCGAGGGACTTCGTGAGCCCGATCATCCCGGCCTTGGCCGCGGAGTAGTTCGCCTGGCCGGCGTTGCCCATGATGCCGCTCACGGAGGTAATGTTGATGATGCGCCCCCAGCGGGCGCGCGTCATCGGCCGGGCCAGGTGCTTCGTCCAGTGGAAGCAGCTGCTCAGGTTGGTCGAAATGACGTCATTCCAGTCGGCATCGCTCATCCTGAAGAGAAGCCCGTCGCGGGTGATGCCGGCGTTGTTGACCAGGATGTCGATCGTCGGGAACTCGGCCAGGAGCGCCTCCGAGGCCTTGGCCACGGCCGCACCATCCGCCACATCGACGGCGAGCGCCTTGGCCTTTCCTCCGGCCGCCACGATGGCAGCGGCGACCGCGCCGCACGAATCGGCCGATTTCGAGACGCAGATGACGGTCACGCCGTTCTTGGCGAGCGTTTCTGCAATTGCTTTGCCTATGCCGCGTCCGGCACCCGTTACCAGGGCCGTGCGGTTGGTGAAGGTTAACATGGGGGTTTAGTAGACGTCGCGCTGGTAGCGCTTCTCCTTCTTCATGAGCTTAACGTAGTCGATGGCCTCGGCGGGGGTCATCCCGCCCTGGCCCGCGATCACGTCATGGAGGGCGATGTCGACGTCCTTGGCCATGCGCTTCGCATCGCCGCAGACGAAGAAGGAGGCCCCGCCCTTGATCCAGGACCAGAGCTCCGCGGCGTTCTCGCGCATGCGGTCCTGGACATAGATCTTGGTCAGCTGGTCCCTTGAGAATGCAGTGTCCAGCCGGGTGAGGATCCCGTCCTTCTGGTACTGCGCCCAGTCCTCCTCGTAGAGGAAGTCGGTGGCCCTCCGCTGGTCGCCGAAGAAGAGCCAGTTGCGCCCCTTGGCGCCCAAGGCAGCGCGGTCCTGGATGAACGCGCGGAACGGCGCGATGCCGGTCCCGGGCCCTACCATGATCGCGTCCTTCGCCGTGTCCTCGGGCGGCCCGAAGTGGGAGTGCGAGACGAATACCGGCGTCGGGGTGACGCCGACCGTCACGCGGTCCGACATGAAGGTCGTGCAGACGCCGACCCTGTCGCGGTGGTTGGTCTCGTAGCGGACGATCGCGACCGTCAGGTGGATCTCCTGCGGGTGCACGCGCGGCGAGGAGGCGATCGAGTAGAGCCTCGGCATCAGCTTCCTCATGTGGTCCACGAGCTCCTGCGGCGTGAGCTTGGCGCTCGGGAATTCCAGGAGGAGGTCGATGAACTCCCGGTCATCGAGCCACGTCATCAGGATCTCCTTGGACTCCGGAACGAGGAGCCCCTCGAGCTTGCCCTTCTCCGCGGGGTTCGTGGCCTTTGCCATGAGCGTCTCAACCATGCGCTTCGTCGGGCCGGCCAGCGCCAGCTTGGACGTGAGGGCCTCCCGGAACGGTATGGGTGCCGCGGCCTTGGGCAGCATGACGCCCTCGTGGCCGGATGCGCCCAGCGCCGCAAGGATCGCGTCGACCTCGGACGGGCGGTTCGACGGGAACACTCCCAGCGAGTCGCCCGCCTTGTAGTGCAGGCCGCTGCCGGCGATGCTGACCACGATGTGCCGGGTCTCCTTGGCCGAGCCCGGGCCGTTCAGGACCCGGTTGTCGGTGATGCGTGCTTCGAACGGGTTGTCCTTGGAGAAGGCGGATGTTTCGACGTGATCTGACATGAAATGGAGGGGCAATAAAGCGGTCCGGGCGGCCTGCTTGCAAGCCGGTTCATTCGCTGCACATTGGCCCCATGGAAGACAACGGATTGGCACTAACGGGCATCCACCACCTGACGGCCGTGACGGCGCGCGCCTCCCAGAACCACGACTTTTACACCAGGGTTTTGGGCCTTCGCCTGGTCAAGAAGACCGTCAACCAGGACGACACCTCCGCGTACCACCTCTTCTACGCCGACGGCAAGGCGAGCCCCGGCACGGACATCACCTTCTTTGACTGGCCGGCCGCCCCCGAGAGGCGCGGCACGAGAAGCGTCGTGCAGACCGGCTTCAGGGTCTCGGGCCATGCGGCGCTCAAGTATTGGAAGCAGCGCTTCGTCGAGCTCAAGGTGAGGCACGGCGAGATCGTGGAGCACGACGGGCGCTGGGTCCTAGACTTCGACGACAGTGAGGGCCAGAGGCTGAGCCTTGTCGACGACAAGGGACTCGGCCCCTCAAATCCCTGGGACAAGAGCTCGGTGCCCGCTGCGCACCAGATCCGCGGGCTCGGCCCCATCCGCATGAGCGTCCCCGAGATCAAGCCGACGGACCGCGTCCTCACGACCGTCATGAACATGAAGTCGACGCGGACGTATGCCCTGGCCAACGAGTCCCAGTCCGCGGTCTACGTCTACACGATGGCCGGCGAAGGGCCCGGCTCCGAGCTTCACGTTGTCGTGGACCCGAACTTGCCGCCCGCGCGCCTTGGCGCCGGGGGCGTGCACCACGTCGCCTTCCGCACGCCGGATGAGGAGCAGTACAACGCCTGGGCCGATCGCCTCGAGAAGATGGGCATGCCGACCAGCGGGCCTGTGGACCGTTTTTATTTCCAGAGCCTCTATTTTCGCGAGCCGGGCGGCATTCTCTTCGAGATTGCGACGGATGGACCGGGCTTCGCGACGGACGAGTCGATGGACACGCTGGGCCAGGGCCTGGCGCTTCCGCCGTTCCTCGAGGGGCGGCGCAAGGAGATCGAAGCGGGGCTCAAGCCGCTCGAGGTCTGACGGCGGCCCCGTGCGCGGGCCTTTGCGTTTGCCATGCCTTGCCCCCGGCGTAAGCCTGCTGTTTCCACGTGAAGGAAATCCCAGACCAGAATGAAGACAGCGGTGGCACCCTGCGCCTCCAGAAATATATAGCGGACTCGGGCCTGTGCTCGCGCCGCAATGCAGAGGCGCTGATCTTCCAGGGAGAGGTCTGGGTGAACGGCAAGGTCGCGAAGCCGGGGACCAAGGTCACGCCGGGCGTCGACCGTGTGACCGTCTCGGGCAAGAACGTGCGCACGCAGGCGCAGCCCAAGATCACGCTCGCCATCAACAAGCCGCGCGGGCTCATCTGCTCGAACGACGACCCGCACAATCCCGAGACGATCTTCAAGCTCCTGCCCAGGGAGTACAACCGCTTCAGGTTCTTCTGCGCCGGCCGCCTCGACAAGGACAGCGAGGGCCTCGTTATCCTGACGACCGACGGCGACCTCGCGAACCGCCTCATGCACCCGTCCAACGAGGTGGTGAAGCGCTACCACGTCTCGCTCAAGGAGCCCTACCCCTCGACGCGGCTCAAGCGCCTGGTGAGCGGCCTCACGTTCGAGGGCGAGCGACTCAAGGTGGAGCGGGCTGCGATCATCAAGGCGGCCCCCGACGGAACCGGCAAGGAGCTGGACGTCCACATGCACCACGGGAAGAAGCGCGAGATCCGCCTCCTCTTCTCCGCGCTCGGCTACACGGTGCAGCGGCTCAGGCGCTATCAGATTGGCAACGTGCGACTAAAGGGAATCCCGTTGCAGGGGGCGAAACAACTTGCTTCAAAGGAGATCGAACAGCTTTTCGTGGTGCCAAGGACTCCGAGCGCGCAGTACCAGGCGACCTCCGAAAGGAACTCCCAACTCCATGACGATTAAACTGATCCTTGCTGCCGCGGCCCTCACGGGCGGCGCGGCCCTCAATGCGGCGACGCTCAGCGTCGCCACTGCCGTGCAGAGCAAGCCGGATGCCTCATCGCCCGTCATTGCCGTCCTTCCCGCCGGCGCGGACATGCCGACCCTCTCCGACAAGGCCGGCGCCGCTCCCCCGGGCTGGGTCGCCGTCGACATGGCGGGCCCCTTCCAGGGTTACGTGAGGAACAAAGACCTGACAAAGCAGCTGGATATCCTCCCGGGCTCGAGCATCTACCTCTCCCCGAAGGAGGACACGGTTCCCTTTGCGACGTACGAGAAGGGCGACAAGGCCGACATCACGGGCCTCCACGGCAAGTGGACACAGATCAATTTGCAGAAGAGCCTCGTCGGCTACATCCAGGCCGATGCGGCGGCAAGCGTGTCAACGGCCCCCGTCGCCGCTGCCCCCGCTCCCGCACCGGCCCCCGAGCCGTCGGGTCCGACCTCGGTTGCGCCCGCGCCCCAGCCACCGACGGATGACGCGGGCCTCTCCAAGCTCTTCGAGGGAACGCTCACCGGAACGCGCACGCTCCTCATGCCGAAGAAGCCCTTCGACTGGCAGATCGTGGACGCGGACGGCAAGCGCGTCGCCTACCTTGACCTTTCAAAGCTGCTTCTCACCGACCAGATCGAGAACTACACGGGCCATGCCGTCGTCGTCCTCGGCTACCTCGAGTCGGTCAAGAACTCCAGCGACCTCGTCATCCACGCCGAGGGCCTGCGTCTCAAGTAATCGATGGAGGTCATCGACGGAAACAGGATAGCCGCCGATATCATTGCCGAGTTGAAGGCGGAGGTGTCCCAGCTGAAGGGACGCGCCCCCTGCATAGCACTTGTCCGCGTGGGCGATGACCCCGCCTCTGTCTCGTACGTGAAGAAGAAGGGCCAGACCGCGGCCGACATCGGCATCGAGAGCCGCATCCTGCTTCCCCCCGCGACGATCGAGCAGTCCGCGCTCGAGACGCTTGTCGACAACCTGAACAACGACGCGGGCGTCGACGGCATCCTGGTGCAGTCCCCGCTGCCCGCGCACCTTGACGAGCGCGCTATCTTCAGCCGCATCTCGCCCCGCAAGGACGTCGACGGGTTCAGCCCGGTGAACATCGGCAAGCTCGCGCAGGAGGACCCGACGGGGTTCTCGGCCTGCACGCCCGCGGGCATCATGGAGCTTCTCGGCCGAAGCGGCGTGGACCTTGAGGGTAAGCACGTGGTGGTCCTCGGCCGCTCGCTGATCGTCGGCAAGCCCGCGGCGCTCTTGGCGCTCCAGCGCAAGGCGGGCGCGAACGCGACCGTCACCATCTGCCACTCCAAGACAGCCAACCTGCCTTCCATCACCCGCCAGGCCGATGTCCTCATCGCCGCCATCGGCAGGCCCGAGTTCGTGAAGGCCGACATGGTGAAGCCGGGTGTCGTCGTGATCGATGTCGGGATCAACCGCGTTCCCGATGCCTCGAAGAAGTCGGGATACCGCCTCGTGGGCGACGTGGACTTCGCCGGTGTCTCACCGCTTTCCAGCAAGATTACGCCCGTGCCAGGCGGCGTGGGACCGATGACGGTCGCCATGCTCATGAAGAACACGGTCAAAGCCTTTAGGCTACTTTCGATGGGCTAACAGCTTGCGCCTTAGCAAATAAGCTGCATTCTCGGCGAAAACCCTTAGGCCTCCAGCCGCGAGACGATGTCAAACGCCCGAATTCTGGTTGTCGACGACCAGCCGATCAATGTGCAGCTCCTGAAGCGAAAGCTGGAGCGCGGCGGCCTCGACGTGTCCACGGCGAACAACGGGTTGGAGGCTCTTGAGCAGGTCCGCCTGCACAAGCCCGACCTGATCCTTCTCGACCTCATGATGCCCGACATGGACGGCATCGAGGTCTGCCAGCGCCTCCAGGCAAGCAGCGACACGCGCTCGATCCCCGTCATCTTTGTCACGGCGCGCACCACCAAGGAGAGCAAGCTCGAGGGACTGGCCGTCGGCGCCGTGGACTACATCACGAAGCCGATCGACCTGGACGAAACCGTGGCCCGCGTGCAGACGCAGCTCAGGTTTGCCGCGATCAACCGCGAGAACCTGGAGCTCCAGCGCCGCCTGGAGGAGTCCCGCCGCGCGGCGACCATCGGCGCCGTGGCGCAGGGCATCGCGCACAACCTGAACAATCTCCTGGGAGTCGTGATCGGCTACCTGGACCTCA
>Ga0302320_10015345_pt1 | contig 15753 bp, 15 predicted proteins | sample Bog_T0_3_FD_202130 | JGI IMG/M metagenome (GOLD analysis project Ga0302320, IMG submission 202130) | Peat permafrost microbial communities from Stordalen Mire near Abisko, Sweden - Bog_T0_3 | ecosystem: Environmental > Terrestrial > Soil > Wetlands > Peat | place: Sweden: Abisko, Stordalen Mire... | reverse complement strand
TGGATCGATAACCAGTTCTTGGGATTTTGAGAGCGCCTGCAACTCGGTCTCAGACTTCAGAACCTTCATCTTTCCGTGGAGCCTAAGCCCTCTTCTTGATCGACTCCAGCAAGGCCCCATCAATCCGCGTCTGCCATCCCCGCCCGGTAGCTTTGAAGTGGTCGATCACCTCGGGCGAGAGGCGCAGCGAGACCAGTTTCTTCGTCGGAGTTTTTTGCGGGCCGCGCTTGCCTCTGCGCACCACCTTGCCGTTGCGGATGAGATCGGCCTGGGCGAACCAAGCCCGCGTGGCCTCGGCGTCGTTCGGATCGTAGGGGCCGTCTTCCGGCTCGTAGGGGATGGCATCCACTTCTTTGAAGGCCAGCACGCGCTCCCAGTCGGTTTCACTCTTTGTCTTGTTCATACTGTTTGCGCTCCTCCCTTGACGCAGGCCGAAATGAGATCACCCGCACATCGTCTCCGCGCGGGGTGTAAATCAGAGCGAGCAGCCGTCCCTTGACCCAAGCAAAGGCCAGGTCCAGGAAACGACGTTCACCTTCCCGGCAGGATTCATAAGTACACTTCTCCGGGTTGTCATAGACGAGATGAGCATCGTTGAAGTCAAGCCCGTGCTTCTCCAGGTTGGACTTCCGCTTTGCCTCATCCCAGACGATCACGATTTAATTGTAGATACAATATAACCACTATGCAAGCCAAATAGGAAAATCTTACAGATTCTGGCAATAGCCTCCCAAGACTTCCAGCTCCCTGCATCCTCCCGCCGCTGCTGGCATCCAAACCACCATGGAATATCGACTTCTCGGAGGCTCCGGCCTCAAAGTTTCCGCACTCAGCTTCGGAACCGCGACCTTTGGCGGTGGCAATGAGTTCTTCAAGGCGTGGGGCGAAACAGATGTCGCCGAGGCGCGGCGCCTGATCGACATCTGTTTCGAGGCAGGCGTCAACCTCTTCGACACCGCCGACGGCTACTCGGATGGCCGCTCGGAGGAGATTCTGGGCAAAGCGCTCGAGGGCAGGCGTGACCGGGCGCTGATCTCCACCAAGGCCTACTTTCCCATGGGCGACGGACCCAATGATCGCGGAACATCGCGCTATCACCTGTGCCGGGCGCTTGAAGCCAGCCTGCGCCGCCTCGGTACCGACTATGTGGACATCTACCATATGCACGGTTTTGACGCGCTGACGCCGATCGAAGAAGTCCAGGATACGCTGAACAAATTTGTCCGCGAGGGCAAGGTGCGCTACATCGCCTGCTCGAACTTCTCCGGCTGGCACCTGATGAAGTCGCTGGCCGTCGCCGACCGCTACGGCTGGACGCGCTTTGTGGCCCACCAGGTCTACTACTCGCTGATCGGCCGCGAATATGAGTGGGAACTGATGCCGCTCGGCATCGACCAAAAGGTCGGCGCGCTGGTGTGGAGTCCACTGGGTTGGGGCCGGTTGACAGGCAAGATTCGCCGGGGCCAGCCGCCACCCGAGACCAGCCGGCTCCACAAGACCGCCGATGCCGGACCGCAGGTTTCCGATGAGTTCCTCTACACGGTCGTGGAAGCGCTGGACGCGGTCGCCGCCGAAACGGGCAAGACCGTTCCCCAGATAGCGCTGAATTGGCTCCTTCAGCGGCCCACGGTTTCGTCGGTCATTATCGGCGCGCGGAACGAGGAGCAGTTGCGCCAGAACCTGGCTGCGGCCGGCTGGAACTTGACCGCGGAGCAGGTGGCCAAGCTGGACAAGGCAAGCGCGGTGACGCCGGTCTATCCCTATTGGCACCAGCGGAACTTTGCGGAGCGGAATCCGCCGCCGGTCTAGACAATCTCAGCTGGCGGGCTCCTTGCGGTAAATCTACCCATAATCCAGATAGTTCTGCGCGTATTCCAGAATGAGGGCACGGTCTTTGCCGCCCAACTCCGGCGCATTTTTACCCTGTTCTTGGGTTGCGCTAGGTCCACATCCGCATCTCGTCTTCAGCACCCTTCATAGTGGACTCGATGGCCAGAATCGCATCCGCAGCCAGCTTCATGCAGGCCGAGATATCGGTTTCCGTGTGCGGACCCCTTCGGCAAACGCTTGACACGCGACTGTTCAGAGGGTTCAACCAAGAGTGATCGGTTCTCAAGAGCGAACAAGACTCGAATAGGGCGTACCTCCTGTTGCATGCCAGACAAGTGCCTTACTTGGCTCCCGCAAGTTTGTCCGCATCCCTCTCCATTTGCCGAGAGCCTACAATCAAAGAGAAATGGCTAAAAAACTGCGGGTTGGGATTTTGTTTGGCGGGCGGAGCGGCGAGCATGAGGTTTCGCTGCTGTCGGCGGCTTCGATCTTGAATGCAATCGATCGGAAGAAGTTCGATGTGGCGCCGATCGGGATTGACAAGGCCGGTCACTGGCTAACCTCCGGGGCTGCGCAAGGGCTGCTTGAGGGCTCTGGGCCGGCTGAGCCCGCCGTGGCTACGCAGGCGCCTAGTCTTGCTGCGGATTCGGCATTGGACAGCCACGCGGCGCTGGGCGGGCAGTCGCTGGATGTGGTTTTTCCTGTGCTGCACGGAACCTTTGGCGAAGATGGGACCATTCAGGGGCTCTTTGAACTGGCGGGAATCGCTTATGTGGGTTCAGGCGTTCTGGGCTCGGCGGCGGGGATGGACAAGGATGTGATGAAGCGGCTGTTTGCCCAGGCGCGGCTGCCCATTGTGAAGCATGTTGCGCTGTTGCGGACGGAGTGGGAGAAGCAGCCCCGCAAGGTGATCACCCAGATTGAGGCGGCGCTTAGGTACCCGATGTTTGTGAAGCCGGCGAATCTGGGCTCGTCGGTGGGCATCAGCAAAGTGCACGACCGCAAGGAGCTGGGACCGGCGCTGACGCTGGCGGCAAAGTATGACCGCAAGCTGGTGGTGGAGCAGGGGGTGGGCGGCAAGAGCGGTAAGGCGCGGGAGTTCGAAGTGGCCGTGCTGGGCAACGACGATCCGCAGGCCAGCGTGGTGGGCGAGATTGTTCCCGGCAAGGAGTTCTACGATTACGAGGCGAAGTATCTGTCGGAGGGGTCTGTACCGGTGATTCCGGCCAAGCTGAGCCGCGCAGAGACGAAGCAGATACGGGAGATGGCGGTGGCGGCGTTCCGGGCCTGCGACCTGTCGGGGCTGGCGCGGGTGGACTTCTTGATGGAGCCGGCGGGCAAGCGGCGCATCTTTCTGAACGAGGTGAACACCATGCCGGGGTTCACACCGATCAGCATGTATCCCAAGCTGTGGCAGGCCTCAGGGGTCGCGTACAAGGATTTGATCACCCGGCTGATTGAGCTGGCGCTGGAGCGGCAGGCGGAGAAGAGCCGGACGACGTATAGCAGGGATTAAGAACAGGGACTAGGGATTTGGGACTAGGACCCAGGGAACTGCCAGCATACTTCCGGTGTCTAAGAGAGAAGGGGAAGCGGTATATCCTGTAGCAGCCGGGGGATACGATTCCTGACGCCCGAACTCTGCTCCCTGCTTTTCGAGGAAATATCGCAATGACACTGATGGATGCTCCAGTTTTCGATGAGGCCCGTGAACAGCGGCGCCAACGGATGCTCTACAGCGCCGGGGGACTGTTGCTGGTGCTGTTTGTGAGTTGGTGGTTCGTTGCCGGAAGGCCGGTGGATTGGCCATGGAACTGGAACAGCCACTTGATGGGGCGGATGGCGATCAACAATTTTCTCACGGCTGTCGAAAAGAACGATCTGCCCAAAGCGTACGGAATCTGGATGCACGACAAGGATTGGCAGCAGCATCCGGCGAAGAATGGGGCCTATCCCTTTTCGCGATTTCAGGATGATTGGAGCTCGACCAGTCCCGACAACGAGTATGGCGTGATTCAGAGCCACAAGATCGCGGCGGCGCGCATGTACGGGAACGGGTTGCTGGTGGCTGTGCTGATCAACGGACGCAAGAGCAAGGCGCTCAACCTGGTCTATGACCCCAAGGCGCACACGCTCAGCTTCTCACCGCCCGGTGTGGAGCTGAACCTGGAGATGTAGACGCTGGGGAATCTTTCCGATGGCCGTTCCCGGTTGGTTTGCATCGAACAGGGCAGGAGAACACCATGCCCCAGAGTAATCACGGTCGAGCCGCGGAACTTCACAACCTGGCAAAACACACCCACGACGCTGCGGCCGAAGCCCACGGCAAGGCAGATCATCTGACTGCTCATGAGCTGAGCAAGAAAGCTTTCGAACACTCGCTGAACGCCCTTGAACACTCGAAGGAACTAGTCGAGGAAGCGGCAGAATCAGGCAAGAAAACCAACGCCGCATAGGCCGGAAAAAGCTTGCAGGACGGCAGTGCGCGGGATTTATCCGCCTGAGTCAACTCCCCCGGCCAAGACGGAGAGGGTGGCTTCCAGGCTGGCGGAGTCCTCAACATTCAGGGATTTCTGCGCTGGATCGATCTGTTTGAGCAAGCCGCAGAGAACCTTTCCCGGACCCACTTCAACGAACATCTCCGCGCCCGCGGCAATCAGCGACTGCATGCAGTCTACCCAGCGGACAGCACCCGTGACCTGGCGAATGAGGGCGTCGCGGGCAGCCTCGGCTGTGGAGACCAGGCCGCCGGTGACGTTGGCGGCGACGGGGATGCGTGGATCGGCCAGCGTAAGCGCAGCCAGGACGCGCGCAACCTCTTCCTGTGCTGGCTGCATCAGGGTGCAATGAAAAGGGGCGCTGACGGGGAGCAGGAGGGCGCGGCGTGCGCCTTTGGCTTTGACCAGAGCGGAAGCTTTCTCGACGGCCGCGAGAGCGCCGGAGATGACGGTCTGGCCGGGAGAGTTGAGATTGGCGGCGGCGACGACGAGGCCGGTTTCGGCTTCGGCTTCGCGGCAGGCTTCGGCCACTTGATCCGCGGGAAGCGCAAGAACGGCGGCCATAGCGCCCTGTCCGGCGGGGACGGCCAACTGCATGGCCTTGCCGCGGGCTTTGACGGCGCGCACAGCATCGGCAAAGCTGAGGGTACCGGCAGCTACGTGGGCTGACCACTCGCCGAGCGAATGGCCGGCGGCAAAGGCAGGCTCGAGGCCATGCGCGGCGAGTACACGCCACGCTGCGACGCTGACGGTGAGGATGGCCGGCTGGGTGTTCTCAGTGAGACGCAGGTCTTTTTCAGGACCCTCGAAGATCAGCCCTGAGAGCGGGAAGCCGGCGGCCTCATCCGCCTCGGCAAAGGTCTGGGCGGCGATGGGAAAGCGCTCGGCGAGTTCGCGGCCCATGCCAACGGCCTGCGAACCCTGCCCCGGAAAGAGAAATGCGATTTTAATGGTCATTCCAGAGAGATTCTATCCTTCCGCGGCGGCCCGGAAAACTCGATTTCTTCAACTCAGTTCCAGCGCGTCTTGTCGTCCGGGTCATCGTCAATCTGCTTGCCGCGCCTGTCAAGGTGAACGGTGCGGCCCTGCTTGTGCATGTAGACCTCGAATTTGCGTCCGGCGCGGCCGCGTTTCCAGCGGTAGAAGCGGTTGCGCATGCCAAACCATTTCTCGCTGAAGGCAAACTGTAGCCCGCGGTGCGGGGCTAACTGGATATAAACCAGACAGAAAAGGCCGCCGCCCAGCACCGCGAAGGCATAGACGCTCTGCTGTCCGAAGACCATGGCCAGGTAGATGACCGCAAAGAGGGCGGCCAGGTGACGGGCCTTGATGTTGATTGGCAGCGGAAAGAGCATAAACTGCACATCGCCGTGAAGAAACCCGATGGCTACCAGCAGCCCAAAGATGCCGCCAGAGCAGCCGGTTAGCGGAGCCGTGGCTGCCTGAAACCCAAGCGTGGGCCCCGCTGCGTAGATAGCGGTGGCTGTGGCTGCGGTGCCTAGAACGGAGATGACGTAGATACCGATAACCCAGCTTGAAGTGTGGTAATTCTCAAGAAATCCAGCGAAAAACCAGAGACACAGCAGATTGAGAAAGGTCTGGAGCAGGCCGAATTGCAACAGGCTGTACGTGAATGGCTGCCATAAGCGGCCGTGCAGGAAGGCGCTGGGATCAAAGGCGAGCAGCTCGATCATATGGCTAGCCCGGGCCGGAAATGCCAGAGAAGCGATCAGCAGAATGAAAAAGGCAGCTAGGTTCCAGAGCACCAGACGGCGGGTTGCGCCGCGGAAGTCAGGGAAGGTAAGCGAAATGGTGGTGGGTGGAGACATCCTAATCAACAGGGTAAACTGTGGAGCGTGGCTGCGCCATGGGCCAGTGAGCGGCAGAGCAGGATTGCATCTGCCGAGCCGCTTGTTGAGGGAATATCATGGGGTATTCTCCGCGAATGGGAGTACGAGTTGCGGTTGTGTTCCGCGCCTCTTGACCGGAGGGTGGGTTCTCCCCTAAAGATAGTGATGTTGTGCCGAAAAAAATCGTCATCTTAACTAAGCGAAATTGCCTGTAACGAGAGGAGGCTGTCATGCCCAACTGCCCTGAATGCGAGAATGGACTTGACATTGAAATGGATGAAGTGGAAGAAGGCGATGTAGTCGCCTGCGATGAATGTGGAACCGAGTACGAGGTGGTCGGCGTAGAACCGCTGGAGTTGGCGCGGGTGGATGGCGACCTGGATGACGACGAAGACGAACTGTTCGAGGAGGAAGAGTGAGGATTTCCCGCACGATTTTGCTGAGCGGGCTGGCGTTTGCAGCCGTGGCGGCAGGTGTGGTTCCAATGGGATTATCGGGCGGCCCGAGCGGGTTGGGCTTTTGCTTGGTGGAGGCGCAGGCGCAGAATCTGGGCCAGCGGGTGGTGACGGGGACAGTGCTGGACGCGAATGATGCCCCGGTTGCAGATGCCACCGTCTTTCTCAAGAATCTGAAGACCAAGGCGATCCGCAGCTATTCCGCCGACGAGAAGGGGAAGTTCCGCTTTACTCAGGTGAATATGGCGGAAGACCATGAGCTATGGGCTGAAAAGAGCGGAAAGAAGAGCGAACTCAAGTCTGTGAGTTCCTGGGACACCCGCAAGCTTTTCGTTTGTGAGCTGAAGTTGAAGTAGTCCGCGCAATGCGTATGGAGATTTCACGGGTTTCGATTTCGCCTGGTATGGAAGGGTGCGGGCGTCTGCCCGTACCTGTTATTTTTCTATTTCATTGATTGAGGGCGTAGTTCCAGACTTTTGCGTGAACAACACCTGAGTTGCCTTCCATGCGAATGTCTCCGGCAACCGCCTCGCGCAGATTCGCTGCAATCGAAAGGCATATGCTGCTGGAATTCGGCGCCTCGCCGCCGTACTCTTCACTTTGCAACCAGAGTTCTGAAGGGACGATTGCCCCTCCGCGGGAGTGCCGATTTCGTACTATAATCTCAACTAAATTCCAAACCCGGAAATTGCTTGTTTCGCATTGCGTAATCCATTGGGTTCCGCCCATATCCCCCTCGGAGGATGAAGAGAGGGGAGGCCGGAATCGGATTCCGGACTTTTGCGTCTATGCGGGTATTTCAGCGAGTCTCCGGCAGGTCTGCCCCGCGGGGCGGGTTTTGGCCAAGTGTTGCTTCAACGTGGAAGGTAGGACACGGCGCTCCAGGTGCCGGCCTGCGCGCGCTGTGTTTGGCGGCGAGCCTGTTGTATGGAGCGGCTAATCCTGCCGTAACGCAAAGGACCAATCTGCCTCCGCGCGCAACCCCTCCCAGGGTGGTGCAAGCGCAACGGTTTCTCGCAGAGCGGGGCTGGGTACAAGGGCGCAGAGGGAGCCGGACTGGCGCCGCGCGCACCGCGATGCGCACGAATGCGATGGCAGCGCAGACCACGGTTGCGACTGCAACCTGGCAGGCGCTTGGCCCGGCCGCGGTGCTGACGCCAACGTATGGCCTGGTTACAGGCAGGGTTTCCGCGCTGGCGCTGGACCCCTCTGATGCGACCGGCAATCGCCTTTATCTGGGAACGACCGGGGCCGGGGTGTGGGTGGCACAGAATGCCGGCGCTTCCAACACATCGTTGATCTCCTTCACTCCGCTGACAGACACGGCAGCCGCTTTGAGCGGCGCGGAGGACGCCTCGATCAGCATTGGAGCGCTGACCGTGCAGCCGGGTGGCACGGGCGTGATTCTGGCTGGCACAGGTGACCCGAACGATGCACTCGACTCCTACTACGGCGCAGGGATACTGCGTTCGACCGACGGGGGGAACTCCTGGAGCCTGACTCAGGCAACCGCGGATAATTTATGGAGATTTACCGGGGAAGGGTTTGCCGGCTTTGCGTGGAGTACTGTGAATCCACAATTGGTGGTGGCCGCAGTTTCGCAGGCTTACGAAGGCACGCTGGTGGATGCGACGCTGGCTCATCGAAGCTATCAGGGGCTGTATTACTCAGCCGATAGCGGGGTGACCTGGAACCTGGCGACGATCACGGACGGAGCGGGCGCAGATGTGCAGGGGCCGACCGATACCTTTGCGAAACCAGATGGAAACGCAGCCACCTCGGTAGTGTGGAATCCGGTGCGGCACTTGTTTGTGGCGGCGGTGCGGTATCACGGCTATTACCAGTCGGCGGACGGCGTGACCTGGACGCGGCTCTCGGCTCAACCCGGCTCGGAGCTGACAACGGGCTTCTGCCCCACCAATTCCGGCAGCGTCGGATCGATCGACTGCCCGATTTTCAGAGGAACGCTGGCGGTGAATCCGCAGACAGGGGATACGTTTGCGTGGACTACGGATGCATTCAACCAGGATCAGGGACTGTGGCAGGACGTCTGCTCGCTGAGCGGGGACGCGTGCGGGAATTCGACGATCACGTTTGCTTCGCGATGGAATACGGCAGATCTGGAGACGAACACGATCAACGGGGCGGCGACGATTGCGAATGGTGATTACAACCTGGCGCTGGCGGCGGTTCCGGCAGGATTGGGGCCGGGACAGGACACGCTGCTGGTGGCCGGGACGAACGATTTATGGAAGTGCAGCCTGGCCATGGGCTGCGTATGGCGCAACACGACCAATGCGACGACCTGCATGAATGCGCATGTGGCCGAATACCAGCATGCGCTGGCCTGGAACACGGCCAATCCGCTGGAGATATTTGCGGGCAACGACAGCGGGCTATGGCGCTCGATGGACGCGATCGGCGAAACCGGGCCGGTGTGCGCAGCGACCGACGCCAGCCACTTCCAGAATCTGAACGGGGGCCTGGGGTCGCTGGCGGAGGTGGTGAGCCTGGCGCAATCGCCGACAACGCCGTATACGTTGATGGCCGGGCTGGGCGTGAACGGGACGGCCGGGGTAAACAATTCGAGCGGGCCTACTGCGGACTGGCCGCAGGTTCTGGGTGGGGCTGGGGGGGCGGTGGCTATTGACCCCGAGGTCGCATCGAACCTGTGGTATGTGAACAACGAGGCGGGCGTTTCCATCTACCAGGGTACGCTGGCGTCTGGCAGCACTCCGGGCGCGTTTAGCCCGGTCCTCACCTACTCAACCGGCGCGCCAAACACGCCAGAGGTGGTTGAGGACGGGCTGACCATGAACACTCCCGCTCCGTTTCTGGTGGATCCCCTTGAGCCGACACAGTTGCTTATCGGCACGTGCCGGGTTTGGCGAGGGGCCGCCAATGGCGCCGGCTGGGGCGGGAGCAACGCCATCAGCCCCATCTTCGACAATCCGTCGTCAAGCGCGTCCTGCAACGGCGATGCGCTGATTCGCTCGATGGCCGCGTTGCCGCTCACGGGCGGCAGGGAGATGGTTTATGTGGGCATGTACGGTTCCCTGGATGGAGGAGCGGCGCTCGGAGGTCATGTATTGCGCGCGACGGTCGATGCAGCCAGCGGCACGATGCCTGCGTGGCAGGATCTGACCTTCAGTCCAGTCACCAATGACAGCGTTGGGATGAACGCGTACGGCTTTGATATATCGAGCATCGTCATCGATCCCCATGACGCAAGCGGCAACACGGTGTACGTGACCATAGAGGGAGTAGCGACTCCAACGGAGGGGGTGAGAGCGGTGTACCGCTCGACCGACGGAGGGGCGCACTGGGCAAACGTGGCGGCGTTGCTTCCATGGGCGCCAGCGAACAGCCTTGCAGTAGACCCGCAGGACGCCAATACGGTCTACATTGCTACTGACGCGGGTGTTTATTTCACCACACAAATTACAAGCTGCGCGAATCCGAACTCGACCTGCTGGTCGGCATTTGGAACCGGACTGCCGGGAGCGCCGGTGATTCAACTGAGTGCGGCTCCAGTGACCGCTTCCGCGCAGGTGTTGGTGGCGGCGACCTATGGGCGCGGCGTTTGGCAGACTCCGTTGTGGACCGCCGGCACGGGACTGACGACCGTGGCCGTGAGCAGTGCGGGATTGACCTTTCCGAGCCAGGTGTTCGGCACTTCCAGCACCGCGCAGACGGTGACCCTGACGAACTCTGGCAGCATTGCCCTGACTCCGTCGGGAATTGCGATGAGCGGGGACTTCAGCGAGACGGACAACTGCGTGAACACGGCCGTGGCCGTGGGCGCAAGCTGCACGGTGCAGGTAACGTTTACGCCCTCCGCGACAGGCAGCCGGACGGGCCAGATGACCCTCTACGCGAATGTCTACGGCGGGCAACTGACCGTGGCGCTGGGTGGGACCGGCGCAGCGGCGGGAACGATGACCCTGACGCCCGCCAGCGTGGATTTTGGTTCGGTGCTGGTGGGAACTACTTCTGCCTCGCAGCAGGTGCAGGCCGGCAACGCGAGCGGAACGGCGATCCCTATCACCAGCGTCACCGTCAGCTCGCCGTTCACGATCGCGAGCAACACATGCGCGACGCTGGCGGCGCAGGGCAGTTGCCAGGTGATGGTGGAGTTTGCGCCCACGCAATCGGGCGCGGTTGTGGGAACGCTGACATTTACCGATGGCGCGGGGACGCAGACCGTAGCTTTGACCGGAACCGGGGCAGCCGCGGCGACCGACATTCTGAACCCGCTGTCGCTGACCTTTCCTGCAACGGCAGTGGGTCAGCTTTCCTCGGCGCAGGTCACGATGCTGACCAACACCGGTGGGCTGCCGCTGAATTCGATTTCGATTTCGGTAAGCGGGCCGTTCCAGACCTCGAATAACTGCGGCGCGCAACTGGCTGGACCGGGGAGCTGCGCGATCAGCGTGCTTTATGACCCCACCCAGCTTGGCAGCCAGACGGGCACGCTGACCGTGAGCGATGCGCTGCGCACGCAAACGGTGGCGTTGAGTGGCACGGGCGCGCTGGCGGCGGCGATCGTCGTCAGCCCGTCGAGCCTGAGCTTTGCCGGACAGCAGGTGGGGGTGGCCAGCGCGCCGTTGACGCTGACGATTACCAACACAGGCGGAGTGCCGATGGCCAATGTGGGCTTCCAGGTTACAGGGCAAGCCGCAGGCAGCTTTGCGACCGGCGCCACCACCTGCGGGGCAACGCTGGCCAACGGGAGCAGTTGCACCGTGCAGGTGATTTTTACCCCAGCCGCAGCGGGAGGCAGCGCGGCCACATTGACTGTCTCCTCTTCGACACTGGGCGTGACACCGGTGACTGTTTCGCTGACCGGCACGGGGCAGGTTTGGTCGGGGCTGAACGTCGATCAGGCGCAATTGGCGTTTGGGACGACCAGCGTAGGACAATCGAGCGCGTCGCAAACGGTGACCGTCAGTAACACGAGCAGCGCGACGGTAAGCCAGCTTATGTTTGCCGTTCCCGCGCAGTTCAGCTTGACGCAAAATACTTGCACGGGCAGTCTCGCCGCGGGGGGAAGCTGCACGGTGGGGGTGGTCTTTGAGCCAACTGCGGTTGGGCCGGCGACGGGCGTTTTGACGATCAGTTCGGCTTCGGTGGCGACGCCGGCCACCGTGCTGCTGAGTGGAACCGGTGCGGCTGGGGCAGCGGTCCAGTTAACGCCAACGGCGATTGTTTTTGCAACAACCGCTCCTGGTGCAACCAGCAGTCAAACGACAGTGACCGTGACCAACACGGGAGTATCCGCCAGCCTGAGCAACCTTGTGCTGACGGTTACGGCGGCCTTTCAACTGGTGAACAATACGTGCCCCGCTGCGCTGGCTCCGGGGCTGAGCTGCACGGTGGCTGTGGAGTTCACTCCCGCCGTCGCAGGCGCACAGACGGGCACCCTCACAGTGACCAGCAGCGCGATGGGGGCAGGCGCGTCGGTGCCACTTTCGGGCATGAGCCTCGATTTCACTTTGGCGGTCTCCGGCTCGTCGAGCCAAACCGTGGCCGCCGGCCAAACCGCCAACTACACGCTGACCATCACGCCCTTGAACGGTTCGGGGGGAACGTTCACGTTTGCGTGCGGGACGCTGCCGGCGAATGCCCTATGCCTTTTCAACCCGGCGACCGAAACGCTCAACGGGATCACCGGAACCGTGACGGTGGAGATTTCGACTGGGGCGGCAACCGCTCAATCGACGGACCCGGCTATGGGCCGCATTCTTCCGCTGGTCTGCGGGCTGGTTTTGCTGCCGCTTGGATGGAAGCGACGGCGCAAGGCACTGCTGTTGGTGGCGCTGCTGTCAATTCTGGCAAGTGGTGTGTCCAGTTGCACAAGCTCGGGTGGAGGGACAGGCGGATCGGGCGGGAATGGCGGCTCCGGCGGAACTCCGGCGGGAACCTATTCGATTCCGGTGACGGCGGCCTCGAACGGCATCCAGCACAGCGTGACATTGACGCTGACGGTGGACTGAGGGGCGGTGGGATGGATTCGAGTGAACCTGAGGCCGCAAGTGGCAGAGCGTGGCGACAGAAGTGGAAACGGGACGGGCTATACTCTATCTTCGGGCCATTCCGGGGAGCGCCCGGATGGGAATTGACCGACGAGGATTGGGGCGAACAGGGAATGACCGCCAGAGTAACCGTGGAAGATGTGGAGCGCGTGGCCGAGCTGGCTCATCTGGAGTTGACGCCGGAGGAGACTCCGCGCATGTTGAATGACCTGAACGCCATTCTTGATCAAGTAGCCGAGTTGAACGAGCTGGATACGTCTGGCGTGACGCCACTGGCGCAGGTGAGCGAACTACTGGACGCGGGAGGCGCGGGCGTGCTGCGCGGCGATGTTTTGGTGGCCTCGCTGGATCGAGCCACGGTGCTGGCGCAGGCGCCGGAGACCGACCACGTCTTCTTCAAGGTGCCCAAGGTGATTGAGCGGTAAAGTTTAGAGAGAGACCAATGCAGAAGCGATGCGAAGGAATTTGCTTCCCACCCTTCGCAAACAGCGCGAAGGATGGGGCACCCACATTTCAGTGACAGGGAAGGTTTGATTGTCCAGCGGAGCTATGACACCTGAATCCTTTGTAGAGACGCCCAAAACGCTTGCTGAGCTCCATGCGGAGATTGCCGCTGGCCGCGTCAAGGCAACGGAGCTTGCCGCCAGTTATTACGAGCGAATCGAGAAGAAAAATCCGCGGCTGAATATTTATTTGAGCCTGACCAAAGAGCGCGCGATGGAGCAGGCGGAGCGGGTGGACGCGCTGGCGGCGAAGGGCGATCCACTGCCCGCGCTGGCGGGCGTTCCGGTGGGCATCAAGGATGTGCTGGTCGTACGCGGCGCTCCGGCGACAGCGGGGTCGAAGATTCTGAAAGGCTATTGCCCGCCCTACGACGCCACGGCGGTCTCAAAGCTGGAAGCTGCGGGCGCGGTGTTGCTGGGCAAGCTGAACTGCGACGAGTTTGCCATGGGTTCCTCGAATGAAAACTCGGCCTACGGGCCGGTGCGCAATCCGGTGGATACGGAGCGGGTTCCGGGCGGCTCGAGCGGCGGCTCGGCGGCTGCGGTGGCGGCCAATCTGGCGGTGGGTACGCTGGGGTCGGACACGGGTGGATCGATTCGCCAGCCAGCCAGTTTCTGCGGGGTGGTGGGCGTGCTGCCAACCTATGGGCGCGTCTCGCGCTATGGGCTGATTGCCTTTGCTTCGTCGCTGGACCGCGTGGGGCCGTTTGCCGCCAATGTGCGCGACGCAGCCACGATGCTGGGTGTGATTGCCGGGCACGATCCCAAGGACGCGACCAGCTCCCCGGCCCCTGTACCGGACTTTGCTGCCGAGAGCGACAAAGGCGCGGAGCGCCTGCGCATCGGCGTGCCCAAGGAGTACTTTGCCGAGGGGCTGGATGCGGAGGTGCGGGCGAAGATTGAAGCTGGTATTGCTGCGCTGGAGGCGGCCGGCTGCACGGTCAAGCCAGTGTCGCTGCCGCACACGCGCTATGCAATTCCAACCTACTACCTAGTGGCTACGGCGGAGGCCAGCGCCAACCTGGCTCGCTTTGACGGTGTGCGCTACGGCTACCGCTCGGCGGCATCAGAGACCCTGTCCGCGATGTATCGGCACTCACGCGACGAGGGCTTTGGAGCCGAGGTCAAGAGGCGCATTCTGCTGGGAACGTATGCACTGAGCGCGGGCTACTACGATGCCTACTACCTGAAAGCCCAGCAAGTGCGGCGGCTGCTGGCCGAGGAGTATCTGCGGGCTTTCAACGATGTAGACGCTATCGTAACGCCGACTTCGCCTGTGCCTGCGTGGAAGCTGGGCGAAAAGACGGGCGATCCGCTGGCCATGTATCTGGCGGACATCTATACGGTCACGGCCAGCCTGGCGGGCATCTGTGGCGTTGTTGTGCCATGTGGAACGACTCAGGCCGGCCTGCCGGTGGGGATGCAGGTATTGGCTGCGCATTTAAATGAAGGGACGGCCTTTCGCGTGGCGCGTGCGGTTGAAGCGGCAAAGCTTTAGAAGCTTGCTGAACGTGGAGCAGGGATGGTTAAGGCCTGCCCTCAGGGGTTAATACCCAATTGATTCTGGTGTATTTGCGTACGGGTTGACGACCGCACTTTTATTTTTCCGACAGATTTGCGCCAACTTCTCAGGAGCAAACGGCATGAGAGTCGGCGGACGAATTGTAGTTTTGACGATGGCAGGGATCTTTGCTGCCAGCGCGGCGGTTCAGGCAGCTCCGCACAAAGTACACACGGTGGTTCTTGGCGCGGCGCGGAAGGTACTCTACTCGAAGGCCGGTGACCCGGCGGGCGCGGCTACGGGCGAGAACGAGCTGAAGATTCGGGCGCTGCTGGTGGATGGCGTGCTGAAAGAATGGACCACCGGAGATGCCCACGACGTGACCGACCGGAGTTTTGTGGTGCGGCGCGTGATTCGGCTCAACGACGCCCTACCTACCGACAAATCACCGGAGAAAAACGCAGAAAAGCCAACGGCTTCGGCCAGCCGTTGGGTTTGGCAGCGAGGTCCGTGGCTACTGGTGGACCGCGTGGCCGGCCATGTGGTTGCCTTGAAGCTGCCGGACTACGATCCCGGCGTGAGCCAGGTGAGCTGGTTCCGCGACTATGGCGCCTATTGCGGCGTGACGGCCAGCGGAAAAAGTTTATATGCGGTGGTGGCTCAGGTGACGGCGCGCAAACCTGTGCTGGCAAAGAAACTGGCGGCGTTCGATCCGGGAAGCCATGCAGACCCTGTGTGCGCTCTGGCTGAGTGGCAGCGCGAGCCGCTGCGAATCACCTTCCATGCAGCGGCAAAGGATGCCGTGAGCTTTGACGTTGTTCCCGGCTCGGCTGTGCTGGTGGAGGACTCTGGGGACGAAACGGAGACTGCTGCTGCGCCGAAGTAGCTGGCGGGTGGAGCAGTGAAATACCGGCGGTAGAGAGCTTCGCCTGCTCGTCCTTTCGCATCGAGCGCGAAGCCAGGAGTTTTCCAGCGAAGGCTGCACACTGTTTATCCTGTTTCAAGAGATTCCAGAGTACCCAGAGCATGAAAGCCACGGCCAGACTTGCCAGCGTGACCAAAACCGCACCAGCGTTGATTT
>Ga0302320_10015343_pt1 | contig 15754 bp, 9 predicted proteins | sample Bog_T0_3_FD_202130 | JGI IMG/M metagenome (GOLD analysis project Ga0302320, IMG submission 202130) | Peat permafrost microbial communities from Stordalen Mire near Abisko, Sweden - Bog_T0_3 | ecosystem: Environmental > Terrestrial > Soil > Wetlands > Peat | place: Sweden: Abisko, Stordalen Mire... | reverse complement strand
CCAACAGCTGAGTTGCCGAGCAAGCCGCTAACCGTCGTGGTGTGACCGGTAATGATCTTGAGCGGAGCCGGGCTGGGAGTAGTGAACGTCCCGGTGGAGGGGGTCACGCCATTTGTGAAATAAACTTCCAGGTTGTTGCCCGAGACATAGAAGTTCGCCGTGTCGCCTGCGTTTGCTCCCGTGAGCGTGTTGCCAAGAGTGAAATTCCCCGCGGTCAAACCACTGCTGGATCCCGCGCCGTTGATGAGCACGTAGTCGTTGGTCGAGGTCGTACCAAGCGCCAGCGTGCCCAAGGCGTTGATATTGACGGTTATCGATCCACCGATGGTCAGCAACCCGCTGCTCATGACGATCTGATCGTTGCCCGAAGTGGCGCTCGCCGACAAGTCGACGTCGAGAGCGGTTCCAGAACCGAGAGTCAACGCGCCGGCGATGGTCAGATGGCCCGCGACGCCGAAGTTCCCGGAGGTATTCACGCCGGGGGCGATATGGCCGACATTACTGTTGAGCGCCGAAGTGCTCACCGCGCCGACAGTACCCGTGCCGCTCAACGTCGCGGTGCTGCCTGAACCAGCGGCGAATCCACCGACTGTCGTCAAGCCTGAGCCGCTGGAATTGCTGGTCACCGCCAAGGTTCCGTTGTTAACAGAAATCCCGGCTGAGGTGCTCACCGCATTGTCCAACTTGACGGTGCCGGTATTGCCGCTCGATCCGATGGTGAAAGAATTGTTGTTGGTTGTCCATGTGCCGGTATTGAAATCGGTGATTCCACCGGGTGCCGCAGTAAGGGTAACTCCTTGATTGAGGGTAATGTTACCCGTGTAGGACGCGGTGCCGCTGGTGTTGCTGCCGCCGATGGTGTAGACACTGGAGGTTGCGCCGCTAGCTGAACCGACCGTAATGGGGCGCCCCACAGTGAATCCGCCGGTGTTGATGAGCAGTGTCGGGGTGTAACTGTTGGCAAGACTGGTGGAATCGCCCAAGGCGATGGCTCCGCCAAGCTGGGAGTCGCCAAAAGCTCCGAATTGGCCGATGGTCAGGGCAGTGGAACCTGCACCGCTGGCGTTCGTGGCCGTCGCCAGCGTAATCGTGGTGGAGTTGAAGCTGGAGATCGTGTCGCCCGTCGGGATATTACTTCCCGTGATCGACTCTCCATTGACCAAGCCGAGGCCTGTGGTGTTGATCGCAATAGTCTTGCTGCTATTGGTCGTTGTCCCAGTGGCTGAAAGATTCCCGGGTGCATTCGCACCGGCAACCACGGCACCGTTTTCAATCGTCGTTACGCCGCCGTAGGTGTTCGCGCCGGAGAGAGTCAATGAGCCGGTACCGCTATAGGTCAGACCGCTTCCCACGCCGGTGCCATTGACGACTGCTCCGGTGATGGCCACGTTGCCGCTGCCGTTGATGATATCGACGCGAGAGGTAGACGTGCTGCTCAGGCTCAGGCCTCCAATACTCAGGAGCGAGGTCGAGCCGGTACCGGTGCCATCCTGAACGGTTAAAGTCCGCGCGGAAGATGCGGTCGTATCGCTAAAGAGACCACTGAGGGTCAATACCCCCAGGCCGTTGAGGGTGATCGTGTCGTTGGCGGCCATGGTCGCGGCGCCGGGAAGAGTGAGGTTGTTGGAAGTCGTGCCAGCCGAGGTGCTGTAAGCAAAATTGTTGCCGATGGTGATCGCATTGACGTTTGCCACCACTTTCGCGGAGCCGCTGGTGTTGTCGATCGTGCCGCCGTTGATGTTGAAGGTACCCCCGTTGCCCAGAGGTCCACTTGTTGACGCTACGCCAACGCTGTTGATGTTGAGGGTGCCGGCGGTGAGAGTGGTGGCGCCGGTGTAGGTGTTCGCGCCTGCCACGGTTGCCGTACCGTTGGTCAGCGTGAAGGTGGTCAAGGCGCCGTTGATCGTGCCTGCGGGGCTTTCAGTCAGGATGGAACCACCGTTGATTACGACGTTGCTGCCAGTGAGTGAACCGGTAAGACTCGTCGTACCCCCATTCTGCCCCACCGTTGCCGTTCCGATTTGAGTGGTGCCCGTGTACGTGTTCGTGCCAGCCAACGTGATGGTGCCCGCCGTGTTTTCGAGATCTAAGATGGAGCCTGTACCGGTCGAGCTGGAGTTCTGAATATTGCTGTTAATGACCGTGTTACCCGTGCCATTTATGATCATATTCTGGGCGTTGTTAGCGCTATTGGTGATGTAGAAATTGGTGCCGGCAAAGGTCAACGTACCGGCGCTCATGCTGTTGGTGAACCCCTTGTTGTTGGCTGTATCCGTAAAGTTGCCGTTAAGGGTGATGCTGTTGGATCCTGTGACGGTACCGCCCGAGGCCATGGTAATCGTGTTGGACAGCGCCACGTTGGCGACGTTCGACTCGAGCGCGCCGCCATTAAAGTTAAACGTGCCGGTGGAAATACCTCCGTTGTTGGCAGTGGTGTTATTGAGTTCGATTGTGCCGACAATGCTGTTAGTCGTATTCACCTGGACGGTCCCACCCCCGGTATTGGTACCGGACGTGATCAGCGTGCCCTGAGTTACATTCGTCGTGCCGGTGTAGGTTTCTACAGGGGTGAGGGTCAACGTTCCGCCACCAACGGAGTCGGAGAGAATCAAGCTGTCTCCGCTGACCAGCGCGGTCGCGAAGGTGACGTTCTGTCCATTCACGTCGATCTTGGCGTACTGGCTCGAGGAGGTGCTGATGCGGCTGGAATAGTCCGTTTGGTTGACAGACGAGTATTGAAGCACGCCATTTACACTGGAGAAGTTGATGACTCCACCCTCACCGATCGGACCTGTCGTGCCATTATCCGCGCTGCCGAGGTTGAGGGTGCCATAGGCAATTGTCGTCGTGCCGGTGTAGGTGTTCTGGCCGGAGAGGACCAGGGTCCCGGTGCCGAGCTTGGTCAGGCCGACACCCAAGGGGCTCGGAGAGATGTTACCGGAATAGGTTTGGGTCGTGGCAGCCGTGTCAATGGCAACTGCGGAGCCTGAAACGAGAGTCACCGGAGCGCCCTGCCCGCCGATGCCGCTGAAAATGCCACCAATCGATCCATTGCCCGAAGTCGCGGTGGTAAATTGACCCGCGACGCCTCCCACCAAAATGCCGATGGTACCGGTACTGCTGACCGCGACCGGCCCGGTGGAGGGCATGGCGTTGGCCGTTCCAAACTCCAACGTACCCCCATTAATCGCCGTGCCACCCGTGTAGGTGTTCGCGCCGGAAAGAGTCTGAGTACCGGCCGTCAACGCAAGGCCAAGCGAGGTGTTTGGCGAGCCGTTGCTGATTACTCCAGCGAAGGTTGTCGACGCCGCGCTGCTGAGGGTCAGCACGTTAGCTGCCGCGGTGCCTGTGGCATTGGTAATGGTGACACCGCTACCCGTGCTGCTCGTGCTCAAACCCAAGACGGTCGGGCTATTATTACCGAGATCGAGCGTCGTGTTATTCCCCATCGTCACCGTGCCCGAGCCCAGGGTGCCCGAACTGGCATTGGCATCGACCACGGTGGTGCCGGCGGTGCCACCCGCGTCCGTGATCGTCAAACCCTTGCTGAAAGTGTTGGCCGATCCCGATATGGTTAACGTGCCGGCCGACGCGCTGCTGTTCGCCACGATGAGACCACCCGTGCCATTGCCCGTGATGTTACCGGAAAGCGTCGAGGAGACTCCATCCGTATCAAACGTGGCGCTGCCCCCGGTGCCCGCGCTCAACGTGACCGCGTTACCGTATGTGATGCCGCCTGCTGCAGCCTGGAGCGTACTGCCAGTGGTGCCGCTGAAGGTGATGCCACTCGCATCAGCGATGGCTCCACTCGTCGCATTCAAAATGCCACCACCGTTAATCGTCAGCAAACCGGTGTTCAGGTTGGTGCCGCTGAGTGTCAGCTTGCCGGAAGCGTTATCGGTGATTGCGCCCGTGGTCGCCGTAGTAGAGCCGGTAACAGTCGTCGCACCCGCGCCAGTGAATGTGATCGTTTTTGCCGTATTGATAATGATCGAATCAGCGATGCTTAACGTGCCAGCGTTGTCGATACTGCCGCCCGTGGTGAAGTCCAAGGTGAGAGCATGCGTTCCGACCGTGAAGCCCAAGTTCCCACCGCTCGCGACGTAAATAACGTCGTTGACACCGGCAAGGCTGCCGCCCGTGCCGTTCGTGGCGTTGCCCCCCACGGCGCCGGAGATGTTAAGAGTATAAGTACCGACATTGTCGGTGATCGTAAGCGCCGTGGCGCTTCCATCGTTGATCGTGCCCGTGGTCATGTTGGCACCAACCAACAGAGTCGTGGCGCTGTAGGTGTTAGCCGAGGAGAAAAGAATATCATCGGTAGCGCTGGGAGTGGTCGAGGGCGTGTAGGACGAGTTCGTCTGAAGAGCGGTAGAGCCGCCGTTCAGCGTGATCACCGTATTCGTGGCCTGCGCGCTTCCGGCGGTTGCGAACAATGCGACGGCCATCAAAGAAACCTTGGCAATTTGCACCGACGCGGCCTCGCCAGTAAACAATAATTCTCTTAATGATCGGCTTATTTTTCTCATGGAAGATAAGAAAGTATTTTGTGCCTTGCAACAATAAGAGTTGTTCATAGGGGTAAGTATCGCTAAAACGTTGATTAGGTCAATGGGGATGTTGCGCAAACAGTCGCGTAAGGGGTAGGTGCCAGTTGTTTTGGAAGCCACGGGGGATCTTGATTTCATGAGATTTTTTGGTACTGGTGATGTGTAAGACGTGTATAACGATTATTTTTTTGTAACCAAGGCGATCTCTCCGCAAACTGTTGCGTAACGGGGCATATCCTCTCGCAAACTGTTGCGGAAGGGATTTATCCTACGACTACTGGCAGGGTCGTCAGGCGAAGATGGGTAGCGCCGTAGGGAATCATCAGCTTGACGGCGGCAACTTCGGCGCCCTGTTTTTCTACATCACTGGGAAGTGAACCGGGAGTTTTCACGGTGATAAGATTTCCGTGCGAATCGGGCGGCGGCTCCGCATTCCAATCGGGTTGCCAGTGCGGCAGTCGGCGCAGCGGCAACACGAGGTGGAGGGGAACCTGCTCCGCCATAAAGGGATTATCCGTCATGGGCGACTCGACAACCTTGATCTGATCGAGGCTGGACTTGAGAGCCGGGTCGATTCCGTAACGCCATTCGCTCTGCGGGTAAAACTCAAGGGCCGGGAAACCCTGGATGAAGTTGTCGTTAAGCTGGTTTTCAACGTATGGCGTGTCCTTCTTCAGTTCCACCCGCTTTTCGTCAATTTTCAGCGAGAAGACCAAGGGCCCGCGCAGGAGGACGACGCTTTGTTTCTTGAACCAGTCTTCCGCACGGACTTCCATGGGCAGCGTGAGTTGGATCACGTCGCCGTCATTGAATTCCCTGGAAATGGTGGCGAAGGTTCCGGGTTCGGCCTTCGCTGGGAAGGCCGAGCCGTTGATCATAATCGCGGCCGTTTTGCACCAGCCAGGTATGCGCAGTTGAAATCCAAATGTCACCGGACCTGAAGTCTGAATCTTAAAGGCAATCGTTTCCCGAAAAGGATAGTCTGTTTCTTGCGTGATGGTCACCGTCTGAGCTTTCACTTTTGTCGTCACTTCGGACGGGCCGTAAAAGACAGCGGCCAAACCGTCGTCGGACGTCTTCATCCACTGGCGGATAACAAAGTTCGGCATGGCCCGGTTGATGTTTCCCGTGCAGCACTCGACATCGTGCGCGGCGCGGTACGACATCCGCACGCAGGAAAACGGGCCGTGGTTGGAAAGGGCGGTGGAGACGATCTGATTGACGTCGGAGAAGTACTGGTGTTGCTTAAAATCCTTGCTCACCGCGCCGGGCAGGGCATTGAAAATCGTCCGTTCAATAATATCGGCCCACTTCGCATCACCGGTCGCCATCAGGCAATAGCCCATGCTCCACGACCAGTCAGAGATATCGCAGCTTTCGTGCAAGGAATCAAACTGGGCCCAGTCCAATGTCTCATGGCTGACAATTCCGCCGTCGGGCATCATATTATCGTTCAGGATTTTTTCATATGCCCGCCGCGTGAAATCGAGCGCTTCCGGATTGCCGGTGTAAAGGTAGGTCAGCGGATATATCTTCATGAACTCCGCGGCCGAAACGCCGTGGGCTTTGAAAAGCTCCGTGCTATGGATTCTGTCCGGATTCAGGTTCGCGCCCGGGCCTTTGACCGTCTTGTAGATTTCCTGGAGATACGCCAATAGCTGCGGATTTCCCGTCACATGGTAAAGGTAGGCAGCATCCTCCGCGTTGACGCCGGCCCTGGTCCCCTTTGTGGGTTCAGTCACGAGGTATCTTTCCATCAAGGAGACGATATTCGTGTCGCCGCTCGCAGAGTAATCGGCCAGAAGCGCCCTGCCCGCCACGGCATTGGGCCAGGGCCATTTCGACGCCCCGTAGCCTTGGTCGGTGGAATTCTTGAGAATGTAATCGAGATTCGCCTGGTGTCGGCTGCTGACCGTGGAATTATCGATCAAGCGATTGAGGCGGGCGGTGGCGTCAAAAAAATAGCCGCTTTGTTCGTAGGGCCACCAGTCCTCACCGTGCGGGCTGGGAGGTGGCGGAATAATGCCCGCGAACATGCAGGTATCATAGGGATAAGCCATGTTCTCGGGATGCCCCGAAAGGCCCCCGGCCTGCCTCTCCAGCCATTTTTTAATCCAGCCTCTCGGCTTGACCGCCCCCACTGGCAGCTCGGAGAAGGCGCCGTAATAGTTTATTTTCGGAGGGGCATCCGCGATCGATAATCGGCTCGTCGCAAAGGCAAGCGAAACGAGACTTGCCAGCCGAATGAAGTCCCTTCGGCTTACGGAACTCGGGCTCCCTGAACAAGAGCAGTCTTTGCTATGTTTTCGCACTCGATTCAACACAATCAATTTAACGCACCCGATTTCACAGGTCACGCCTTATGAACCGCTGAGAAGAGTACTTGAACCATTGTAACGCGAAAGCATCAAATATCCCAACAAGATCGCCTCGCGAACAGTTGCGGGTAAAATCTATATGGAGTTTAGCACGCCGAGACAGCAGGGTTAAATTGCCATCGGAACGAGCCAATAATTCTCTGTCTGTATATCTATATGGCTCCGCAGGATTGGTTGAGAGAGAATGGGCGGAACAGGATTTGAAGCTGTAAAGGCGAAGCCAGAAAATTTACGGTCTTCCCACGGGCGAGCGATCCCGTGGCCGCGCAAGCTGCCTACCCCAAGGCAAGTTGGGCGTCGTCGAAAGCCTTTTTGAGCGCATCAAGCGGGTTGCCCACAGGGAGAAATTCGTGCGAGACGATTCCGCTATATCCGGTCTGAGCGATGGCACGATAGATGGCGGGATAAGAGATTTCCTGCATCGCATCGGGCTGACCACGCCTACGATTTCCCGCCGTGTGGTAATGGGCGAAATAGCCGTGGTTCGCCTGGATGGTACGGATGATATCGCCCTCCATGATCTGCATGTGATAGATGTCGTAAAGCAACTTCACGGCGGGGGAATTGACCCGGCGGCACAACTCGACGCCCCAGGCCGCGTGATCGCATTGATAGCCCCGATGATCGACCTTGCTGTTGAGCAATTCCATCGCCAGTACCACCCCGGCCTGAGCTGCTTCCGGCGCGACGCGCGCCAGTGTCTTCGCGCATTGATCCAGCCCCGCCTCGTCATCCGCATCGCTGAACCGATTACCCGAAAAGCAGATTAATACCGGGATTTTCCACTGATGGGCCTTGGCGATATTGTCGCGAAGTTCCCTTTGAATTCGAGCCGCGTTTTCACTACGATTGAGCCCGTCTTCAATCGAGCTGTGGCCCCCGATGGCCGTGATGTCCAGTCCGTGACGTCGCGCCGCAGGCCAGAGGGTTTCGTCGATAAGATCGACGCCCTCATAACCGAGGCGAGCCGCTCCGGCGAGCAGCGCATCGGGATCGATTCCACGATTGGCGAAACACCACCAGGAGAACGACTGTCGCAGAGGCTTCATTTTTTGCTTCCCAACTCACCGGTCCAATCAAAGATGATCCCCATGGTCAGGGCGCGGTCGCAGTTGGCCGTGGCGTAGGCTTCGGCGGTCTGCTCCGGCGCAAAGACGTGCGAAGTCAAGCCGGACATGGGAAAACGTCCGCTGGCGAGAAGGCTGAAGAAAAGCCGCGAAATCGTTGTGCCATTCCATTCCCGGGTATTGTGGCCATCGTGCGCGCCCACAATGGTGAGGCCGCGCATAATGACGTCGGAAGTCAGCGACTGCTTGGTGGGCACTCCGGTATCGCCCATGATGACGACTGTGCCCCTGTCGGCGACGAGACTGAGTGAGGCTGCAAAGACCATCGCGTTGCCGGTCGAGTCGACCACGACACGGGGAGGTTTTCCCCCGCCCGCCGCGAGAACGGCTTCCCGTGCCTCGCTGATGGGGCGGGTCACAACGGCGCTCGCGCCGCCGGCCTCCGCCAGCGGCAGGCGATGTACCGCAGGGTCAACCACGATGATCGGGGTGCACCCTGCCGCCCGCGCCCAGCGGAGCGACATCTGGCCGATGGGCCCGGAGCCGACGATCAGCGCACTGTCACCCAGCGCATAGCGCGCCGCCAAGGCCCCGTGAAAAGCAATTTTAGCCAGGGCGAACCAGACTGCCTGCTCGAACGGGATGCCGTCCGGGATGGTAAAGCAACCAGACGCGTCTTCTACCGCAATCGAGCGATGCCCGGCACGAAATGCCACGCGCTGGCCTTTTCGGAGATGCTCCACTCCCTCGCCGACTTCTTCAACTATACCAACCGAACTGTAGCCGGGATAAAAGGGATACTTGACCCAGTTGTCCCAATGGGTGCCCGGATCGAAAAGACGGTTGAAAACCATGTTCTCGGTTCCGGTGCTCATGAGTGAGAGATGCGTGCGAATCAGCACCTGATCCTTGCCCGGCTTGCCGGGATCGAACGGCTCGATGAGAACTTGCTGTTTGGCTGGAAAAACCAAGCGCCGGACGCCGTCATGCGAAAATTTGGTCATAAGGACAGCTAAGGAGATTGACTCCGAATTACCCATTCAAATATTTGGCCATTTTTTATATTTTTTGGCTTTTTCAATTCATGAATCGAATTCTCTCATTCTTGCCACTTGCCTTTAAGTGATCCCTTTTTATAAATAGCGGCTATGGACAGCCTCTCTTTCTGGGCTCGTTTTGTCTCACGATACAAAAACGCGCCGCCGCTCACTTATCTCAGCGGCGTGCGGCATCTCGTGAAACGGGGCGTCTGCTGTCCGATGCATTCGCATCCGGCCATCGAGATGGTTTATCATCCCCGGGGCCGGGGCATCACCCGCCTGGAAAAGGACCGCGATGTCGCCTTCTCGGAAGGCTCAGTCGTGGTTTACGCGCCCGGCCAACGGCACGACCAAGTCATGGACAGCGAGGGCGAGGATCTCTGCGTAACGCTGGCCGTCTCTCCACGACATCGGGGCGTTCCCCGGCACTGTTTCACGGTTGGGCGCGTTGGCGAAGCTGCGGTGGTCGAGGACATGCGTCTTCTCTCGCGAGGCCGGGTTGATTTGAACCCGACCGAGCAGGCCATCTTCAACCTGCGGGCCACTTCGACCCTTTACGCCCTGGTCCATCTTGCCCGCACCCGGTATGAAGAGAACACTCACGGCACGGAACGATATGTGCAAAAAGCCGAGCAGTACGTCCGCGACCATTTTGCCACGCTTGTTACGCTGCGCGAAGCGGCCGAACATGCCGGCATCGGCTACGATCGTTTGCGCCACGCGGTCAAGGCCCTTCGAGGCCGGAGCCTCGTCCGTTACTTGACCGAAGTACGGATCGAACGGGCCAGGACGCTGCTGGTCCACCACTCCCAGCTTTCACTCAAACAAATCGCGACCTTGTGCGGCTTTCGGGATGAATACTATTTCTCGGCGGTCTTCCATCGCTCCGCCAGCATGCCGCCGGGACGTTATCGTGCCCACCAGCGTTAAACGGCGAATCCGCCGCGAGACAAAGCCCTCCCGGCGCGGCCATGTCATAATTTGCAGACACGCCTGGGACGTGCTTGCTACGAACTCGAGTGGGGACAGTCCGGAGCGCTGACGGTGCTTGCGTATCAGGATCCGTGAGGATGGATGAACTCGTCGGTTCAACAATTCATTGACGACCTCGTGAAGGCGATACGGCTCATCCTGAAGCCCCGGTACCTACGACGGATGTCCCATCGAGCAGCTCATGGGGCAGAACTGGGCCTATGAGGTCGGCATGGGTGACATTGTCGACCGCGATAAGGCCGTCACTGCGCTCAACTCGATTTGGAAATACAATTACACCACCGATGTCGGCTCCTATCGGGATGTCTTCAAAGGTGGCCGCTGGTATGCAGTCTCCGGCGAAGAGGAGCTTATTAGGCAGCATCCCTACTTGGGAGCGGTCGGAGGCCGTGCGGGAGGAGGAAGAGATTGTGGGGGTGGTGGGATTTGTTCTCCCACCGGCCAATCATCGGTGCGAAATGGGACAGCGGGCAGGCCGTCCTTGTTGTAAAGATTGGCTACGGGATTATCCGCCCAGGCATAACGGACAGCAACGGGAGCCGAAACCGCTGAGTTCGAGACGACCACTCCATCGCCTTCAATGGCAGCCTGCGCCCAAACGAATTTCTGGTCGGTGCCGGCAAGGGCAAAGCCCTCAAGATTGGCATCCACCGATCGGGGTTCACCGGGATGAAAATGAGGCGGCGGAACTCCCGTGACAAGCCCCTGACCGACACTGTCGAAGATGAGGTGGACTTTATCGCCTTCAATCGTCATGGATTTAAATATCGGCCCTGAATCAACGGCCTTTTGACCATAGGCGACATCCATCGCCGCGAGCGCCAGCCGATGGCCAACGTCTTCCTTGTCCCCGGGATGAATTCTATCCGCTTCCCCGATATCGATCGTCACCGCCAAGCCGGTGTTCGGGAGGGCGAGCGTCTTGGCCTGCGCTTCGCGTAGCGCGGCCCAATTACTTTCGCTGGGATCAGGAAGACGCTTCATGAAGTTAGCCAACTGAACGATGAGAAAAGGAAAATCTCCTTGCCCCCACCGCGTGCGCCAATCTTGAATCATCGTAGGGAGGAGAGTGCGGTATTCCACAGGCATGCCTGCGTTGGCTTCACCCTGATACCAGATAGCACCCTTGATGGCATAGGGCATGAGAGGATGGACCATGCCGTTGTAAAGAACGGTCGGGAAGCCCGGATTCTTCGCGGGATCTTGCGGCGCATCAGGTGGTCTTAGGAAAGGCGGTTTTGGCGGGATGGGTAATTGCTGGGCCGCGGCATCCTTCGCCTGTTGCGGCCATTGGGCGTACGCATCGAGAGCAGCTTTGTTATCCTGTTTCCACTTTTCTAATATTGGCGGAAAAAGGGGCAGGGCCGCCTGATAAGTAGCCACAAACTTATCGAAATTCTTCTGAAGATTCAGGGCTTTGTCCACGTATTGTTTAAAAAGCGGGTTGGCCTTCAGGGCTTCGAGACTGGTATAGGACTGGGCGGCAACGCCGCCCCAACAGTTACTGATGAGTCCAACGGGCGCATGAGTGGAGGCATTGATTTCCCGGCCGAAGATATAACCGACAGCCGTAAATCCACCCCAATCGCCATCGTTCAACAGCATATCCCGCGTACAAACCTGCCAGGAACCTTCGAGCGGCTTGTTCGGAGGATTAGCGCCGATCTCGTCGGCAGGAGTTCTGCTCGGAACTTTCGGGACATAAAAGAGGCGTATCTGGGGCCGATCCGCCTGGGGCAGCTCGATCTTGGAGGAACTTTCCATTCCCTCCGCGAATTCCATGTTCGACTGGCCGGAGCAAATCCAGACATCACCGACGAGAACGTCATGAAAAGTAATCGTATTTTTACCTGCCACGGTAACGTCGATGGGAGTGGTTGAGGCCGGAAGGTCCGCAAGCTTGATCAGCCACTTTCCATCGGTGCCAGCCGTGGCGGTCCCATGCGCCTGTTCGGCGGTGACGGTAACAGCTTCCCCGGGGGCGGCCGTACCCCAGATGGGCACCGTGCCCTCGCGCTGCAGCACCATGTGATCTCCAAAAATGCGGGGAAGTGCAACATCGGCTCGGGACGAAACCGGAAGAAGTGTTCCAGACAAGATCAAGAGCCAGGTTGTAATTCGCCCGAGAACAAACGTTGCGCGACTAACTTGTGAGGCCATATTTTATTTTTTGTGAAGATCTGCCCTTTGCGCTACGGGGCGATCAAGTTTGGTTTTAAGGCAGCGCCTGCTTAATGGCGTCCTCGGCCATGGGTGCCATGATGGCGTAGCCGGCGGCGCTAGGGTGCACCCCGTCACCGCTAAGCCCATCGCGCATACCCTGTTTATCGTTAACCATCGCAGGATAGTAATTGAGGAAAACGAGGTGCTGGTCCCGACAATAACTCTCGATCCACTGGTTGAGCTCAACAATTTTGGGCCCCGGCTGCAGGCCCTTGCGCCACGGGTAATCGTTTGTCGGAAGCACGGAGCAGAGGATCGGCACAATATGATTGGAGATCGCCAGCTCGGTCATCGAGCGCAGATCGTCCTCGATTAGTTTCATCGATTCCGGCCCCGCGTTTTGCGCGATGTCGTTCGTCCCGGCGAGGATCACGACGACCGCCGGATGGAGGTCAATCGCGTCCGCGCGAAACCGAATGAGCATCGACATCGTGGTCTGTCCAGAGATGCCGCGGCCGATGTAGGGCTTGCCCGGGAAAAACGTCGGCAGGTGCCCCCATATTTCCGTGATCGAGTCCCCATAAAAAACAACCCGTTTCTCGCCTGGCACCGGAGGCGGCAGCTTGGCATTGGCGTCTTTGTATCTGAACACCCCGGCCCATCCGTCGATGGGGGGAGAGGGACGGCGATCGACGGGCTTCGGCGTGGCCGAATTGGTCGCCGGGGCGGAAGTCGACGGACTGGAGGATGGAGTTGAGGTCTGTCCGCTAGCGGCGAGGGAAGCCATCAAAACGAAGACCAGGAATGAGGAAGCCATTTGCACCACCCTCATACGCATGCCTTCGAAGCGAGAATGACAAAGGCGCTGGCTCCTTGCGAAGGGGATTTCATAAAGTTTCGATCCAACAAGGCTGGGAAAGACCGTAACAGATAACTCGTGCCTCAAGGAAGGTACGCGCTCCGCAAATTGTTGCGAAGGGATAAAAATAATTTTTAATCGAAAGTTACAGCCTCGATTCGTCTGGCAAGTCAGGCGCTTGATGGCAGGTCTATCTGGACGTGTCACGTTTTAAAGTTAGCCTAAAATAAAATAGAATCGAGCCGAACGTAGCACCTTGATTGCTTTACGATTGCCCCTGTGCGAGAAATGAGGCAATGGCAAATCTTCGTACCATCGCGGCAGCCGCTCGAGTGCACGTGGCAACAGCTTCAGCGGTGCTGAATTCTGCGCGGGGCAACACCCGCGTCAGCGCCGCCACCCGAATGCGAGTGCTGGCGGCCGCCAAGATGCTTTCTTACGTTCCCAATGAAGCGGCTCGCAGCCTGCGCACAGGACGATCCAATGTCGTCGCCTTTCTTGGGGGTGATTTGAGAAACCCCTTTTTTGCGGAATTAACCACTGCTCTAGAGGGAGAACTGGCGCGGCTGGATATGCAAATGCTGGTCTCGCATGTGACCCAGGCCGAACCGACGGTGATCGAGCGGGCGATCGAAAGCCTGCGGCAGCAAAACGTGAAGGGGATAGTTTGCTGGGCGGAATCGACAACCTCGATACGTCAGAAGAAAAAAGCGGGCGACCTTACCCTTCCCATCGGATTCACTCGTCGCGAGAGGCCAGGCGTATGGCTCGACCTGGAATACGCGATCCAAGGTGCGGTTAAGGAAATGATTCGGCGAGGATTCAGAAAACTTGGCTTCTTCTTTCCCAAGAGCCAGAGGGAAAGCCCTAGCGTTAGCGCCCGCTCGGAGTCTTTCATCGCCGTTTGCAGAGAGTTGTCGCTAGTTCGTCCGCTGCTGGCCTCTTACGAGGGAGAATCCTGGGATCTCCTTTCCTCGATTCAAGGTGCCGGACAAGTTCTTAAAGATCATCCTAAGATCGAGGCTTGGATCGGCTTTAATGATATTGCGGGGTTGGGGCTGCTTCGCTGTCTTCCGCAGAAAAGTAGCGATCGGGTCTTGTGTTTCGACGGCACCTTCCTGGCTCGTTGCTGGCCTGGAAGCCCCACGTACCTCGATTTAAAAATTACTGAGTTTGCTCAAACCGTGGCTTCGGTGGTGGCAGGGGAACGAAACGCGAAACAGTTAGGTCGGCGCGAAAATTGGGTCCGTCCGTCCGTCAGATGCTGACCTCAATCATAGATGGGACAAGTTTTAGATGGACAATGACCGAACGTTAGGTTAATTATTGATTTTCCGCATGAAAATCACCGCCATCCGCACCCTCGTCTGTCACGCGCGGATGAGAAACTGGGTCTTTGTCAAAATCGAAACGGATCAGCCGGGACTGTTTGGCTGGGGCGAAGCGACCTTGGAATGGCACACCCGCGCTGTGGTTGGGGCGGTCGAAGACCTGGCGCAGCTTCTAATCGGAGAAGATCCCAGGCGTGTCGAACACCTCTGGCAAATGATGTATCGCCAGCATTTCTGGCACGGCAACGGAGTCGTGCGCGGCACAGCGATTGCGGGAATTGATCTCGCCTTGTGGGACATATTGGGCAAATCGCTCGGCGTGGCTTGCCACCAGCTTTGGGGTGGGCGCGTACGCGAACATATCCGTCTTTACTGTCATTTGGGCGGCGGAAAAATGGAGGATTTTTACGAAACCCGTCCGGAAGACGCACAACGATTCGCTGATCTTGCGCGCAAAGTGGTGGAAGACGGATTCACAGCCTTCAAATCGATGGCCGTGCCGGAGCAACTTCCCCTGGAGGGAGTCCAGCCGGTTAAATATGCCGCCGCCTGTGTGGCCGCAATGCGCGAAGCGGTGGGAGATCGCGTCGATATCATGGTCGATTGCCATGCCCGCCCGAGTCCGCGCATGGGCCTCCTCTTTGCGAAGGCCCTTGAGCCCTACGGACTCTACTTCTTTGAGGAACCATGCTGGCCGGAGCATATGGATGGCATTGCGGAAATCCAGCGATCCGTGGCAACACCGATTGCGACCGGCGAGCGACTCACTTCCTTTTACGCGTTCAAGGAACTGCTTGAAAAGCGAGCAGCCAGTGTGATCCAGCCGGACATTACCCATTGTGGCGGATTGACTGCGGCACGGCGGATTGCGGCGATGGCTGAGGCCTACGGCATCTCGGTCGCTCCACACAATCCTCAAGGTCCGGTTAGCACCGCCGCTTCAATCGAGTATGGATTTGCCACGCCGAATTATCTGATCTGTGAAGCAGTTCATCAGGACGTGCCTTGGCGCAACGACATTGTGAGCTGGGGCTTTCGCATCGAGAAAAAGGGACGCTTGGTATTCCCGAGCGATCGCCCAGGCCTTGGAGTAGAAATCAATGAGGACGAGGTCGCGAAGCATCCTTTTGAACAAGAAGTGCCGCGCCGGTCCTATGGCCGGGACGGTTCAGTCATCGACTGGTAATCGACTATGAAAAAAAACTGGAATTCCCAAACGATCGCGATTACCGGAGCCGCCTCCGGTTTGGGAAAAGCAATCGCCGCTCATTTCACCGGACTTGGGGCCAATGTCCTTGGCCTCGATCGAAACGAAAGTGATCTTGCTGCGATAAAGAAAACAATCCCCCATGGGTTCCATCAGCTTGTCTGCG
>Ga0302320_10015341_pt1 | contig 15756 bp, 7 predicted proteins | sample Bog_T0_3_FD_202130 | JGI IMG/M metagenome (GOLD analysis project Ga0302320, IMG submission 202130) | Peat permafrost microbial communities from Stordalen Mire near Abisko, Sweden - Bog_T0_3 | ecosystem: Environmental > Terrestrial > Soil > Wetlands > Peat | place: Sweden: Abisko, Stordalen Mire... | reverse complement strand
CGGCCGAGCCATTCTTTACCACAATAATGGCGATGGAACTTTCACTGATGTTACTGCCAGGGCCGGCGTTGCAGACGAAGGAGAATGGTCAACGAGCGCGGGATGGTTCGACTACGACAAGGACGGATGGCTTGATCTGGTTGTAACTAACTACATTGAGTGGACTCCAAAGAACAACATGTGGTGTGGAGATCGCAAACCAGGCTATCGTTCATACTGCAATCCTAATAACTATAAAGGGCAGAAGACCAAGCTCTACCATAATAACCACGACGGAACTTTCACGGATGTAAGTGAAAAATCAGGAGTGGGGCTGCCGGAATCAAAAGGCATGGGATTAGTTCTGGCGGACATCAATAACGATGGCTGGCCCGACATCGCAATTGCCAACGATACTTGGCCCAACTTCCTGTTTCAGAACAATCACGATGGAACGTTTACCGACGTTTCTCTTATCTCCGGATTGGCGGCGAGCGAGGACGGACGCTACGAAGCCGGCATGGGAATCGACGCTGCTGATGTGGATGGCGACGGCTTTCTCGACATTTACATCACTCATCTCGATATGGAATTAGATCGCCTTTACCATAACAACGGAGACGGCACCTTTACGGACGATACCTACGGATCGGGAATCGGCAACAAGGCTATTCTGCTTAGCGGTGTATCCGCAAAGTTCATTGACTACGACAACGACGGATGGCCCGACATTGTGCAAGCAAACGGCGCGATGGTCGATAACGTCAGCTTGTATCAAAGCCTCGTCTCTTATAAGGAACCCCTCCTGATGTTTCACAACCTCGGCAAAGGTAGATTCGAGAATTCGTCCGATTCTCTTGGGCCCGACTTTAACCGCCCAATAGCGGGCCGTGGCCTGGCCACCGCGGATTTCAACAACAACGGCAGCGTCGGGATTGCAGTAAATGTTCGCGGAGATTTTCCGGAACTTCTACGCAATGATGGCGGAAGCGCCAACAATTGGCTTGAAGTCCTTCTCATCGGCACCAAGTCCAACCGCGATGGCGTCGGCTCTGTATTGAAGTTGACATCCGGTGGCGTCGTCCAGGTTGACCAGGCTAAAGGCGGAACAAGCTATATGTCTGCAAGCGACCCGCGAATTCACTTCGGGCTCGGCAAGCGGGCCAAAGTTGAATCGCTCGTGGTCACCTGGCCAAGTGGCCAAGTGGATAAGCTAGCCGACCTGCCAATCAATAAGGTCATCGCGGTCAAAGAGGGCTTGGGGATCGTCCCACATCCATTTCCCGAGGTGCCAAGCCGATGATCTTGAGTGCAGAAGAAGCGACGCGATCTATGTTCCCCGAGTGCATCTTTCCGCGTTCCTATCGCTATAATTGCAGCAATCTATGATTCTTCCGCGACGACGTTTTCTTGGATCATCTTTACTCGCACTCGGCACAACGTTGACCGACGCTCTCGCCACGCCACTCTCGAGATGGAAGAGATCCATCGTAGTTGAAGCCGCATCATCGGGGCTCAGTTCTTCCCCTGTTCAGTATTTCGATGTGGCTAAAGAAGCTGGACTGACTGTCCCCAACGTGTGGGGCGGCATCGATCATAAGCGGGTCATCGTTGAGACCAAGGGGAGCGGTTTGGCCTTCTTTGACTACGATAATGACGGATGGCTCGACATCTACCTCACAAATGGAAATCGGCTCGGCGCACACTGGCCCGCCGGCCAAGAGCCGATCTCTCACCTTTACAAGAACAATCGCGACGGCACATTTATCGATGTTACAGAAAGATCCGGCCTTGGCCGAACCGGTTGGCAGACTGGCGTATGTGTCGGCGATTACGACAATGATGGATGGGACGACTTGTTCTGCTGCTTCTGGGGACATAACATCCTTTTCCATAACAATGGGAACGGTACATTTACGGATGTTACTAAGAAAGCCGGCCTTGCTCAGGAAAAGGGCCGCTGGGGAACTGGCTGTACCTTTCTCGACTATGACAGGGATAGCCACCTGGATCTTTTTGTTTGCAATTTCATTAAGCTCGATCCCGACAAGCCCCCTACGCCTGAAGATATGAGCTTCTGCCAGTGGAAGGGCGTTCCTACAATGTGCGGCCCGCGCGGGCTTCCGGGAGACACAAACATTCTGTACCACAACAACGGAGACGGCACATTCACCGACGTATCCGAAAAAGCGGGTATCCTGAAGCCGGGCCCGCGATACTCCATCACCGCCGTCTCCTATGATTTCGAAAATGATGGCTGGCCCGATATTTATATAGCTGTCGACTCGGAGCCGAGCATTTTTTTCAAGAATAACCGTGATGGCACATTCACCGATATCGCAGTCATGGCGGGTTGCGCGTACAACGATGACGGACATGAGCAGGCTGGAATGGGAATCGGAGTTGCCGACTATGACTGCGATGGCTGGTTCGACATTTTCAAAACCAACTTTGCCGACGACACCAGCGATCTCTACCACAACAATGGCGATGGGACGTTCAGCGAACTCTCTTTCAATTCCGGCGTTGGAATCAACGGTAACTACGTGGCGTGGGGCTGCGGCTTCATCGATTACGACAATGACGGCTGGGCAGATATTGTTCAGATCAATGGTCACGTATATCCGGAGATTGACAACTACAATTTCGGGGAAACTTTCAAGAACCCAAGGCTGGTGTATAGAAACCTTGGCAACGGTCACTTCAAAGATGTCTCGGAAGAAATGGGGCCGGGCATCAGTGCGCATTTTTCCAGCCGGGGCGCAGCATTCGGAGACTATGACAACGACGGCGGAATGGATATGCTGATCCTGAATATGAATGACCTGCCGTCGCTCCTTCACAATGTAGGGGGCAACAAGCAGAACTGGATCAAAATCAAGTTAGTCGGAACCAAGTGCAATCGCACGGCGATTGGGGCGCGAGTACGTGTTACCACCGGCAAGCATACGCAAATGGACGAGGTCCACAGCGGTACCAGTGTTATGTCACAAAGTGACCTTCGACTTCATTTTGGGCTCGGTATGGTCGAGACGGTAGATCTGATTGAGGTCAAGTGGCCGACCACTCAGAAGATTGAACAATTCAAACAGGTAAAAGCGAATCAAATACTCACCATTCGCGAGGGTGAAGGCATAGTGTCGACCTTCAAACCCGGGAAGAAATAGCCGACTCTTGGAAGATGCAAGGATCAATTGTCCCTACGGCTGAGAAGTAGGAACACTCAATGGACAGCCGGATTGGTTCCCGGCCCTGGAAGAACTACCAGGAACTGCTTAATATCTCGACGTTCTTGCTCGACCACGGCTGCCTCGGATTTCTTGATTTCGTCATGGATTTGAAACTCTTTCCTGGCCTTTTCACGCTCACCTATTCGATCGTAAGCAACTCCCAGGCGATAGTGAGCTTCGGCTAACTTTGGGTTGATTTCGATTGCCTCTTCGTAAAAACCAGCTGCTCTCCCATAATCATTTCGTGAAGAGTGTAGAATTCCAAGTTGCAGATAAGCGTCGCTGCATTTGGGATCGATAGTCACTGCATTCTTGAGCAAGGATTCCACCTGTTGCAAGACCATTGGATCCGCCGACTTTCCCCGCTCTTTCAAGAGTGCGACCGCGTATAGGTAATTCGCCGTTGCGTTTCCTGGCTGCCGCTCGTGAAACTTCTCCAACTTCGATTCGACGCAATTCAACGCGGTTGGTGCAGCCATCTCAATCTTGCCCATGAAAACGTAAGGCTCCGGGTCCCCCGGATTCAAATCGGAAGCATCGCAAAAGCGAAGGGCTGCTTCCTCATACAGAGCACCGGCAAACAGTGCCGCACCTAGCGCGGCGAGCATTCTTTCCGACTTCGAATACGCCTTTGCGCCTCGTTGAAAGATTTCCTGCGCTTGCCAAACGGCTCGGTGCACCAGCAGCTCAGAGCCCCACTCGAAGTAATTCTGTTCGCTTGGATCCATTCGGACTGCTTGCTCAAATTCATGAACCGCGGCTAAAGGATCTCCAAGTTTCTCATCAACCTCACCCCTCAGGCGATGCGAATCTGCGGTCTCGCGATCCGGAGTCAGTTTCTGGAGATGTTCGCGTGCTTGCGAATAGTCCCCCGCACCTTTGCATGCCGCTGCCAAGTCATATTCGTAGTTTGAATTTTCGTGTTCAAGATCTGCTGCTATTCTTAGCAGCGGAATCGCCTCTGAATATCTGCCTTCACGAAGATAGAATGCTCCGAGCCGATGGTTTGCCTCTGGGTTCCCCGGAGCGCTCGCAAGAGTTTCTCGCAACCTGCTTTCACTCTCATTTCCACTATTGAAGCTAGCCTGATTTGTCGCATTCTCACCCTTCGCATCGGGTTTGAGTGTGACAGTTTCGCGCACTAGAGCCTCACTCGTGCGTAGACTAGAATCTGATCCGTGGCCGCCTGCTGCAGTCCAGTCGGTAATTCCTGCAATGGTAAAGTCAGGCTTGTCTGCGAGTTCCATAGAATCGTTCAAAGTGTTCGGAGGGGTACTGGAATCTGATTGCAAACCCCGCGAATCTTCGAGCACCAGGCGAACCAGTTGCGGGCCTCTCGGCAGCATTGCAATCACCTCGATGAGGTGGCTGCGCAGTCCTGATTTCTCTGCCTCGACTGTGTAATTACCCGATTGGAGAGACGAGAAGGTGAACCCGCCTCCGGCATTCGTCCTTATCTCCCGGGAGCTCCGGACATCCTTATGTTCAAGCCGTACCAGCGCATCTCCAACCGGTTTGCCACTAACGTCAACGACAATTCCCTGGATCGTAAGCTCGTCCGATATTTTCGGCGCAAGCCCTTGTGCGATCGCCATTTGGTTTGCAAGAGCCATCAGGCACGCGATGGATATCAGTGTTCCTCGATGACAGACGAACTTCCAAGTCGTAGATGAAGCTCGCAATTTGCTTGAGCGGATCGCTATGACACCCAATGCTCCAACCTCGAAAATGCTGCAAATTCGCGAATACCGGTTACGGATGAATCAGGACTCCTCCAAGGAGGGCACTACAATTCTACAGCCGCGTCACGAAGAGAATAAGTGCGTAGATGCGTCCCTCATGCATTGGTGAACCGACCCGTTTGCGGACCATTGCTAATGTGCTCAATGGCACTTTGGAGGACGCATCCTGCCTACGGCACAAGAGCTTCCAGGCCGTCGCTGACCAAACCCAACTAGTTCTCTCGGCATCATCACCCCGCAACTTTACACACCCTCCCGGCCCTATGGAGTTACGCGCAGGTTGTCGAACTGAGCGTGGTCCCATTCGGTGCCCAAGGCAAACATTCCGTGCGAATGAGCTACGTCTTCGACTGTCGCCATCGGCGCGCCATCCAAAGTTGCAATAATCTGCCTTCCATGGAAACGCAGTTCCAGCCGATGCCATTGGCCCCGCTCCAGCTTGGCAGTGCCGGATGCCAGCGTCCTGATAGTCTTCTTGAACCCGGCAGAGAGGAGTTCCCAGCTGCCATCGGGCTTCAGGCGCAGAACATAGCCGCTTGGCCAACGTGCGTTGCCGTCCTGGAAGACGTCGGCGGAGTCAATGCGTCCCATGACAACTACTGGAGATGCGGAGAGGAAGCGCACGTCGGCCTCAACGCTGTAGTCGGCCCAAGCGGAATCGCCGGCCAGAGTGAATGGATCGGGCAACGGGCCCCAGGGAATGGGCTTCGCAGAGATAACCTGCTCCAGGCATCGGCCTTGCCGCCCTGCACAAGGTTGCGCTTCAAATGCACCATCCTGGTCAGAAAGGTACTTTGGCGCGTGGCTCAAAGGCGTCTGCTCAAAATCCTCGGCGTAGGGAAGAGGAAAAGCGGCCGGCGGCGGCGCCACGGCCGTTCCCTTTCCCTGGCCCGTGGTGGTGGTCAATGAATACAGCGCTTCGGGGTCGAAGGTGTAGTCAAAGACGCCTTCCACCGGCTTGACGCTGGCGACTTGTTCGAACGTGCGTGAGGCGCTGGTCTCCCAGATGTGAATCTCGGTGGCAGCAAGACCACCGGTCAGCCGGAATGAGACCATCTGAGGAAGCTTGGCGTCAATTGTCTCCAGAACTACGCTCCAGTTTTTTCCGTCGGGGGAACGAAGGGCCACATAACTCCCCTTGTCTGGCATGGAACCGGACGCGGAGTCGAGATACTTCCACCCGGGTTGGGCAAACTGTGTGGTGTGGGCCGTCACCCAAATCGTGGATTGGACGTTGTAGTTTCCGGACCATGGAGTGTTTGCGTACATCAGTCCAGAGTTGGGCGCAGCAAGGTTGTCATAGTAAGAGGTTATCGGGCTCCATATTTCCGTCGATGTGAGAGAACCTTCCAAATAATTCTTGTTATAGAGATGGGCAAGAATGCGCCCGCCCGTGGGCCAGTCGCGGCTGACAAACGGTCCTCCACCACCGTTCGGCTGGTCTTCACTGGACCATAGCGGCTTGCCTGTCATGCGCGCCGCGGCTGTGGTTGTGATCTTGCCGTCAACCAGCGGATAGTGCGCTCCTATGACGTCAATTGCCGCAGCGAGTTCACGGTCATTCAGCATTTCATCAGCGATGGACCACTGGCCCGCACCTTGCCCTGGATACTCATCGCAGCAGACAATTCCAGTGGACAGGTGGCGGGCCTTGAGTTGACGGTGAAGTTCCTTGATGTAAGGCACGTCGAAGACTTTCTCATTCCAGGTCCCGGCATAGTCGATATCAAGAGAGTAGTCGTGTTTGGCGGTCTGGATGAAGTCCGCAACATACTCAGCCATCTTTGGGGTGTAAAGAGTATCTTTCCCCACCCAGGCGGGAGCACCCCAGGGAAGAATCTCCAAGACAATATGGGGGTTGCGTTTGCGTGCCTCGTCCATGAGCCACCATTCGTAGCCGCGCGAGGAATCGTGATCCGCAGCAGACCGCATATGGGAAGGCTCAGAGCCGTCGGTCGAGTTGACATCCGCACCGATCTCCACCTTGAGATGCTGTAGCGCAGCGCCGTAGCCCGGCTTGAATAGGAAGTCGAGAATCTGGCTGCGCTGCGGCTCGGGATAGTCGATCAAGAGGCGGGAGGAAGCTCCGGCGCTGGCAGCGCCGAGGCCGTCAAAGTCGCGGCCCGTGCTGTTGCCATCCAAGACCACGCTTGTCGGCTGGCTGTTTGCAGCAACACCGGCAAAGCACAGTCCCAACATAGAGGCCGCCAGGACATTGCTGCGAGTTTGTTGCGCAACCCAATCAAATGCCACGTTTCCTGTGCGCATTTACGTTTTCCTTTGACTTGCCCGTTCGCAAGCCTGTCTCGATCGCTTCAAGGGATTTTCCTCTTGTCTCAGGCAGACGGAAGTAGAGAAAAAGCAAACCCGCCAGGCAAATTGCCGCATAGGTCCAGAAGGTTCCAGCCGCACCCAACGAGGCGTTGAGAAGCGGAAAGGTGAAAGTGAGAAGGAAGCACGCCGCCCACAACGCGGTGATGGAAATAGACATGGCACTGCCGCGAATGCGGGTGGGAAAGATCTCTGCGATCACCACCCATGTTGCAGGGGCCAGCGACATAGCGTAGCAGGCGATGGCCGCCAGCACCAGAACCAACATGGGCCTGCCCTGCATGTGCAGGCGATAGAGCGCACCCAGGGCGGTGTAGACGACCACGAGGCCGGATACACCCGTGAGCAGCAGAAATCGCCTGCCGAAGCGATCGATGGCAGCAAGGGCGATCAATGTGAACACGACATTCACAGCGCCGGTGACCACAATATTGAAGAGGATATCGGAGACCTGGTAGCCGGCCGCCGCAAAGATTTCCTGAGCGTAATTGAAGATGACGTTGATGCCGCACCACTGTTGCAAAACGGCGAGTACCACGCCGAGGAGCAGAACTTTGGCCATACCGGGTGAAGACAACTCCTGCCAAACAGAGCGTTGCGTTTGATCCCGGGTGGCGGAGGCAAGGTCTTCCATCACCTGCTGCGCGTAGTGGCGGCCGCCCAGGCCCTCAAGCACGCGCAGAGCCTGCTCATTGCGACCCTTTGACGCGAGCCAGCGAGGGCTCTCCGGGATCAGAAACGTAGTGATCAGGAACAGAGCTGAGGGAACGGCGGTGACCGCGAACATCCAGCGCCAACCCCACTGGCCGTTCCATGTTAGGAGAATCTCCGGGGCCGTGACGCCAGCAGGCACAGGCCGGGCAATCAGCCAGTTGACCACTTGGGCCAGCAGGATTCCGAAGACAATCGCTAACTGGTTGAGTGAGACGAGGCGTCCGCGAAGGTGGGCCGGAGAGATTTCAGCGATGTACATCGGCGAGATACCGGAGGCGAGGCCGATCGCAAACCCGCCTGCAATTCTCCAAGCCACGAAGGCAAAGAAGTGCAAGGCCAGCCCAGTCCCCAGCGACGAAGCCGCAAAAACCAGTGCCGCCAGCGTGAGCAGGCGCTTTCTGCCGAGCCGGTTGCTGAGGTCTCCGGAAGAGATGGCTCCGATGAGGCAACCGATCAGTGCACAGCTCATGGCCCAGCCTTGAAGCGAGGGCGAGTTGAGCTGAAAGTAGCATTCATAGAATGGCTTTGCGCCGCCGATTACAACCCAGTCGTAACCAAACAGAAGCCCGCCCAGTGCGCCCGCGGATGCTGCTAGCCAGACATAGGCAGAGCGAAAGGAGCCCATGGGGCGAGCACTCCCCTCGGGAGCGGAAAAGGGGGTGATCATTTCGCAGGATCTCCCCCTGGATCGTGCGGCTTAGACGAGCCGCTCTCCTTCAGCCATTGCAGCGTTTGTGCTGCAAAGAGATGATTCGGGTCTTGGGCAACTACCTGCTGCAATTCCCGCAGAGCTTCGGCTTCTTCACCCAATCCATGGTTTGCCAGTGCTCTCAACATCTGCGATTCAAGATGATTCCGTTTGCAAAGATCATCGTCGAAGAGCAGAAGATTGGGCAGTGAAGTGGCGAAGTAATCTATCTTTGCCTCCGTTCCCATTTGCCTTTCGGCGAACTCCGCGAGGTTGGAAAAGACTTCGACGGCGGCCTTCTCGTTGCCCATCGCCCTGAGGGCCAGCGCCTGGAACCAGGAATGAACGCCGAGGTCGGCCAGCGGCGCAGCGGCCGCATTCAAGAAACGCCGCGCCAGCTCGGCGTCGCCACCCTGCTGTGCCGCCAGACCTGACAGATAATCGAGATCGCGCTCCAACGTCAACAGGTGCTTTCCTTCACCCAGGTTGTGAGGGTAGTTTCGGGCGGCGCCAAAGTGCTGAAGAGCCTCGGCAGATTTCGATCGAGTTAGGTCCGCTTTGCCCAGTTCCCGATGGGCGTGGACGTACTGCGCTGAAACCAGCCCTTCTCCGCCTTCCCAGGGACTGAAGCGGCGAGCATTCAATTGCTGCAATGCCTCTTGCCAATGCCCGCATTGATTCAGCAGTGTGATGAATTCGACAGTCAGGTCGTCCCTGCGGTCGACAAGTTGGCGATTCGCTTCAAGCGTTCGCAAGCGTTCTTGCGGCGAGACTTTGCCCACTCTTTTCCTGAGTTGGTCCCACTCGTAGAACAAGCGCGCGTCTTGGCTATTGGCAGCAAAAGCATGCGCATACATGCGGTCCGCCGCGTCCGGATCATGCAATACGTTGAACTCCGCAATGCCGAGGTTCCGCCAGGGAATTGAGAATCCACCGTCAAGTTCAACCGAACGCCGCCAGCAGCGGATCGCGTCTTCATAGCGGCGCTTATCGTAGTAGAGGTTGCCGAGATAGTAGTGCGCTCTCGCACTGGATGGATTGCGCTGTATCGTGTCTTCGAGAACGATCATCTCTTCCAGGCGCGCCGGAAAGCAGTAGTGCGTGGAGGCAACCTCGGCCTGGTCCGCATGATGACGGGCTCGCTGTTCATCTCCCATCGAATGGGCCAACCACGAAAGCGTGTACCAGAACATCGGGTGCTCGCTGCTTGCGCTCCTCACGCAAGCCTCCAGCAAGGCGACGGCGTCTTCGCGCAGGCCCGACCAGGCTAGATCGTACGCCACATCCAGAAGCGTCTGGACGTCGCCTTCGAGTGCGTTGACCCAGGCGCACAGGTCCTGCTCGGCTCGGCTCAGCAGGAAGCGCTCGGCCATCATGCGGAAATCGAGCCGATCGAGCAACAAGGTCTCATCGATCACGGCCTGCGCAATGCCCTTCTCGCCCATGTGCCGAAGGATGGCTGCCTTCAAGGCGCGCGCTTTCAGGTTGGTTGTGTTGGTGAGAAGACTTTGCTCCACCTGCTCCAATGCCAGCGCGAGATTACCGCGCATTGTGCTGATCGATGACAGAGCATAGTATCCGGCGCTCTGCCATGCTTGATTCCACACCGATTTGTGGAAGGCATCGTAAGCCTCCAGGTCCTTTCTCGCATAAAGGCACGCGAGACCCAGGTTGTAGAACGGCTCTCCATCGTATGGATTCGGATTCTTGAACGTCAGGCGGCGAATAGCCCGGGCAAAGTGCTGTTCTGCTTCCGAGAAAAATCCCTTGCGCAGCAACATCAAGCCCATCGCGTTGTTCAGCCGGGCATCTTCCGGATCGCGCTTGAGACCTTCGCGCCAATAGATCTCCGGCGGGCGGGTGGCATGACGGTACTGCTCAAGATGCAGGCCGGTCAGGTACAGTTCTTCGATCGTTTCGACCTGCTCCGGAGGCAGCGGTTCAGTGGCTGGATTAGGCAACCCCCGGTCGACAAGCTTTTCCGGCTGATAGGCAATCAGTTCCCTGCCCTCCACGTCAAGCAGAGCAACCCGGTATGCCTCGGGGCTGTTCGAATTTGCGTGGACCGACACAAGCAAGGGGTGGCCCGGCATCATTTCATGCTGCTTGTCGAGGAGTGTCTGGCCATTGCGGCTGAACACGACGCGCACGCTGCGGAGCGAGGTGACACAAACCCCGATGCGCGCACGATCCGGCTCAAAGTCCAGGCTCACAGCGGCTTCGGTATTGGCATTTTTTGCCGGGCCGATCTTCTGAATCGGATACCAATATTGCTTGAAGGTCTTGGTCTCGTAGGGTTGGAGCCAAGAGAAATCGGGCTGATTGTCTGTATACGCGCCCGCCATGAGTTCTACGTAAGGACCATTTTCGTCAGTCAGATTACGATCCCATGAGTAGCCGAACTCCGCATTGCCCCAAGTCCACATCTTCTTCCCCGGCGCCACATGGTGATTGGACGTGTGCACCAAACCAGCCTGCCTGGCATGATCGTAGCCGCCGCAAAAGTCGTACTTCGACTCGGTAACCATGTAGGAAGTCGGAACGGGAATGTTCTTATACCAGGAAATATCCGTACCGGGGCTGTAATCCACGCCGTAATACGAGTTATGGGCAATGGGGAACGATGAGATAGCGCGCTTGGCATGATCGGCGACACACGTTACGTCGGGCGGGAAGAAGGCCTGGTATTCGTCGTGCACGCGAACCGCGACATTGGACCACCACAGAAAGGTCTGCGGAAGGCCTGTGCGGTTGTAGAGCCTCACTCTGGCCTCGACAAGTGCCTTTCCCGGAGAAAGGTGTATACCCACCATGCCCTTCATCCTCTGCATGGGATCGTGTTCGCTCAGCCACACGGTCCTTCCTCCGTCGGCATGTTCCTCGATGGCGGCATGAACAGGCATATACGTGGAGGGACGATGATGCTGCGGCCAGTTGAATTCAACGCCCCCGGAGATCCACGGCCCCAGAAGTCCGACCAGCGCAGGTTTGATGACGCTCTGGCGGTAGAAGAAATCGTATTGGTTGGTCTTATCCAGCCCGGTGAAGATTCGGCCTCCAATCTCGGGAAGGATCATGAGTTGGATGAATTCGTTCTCCAGCGTGATCGCCCGATAACTGGCATCCACCTTTTCCAGAGCGACTCGGTCCGTGAAAGGGTTCGGATAGACTTTCCCAGTACTTCCCTGGTAAACCCGCTTCTCAAGAAACATCGGATTCAAGTCGGCTTGCTGGACAGGATAAGTGGGAATGACAACGTGGTGCTCCCAGCAGCGGACCGGTTCTGCTTCACGGGGTTTGTTCATCGGACTTAAACCTCAGAGCTTGCAGCTTTCATTGATTGCAGGCCAAAGCAGCCGTTGGCATGGCCGTCTTCAAGCGCACGCTCGACGCCAGACGCCCGGACACCGTCCGCCGTTTAAATATAGATCAGTAGATTGGTTGGGAACAGAGAACGCTTGACCTTTGATTGATCCATGCGACAACGCCTCCGCATGGGAGTTCCCTCGAAGTAAAACCTATATCTCTGCTCCAAGCACTTTGATCAGTGAATGGGGCCGAAGTGGACATCTTCAGGATGTGTGGAATCGTCAAGGAACTGAATCGTTGTGGCCGGTCCCAGATCCGCCGGAGGCGTCCATGCGGCTAGAGCCCACACGGGCTGTTTAGACGGCGTTATCTCCAAGGCTTGCAGGGTACCCACGCGCTCTTCCGGAGTTGTGTTCCACTCATTCACCCAGCTGTTGACGACGGTATTGCCGTTGGACAGGCGCCACGCCTTTTGCAAACCGTAGATCTTATAGCTCGGCACATCGGCAGGAGTGAAGGACCACACGGAATCTCCGCGCCGCGTGATTTCCCGAACGCCAACACGATCTGTGATCAGAACATTTCCATTGGCCAGCGGCGTGACGCCCCAGGGCGTCGTTGCCGGGAAGGACCACAGCTCATTGCCGTCGAAGTCGTATTCCACAACCTTGTTCATTTCCATGAAAGCAACCAGCAGGGTTCCGCTGGCTGTGAGGCGAGCATTGCGAAACTGCCCATGCACGCTGACCGGATGATTGGTGGCGAGAGCAAATTCTCGTTCCTTCACTCCAGTAACGGTATTCACCACGCGCACCGCGGCCGGGTCGCCGTTCATGATGAAAAGAACATGATCTGTTCCGATAGGCACTGCGGTATGAATCTCGTGTCCCGCGGGTGCATCGTAGTTCCAGACGATCTTCTTTTCGGGATTGATTTCCGTGACAGCAAACTGATGTGCAAACAGAATATTGCCATTCGAGAGCATAACGGCGTCGCTGACTTCGCCTTTGCCGGCCGGATCTTGGTAACTCCACGCAATCTTGCCGTGGCGCACAATGTAGATGCGGCGATTGTGCGACTCGCCGGCATACATGAAATCATGTTGAACCAGCCCGTTGCCTGCAAGCGGAGCGCTGGGCAATTGAGCGCATGCCGCGCCGGCCACCCCAAGAAGCGCAATGAATACCACGTACTTAAGCACGAATTTTCTCCTCAAGAATAGAACGCCGGGCCTACTGTACCGCAACAGGCACCACGGCGCTCGTCGTCCATGGCTCGGCCAGTTCGAGCTTGACGACCGTATCGATAGCATCCGTGGAACCTTGGGGCAACTTGAGTGTCAGCGTCAGCGCTGTTTGTTCGAATGCCACATCGGCTCCATGCAGTACCGCCGCCCTCAAGACACGAACAGGCAACGCGGGCAGCACCAGCGAAGAGTCCTTCGGAGCCTGCAGAACATGTACATACACCATCTTTCCGTTGTGCGTAGACACGCCGTACGGTCCCGGAAGCCACGGTCCGCCCCGCGTGCCGTAGATGCTTTCTCCATATTGGCTGAGCCATTGCCCCATCTCTGCGAGGCGCTCAGCCTGCGGAGGATCGATCACTCCGTCGGCGCGCGGCCCCACGTTCAGGAGCATGTTCCCGTCCCGTCCCACTGCACCGACCAGCAAGTGCAACAGTTGTGCCAGTGGCTTCACCTTGGCGCTCGGCTGGTAGCCCCACGCGCCTTCGGTAATCGTGGTGCAAAGCTCCCAGGGCTGTTGATTGTCGAAATCGCCCATCGCCCCGTCGCCCTCCCGCGAGCGGAAATCGGCGGGCGCATCGGTTCGGTCGTTCAAGATGATCCTAGGCTGCAGCTGGCGCAAGTGGCCGACGGTCTTCACGTCTTGCCAGTCGAAGCTGCCGGAGTACGGCTTGTCCTTAGGGCGCGATTCCCAGCCGCTGCCTGTGAAATGAACTCCCCCGAAGCCCAGCCACTCGTTGCCCCCACCATCGAACCAGAGGATGTCCAGCTTGCCGTAGTGCGAAGCAAGCTCGCCGATCTGCCGATTGTATTGCTCGCGCAGCTCCATGGCATTCGCCTGATAAATGCCAGGAAAATAAAAGCCGGGAAACCGCCAGTCGAGCGGCGAGTAATACAGCCCGACACCCAGCCCGGCCTTGCGGACTGCTTTCACGTAGTCGGCCACAAAGTCGCGATGCGCGGCGGACTTCATCGCCGTGAAGCTGCTGCCGGGGTCGTCGAACAGGGCGAAGCCATCATGGTGGCGTGCAGTGAGCACCATGTATTTCATGCCGCCCGCCTTGGCGACGCTCGCCCAAGCGTCTGCGTCAAAATGCTCGGGATGGAACTGATCGGCCAGCTTGGCATACTGGTCTACAGGGATCTGTTCTGCCCATTGCACCCATTCGCCGCGCCCTGGAATCGAGTACACGCCCCAGTGAATGAACATGCCAAAGCGCGCATCGCGCCACCACGCAATCCGCGAAGCGGCATCGGCGTCGGCAACCAGCGGTGCCCATTGCGCGGGCAGGCCGAGCGCAATAAGGAACATGCAAGAGAACAGAACAGCAGGACGCATGGTTGAATATCCTTTCACGGCGTTTGTAACGCAGGACAAGAAGGGGGAAGGGAAAGCCATTTTCCGCAACTGCGTGGGCTGGTCGAAGGAGTTGGTGTAAACGTCTTCGCCAGCCCCTTGTTCCTTTTTCTCACGCAACCATCGCTTACGAATTGCCAACATTGAATCGCGTGGGCATTCTTGATCTCTACCCTGAATATTATTCGGCGCTAAACAGAGTTTGGGGTGTACTGAGGTGGCTACGGCGCAAAATCCACCACACCTCCTGCAGGCTCTTCGGTGCAATGCTGGCCTCAGAGTTGAGCAGCCTTTCCCTGAAGTATATCGTTCGGAATTTCTGGAAGTGTGCAACGGTCGACTACGAGAGGTACTCTCGAATTCGCGAGCACTTCGCGTATTCGTTACGAAGATTTCTGTGGCGGAGACAACGCAACCGCGGCTTCGCTGGTTAGGACTCGGAAGGTAAATGTCTCCTGGAGATACAGCCGTACCAGAGCATCGGTATGGCTGAGGTAGCCGATCGATACATCTTGCCCAACGCTGAGTTCGAAGTCGCCGCCTCGCGTGGTTAGAACGAAAGCACCTTCGATCGCCGGCGCCCAGACAATGTTGCCGTCAACGATGCGCTTAATGTGCTCCAGGACTGGATATCCGTGATCGCGGGTCTCGGCGAGCGCCGTATACTCTTGGGCTCCGAGTAAAACCGAGTAGGGCCCATTTACACCCACAAGGCGTAATTGGCTCAATGCCTGGGCCACCGCATCGGGATAATCACGCACATCCGCGGGGAGCGTGACGATTGGGTTGCTGGTGCCCTCTCGAATGCCCTGGATATCGCCTTCGGCGTATCCGTTGAAGATTCCGCGGTCTTCGGCAAAGGCGAGCTTTTTCGCGGCGTCTTTCGCAGACTGCCAATCGGAGTCTTCCGACCCACGTTCGACGTCATCGATTGCCTGACGGGATAGTTCAAAAGGCACTCGCAGTTCGACGAGCGGCTTGATCTCACGCTGGCTCGCGATGATATCGTCCGCGGGAGGAGCGATGGAGCGCAGGTGGCCGGTCGCAACTCCGGGCAGAGCAATTCCTCCGGGTGATGGAACGTCCACAACTCGTCGCCCAGCCAGATACCGTTTCAGCGTCCTTGTCGTCTCTTCCTCAATCTGCGACCACGCGGCGTC
>Ga0302320_10015337_pt1 | contig 15757 bp, 12 predicted proteins | sample Bog_T0_3_FD_202130 | JGI IMG/M metagenome (GOLD analysis project Ga0302320, IMG submission 202130) | Peat permafrost microbial communities from Stordalen Mire near Abisko, Sweden - Bog_T0_3 | ecosystem: Environmental > Terrestrial > Soil > Wetlands > Peat | place: Sweden: Abisko, Stordalen Mire... | reverse complement strand
CGGCGCTCAAGATCGGCCGCGCGGTGAATTACCGCGCCGCCGGCACGGTCGAATTCCTGCAGGACGCGGACAGCGGCAGGTTTTACTTCATCGAGGTCAATCCGCGCATCCAGGTCGAGCACACGGTCACCGAATGCGTGACCGGCATCGATCTGGTGAAGGCGCAGATCCGAATCGCCGCCGGCGCGCGCATCGGCGCGCCCGGCAGCGGCGTCCCTCGACAGCAGGATATCCATGTGAACGCGCACGCCCTGCAGTGCAGGGTGACCACCGAGGATCCGGAAAACAATTTCGTGCCGGACTACGGGCAGGTCACCGCCTATCGCAGTCCGGCGGGCTTCGGCATACGGCTCGATGCGGGCACCGCCTATGCCGGCGCCATCATCACGCGCTTCTACGACTCCTTGCTGGTCAAGGTGACGGCCTGGTCGCCGACTCCCGAGGAGACCATCGCGCGAATGCACCGGGCGCTGTGGGAGTTCCGCATTCGCGGTGTGGTCACCAATTTGCGCTTCCTCGACCAGCTGATCATGCATCCGCGGTTCGCCTCGGCCGACTACACCACGACCTTCATCGATCAGACACCGGAGCTATTTCAGATTCCGCGCAAGCGCGACCGCGCGACGCGGCTGTTGAGCTTCATCGGCGACGTGATCGTCAACGGCAATCCAGAAGTGAAGGGCCGGCCGGCACCCGCGCATCCGGTGTTCCCCAGGCTGCCGCGGGTGGCGCTGCAACCGCCGCCTGCGGGCACCAAGCAGAAGCTGGATGCGCTGGGACCGGAAGGATTCGCGGCCTGGATGCTCGCGGAAAACCGCGTGCTGCTCACCGATACCAGCATGCGCGATGCGCATCAGTCCCTGCTGGCGACGCGCATCAGAACCCACGACATGCGCCTCATCGCGCCTTATTACTCGAGCCTTCTGCCGCAGCTGTTCTCGGTGGAATGCTGGGGCGGCGCCACTTTCGATGTGGCGCTGCGATTCCTGAAGGAGGACCCGTGGGCGCGGCTTGCGGCGTTTCGCCACGCCATGCCCAATCTGCTGCTGCAGATGCTGTTTCGCTCGGCGAATGCGGTCGGGTACACCAACTACCCGGACAATGTCGTCCGACATTTCGTGGCGCAGGCCAGCGCCGCCGGGGTGGATGTGTTTCGAGTGTTCGACTGCCTGAACTGGGCCGACAACATGAGAGTCGCCATCGAGTCGGTCCGCGCCAGCGGACGGGCGCTGTGCGAAGCCGCCATTTGCTACACCGGCAATCTATCGAATCCTCGCGAGACGAAGTACGGCCTCGAGTACTACCTCACCGTGGCCAAGGAATTGCGCGCAATGGGCGCGCATGTGCTGGCCATCAAGGACATGGCTGGCCTATGCCAACCGCGGGCCGCGGGCGCGCTGGTGAAGGCGCTCAAGGAGGAGATCGGCCTGCCGGTGCATTTTCACACCCACGATACCAGCGGGATCGGCGCGGCGAGCGTGCTGGCCGCCATCGACGCCGGTGCAGACGCGGTGGACGGTGCCATCGATGCGCTGTCCGGCCTCACCTCGCAGCCCAACCTAGGATCGATCGTGGAGGCGCTGCGCTTCAGTTCGCGCGATTCCTTGCTCGACCCGGACAAGCTGCGGGTCATCTCAACCTACTGGGAACAGGTGCGGCGCGGTTACGTGGCCTTCGAAAGCGATATTCGATCGGGGGCCTCCGAGGTCTACGTGCACGGCATGCCCGGCGGCCAGTACACCAATCTGCGCGAACAGGCGCGTGCGCTGGGCATCGACGAACTTCGCTGGCCGGAACTCGCGCGCGCCTATTCGGAAGTCAACGAGATGTTCGGCGACATCGTGAAGGTGACGCCGACCTCCAAGGTGGTCGGCGACATGGCCATCACCATGATCACCAGCGGGCTCACCCGGCAAGCAGTGCTTGACCCGGCGGTGGAGGTGGCATTTCCCGAATCCGTGGTGCAGCTGTTTCGCGGCGAACTCGGCCAACCGGCGGGCGGCTTTCCCCGCGCCCTGCAGCTGAAGATTCTGAACGGAGCGCCCGCACTCACGCAGCGGCCCGGTGAACTGCTGCCGCCGGCGGACCTAGGCAACGCGCGCGCCAGCGCGCAGGCGGCGGTGGGCCGGGCAATCACGGAGACGGAACTCGCCTCTTATCTCATGTATCCGAAGGTATTCATCGACTATGCGGCAGAGCGCGCGTCGTACGGCGACGTCAGCGCGCTGCCGACGGCCGTGTTCTTTTTCGGGATGCAGCCGGGCCAGGAGATCAACATCGAGCTGGAGCGCGGCAAGACCTTGATCGTACGCTACGTGACCATGAGCGAGGCGCACGAGGATGGCACACGCACGGTTTTTTTCGAGCTCAATGGACAGCCGCGCTCCATTCGCGTGGTCGACCGCAGTCAGGTGGCGAAACGGCCGCCGCTGCGCAAGATCGAGGCGGGAAATCCCAGCCACATCGGCGCGCCCATGCCCGGCACCATCACCACGGTTCCGGTGCGGGTCGGACAGAAATTGACCCGCGGCGAGGTGATGCTGACGCTGGAGGCGATGAAAATGGAGACGACGGTGCGCGCCGAGCGCGATGGGTCGGTCAAGGAAATCCTCGCCAGGCCGGGTTTGCAGGTCGACGCCAAGGATCTGCTGCTGATCCTGGACTAAGTCAGCCGCTGATGGGCGGGAACGGTGACTTCCAGGCCATCGAGATCCGCGCTGATGTGAATCTGGCAGCTGAGGCGGCTGTTGGCGCGCGGCTCCCAGGCAAGTTCAAGCATGCCTTCTTCCATTTCCTCGCGCGGCTCGAGCTTAGGCAAACCCGATGCGCCGATGTACACATGACAGGTCGCACAGGCGCAAGCGCCCCCGCATTGCGCCACCACGCCGTGGATGTTGTTCTGACGCGCCACCTCCATCAGCGTGACGCCGAGAGGCGCTTCGATCTCGCGCCGGTTTCCGTCCGGCTCGATGAACACGATTCGCGGCATCAAACCGCGTCTTTCAGAGCGATCGCGGGATCTGCCAACTTCGCAGGATCCAGGCGCATGCGCTCGGAAATCACCTTGCGCGCCGCCATGTAGTCCTTGGAATGGTTGACCGCCTCGAGCGCAAGCAGCTCGCCCTGTTTCAAATAGCACACGCTGAAGCTGCGCGTCGCCGGGTCGCCGCGCAGGATTGTCCGATCGTGGCCCTGCGACAGGCCGATGATCAGCAACTTGTTCTCGAACTGATCCGACCAAAACCAGGGCACGCGGTCATGCGCTACATTCCGGTCCAACAGGTTCAGGGCGGCGGTCTTCGCCTGCTCGAAGGCATTGTCCACGGATTCCAGACGAATGCGCCGGCCGAAATGCGGCGATGGATGATTGGTGCAGTCGCCGGCCGCAAAGATCGCCGCATCGCTGGTGCGGCAATACTCATCGACCAGAATCCCATTGTCGCAGGCAAGGCCTGCATCGCTCGCGAGGCGCGTGCTGGCGATGCAGCCGACGCCGACGATGAGCAGATCCGCCTGATGATGATTACCGTCGGCGCACACAACCCGCTGCACTCGTCCGCGGCCCTCCAGGCCGACCACGCGTGCGTCGCAAATGAGATTGACCCCGTGCGCGCGGTGCTCCTGGGCAAAGAATTGCGAGACCGCCGGCGCCGCGACCCGATTCAGCACGCGGTCGGCCATCTCCAGAACGGTGACCTCGCACCCCAGCTTTCGGCAGGTGGCTGCGGTTTCCAGCCCGATGTAACCGCCGCCGATGATGACTACGCGCGCGCCGGGCTGCATTCCGGGCTGGATCGCCGCCACGTCGGCAATCCCGCGCAGGTAGTGCAGGCCGGAAAGCTCGGCGCCCGGGCAGGCGAGCCGGCGCGACTCGGCGCCGAGGCACAGCAGCAACCGGTCGTACGCCAGCTCCTCGCCGCCTGCGAGCGCAACACGGCGGCCCTTCGGGTCGAGACTCTGCGCACGCACTCCGAGCTTCAGTTCGACGCGATGCTCATCGTAAAAGGAGCGGTGGCGGAACGGCAGGCGGTCGGCAGTCATTTCCCCGGCGAGATACTTCTTGGAGAGCGGCGGCCGTTGATAGGGCAATTCCGGCTCATCGCCGATCAACACCAGCCGTCCGGAGAATCCTTCGCGGCGCAGGGTGTCGACCGCCTGAGCGCCCGCCTGACCGGCGCCGACGATGACGATGGTGGAAGTCATCAGGCCTTTATAGCGGGTCGCCTCGGAGCATACAATTGCCCGTGCCGGCCACGCGCAATCGTAATAAGATCCTCGCCGGGCCCTCGACAGGAGTCCGGAATGAAATTGATCACTGCCATTATCAAGCCTTTCAAGCTGGACGACGTGCGTGCCGCGCTCTCGGAAATCGGCGTATCCGGCATGACGGTCACCGAGGTCAAGGGCTTCGGCCGCCAGCGCGGCCATACGGAACTGTATCGTGGGGCGGAGTATGTGGTCGATTTCGTGCCCAAGACGCGCATCGAAGTCGCAGTGAAGAATGAACTCGTCGACCAAGTCATGGAGGCGATCGTGGGCGCTTCCAAGACCGGCAAAGTGGGCGATGGCAAGATTTTCGTCACCGACATTCTGCGCGTGCTGCGCATCCGTACCGGAGAGACCGACAACGCGGCCTTGTAGACCGGCGCTTCTCTATTCCTCCGCCTTCGCTGCTTTGCGCCTCCGGGAAATCAGCAGCAGCACGCCGATACATACGGCGAAGTTGAGAACCCACCACCAAAGCTGACGTGCATTGTTCCGGTCTTCCGGCGCGGCCGAGTTGCCGGCCAATTGCAGGCTGCCGCCGAGGCGTTCGTGCAGCTTTCCCTGGTCCACCCGGAATTCGACCGAGGTCGATCCCGGCAGGAGCAAGTCCTTGGATTCGAAGGAGTAGCTGCCGTCGGTTTCGGCGGTGGCCGCATGCGATTCGCCGCGCATCGCCACGGTCACCAGGGCATCGCGAACGGGCGCATTGTCGCTCAGCCGGCTCAGGTGGATGCTCATGCGGTCATCGTGCACCAGGCCGACGACGAGATAGGTGGCCGAGCGCGCTTCGACCCGCGCCGCTGCGTCGGCCGCCGCGACCGCGGTTGCGAGCGCTGCGATGCATGCCATCCAGAATAAGCGTATCAAAGCATCATTCCCCAGAGGCCCATGCAGGTGCCGGCAACGGCCGCGATCACGCCGAAGATCGGAAAGAAGCTCTTGCGCGCCAGGAAATACAAGGAGCACAGCACCAACCCTAGCTCCAGGAATCCCTCGCCGAGGTCGTAGCGCAGCGCGCGGTGCTCTTCAATGTCGGTCTCTTGATCCTTCGCGGCGGCGTCTTTCTGGATCTGCTCCGCATCCGAGGCGTACTTGTCCCGGGCTGCCTGTAATTTGCGCGCGGCGGAGTCGGTCTTGGCAGGATCCGACCCTAAGCTCTGAAGCAGGGTCAACGCCACATCGTTGCTGCTTTCGCGAATCTTCTTGGCCTGGTAATAGGCCCATTGGTCGTTCGACTCGGTACGGTGAATGACCGCGTCGGTATGCGCGCGGTGCGAGGCAATCGTGATCACCGACAGCAGCACGCCGACCACTCCCACCAGAATGCCGACGCGCCGGGTATTGGGATCGGACGCGTGTTCGGGTGTCACTTCGATTTCAGTCATGAGTTCCTCTTGATTACTTGACGGCGTGCAGCCGGGGGTTGGCGCGGGACATGCCGAGCACGCCGCTTCTGACGACCTCGACGATTTCACCGAATGCGGCGACCGCGCCGATGAATTCGCCGACCTCCCGCTCGGTGCTGGTGAGTTCCACGATGTAGCTCGAGGGGTTGGTCGACAGTACCCGGCCGCCCAGCTTGCGCAGCAGCGTGTTCACGTCCTCCACATGGCCGGCGGCCACCTGCAGCTTGATCAGCAGCAGCTCGCGCGCCAGGGTATCGCCGCCGGTCATGTCATCGACCGCCACCACATCCACGAGCTTCAGGAGCTGCGCATTGATCTGCGCGATGACGTGATCCGAGCCGATGGTGACCAGCGTGACCCGGGATACCGTGGGATCGTTGGTCGGCGCCACCGACAGCGACTCGATGTTGTAGCCGCGAGTCGAGATCAGGCCCGTGACGCGCGTGAGCGCGCCCGCTTCGTTTTGCAGAAGTATGGCAATGAGATGGCGCATGGGCCGCCAGGATACGGGAGGGCGGTACTTGGGCGCCAGGGTCAGAACTGCTAGGCTTTCGCGGTGAAAGACCAATCCGACGTGATCAATCGAGCCGCTCACCCACTGGCGGGCGCCAGCATGACGGGCGCGGAGATACTGGTGCAGGTCCTGGCCGACGAGGGCGTGGACACGATTTTTGGCTATAGCGGCGGTGCGATACTGCCGATCTACGACGCCGTGTTCCGCTTCAACCAGGAACACAATTCCCCGATGCCGCTCATCGTTCCGGCCAACGAGCAGGGCGCGGGATTCATGGCCGCGGGCTACGCGCGCGCCAGCGGCCGGGTGGGCGTGGCCTTGGTCACCTCGGGACCGGGCGCGACCAACACGGTGACGCCGGTGCGCGACAGCCAGGCGGACTCGATTCCCATCGTGGTGATTTGCGGCCAGGTGCCCACCACCGCGATCGGCACCGATGCGTTTCAAGAAGCGCCCGTGCCCAGCATCATGGGCGCCGTCGCCAAGCATGTGTTCTTGATCACGGACCCCGCCAAACTGGAAGCCACGGTGCGCACGGCATTTGAAATCGCCCGCACCGGCCGGCCCGGCCCCGTGGTGCTCGATGTCCCCAAGGATGTGCAGAATTGGAAGGGCGTATTTCATGGCTCGGGCCGGCTGCCGATTCCGGGCTATCGGCAGCGGATGAATCGCCTGGAGGCCAACAAGCTGCCGGAAGCGGCTTGCGCGGATTTATTTTCGGCCTTAGGCAAGGCGTCGCGGCCGCTCATCTACGCCGGGGGCGGCGTGATCAACGGCAACGCTGCGCACGGCCTGCGGGAATTCTCGCGCGAGTTTCAGGTGCCGGTGGTCACGACTCTCATGGGCATTGGGGCGGTCGACACCGAGGATCGGCTGTCGATGCGCATGCTCGGCATGCACGGCACGGCATTCGCGAATTATGCGGTCGATGACTGCGACTTGCTGATCGCGCTGGGCGCGCGCTTCGATGATCGAGTGGCCGGCAATCCGACAAAATTCGCCGGCGGCGCCAAATTCATCGCGCACCTGGACATCGACGCATCGGAAATCAACAAGGTCAAGAATGTCGATTGGAGCCACGTCGGCCTGATGCCCGACGCGCTCTCGGCCCTGCTGGATTACGGCAAGCGCAGCGGCTTCAAGCGCGATTGGTCAAAATGGCATGAGCACTGCAATGAGCTGCGCTCGAAGTACGCCATGAACTACGACCGCAACAGCGCGTTGATTCAGCCCTATTACGTCATCGAGGAAATCAATCGCCTGACGCAAGGCGAGGCCATCATCACCACCGGAGTCGGGCAGCATCAGATGTGGGCCGCGCAGTATTTCGATTTCCGCAGTCCGCGCTTATGGCTCACCTCCGGCAGCATGGGCACCATGGGGTTCGGCCTGCCGGCCGCGGTGGGCGCGCAGTTTGCGCAGCGCAAGCGCTTGGTCATCGACTGCGACGGCGACGCCAGCATCCGCATGAACCTGGGCGAGCTCGAGACCGTCACCACCTATGAGTTGCCGATCAAAGTGCTGGTTCTCAATAATTGCGGCGACGGCATGGTCAAGCAATGGCAGAAGCTGTTCCACAATGGGCGCCTGAGCGCCAGCGACAAGAGCCTGCACACCAAGGATTTCGTCAAGGCGGCGCAGGCCGACGGCTTCAAGTATGCCGCGCGGCTCGATCAAAAGGCCGACGTGCCCCGGGTCGTGGGCGAGTTCATCCGCGCCACCGGCCCGGCATTCCTCGAGGTCATGATCGATCCGGACGCCGGAGTGTATCCGATGGTGGGCCCAGGGCAGGCCTACGCCGACATGATCACCGGTGAGCACATTCCCTCGCGCACCAAGGTCATCGTCAAGGAACCCGACGCTTCGGAAATGTTCTGAAAGCGGATTTTCCGGACGCCGCTACCACTTGCCGGTGTTCGGCATGCTCTGCCACGGTTCCGCAGGAGCGAGCGCGGCACCCTGTTGCAGCAGTTCGATCGAGATGCCGTCGGGCGAGCGAACGAAGGCCATGTGGCCGTCCCGCGGCGGCCGATTGATGATGACGCCGTGATCCATCAGGCGCTTGCAGGTGGCGTAGATATCCTCCACGCGGTAGGCCAGATGGCCGAAGTTCCGGCCGCCTGAGTACGCCTCGGGATCCCAGTTATGGGTGAGCTCGACTTGGGCACCCTCATCCCCCGCGGCGGCGAGGAACACCAAGGTGTAGCGGCCCTGCGGGTAATCGCGGCGCGACAGCTCCGCCAGCCCAAGCGCATCGCGATAGAAACGCAGCGATTGATCGATGTCGGTGACTCGTACCATAGTGTGCAGGTATTTCATGCGCGCGATCCCGTGTGAATGGCCTTAAATTTGGAGCAAGCAATGCATAAAAGCAAACTTGGCGGATTCATCATCGACTGCCAAACGCGCGACCTGAAGGGCGCCGCTGATTTTTGGAGCGCTGCGCTCGGCATGCCGGTGCGCGAGCTGCCGGGCGCAGAGGCAGAAACCTACAAGGGATTGACCGATGCGCAGCACGGCTTGGATATCGAAGTGCAGATTGTCGATCACCCCAGCCGGGTGCATCTGGACATCGAAACCGACGACATCGACGCCGAGGTGAGCCGCCTGGAGAAACTCGGGGCGAAACGCCTCCGGCAAATTCAGACCTGGTGGGTCATGGAAGCGCCCACCGGCCAGAGATTCTGCGTGGTGCGCGCGAGCTCGAGGAATTTCGACCGGCATGCCACGCAATGGACGTGACGCGTGCCCGGATACCACATCGCGCACCTTAATATCGCGCGCCCGCGCGCGCCGATGGATTCGCCGTGCATGGCGGAATTCGTCGCGCAGCTCGACTCGATCAACGCGCTGGCGGACTCCTCGGCCGGGTTCGTTTGGCGGCTCACGGACGAGGATCCGAATGATCCGGGCGTAAAAGCGTTGGGCGCGGGCATGCTCATCAATCTGTCGGTGTGGCTGGACCCGGCCTCGCTGGCCGAATTCGTATTTCGCTCGGCACATGCTGGGGTGATGCGGCGGCGGCGAGACTGGTTCATCCCGCAGCTCGAGCCCTATGTGGTCCTATGGTGGGTGGCTGCCGGCGATGTCCCCAGCATCGCTGAATCCGCGCGCCGGCTCGAGCTGTTGCGATCCAAGGGCCCCAGCGCGGGAGGGTTCACCCTCCGCAGCCTATTCCCGCCACCCGGCGATGCTGCCTGTGGCTCGTCTGTCACAAAATAGCTACACGATTGACATAGTCTGGCGCGGGCATAACCGGGCGGCTTAAGCGTTGGATTCAGCTACCTTATCTGCTATCTTTCAGGCAGGCGAGTTGAGCCTCTTTTTATCCCGGCGTTACATACCCGCAACATCGAAAAACAACACAAGGTCGAACGTTTTGGGCACAGCAGTGCCGCGTATCCTCCAACAACGGACGTGCTGGGTGTTTACCCGCACCTGTTCCCCTCCCACTCCCCGGCCAGTCCGGGGATTGTTTTTTGCGCTACCGTTGCCCTACGGTAAGGAGTGAGCAAATGACGATTCGCGAAGGATTTATCGGGGCGGTGGGCAACACTCCGCTGATTCGCCTGAAGCACTTGAGCGAGCAGACCGGCTGCGAGATTCTCGGCAAGGCCGAATTCATGAATCCCGGCGGTTCGGTGAAAGACCGCGCGGCCCGCTGGATCGTCCTTGACGCTGAGCGGCGCGGCACGCTCAAGGCCGGGGGCACCGTAGTGGAGGGCACGGCCGGCAACACCGGCATTGGGCTGGCGCACGTGTGCAATGCGCGCGGCTACCGCTGCGTAATCGTGATGCCCGACAATCAGGCCGCCGAGAAGTACCAGATCATCGAGGCATTGGGCGCCGAACTGCGCAAAGTCCCCGCGGTGCCGTATAGCAACCCAAACCAATATCAGAAGGTGGCCGGGCGATTGGCGCAGGAGTTGCCCGGGGCCTTCTGGGCCAACCAGTTCGACAATACCGCGAATCGAGACGCCCACTTCGAGTCCACCGGGCCCGAAATCTGGAGCGATACCGCGGGCAGGATCGATGCCTTTTGCGCGTCCGCCGGCACCGGCGGCACGCTCGCGGGCGTTGCTGCCTACCTTAAATCCAAGTCTGCCTCGATTCGCGTCGTGCTGGTCGACCCGCCGGGCAGCTCGCTGTATCACTACATCAAGGACGGCGAATTGAAATCCGACGGCGGTTCCTCGGTCACCGAAGGCATCGGCATCGGGCGCGTGACCGCGAATCTCGCCGGCGCGCCCATCGACGACGCCCTGCGCATTCCCGACGCCGAGACTCTGCAATTCGTTTATCGGATGCTGCGCGAAGAGGGGTTGCTGCTCGGCAGCACATCCGGCATCAATGTGGCCGCGGCGGTCCGGGTGGCAAGACAGCTGGGGCCGGGACACACCATCGTCACGATCCTGTGCGACGGCGGTGCCAAGTATCATTCGCGGCTGTTCAACCGCGCTTGGCTGATTGAACGCGGCCTGCTCGAGGCCGCCGGCGCCTAGAATTTGCCGATGGTGTCGAGGAAGAAACCGTGGCTGCGGTATGACATGTCCGCCAGGTTGTCGGAGTAATTGGTGAAGTTGTAGCCGGCTCCGATCTTGAAATTGTTGTTCAAGTGGCGGTAGCCGCCCACCAGCAGGCCGGTGCGCTCATCATCGGTCTCGTGAATCGACAGTCGCCGCAGCTCCAGCATGCCGTCCCATTGGCGGGGGAACAGCAAGTCCGCGCGCAGCACCCACAGCTGGGCCTGGCTGTAGTACCACTGGCCCATGCTTTCGCCAACCGGTTCACCGGCCGCCTGGGCGATGGTCGGGCTGACAGGTTCTATCTGTTTTACATCGCCCGTGCGGATGGCGTACTTCACCCCGAGCGACAGCCAGCGCAGGGCTTGGTAATTCGCGTCGATGTCGGCTACCTCGCTCTGCTGTGCATAGTCGATGGTGTTGCCCACCGAGCTGAGCTGAGAGCTCGACGGCTGATCGTCCAAGGAGGTGAGCTTGAACAACACGTTCCAGCGATCGTCGCGAACCGGCCGCCAGGCCGCGCCGAAGATGAACTCGTGGAATTCGGCATTCAGCGTGGAAGACGCGGCGCCGTCGGTCTGCGACCAGTTGAGCTTGCCGAACAGGCGCCAGTCGGGATCGATCTGATACGACAGGCTGTTGCGCATCAGCTCGGTGCGCGAGGCGCCGGTGATGTTTGAATCGTTATCGCGCCATTCGATGGCGCCGCCGTACTTGATTTTGCCCCGGGTGTATTCGACCGTCGCCGACGCCGCCGTGAGCGACATATCGCCGGCCAGCGGATCGGAGACCACGCCGTGCTCGAATTTCAAGCCGTAGGTCCATTGCTTGGTCGGCGTGAAATCGACGCCATACGCGTGCGTCAGGCTGTCGGGCCCGGTGCCGGTCTGCATGCGCTCTTCGCCGTATACGCTGGTCGCGTCATCAAAGCGATAGCGAGTGCCGGTGGTCAGGGTGCCGGAGCGGCCGTCGTTCAACGCGTCGGGTTGGTCGGCCGCGAGCGTGTAGTTCACATACACATTGCTGCGCGCGTCGATCTTGTAGTCGGTCGACAGCTTGCCGCCGACCCCTAGGCTGCCGTCCGAGACCTCCGCCCCGAGGCGCGCGGCCTGGGTGACCTGGTAACTGCCGCCGACGCCCGCGCGATCGTTCTCCGGACGGTCCCCCGTGCGGGTCACGGTGTCCTGCACGAATCCGTAGACGTCCCAGGGCGCCTGCGAAGTGCCGAGCATGCTCTGCAGCGTGATGGGTTTTGCGGGTTTTTCCGGACCAACTTGGGTGAGGACCGGAGGCTTGGGCGTCATCGGTTGATAGCCCACGGTCAATGCCACGTCGGTTCGCTGGCCGTTCTGCGAGAGAATCGGGCTGGCGTTCGCCTCCACGTTCTCGCGATCGTCGATGCGGGTGCCGACCGCCACCCGCCAGTTATCGTTGACCTTCTGCTCGACCCCGACTTCACCGCTGTGCAGGGTCTGGGCCTCGGAGTTGGTGCTGTCGTACTTGCCGACAATCTGCGTCGATGAGCCGACCGGCACATTGACCGAGCCGCCGGCCTGGTGCTCGCCGGCGCCCAGGATATTGATCTGGCCGGGCCCGGAGAAACTTCCGTCGCGATTTTGATCGTAGGCAGTGATCTTTCCCTTCATCGAATCGGTGACCTCGGCAAGGTCGACCGCGGCTTCGATGCGATCGGCGCTCGCAGGGGCGCCGCTCGAGACCAGGCTCTCGAATGACAGTCCGCCGGTGATCGAGGTCAGCGTCGGCGCGCCGGCGCCGTCCGAATGCGCGTATTCGGCTTTGATGTAAGTGCCCGGCATATAGCGCCAGGTTCCGTCGACGCCGCGCAGATCCTGTTCCTCGCCCGGATCGCCCTGATGAAAGCTGGAGACGCCGAGCTGCCAGTGATCGTCGAACCATTGGCTCGCGTGGCCGCCGATCGACAGGGAGCTGATGCCCGAGAAGTCAGGCACGTACTCGTAGGTGACCACCAGGTACACCGGATCGCCGTCGAGGCCGCCGGTATGCACGAAGGTCTCGCTGTTGGCGGTCGCCGGCAGCGGGCTGTTCAGCAGGACCCGGCCCTGCATGTAATTCATGTCGTAGTCCTGCGCCGGCACCAATTGCGTCTGCGACATAACGATTCCGGAGTCCTTGTCGCGGACCTGCACCCAGATCTGCTCGGAGCCGACCGAGACGTCCTGATACTGCAGGTAGTACACCGATCCGCCCGTGCCGCGGAACTCCTGCCGGCTGCCGAGCGTGCCAGGATCGGCGGCGAAGGCATCGACGCTGGTTTTCTTCTCGCCGAACGAGGTGGCCTCGGGTGAACGGTAGCGAAGGTCAAGCCCGTACAGGGTGCGGGCGTACTGGATGAATTCCGTGCCAGTCATCTGCGTCTTGAAATTGCCCCACAGCACCTGGCTGTCGCCGCGCTCCAAGCGCACGTAGAACTTGCCCGAGGTGGGGGCATCCTGCACCGTGGTGCCGTCGTCGCCGTACACCGGGTAATACTTGTCCGGATCGAGGCGGCGCAGCAGGTAGTCGGGATCCTTGCTGGAGAAATTGCTGAACAGGTCGCGCACCGGCTGATCCTGGGTATCGGCGGCCGCGGTCAGCAACCACTGGCCCTTGATCAATCCCTTGTAATAGAAAGCGAGCTGGCCATTCACATAGTCGTGATGCGCAAGATTGGGATCGCCCGTCACCAGATCGATGGGTCCGTTGACGATGTTCGAGCCGGCCGTGAGATCGGCAAAGCCGACAAAGAACGAATCGTCGGTCGCGACGGTGAGATTGCGGGTGAATTCCAGCCCTTCGCCGCGCGCGTTGAGGATCGTGACGCTGACCTGTTGCGGCCCTCCCTGCAGGATTTGCCGCGCGACGAACTTGTGTTCGTCGTCCACCGGAACATGCATCCCCAGCACGGTGACGTTGTCGCCCGGCGGCACATTGCTGCCGCTAACCGTGACCGCGCCGCCGTGCACCGGGATGTTTCGCAGCACCAGGGTGTTCTCGCCGTACGCGACGCGCTCGGTGTCGCGCGCCAGCTTGGCGGCGTCGATGTCGACCGCATCGATCGCCAGCCGCTCCACCAGGTCGAGGCGCCGCGGCTTGGTTTCGTCGAAGTGCCCCTCGCGATCGTAGACGCGCAGCAAATAATTCACGTGATGCGTCTTCTCCAAGGCGGACATGATGTGCAGCAGGGACTTGTTGACCGGCGGCGCCATCCAATCCACCGACTCGCCCACCGTCACCGGAATCACCGCGAGCGGAGTCTGCTGCGTGCTCTGGTCGGGCGAGAAGACGCGCATTTCGGCCTTGGCGATATAGCGCTGATAATTCGTGTAGGTGGTGAAGCGCACCGGTTGGCCGATGACGGCGGTTTGCGGCAAGGCGACCACGTTCAAGAATGGTTTCTGCTCCAGCGGGTCGTAGCGCACCTGGATGTCGGCGCGTGCCAGCGCAACGTCGACACAGCGCTGGCGGTCCGCCTCGTTGGCGCTTTCGCGCGAATCGAGCGGCTTGCCGTCGACCGTGATGCGCACCGGCGCGATTTGATCGTTGCGGTCGCCGATGCAGGTCGAGACCACGGATTCGGTGGGCGGCGGCGGCGGCGGGACCACGACCGGCGGCGGCTGCACGACGTGCTCCGACCACACCTTGATCTCGGCGCGCCGGTTGCGCGCGCGACCTACCTTGGTGGCATTGTCGCCGAGCGGCTTGGAGGCTCCGAAACCCTGGATCGAGAAGGCGCTGTCGGGCAGTCCTAGGGCCGCCTGCAAGTAATTCACCACGCGCGCTGCGCGCGCCTCGGAGAGGCGTTGATTGGTCTTGAAATGCGCCTTGGCATAGCGCACCAAGTGCTGCGCATCGGTGTGCGCGGTGACCTGCACTCGCGTGACGTGCGCATCGCGCAGCGCAGCGACGAGGGCATCGAGCTTGGCCGTGGCCACGGGCGTCAATTCGTCGCGTCCGGAGGCAAAGTTCGCCTGTCCCGGGGTGTCGAGCAGTTCGATGGTCTGCGCCGGAGGCGTCGGCGGCACGCTGACTTCGGCCTCGATCAGGCGCCTGATGAGCGCCTCGGAGGGCGGTGTGTCGGGCGCGGCGCGCTCGGTGTTGGCGGGTGCGTCGCCTGCGGCTGTGTCGGAGCATGAGATCGTGCCGCCTACCAGGCGGTGGCAATCGGCGGAATCCGCCGCGTGCGCGCGGCCCGCGGGCCACCCGGCGCACAGCAGCGCGCAGGCCAGCCACAGATTCCGCGCGCTATGGCGTAGCAGCGTCATGGCGTGCTCCCCGGCGCTGGATCGTGCGGCTTGGCGCTGCGCACGATGTCGTCCTCGGTGAGCAAGGGATAGCGGCACTCGTGGGTCTTCCACAGTTGGGCGAGCAGCGCTTTCAGGCTGTCCAGTCTCGCCTGCACCGTGGAGTCCGATTCCTCGGCGGCGGAATAGGCCAGGCGCACGATGGACCTCTGGTCCTTGAGCGAGGCCACCAGGGGATCGAGCTTCGCCGCGACCTCGGGGCGCACCTCGAGGATGTCGAACGCGGCGGCATTGACCTCGACGCGCACCACGCGATGAATCGTGGCGCCGAAGTTGAGTTTGGTTACCTTGCCCGCGGTGAGCCGGACGGTCTCCGGATTGTCGGTGGTCAGACGGTAGCCGGAGGGCAGCGTGCGTTCGTCGACCTTGACGATGAAATCAGTTCCCATGGCGCTGTCCGGACGCACGGGGCAAGCGATGTGGTAGCGGCCATCCTTGTCGGTGGTGACGAGCAGGCCCTGGGCGGTGACCAGTCGAACACCGGCGATGCCCTTCTCACCCGGATCCTCGTAACCGTTCGCGTTTGCGTCGTCAAAGACCTTGCCGATGATGTCGGGGCAGTCGAAGCTTGGGTCGCCGACGATACGCACCGTCGCGGTGGCGACATTCGAGATCAGCGCATGGGTGAATACGTTGAAGGCGTTTGCCTGGTTGACGAATTCGCCTTCGGTCACGCCGGCGCCGATGGTCAACACCAGGCTGAATACTATTTTCTGGCCCGGCGCG
>Ga0302320_10015336_pt1 | contig 15759 bp, 14 predicted proteins | sample Bog_T0_3_FD_202130 | JGI IMG/M metagenome (GOLD analysis project Ga0302320, IMG submission 202130) | Peat permafrost microbial communities from Stordalen Mire near Abisko, Sweden - Bog_T0_3 | ecosystem: Environmental > Terrestrial > Soil > Wetlands > Peat | place: Sweden: Abisko, Stordalen Mire... | reverse complement strand
GCTGAAAGTTTCGGTCGTTTTGATTTGGCCATTCCCAGAGCATAGAAAAATGGAACGGGGATGTCCCGCAAAAAGCGCTAAACCCCTCCACTGCAACGGCGCTCCGGTCTCAAAAGCCGCGCCCTAGATTTGGGTCGATCTGTTGTCAAAAGAGATTCGCGTTCTGAATTTGCCGTGACTATTTGCGGGCTGTGCGGTCTGATTCTGGCAACGCTTTAATAATAAGAAATGGCCCGCTTGAGAATACTTTCGCCGCTCACTTTGGGGATGGCCGTCCTGTCCTGTTTTCCGGCGTTCGCCAAACCGGCATTCAACTCGTGCGAAATTGAAGGCCAGGGTTCGGAAATCATTTTTTGCGATCTGGACGGCGACCGCCAGGCGGAGGCCGTGCTGATTGACCGGACGAACGTTTCGATCTGCTTTCAAGATGCCAGATCAGGTTTCACCCGCAGGCCGCAACTGCAATTTCAGCTCGCTGACCGGCCCTCGATGCTGTGGCCCGCCCGGCTGGGAAGAAAAGCCGAAAGCCTGCTCCTGATGACGAGTGAAGGCGTGACGGAACTTTGCTTCACGAATCGAACCAATCCGCCCGCCCGTGAACAAATCATCGCACAGCCAACGATCCTTCCCGATAAATTGGATCAATCGGACGAAACGCAGGTAATGTGCATCCCCTGGTCGGCCGGCACGGGCACGGACTGGCCGTTGCTGCTGGTGCCCGTGGCGGGCGGACTGCAGGTCTGGCAGCATCGCGACGCTTGGCGGCAGGCGCAGTTTATCGAACTTGCCGGGGAGGCGCAGATTTACCCGTCATTGGCCAATCCTGGATACGACCGGTCGTTTGATCTCAGCCTGTGCCTGGACGATGTCAACGGCGATGGGCGTGATGATCTGATGATCAGGCGGGCGGCTGCCGGCGGGGTGCAGATATTCAGGCTTTATCTTCAGAATTCCAATGGCCTGTTTGACTTGGAACCGGCGTTGATTTACACCAACCACGCGGACTGGCGCACCACCCTTGCATGGATGGACCTCAACCAGGATGGCAAGCTGGATCTCATCCAAAGCACCATTTCGGACGAACCTTCGTTTGTGCCGGGCTTGCAGTCTGGCAAAGTGCTGGTGGCGGCTTATCTGGCCGATGCGCAGGGCCTGATTCCGGCGGAACCACCACAAGTGTTCCGCAAGCATGACTGGTCGGCCTACCTCCCCTTGGTGGACGTGGACGGCGACGGTTTCATAGACTTGGTTCTGGGCGACATACCGATTGATTCCCGCGACGGTCTCCGCAACATCATCACCGCCGGCAAGATTGGTTTGAATCTCAAGTTCCATTTCTTTCGGCCAGGCATTGGATTCCCGAAAGAACCAGATTGCCAGCGCAACGTGCCCGTGTATTTTGATCATGACCTCATTTGGACTGCGGACAGCCGCATTTATTCCGAAAAGTTTGTCAGCCTGAATGGCGACTTCAACGGGAAGGGCAAAAAGGACTTGCTGGTCCGGGACCGCAGCGATGGCATCTCGGTGTACTTCTTCGTTTCCCGGGAAACCGGGTTCAGCGAACGCGCGGACTTGACATTCCACTGCCCTGAACCGATAGATTGGTGGCGGGTGCGGGATTTGAACGGCGATGGCGTCAGTGATTTGGTGGTCAAACTCCGGAACCAAAACGTTTACCGGGTATTCATCAGCCAGAAGGAATAGCGACATGCGTGCCATTAAAGGACTCGTCGCCGCCAGCATCCTGGCCTCTGTCGCCGCCAGTGGTTTCGGAGCCGAAACCAACGGTTTTCTTTGCCAGACGATCACCCTGCCAGCCAAAGCCATGCCGACGCGCTTTGCCGATCTTAACCACAATGGCCGGTGCGATCTCCTGGTCGTTGATCCGGCCGCGAAGCGGCTTTTGATTTATCGCCAGCGCGCCTCAGGTTTTGGCACCGCCCCGGACCAGGCCATCGAACTGCCGCCACAAACCGCTTGGATTGCCCCCTATCCGGCGACTGGGCAAACGAACCTCGACCTCTTGATCTCCACGGCCGCCGGGCTGGTTTATTACCGGCAAAATGGCGGCGTATTCGAACCGGAACCGCGCCCGCTAATCAAGGCCGATCAGGCGTTCATGAACAGCGAGTCACCCGACCTGCTTCCACCCCTCACCAACGCCACGATTCCAGTGCTCTCGGGCACCCAAGCCTGGCGGTATCAGCGGAACGAGGCCGCGGAATGGACTTCCGGACCGCCGTTGGAACTGAAAGCCAACCCGGCCAGTTGGTCCGGCAATCGCAACGAGTGGACCTTGGGACCGAATTCCTCGCACACTTTGGACATTCAACAATCTTTCCGGTCCAGGCCGGAAGCAGCCGCGGATGAAAAACCGGAAAACGACGCCATCGGGAAGCTCATGGCTGACATGAAGCAGGCCGGCCCGTGGAACCAGCCGCATATCGCCCGCGTGGATCTGAACCGAAACGGCCGAAAGGATTTTATCCTCTGGCAGGTTGTCCCCGACTCCTTCCGGACGGAAGTTTATGTTTTCCTTCGGGGCGCTGACGGCAAACTGCTAGATCGGCCGACGCAGGTTCTGCACTGCCGCGGGGTTCCGGTACCTGTCGGTTCCACGTGGGATGCCTCACCCCTTGCCGACCTTAAAGGGGATGGCAATTACGAAGTGGTCTTGCTTGAGCCTGACATCATGATCATCTCAGCGAGCGGTTTGGTGGATCTGGCGCTCTCGCGGGGAGTGGATGTCGCACTTACCATCCGTCCGTTCCAGCACGGCGCATTTTCCCATAATCCGGATGCCACCGTCCCGCTCAAAGTCCTCATCTCGTGGTATGGCTCTAGGCAATGGCCGTTTTTTATCCACGGGGACTTCAATGGCGATGGCCGCCCCGACCTGGTAGTCCAGCGATCGTCCACCCAGTGGGAGATTTTTTTCAGCACGGACGACGGACACTGGTTCAAGCCGCAGCCGGCCATGACTTTTGAGTCACCGACACCCGGGTATTTTGCGAGACGACATTTTGAAATCACCGACCTCAATGGCGACGGACGCTCGGACATTGTCTCGCATGACTTGGATGATCCTCGTATTTCCATTTTCCTGACGCAACCGCCCCGCATGAAAGGTAATCCATGACCACAGCGGCCCCGGCATTGGCTTTGGAAAACGTGTCCAAGCGGTTTGGACGCATTCAGGCGGTCAACCAGCTCTCGCTGGAGATCCAGCCGGGCATCATGGCCGGTTTTCTGGGACCCAACGGCGCGGGCAAGAGCACCACGCTCTACATGATTCCACGCCTGGTGCGCCCCAGCGCCGGTCAGCTCCGCATCTTCGGCGTGGACATCTGGCAGGATTACAAGCAGGCGATCCGGTCGGTCGGCATCACGGTGGAATCACCGGCCTTTTACGAGTATCTCACCGGCCGCCAGAACCTCGAATTGGCCGCCCGCCTGCTGGATCGGGTTTCACCGCGCGAGCTGGAAGAAATCCTGGAGCGCATCGGGCTGGCGGAGCGGCAACATGACCGGGTACGGGTTTATTCCACCGGGATGAAACAACGTCTGGGCATTGGCCGCGCAATGCTGGGCCGGCCACGGCTCCTGATCCTGGACGAGCCGACCAACGGCATGGATCCGGAAGGCACGCAGGAGGTGCTTTCCTTCCTGCGCGAGAAGGTGAGAAACGAGGGCCTCACCATTTTCATTTCCAGCCATCTGATGTCGGAGGTCGAGGAATTCTGCGACACCGTTTTTGTGATTAATCAGGGTCACTTGGTGGCGTCCGGCAATGTCCGGGAACTCTTGCGGCCGCATGAGCGGATCATCCGAGTCACCTTCCAGGGCCGGGTGCCCGATGCGGAATTCCTCCGTCGCCACGAACAAATCCGGCAGGTGGAAACCCTGGCGGCGGATACCATCGAGTTCACCCTCGCCTGCGCTGATTCCGTCTGGCTGAACCATTGCCTGTGCCAGGAGGGATTTCAGGTCTCGGCGATCATGCCGAAACAAAAAACGTTGAAAGAATTTTTTCTCTCCATCACCAGCCTTCGCCAGAATCATGAATAACCAGTTCCTTCCCTTGTTGCGAAACGAGATCACCAAGGCGGCGCGCCGCCGGCTGCCTTACTTCGGGATCTTTTGCATCGGGTTGCTCTGCGTGGTTATTTACTTTGCGGCCGGCCGCTTGAACAGCTCGGCCACCGTGAACGCCTAGGGTTACCTCGCCTTTTCCATGCAACTGGTCTTCACCGACCTTGGCCCGATTTTCATCATCAACTTCGCGGCCATGCTCCTGTCCCAGGAAACCGGGACCGGCACGATTCGGGCCGCGCTGGCGGCGCCCGTCCAGCGCTGGGAGTTGTATGCGGCCAAGGCCGCCGTCGGATTGCTTTACATGCTCGTCATCTCGGTGGCGGGGCTGGTGTTCTCAGCGGCGCTGGCGAAAATTCATTATGATTTCGGCGCCGTGGGGGATGCTTTCGGGGTGGTCTATGGCCGGGGGAAAGCCCTGGAAGAGTTTCTATTGGGCTATGCGTTGAGCTGGATTCCGCTGGTGGCCCTGGTGGCGTTTGGCCTGTTCATTTCCACCATCATCCGCACGCCGGGAACGGCGGTATCCGTGGCCACCGGCAGCTTGTTGATCATTGAGTTCACCAAAAACCTGGTGGGGTTGGGGCCCTATATTTTCACCAAGGACATTGGCTTTCCATGGATTGTGCTGTCGCAACTGGCGCAAGGGATGGACTGCCAATGGCAGCCTGAATTATGGAACCTGGTGGTCTTGTCCGTGGTCTTCGCCCTCGTGGCCTTCGGCGCCGGCTTGATCATCTTTGTCCGCAGGGACCTGAACCATTGATCCGTCCAATGGCCACAAAGGTGTTTCCGTTGTAAAAGCAAAACGGCGCGAACTGGTGACACCGGCGGCAGATGTGCAGGACACCATCCCTTTGGGATTGTCAGCGTCCGCATCACCCTGCACCGCTTTAACGCACCACGCTTCAACCATTCAACGCCCCCGCCGTCCGATAAATCGGCTTGGGCACCACCACGGCGGCACAGCGATGGCCACGAATCTCAATTTCAATCGTCGTGCCCGCTTGGGCGCTTTCGGGCGGCACGTAGCCCAGCCCGATTCCCACGTTCAGCGACGGGCTTTGCGTGCCGCTGGTGACGATGCCCGCCTTTGCGCCATTCACCCAGATGGAATAATGCGGGCGCGGCGGCGCGGATTTGCCCGTCATCTTGAACGCGACCAGCTTTTTCTTCACGCCGTTGAGCTTCTGCGCCGCAAGCGCCGTGCGGCCGTTGAACTCGCCCTTGTCCAGCGCCACGAAGAAGCCGAGGCCGGCCTCGATGGGTGTGGTGTGCTCATCCAGTTCATGTCCGTACAGGGGATAGCACATTTCCGTGCGCAACGTGTCGCGCGCGCCCAGCCCGCAGGGCTTGATGCCCGCCGCCGCGCCCACGGACAACAGTTTGTCCCAGATCGGTTGCGCGGCGGCCTCCGGGCCGAGGATTTCAAAACCGTCCTCGCCGGTGTAGCCGGTGCAGGCCACGAGGAGATTGCAACTGCCGAACGAGAACCCGGCGAGCTGGTTTTTTTTCAAGTTACTGACGGCGGCTACGGGAACCACTGCCTCGGACGCTCCAGGAATGCAGTCGTCGATGAAGGAGCGCGCCTTCGGGCCCTGCACGGCGATGGCGGCATAATGATGTGAAGCATCGGTCAGGTTCAACTGTCCGCCGGAAAACTTTGCGGCCTGAGCGTCGAGCCACGCCACGTCGGCGCCAATGCGCGAGGCGTTGAGGATGAGAAAGAAGGCGTCCGGCGCGAGCCGGTAGGCATAGAGATCGTCAATCACGCCGCCGTGTTCGTTGCACATATGGGTGTACTGGCCCTGGCCGGGGGCCAGTTTGCGAACGTCATTGGTGAGCGTGTGATTGAGAAACGCCAGTGCGCCCGGGCCACTGACGGTGACTTCGCCCATGTGCGAAATGTCGAAAATGCCGGCGGCGCGGCGCACGGCGAGATGTTCCTCCGAGATGCTGGTGTATTGCACGGGCATTTCCCAGCCGCCAAAGTCAATGAGCTTGGCGCCAAGTTTCTGATGGGCAGAATAAAGAGCGGTGCGTTTTAACATCGCACCCATATTGGCCCAACTCGCCAAGTTTTGTCCACCTTACAAATTGGGAAGGCCGATGTGGCTTCAGGCATCCGTGACGTAGCGGACGGCATCCCTGCCGCCCGGAGAAGACCGTGGGTTGGGGTTGAGTCGCACGAAAACTTCAACGCGTTCAGCTTGCGCGAGCTTTTCCCGCCGGGGTGGGAAGCCCGGCTCCACGGCCGGCCCCGAATGCTTTCGGGGCAGGCCGCTACAGAGCGGTGTTGTCCACCACACATTAGGATTTCGAGATCAAACAGTTTCGGCCAGCCGCGCCATGATTTCCTGCGTCAGCAATTGATACGCGGCCGCACCGGAGCTGTACTGGTCGTAATAAATGATGGGTTTGCCGAAGCTGGGCGCCTCGGCCAGGCGCGTTGTGCGCGGAATGACGGTTTCAAAAACTTTCGCCCCCAACAGTTTGCGGACTTCCTCCACCACCTCATTGGAAAGTTTGGTGCGGCCATCAAACATGGTCATCACCACGCCGAAGATATTGAGGCGCGGGTTGACCGCGGCGGCCCGCAGTTGGTCCAGCACCTGGTTCATCATCGAGATGCCTTCCAGCGCATAGTATTCGCATTGCAGCGGCACCAGAATGCCATCGCAGGCGGCAAAAGCATTCAGCGACAGGATGCCCAAGGAAGGCGGGCAGTCCAACAACACCAGATCGAAGCGCCCGCTGTCGCGCACCGGTTGGAGCGAAAGCGCCACGCGGTGCAGATGATTCTCCAGCCGGGCCAGTTCCAGATCGGCGGCGCACAGGTCCACTTCACTGGGGATGAGTTCCAGCCGCTCGAAGGCCGTCGGCTTGATTTTTTCCAGCAGGCCGCCATTGCCGAGCAGCACTTGATATGCGCTCGCTCCGGAAATTTTTTCGATGCCGACGCCGCTGGTGGCGTTGGCCTGGGGATCGAGGTCGAACAGCAGCACCCGCTGGCCCGCGGCGGCCAGGCAGGCAGCGAGGTTGACGGCGGTGGTGGTTTTTCCCACGCCGCCTTTTTGGTTGGCAACGGCAATGACTTTGGTTGGCACTGACGAATTAAATGAAAAGTGCGGTGGCGTATCAAGCGCACACCGCACCTAAAAGAGTTTTCCAACCGGCCTACTGGCCGGCGGGCGCGAACCCGGCGGACTGAAACAACGGGTTCTGAGGCGACCCAAACAACGAATTTACGGGTTGCAAACTGGACGCCGGGTTGGTGCTGATAGTGATGCCATTGTCGGGGGGCGCCAAGGCGGCTGCCGAGGCCAGGGTGGGGGTGACGTCTGACGCCGGGGCCTCCGACTGCGCCATGAATGATGGTACGGCGGACGAACCCGGTTCGGATCGATCCATAAAAATGACACCGACCAGGAGCAATAAGCACACGCTCGTCGCCAAGGCGCCAATCGCCCCGGGCTTGGCGGCAAAAAGCTGCAGCAGCGTCCCCAAAAATGGTGAGTCCGCCTGAATCCGCTCCAGCATACTGTGGCTGCCGCCGAATTCACCTGCGCGCAGTCGGGAAACGACGTCTCCGGAAAAATGGTTGAAATAGCCCGGTGGTGGAATTTCGTGGCGCTTGAGCTTAAGCAAGCGCTTCAGTTCTTCAAAATTGTTGTTCGCTTCGCTCATACTGATCAGGTCTCAATTAATAAACTACGATTTAACATAATCGGCCAGGTAGCCCTGCAACTGTTGGCGCGCATAAAACAGCCGGGATCGAACCGTCCCGATATTGCAACCCACTAACTCGGCAATCTCTTCGTGGGAAACCCCCTGCACATCATGCAGAACCACGACCATTCTGTGAGGTTCAGACAGCTTGAGCAATGCTTCGTTCAATTTTTGTTGCAGCTCGCTCAAATTCACCTCCCGCTGCGGGGTTTTATCGGAAATGAGCGCTACCAGATCGGGGTCGTGCTCGGCGTTGAAATCGAGATCGTTCAGGCTGATATGATGCTTGTTGCGCCTCTGTTTGAGGAAATTGATCGTCTTGTTGATGGCAATCCGGTAAAGCCAGGTGTAAAAACTGGAGCCGCCCTTGAACGATTTCAGCGCCGAATAGGCTTTGATAAAGGACTCTTGCGCGAGGTCGTTGGCGTCCTCGTGGTTGGCCGTCATGTGGTAAATGGTCGCGTAAATACGCTCCTGATAGCGCTTCACCAACTCGTCGTAGGCAGTCAGGTCGCCGCGGCGCGCGCGCCGCACCAAATCACCCTCCAACACGCCCGTGGGCGCGTTTTGGTCGGGAACAGCGGTGGGTTCTGACATAGTCAACATGGTTATTGAACCGTCAAAGTGCCGGTTTGTTGCGCTAAAAACTCCGCCAAAGTGGCCAAACCCAAACGCCCGGGCGACTCCGGCAGCAACCGCAACGCCGCCCGCGCTTGGTCGAGAAAACGCCGTATCTCCCTAACCGACGGCTCAAACGTGTCGTATTTTACGAGTAAGGCGTTGATGGCCAACAGGTTCTTGGGTTCCCAAGCAATGATCAATTGTTCGAGCGCCTTGCGGTTTGCCGTCGAGGCCCGCTCCCACGCCAGCAGCACCGGCCAAGTCAACTTGCCTTTGGCCAGATCAGTGCCCAGCGATTTGCCCGCCTCGGCCTCGCTGCCGAACAAGTCCACGCAGTCGTCATACACTTGATAGGCCGTGCCGACGGCGGCGCCAAATTCCCGCAGGGCCGCACGCTGCGCCGGCGGCGCGTCGTTCAGGAAAGCCGCCAGGTCGCAGGAGAGGGTGAACAACTCGCCCGTCTTCATTTCGATGACGCGGAAATAATCGCGCCGGGCCGCGGGGAAATTTCGCCGCTGCTGGGTTTGCAAAATTTCGCCGGAACACACCGTGTTCGTTGCCACGGAAACCGCCCGGCAGACTTCCGTGGTCGGAAAACTCGCCGCCAGTTTCAAGGCCTGGGCAAACAGGCAGTCGCCGAAGAGAACGGCGATTTCGTTCCCCCATTTGGCCGCCACAGTCGGGCTGCCGCGGCGAATTTCGGCCTCATCCATCACATCGTCATGGACCAGCGTGGCCAGATGGATCATCTCGATGATGACCGCGGCTTTGACGTGCGCGTCCGTGGGCCGCCCAAAACAGCCCGCCGCCAGCGCCACCAGCGCGGGGCGCAAATGCTTGCCGCCGCTGTTGAGCGCGTGGTTCGCATAAGGCACTATTTGCGGGTCAAAATCCCGGGCCTGGCGCATCAACTGTTGTGTCACGGCGCCCAGGAAAGGCTCCACCGGTTCCATGATTTTTTTCCAGGAACAGGCGGACTCGGCGTCAGGAGCCCGTTCGGAATGGGAACCCGCGGTTTTGGTTTCAGCAGCCAACATCGGCTTGAATCTAGTTTCCTGATTGAATGGAGTCAAACTCGTTATATTTTTCGCGGGCCTTAATTTGGGCCTCGGCGCGCCGGCTTCAGCCCGCTTCAACGTCTGTTTGCCCGGTCCGTTGAAGCGGCATAAATGCCGCGCGCCGCAAATCCGAACCAAAGAGATTGCTTGATATTTTGGGGCGCGCCTGTTTTTATTGCCCTGTGTCGGTTGGGATATAACCATGTAATCAAAATGAAAACGAATAAATTCTCGATTAGCCTTTCCGTGGCGGCGGGTCTGGCCGCCTTGCTCGCCTGCGCCCCGGGTTGCGCCAAGAAGAACCACGAACTGCCTCAGCCGACGCCCCCGGCGCCCAAACCGCTGCCGACCAATTCCGTGGTCAATCACGCCACCAATGCGGCTGCCGCGACCAATATCATTGCCGCTCCCGCCACCAACACGCTCACGGTCACCAATGTCCAGGCCACCTCGGTGATCACCAACCCGCCGCCGGCCGAAACCACCGTTAACGCGCCGGCCACCACCACTCTGGCGGAAACCAATGTGCCCGGCCACGCGGCAGTGGTGGAGATGCCCGCCACTCCGCCCGCGGCGCCCACGAATTTTTATCCGGCCACCATCGCCAGCAATCCTCCCAATGCCTGCTGCCTCAGCCCGGTTGGCGCTGAGAGCGGCACCAATTTCTTCCTCCGCTTCCGCGCCGGTTACGAACATATTTACCACGGCGACAACAACGATTCCTACTGGGTGAGCGCGAAGTTTTACGCTTATGGCGACGGCCTGCGCGAACAGGCCGGCAAAAACGGCTGGCTCATCCCGGATGCCGACGCCGAAATTTCCAGCGGGTATCTGGCCAAGCCCGACAACAACCCGAATCCCGGCAGCGACCCCGGCCTCCGTTTCCGCGCCGATTTCACCTGGCCGTGGCTCCGTTGGCCGGCGCTCGTGTCCGCCACCAACTCCGGCTGTCCCTTTTGCCATCCGCTGGCATTCACGCTGGGCCCCACGGTCAATGTCGGCTTTGACCATTTATATGACGAGACGGATTACCGTTTTGCCCGCTATGCGGGTGTCCGCCTGACTTTCAACCGCAGTGGCTTTATCGAGTACACTGCCGGCGAAACCGAAGGCTTGGATGGCACGCGCCAGCAGGTCGTTGCCGAAATCCCCTTCTACGAAAGCCGCGATGGCGAAGTGCGCTATTATCTGCGCGGCCTCTGGAATCACGGGTCCAGCAGCAAGCCGGGCATTCTGGAAGGCGGCCTCTTTTTGGAAATGCCCTTCAGCACGCTCGTCTCCCCCTGCAAATGGGGCGACCTTGTGCCGTTCGCGAATTAAGCTTGTCCAAAATATTCTTCGGCATATTTTGCAATAAACCTCCATTCTAGATCTGGTCGGCCTGACCAAATCAACTGTTCCTTTGGGTAACGATTTATGCTGGCTGAAAGAGTCGCTCCCAGCCAAGTTCGCATGAATACTCTTCTTACTTTTCCCCGCCCGCCAGAACCGTTTGAAAATTCGGGGGCTGATCCTCGGTGGCGACGATGCTGATTTCGATTTTCTTAAAGCCGGCCTCCTCCAGCCACCGATGCAGGTCGCTTTCCGCAAAACCGGGCCAGAGGTCGCCGTAAAGTTCGCGGGCCTTGTCGAAATTGTGCTTGAGCAAATCGAGCAGCAGTATTTGTCCGCCCGGCTTGAGTATTTTGTGCGCGCTGCGGAGCGCCGCGGCGGGATTCTCGGCGTGGTGCAGCGCCTGGCTTAAGATCACCAGGTCCATGCTGCCTGGGTCAATTGGCGGATTTTGCAAATCGCCCTGGCGGAACTCGAGGTTCTTGAGCCCGTTCTTCCTGGCCTTGGCGGCGCCGAACTCGACGATTTTTTCCGAGTTGTCCACGGCGATGACTTTCTTGCAGCGGCGCGCGAGCAGTTCGCTCAACAGGCCTTCGCCCGCGCCGAGGTCCGCGACCACCAGCGGCGGCAAAATGCGCAGCAGCAAATGTCCGAACGCCTGCCACGAGCGGCCCGGCCCATAGACGCGGTCGAAACGCCCGGCGACTTGATTGAAATAAACCTGCGCCTGCTCCTTGCGCCGGATGAGGACGCGCTTCAAGTTGATCTGGTCGTGCGTTTCCTCCGGCAATTCCTTGGCGCCGCGGATCGCGAGCTGGATGAAATCCCGGGCCACCGCATCGGCTTGGGGATTGAGTTTGTAGAACGCGCGCTTGCCGTCGCGGCGCGAGGTGACGAGGGCGCAGTCGGCCAGCAGGCCCAGATGCGTCGAAATGCGCGACTGGCCCAGCCGCGTGATCTCTTGCAGCTCGGCCACGGACAATTCGTCGCGCTCCAGCAGCGCGACGATGCGCAGGCGCGTGGGATCCGATAGGGCCCGAAGTGATTTCAAGGTTGCGGACATTATTTTGTTCATCTTGGTCAGAAACTGACGGCCATTTCAAGCGCGGCAAATTGCTGGCCGCGGCCTGGTTTGGAATCGGAGCGCCGGTCTCCTGACCCCGATTCGTTTCAAACGACTCGCCTTCGAGCCGGGTCAGGAGACCGGCGCTGCCAGATTGGGACACCGCCAAACTTTTTTGCGAAACCATTTGACGCGGTCGAAAAATGTTATATCATCAAATCTTGATACGTCAATATGTTGTTGGCGCCAAATTAAACATCACATGAGCAAGAACTTTATTTTTTCATCCGAGTCCGTCGGCGAAGGCCATCCGGACAAAGTGTGCGACACCATTTCCGATGCGGTGCTGGACGCCTGCCTGGCGCAGGATCCGCGCAGCCGGGTTGCCTGCGAAACTTACGCCAAATGCAACCTCGTGGTCGTGGGCGGTGAAATCACCACCAAGGCCAAACTGGATTTCAGCGCGATTGCCCGGCAGGCCATCCGCGAAATCGGCTACGTCAACGACGACGACGTGTTCCACGCCGACAAAGTGTTGATCATGAATGCCATCACTTCGCAATCGCCGGACATCGCCCAGGGCGTGGACGCAAAGGCGGCGGAAGGCAAGGACACCGACGAACAGGGCGCCGGCGACCAGGGCCTCATGTTTGGCTATGCCTGCAACGAAACACCTGAATTGATGCCCGCGCCGATCATGTTCGCGCACCAGCTTGGCGCCGAGCTGACGCGCATCCGCAAAACCGGCAAGGTGGCGTGGCTGCGGCCCGACGCGAAGTCTCAGGTTTCCGTCAAATACGTCAACGACCAACCGGTCGAAATCACCAACGTTGTGATTTCCACGCAACACGCGCATGACGTGGAGCACAAGACGATCAAGGAATTTTGCATCGAGCAGATCATCAAAAAAACGCTGCCCAAGCATCTGCTCACAAAAAGCACGCAGTTTCTCATCAATCCCACCGGCCGTTTCGTGGTGGGCGGACCGCAGGGCGACACCGGTTTGACCGGCCGCAAGATCATCGTGGACAGCTATGGCGGCATGGGCCGTCACGGCGGCGGCGCATTCAGCGGCAAAGATCCCAGCAAGGTGGACCGGAGCGCGGCGTACATGGGCCGTTATGTGGCCAAGAACATCGTGGCTGCCGGGCTGGCGACCAGCGCGGAAATTCAATTTGCCTACGCCATCGGCTATCCTGATCCGGTTTCCGTTTGCGTCAACACTTTCGGCACCGGCGTCGTCAGCGACGAGGCCATCGAACAGGCCGTGTGCGAAGTGTTCAGCTTCAAACCGGCCGCCATCATCAAGCAATTGAATTTGCTCCGCCCGATTTATTCCAAGACGACCAACTACGGTCACTTCGGAAAAACCGATCCGGACATCACCTGGGAAAAAACGGACAAAGCCGAGGCGTTGCGTAAAGCGACTGGTCAGGCGAAATCGCCGGTGGCTGCCGCCACCTTGAAAAAAGCCGCCCTGCTTAAGCCTGGCCGCACCGGTGCGCGAGCACAGGTTGCCGCCTGAACCATCAACCCGTAAAATTATGTCAACCATCAAACTTTCACCTTCCCGCCGCGCGAAACCAGCCGGCGCCGTTGCGCTGCCAAAGAATGGCGGGCCCAACGGAAAGACCAAAAATGACTTCTCGGTCAAAGACCTCTCGCTGGCCGAGTGGGGCCGCAAAACCATCCAGGTGTCCGAACACGAAATGCCCGGACTCATGGCCATCCGCAAAAAATACGGGTCGCTCAAGCCGCTCAAGGGCGTGCGCATCACCGGTTCGCTGCACATGACCATCGAAACGGCCATTCTCATCGAGACGTTGGTTGAGCTCGGCGCGTCGGTGCGCTGGGCGAGCTGCAACATCTTCTCGACGCAGGACCACGCCGCCGCCGCGATTGCCGAGGCCGGCATTCCGGTCTTTGCGCACAAGGGCGAAACGCTCGAGGAATACTGGGACTTCACCCTGGCCGCGCTCACGCATCCTGGCAACCAGGGCCCGCAAATGATCGTGGACGACGGCGGCGACGCCACGCTGCTCATCCATAAAGGCTACGAGCTGGAGAACGGCAGCGACTGGGTCAACACGCCCAGCGACAACCACGAAGTGGCCGTCATCAAGGCGCTGTTGCAACGCGTCGCGAAGGAGCGGCCCGGCTTTTGGCATGAAGTGGTGAAGGATTGGAAGGGGGTTTCCGAGGAAACGACCACCGGCGTGCATCGCCTGTACCAGATGCTCGAACAGGGCAAGCTCCTCGTGCCCGCCATCAACGTAAACGACTCCGTCACCAAATCCAAATTCGACAATCTCTACGGCTGCCGCGAATCGCTCGCCGACGGCATCAAGCGCGCGACCGACGTCATGGTCGCCGGCAAGGTGGCCTGCGTCTGCGGCTACGGCGACGTGGGCAAGGGCTGCGCTCATTCTCTTCGCGGATTCGGCGCGCGCGTCATCGTCACGGAAATTGACCCCATCAACGCCTTGCAGGCCGCGATGGAGGGTTTTGAAGTCACCACCGTGGAAGACACGCTCGGCGCCGCCGATCTGTACGTGACCACCACCGGCAACTGCGACATCATCACGTTCGAGCACATGGCCAAAATGAAAGACCAGGCCATCGTCTGCAACATCGGCCACTTCGACAATGAGATCCAGGTGGACCGGCTGAACACCACCAAGGGCGTGAAGAAGCTGAACATCAAACCGCAGGTGGACAAATACACCTTCGCCGGCGGCAACAGCATTTACATGCTCGCCGAAGGGCGGCTCGTGAACCTCGGCTGCGCCACTGGCCATCCGAGCTTTGTGATGTCCAACAGCTTCACCAATCAATGCCTCGCGCAACTGGACTTGTGGAAGAACCGCGACACCAACAAGGTTGGCGTCTATCGCCTGCCCAAGAAGCTGGACGAAGAAGTCGCGCGCCTGCACCTCGAAAAAATCGGCGTCAAACTGACCAAGCTATCCAAGAAGCAAGCCAGCTACCTGGGCGTGCCAGTGGAAGGCCCCTACAAGCCGGAGCACTACCGGTACTGAAATTGGGCTGGTGGCCGCGCCTCGCGAGAGCGCGGCTGACCAAGCTGGTGCGGCTGACAGATTTGCCGCGTTTTCACAAACGCGGCAAAGGTGCTCTTTGCCGCCTATCATCCATTGGATTACGAGTTCCTTCCCGTGCGAACTAACGCTACGCAGTACGCCGAATGGTCCCAGGATCTTCCGCGAGCCAATCAAAGAAATTGGCTTGCTTCACAATGGCCAGGATTCATGGACAAATCGCATCTTGCAAGCCGGCGAGGTTCTGCCGCTGGAGCCGTCGGGACGCTTGTTTCACGTCCGGGCGGACGTGAGCATTCCCGCAGGCGCCAGGCTCATATTCAATATCCGCGGCCTTCCGATCATCCTGACCTCAAAAACCCTTGAGTCCGGGACCAGCCCCGCGTCCGTCTTTGGCCAAATCAAGGCGGTGGAAATTTTGGTGGACCGCACCTCCATCGAGGTATTTGTGAATCACGGCGAGATTTCATGCACCAGATTCGTCCTGCCGCATGAAAACGGCCTGGCAGCCATGGCGGCGGGCGGCTCTGTCACTATTCAATCGCTCACGGTTTGCCCACTCGCCCCGGCGTGGACGAATGCCAGTGGAAGTTTGGCTGACTAAAGGACCTCTGCTTGGCGGGAGGACTTTGAAGCTGTTGTGCCCGTCAATTTAATTCATTTCGCCAGACGCTGCGGGTAGGACGCGTCTTTTCATGGGTCTAAGTCCAGCACGGCAGGGTGTTGCGCAAAAATCAGCGCGTGGAGGCGCTCGCGGCCGCCCCGAGCCGAGCGGAAGCTTTGCTGAAAGCGCTTGGTGTTAGAT
>Ga0302320_10015335_pt1 | contig 15760 bp, 11 predicted proteins | sample Bog_T0_3_FD_202130 | JGI IMG/M metagenome (GOLD analysis project Ga0302320, IMG submission 202130) | Peat permafrost microbial communities from Stordalen Mire near Abisko, Sweden - Bog_T0_3 | ecosystem: Environmental > Terrestrial > Soil > Wetlands > Peat | place: Sweden: Abisko, Stordalen Mire... | reverse complement strand
CGAATTCTTTTAGCGCCACCAGGAAGGGAGCAAAAGTGAGGTTTGCGCCCGGAAATTGCCCTTCTTTGAGTCTCTTCGTGCCTGAAAAAATACTCTGCTACCGATCAGAAAGGATTGGGTTTCACGGGAAGAAAAAGCGGCAGGTAAAATTGGGGAGAACCGGTTTGCGTTATTGCGGACGATAAATGACGGCGATCGAATGCAGCGGCTCGATATCGACCACGGCAAAATTGGGGGGAAGGCCGGATACGATCCCGCTGACGCCGGCGGGAGCGTTGGCGGGAATGAGTGCGATGCTGGTTTGGCCCGCGGATGCAACCATGGAACCGTCCGGGGCAAAATAAGCTTGGGCGTAATTCCAGACCGTGCCCGTGGGGTCAGTCAACGTTCCCGTGATGTTGCTGCGGGAGAAAAGGGTCGAAAATTCTGTGTTATTCGTGATAACTATATCGACGGGGAGTCTCTGAATCGCGAGGACGGGCTGCCAACTCGTCGGGTCCTGCGAGTTGGTCTGCTCCCAGAATTGATAGGCAACATAGGGGGTGGCATTGCTGTGCGCGAGGAATCGGATGGCGGTCTGGCGGTTAAAGGCGGCCGCCCGTTGCGCGGCCAGGGTGATGACGCCGGCGACATCCTCGCTGGAACGCGTCATGTCGGTACCGCCGGAAATGCCTCGAATCGAACCAACGACGAGGAACGCCATGATCGCGATAACCACCATGACCACCAGCAATTCGATCAAAGAAAAGGCGCGCTCCGGCCACGAAGGGCCGCGAGTGCACACCTGCCTTTGCCTCTGCTGGAAATCCGGGGAAATGAGCTTCATTCGGTCTCGAGCTGGTTGCGATCTTGAGAAGACGTCTCTTTCACTTGTCGACTTGAGAAGCGCCCTCAATTCGAACCCGGTGCGAATTGCTTCTGCATCACCACGCGCCATGAATAATACTGGTCAATCGGGGTGTAGCTGCCGGTGAGACTCACCGTGGTATAATCGGGGAGGTTCGGCGTGTCGGGATCGAGATAACGCTCGATCGTGGTGTTGCCCCGGTATTCCCCGGTTTTAATGTCCTGGTTCTCGTTCCACTGCGCATAGTTGTGCCCAGCAGTCGAGACCTGCTGCAGCGATTGAACCCAATAGTGGACGGTGTAAGTGTTGGATTTCGTCGTAATCCGCGAATAGATCTGGTTGTAGGGCGATTCGCGCATGTTCAGGCCGGTCAACTGGTAGTTACTCCACCAATTGCTGAGAGTGGAAGCGGTTTGGCCCGATGGCACCAGGCGGATCATGCACGCTTCCGAGGCCGACCGGAAAACATCCCCGCTGCTAAACCTATTCTCAAAGTCGGTGAAGCAGCCACTGGCGGCGGTAGAAGAAGTGGGAGGCGTGCCTCCCGGTACCACGCCGGTATCAAGATTGAGGGGAAATCGGGTGTTTAAAGTTGTAAGTGTATTTGTGCTTCCGAGAAAGCTGGGGCCCGTGGAAGTTGACTTATACATGTAGCTCGTGGCGTTATTGATGGCACCGATTTCCACCGGCGTAAGCACGCCGACCAAGGCCGTTCTGCGCGTGATGTGAGTGAACGGTTCCATTTCGTAGTTGAGGTTGACTTTACCCGCCGTGGAGAGCGAATCGCTGATCGCATAAGGCTCGACCACCGGCATCCAGAAAAGATCGTTAAAAAGATGATCGGGAGGGCTAGTGCTAAACGGAGGCTGCGCCATGGGGCCGATCGTAACAGTCCCGGTACCACCGTTGCCGAAGCCGGGATGAGAGTTCCCCGCCGCAGGGTTGGGACAGAAGAGCATGGACTGCCAGGGCTGCAGGTCTTGCCCATAGCCGTCACCGCTGATGGCAGTGGCAGTCCCCGTGGGCGTGGGCAGCGAGCCGAAAATACCGACGGGGGAAGCCACCACGCGATTTGGCTCCGTTACCGCTTCCTGTGGGGTTTTACACCATCCCGCCTGGCCGGTAAAAAAGACAGCATTATTCCCTGAAACCGTCTCCCAAGTGGCGGAGTCCGGGGCGGAAAATATGGCACCATCCGCAACCAAGGCATAATCGGTAGTCCAATCGCCCGCTCCTGCGGTATTTGTGGGGGCCCACCCATTATTCGGTGGAGTGATCGCAGCGCCAAGAGGGGTTGGGTTGATGGCCGCCGGAGCGGCCGGCGGGATGACCGGTTGCATATTTTGGCTGCTGCTCGGTTTTAAGCCGGAACCTGCATTAGAATCGACCAGAAATCTTAGGTTGGAAACCAACCCGCCGGGGGCGACCGTATAATTTTGGCTGTAATTCCATGAGTTATTGCCATAATTGTTGGGCGAGCCGGTTCCCGCCCAACCAAGCCCGGTGCAAGCGGTGGAACCCCAACGGTAGCTTTGAGCCAATGGACTATCGTAGCCATTGCCGACACCGTAGGTATAGCCGAAGAGTGACTCTTGAAAGGCGAAGGCAAATCGATTTTGCATGCTGTTAACCTCATCTTGAACCTGGGTCAACGTGACGGTAGAGGTGTCGGGGGTGGTAAAGGTGGTAACTGATCCCGTGTAGCTCACGTTGGGTGTGAACCAACTGGAGGGAATGTTGCTCGCGACGGTCAGGAGGCGGTAATCTCCGCCGGCGGTCACGGTCCCGGTCGCGCTTGAGTTGGGGTTAAACTGTACCTCGCGGACAATGTCCCCTGGCTGGAACCAAGAGCTTGAACCGGAGGTTGAGGTCGGTGCGCGGTTGGCAAAAATGGGCGGTGATGTTGGATTAAGCTGCCCCGTGGTAGCCCCTGAATTACTGTTGAGATTCACGATTTGAGGCAGCGGCCCGGTCCACGACGGAAAGTTGAGGGTTTCTGTCTGCACGACGTTGGAGGTCGCCCCTCCCTCCATAATTTGAATCGTGATCGCGCCGCCGTTAATGGTAAAATTTGGTGTCGTTGTAACAGTGCCGGTCTGCGCTACCGGCACCGGTGCCGTTTCATACGGGTAGTTATTGATCGGGTCGGAGTTAACATTGCCGGTTCCTGGATTAAAGGTTCTCATGAGAGTGCCACCTCCAGAACTCTGTTGCGCCTCGTAGAGAAGACCCGCAAAACCGGGGAACGCGAAGTTTCTATAAAAAATTCCATTGCCGCCAATACCGTCTTGCACCAGAACCGTGCCGCCACCGATGGGGTTTCCGTTAATACCCACCGTGCTATTGGAAACATTGATGCGGAACGACGGTTCCACGATCTGCGGGGTCGGCATCGGATTGTAGAAATTAAGCAGGAGGATGGCCTGAATTCCCGTGGTCGGGGGCATGGGATCGGCTGTGGTCCAGCCATCCGACGTGGTTGAGGTGTTGCCTGGTTTGGGCGTTCGCGAGGTAGGGATGACCTGGATAGCCGCTGAGCAAACCCGCCAGCACCTTCCGATGCCGTTATATGTGCCGTTACTGGTGGTGACTTGCAAAGGGATGACCGAACCGCGTATGCCAGCTGAAACACCCGCAATCTGAATGTCATCGCGATAACACCAATACTGAGGGGTAGCCGAACTGGTTGTGCCGACCTGGCTCAAACCCGACCGAATCATGTCCAGCGCCATGGTCATGACCCGCTCACAGCCGTAAGGCTGCCCCCACTTGCTTGCCAAGCTAGAGCCAAAACCGGGCACGGCCGTTTCCATCATCGAAGTGGCATATGTGAAGAGACTCTTGTTGCGCGCAATACCCCAGTCTGCGCTGATACTGGCGGAGGCAGGGTTCGCCTGCGCCGTGGGTGTCGAGTTACCCGTACCCAAGAGGGAAACCTGCCCTCGTTGGAAGTAATAGGTAGCCGGGCTGGAACCCGTGCCGGTCGTGGCACAAAAGGCGATGAGCTGGTCGCGCGCCGACTGGTAGGTACCTGTACTGGTTGCTTGTTGTATCGGCCACATACAGATGCGCGGAGTGCCAAAGAGCGTGGTTTCCGGCGCCCGACTCTGGGCGGTAATGAAAAAATCGCGCTGGGCCAGCGTGGCCGCGGTTAATGTCGCCGTGGTGACCGTGTTCGTGCTCCAAGTGGGGTTAAAGCCGCGATTGGGATTGAAAAGGAGTTCGTCGGGCGTGGCGTAGAGCCGGTCGGACTTGTATAAGACCGTGGGTACCAGGTCAGTGGTTGAATTGTCGGTCCTGGTGGTCGAAACGGTTCCAGCTTGGGATGTCGTGGTGGCTGTGGGCGCGGTGGATGGGCTGAAGGGGTTGTATAAGACCGCGGTATCGCTAATTCTTGGATTCAAGGCGTAATAAGCTTGGAGCTGCGAGTAGCTGCCGCCGCTGTTAGGGGTCACGGTGAGAGTGCCTGAGCCTGAGAGCGAGAGACTCACATCCGTGAAAGTCGGGCGGGGCAGAAGATCACCAAAAACCGGGTCGAGGCAGGTGGTTGCGGGATGGCCACTGATGGCCTGGAATTCATCCAGAACAGGAAGGGTATAAGCCAAGTACCATTCGGACGGAAGATTGGCGCGCGGCATGTCCCAGAAGCTGCCTTCGCTGGCGGTATTGATATTGAGCTTGCAGGTATCGTCGTCGGCCCAGAAGGCAATACGCCCGATGATCGGGTTGGTGCTGGTCGGCGTCACGGAGCCGGTAAAAGCCGCCGTGCTACCGCTCAGGCTAGACGGGGCTATCAGTTGCCCGCTCTTGAGGATGTAAATCCACTTGACCGGCATAGCCAGGCGACGGGTCGGGTCAGTAGCGGTTGCGGGAACGCTGGTGCCGGGCACAGCGGTGGAGAAGCCAAATCCTTGCACCCCCGACCCACTGATCATCATGGCCCCGGGATCAACGATGGGGAAGACGGGCGTGAGGGTGCTAGCAGTGGTGTTCCCTGGAACAGTCCGATTTACCACCGCCGGGGCGTTCAAGTCACACCACATGGCGTTGTAGGAAGTGGTTGTGTCCGTAGTGGCTTTCCAGCCCTCCATAGCGGTGGTCTCGTTATTCATGGTCGTTTGTGACCAGGGGGACATCACCATGGCATCTGAGGAGTACAATTTATAGGCGGTGTGAGTGCCGGTGGTGGAATTATTGGAATAGGCGTGGATCATTCCGGGCTGCGAAGCCCAGGAGACCAGCGACTGAGTGGACGCTGCGGTAATTTGTCCCTCCACGATATTGACCGCCGTGTCCGTCAGGAGGGTGGTGGCCTGGCCGCCGGCAAAGACCTTGGAATTGATGAGATCGCTACGCGTGCTGCTGTAGAGGGCCAGCATGATGCCGGTAAGGATCACCAAAAAACAAAGCGCAATGATCAGGGCCGCACCACTGTTTTGACTCTTGATGCCTGGTGACATTCCCGGTCGCTGGATTTTCATGGTGTTATTCCGATTGGGTTGAAAATTCCGCCCCACGGATGGGGATAAGTTGATTGAAGATCTGGAAGGAGACGTGGGCGCCGCTGAGTTGCTGAGAGAGCGAGTTGAGGTCGGCGTCCAGATTGGCCGGATTTTGAAACCAGGTTGAATTGAGTTGAAACGCGGCAGGCGGGGTTGTGCCCGTGGTCAGGCGCCGGGCGCTTGGCTCATCCACGGCTACCATGACGACGCGGAGAAGCGGTGGCAATTGCGCGTACCAGAGGGCACTCGGATTGCTGGTGCTGATGGCGGGGCGCTGCTCGCCTACGAGAGTGCGCGAATCGTAAAGGTAATTGGTCGTGAGGTTCCAGGGATTTGCGCCTGAACCGAATACGGTCGTCGCATCCTGCTGGGACATTTCCGGGCGCACAATCAACGCAATGACGTTGTCGGCCAGGATGTTCTTTCCACTGGTGGAGGTGTTGTTCTCCAAGCCGGTATTGATCCACACCATGTAATTGGCGTAGGTACTCGGCGAAGTGGTGAAGGCGGTGTAGTACGTAAAATTCTGTGTGGGGAGGATGTTCTCAATCAGGCGATAGCGGTACTTTTGCGGAAAGGAGCTGCCAAGAAGCGCGGGGCGATAGTTGAGGTCGGATCCCCATTCGACATAGTAGCCGATGGCGTTGAGGAGCGAGGGTACATCGGCGTAGGCAGCGGTATTGTTGCTGTAACCGAGCGGCGCAAAAAAGAAGATGCCGTGCCCCTGCTGGGAACCCGCCGGCGTGCCGAGGGCATTGGTGGCAGGTCCGGAATAAAAATGCAGATCGCTCGCCCGGCCATAATGGGACGGCACAAAGGCAAGGAGATTGGTCAGAGAGGAAGACCTCCTGTTCCAATTCACGTCATAGTAATCAAGATAAGGGTTGAGGGTGGTCTGGCCCAAGCGCGTGCCCACAATGGAGAAGGCTGTACGGGCCGCCGCAAACATTTTGATCGAGCCAACCGTGGACCTCCAGAGGCTGAAGGCGGAACTTGTGATGGTGGCTGCCATCAAAACCAAAAGCGCGAGGACTGCCATCGCCACCAAGAGCTCGATGATGGAAAAACTTCCCTTGCGCCTGTAACTGGATGAAGGGCGAATCACGGAAAATTCCAACTCTTGTGCTAAATCAAAGGCCACCCGCGAGAGCCGTAGGCTGGTTGACGATAACAACCCCATTGGGCGTCCCCTGTGTAACAAGTCCGCTCAATATCGTCCCCGTAGGAGTAGGGTCAAAAGCAGCGTAAATCTGAACGAGCCGCAAGCAATTCGGAGACGTTGCTTGCCCGGAAAGCTGAACGGAGGCCACCGTGGTTTGGGCACGGTAAACAATCCCTGTCGTGCCAGCGGTGACTTGATTCCCCTCATAATCGAAATACCACTGCTGGTTGTTGTACGTTGCGAACTGTGCGGGACCACACATTTGTGCTTCGCCCGTCAGTTGCTGGGTAATCTGAGCGATGATCGTGTTGCCAACAGCTTCGCGATGAGTAACGATTGCCATCGGAATCAGACTTATGATGCCTACGATAGCGAAAGTGAAAATGGCTAACGCTGTTGCGACTTCAATCAGCGTAAAGCCTTTTCTAAAGGACCAAGGCTTGAATGGTCTCATGTTTTTATTGTAATTCCATCGCTAATGGCCGCAATCGCATTTTGCGCTTTCGGATGGGCTATTTTACGACAGGGGGAGGGCGGTGGAACTGGTGTAGTTAGCCGCAAAATGGCTTTTACATTTCCGATTTTACGGTACTTTTGGGCATGAACGCAGCTCCCCGGATTGGGCTGGCCCTGAGCACGAATATTCACTATGGCCGCGAGGTTTTGCACGGCATCTTCGACTACGTGCGGAAGCACCGCCCCTGGCAATACGTTACGGGCAATTTAGAATGGGACTTCCCCTCGGGCGAGCGGCTTTCGGCAGTGGTGGGAATGCTCGGCACAGGGCCCCTTTTGCAAAAAATGAAGCGCAGGGGCATTCCCGTCATCAATGTCTCCGAGCGACAGCAGGGCGTGGGCACCGTGCGTGTTCTGCCGGACAATGTGGAAGCTGGGCGTCAGGCCGCCGCTTATTTCATAGATAAAAAATTCACGAATTTCGCCTTTACCGGCCCTGAGGACTTTGCCTTTTCCAGAATGCGCCACCTTGGGTTCGAAGAACAGTTGCGCTCCTCCGGATTCTCATGCCACGTCCAGAATTTTGGGCATGGCAAATGGCCCAGGCACTCCATGGATCCCTTGCCGGAAATTGGCGAGTGGATTCAAACACTACCCACACCATGTGCTATCTTTGCCTATTCCGATGACCACGCACGTCGGGTATTGAACGAATGCCTGAGGCTGGGCACTCGCGTACCTGAGGAAATCGCGGTGCTCGGTTGTGACAATGATGAGATCGAGTGTGAGCTTTCACCGACACCGATTTCAAGCGTGGCTCTTCCACTGCGACTCCTCGGCTATGAAGCCGCCAGACTAGTGGAACTTTACATTGCGGGTGGCACTTTGCCGGAGGAAGCCATTCGTTTGCCGCCATCGGGGATCGTAACGCGTCGCTCCACCGATGTCATCGCCGTAAAGGACCACACCGTTGCCAGGGCAGTTGGTTACATTTCGGCACACGCAGCGGAACCGATTAATGTGCGCGCCGTAGCCAAAGCTTCCGGTGCTTCTCGCCGCTATCTTGAACGGCGGTTTAAGACACTGCTGGGAAGAACTCCGCGCGAGGAGATTCTGCGGGTCCGAGTGGGTCTCGCCAAGCGGCTTCTCTCAGAAACCCTGCTCCCCATGACGGAGGTTGCAGAATCATCCGGGTTTACGGATTCAAAAATGATGTGCTCCGCCTTTGGCCGGGATACTGGCCTGACACCGAGCGAATTCCGGCGAAACGTTCGCAGCAAACCCGAAGGAGTTTATCCTCGAGCAAGGGGAAGAAAGGATGCGGATTCGACAACGCCTCACCCGGCCAAGCAGAAAAGGGTGAATTAGTTGAATGGTCATCGCTTGGTCCCCGATAATTCTCGAGCCATCACCAATTTTTGCAGGCGTAAATCAGGTCTTCGACACGGCCGGTGGCCACGCATTGCACAGTGTCGGCCCCCCCGTAATAGACTTTCACAGAGCCATCAGCCTCCACGATCTTCGCGCAGGGGAAACATACGTGCTCAACTAAGCCGGACATTTCAAAATCGGCTTCAGGAGCCAATACTGGATGTCGGGCCACATGACGTACGACCCATGGCTTTTCCAAATCGAGCAGTGCCGCCCCGATGCTGTATTCGCGGGTGGTGCAATTGTTCATGATGGCGTGAAAGAGAATCAGCCAGCCCTCACAGGTGCGGTGTGGAACGGTTGAGGGACCAAGGCCGCTGATGGCGAAATTCAAGAGGTCAGAGCTTTTCAAAACCTCCCAGGAATCTCCCCAATGAATCAGATCCGGCGAATGGCTGAGCCAGATGCTGCCCTTGCCTCCCTGCGCAGGTATACTCGGCCGTTCCAGACGCAGGTAACGTCCGTCGGGAGACTTCTCCGGAAAAATGACCATATTCCTATTGTCGGGAACGTTCACATAATTGACGAACTGAAGGGTCTGCAGATCGTCAGCGGATCGAAACATCGCGACACGGCAGTGCTGGTCTCCTTCGCACGCGATGAGCACTTTGTATTCACTGTCAATAAAGGTAATGCGCGGATCGTAATAGACCGATCGGGTGACGCTTTTCCAAAGAGCATCATCCGGCATCTCAAAAGGCTCCTCGCGCAACTTCCAGTTGATGCCGTCCGGGCTGTCCGCACCCCACAAGAGAGTCAGATGGTTGAGCTGGTTGACCCGACAGAGCATTACATAACGCCCCTTCGCAAGTTTGACGGCGGAAGAATTGTAAACGGAGCGCATGCGGATGCCCAGTTGCGTGCTGAAATGACCAGCGGTAAGCACCGGGTTGGCAGAATGGCGCACAAGAACCTCACGATCTATCCGGGCGTAATTCATAATCGAAAGCAATAGTGACAACTGTGAGCATCGTCCGCCAAGCGGAAGGCGAATTGATTACCCTTGGTCTACGGCCCATTTTGCGATGGTTTGCGTAAGGCCACGCAGACTCTGAAAGTGGCTACTCTCAAAACTTGGCCAGAGGTCATGGAGTTCATGTTCAAAGTGAACCTGCAGGCCCGGTTGCTGAGCGATATTCAAGGATTTGAATTGGTGAGGAATCCTTGCAGCACGGCTATACGGGGCGATCGAGCATTCGGACTTGTTGCGTCCTAATTTCCTCCATCAAAGTGAGTTGCGCGATCACCTCATCGGGCGTGACCGCCGCAGGCTTCCCCTTTCTCAAATGGTCGCAAAGCGCCTTGAAGAATGACGGGCGATTATCCCAATGTCCCCAAGCAATGGTCTCTTCCGACCACGCCAGATCTTCTGTTATTCCATACCTTCCATCCGATGCTCCGCTGGCATTGGATTTCAGAGGAATCATGCGAGTGGGATCACAATACCGCACTTTGAATGCCTTACCCTCGGAGAGGACGGAACCAAACTGACCTACAACGTGCCATCTTGGCAGTTCTTTGGCGGCACAGTTTAGATATTCAATTTCAATGAAACTCTTGCCCGCTTCCAGGGAAAGAAGAAAACTGTCTTCCGCGTCGCCCGGATTTAGTGTTTGCAGGAGGCGAGCTTGAGAAAGTCGGATTTCGGAGCTGAACAAATAAAAGCACCAATCCAGCGCGTGACTCCCCCAATTGGCAAGTGCTCCTCCTCCCATCGATCGAAAGGTTTGCCAGTCGTTTCTCCTTGAGAAAGAATGCAAGTGAATTGATGTTTTGACCACCTGTCCCAGAACGCCAGATTGAAGAATTTTTCGGAGAGCCACTACATCGGGATCAAACCTGCGGTTGTGATAGGCCCCGACAAAGATACCGGCTTTCGCGCCCTCATCAAAAATCTCCTTCGCTTGCCGCGAGTTCGTGGCAAAGGGCTTTTCGATAAGGACACTCTTGCGATGCCTGATTGCCTTCATGGCAAATTCGTAGTGATCTCTGGTCGGCACCGCCACAACAACCAGATCTATCCGGGGATCGGAAATCAATTCCTCATAGTTTTCATAATAGCGACATTTGTACTGCGAAGCCACGCTGCTCGCTACCTCCACCCGAATATCATGGACAGCAACCAATTCAAATTGATCGCTCTCTGAAAGAGGTTCGCAGTGAAAAAAAGTTCCCGCCCGCCCCAAACCCGCAACCCCCACACGAATAAGATCTTGCGAAGAAAGCGAGCCCCCCGTTAGAGTGTGGTCTGTTACTGTAGATAGCGGCATTAGACCCTTTAACTTTCGCAGTACAGGATGCCGTCTGCAACCGGCACTAGCGCACCGGAAATAGCTCTTTTGCGGCTGTCCCCCTCCCCCATGCCGCGGCCGTTTTTAAACATCGCGGCTCGCGTTGGACTTTCAAACTGAAAAGCTATCCGTGCTCATTTGAGACCCACTGAAAAATTGATGACGGATGGGATCAGGGGGTAAACAATCTTCCAATTGAGCGCATCTGGAAGGTTAAGCGCGTAGGTAAGCTCGCGCGCCTTAATGCTTTTAATCCCATCAATGGAAAAAACCGCTTCCGGCCGCGCCGCAAGAAAGCCCCACGCTGTTTTTTCGCCCACAGGAATCGCCTGTTTGGGCGAGTATCCCCCCTGGAAGGGCCGCAGGTCCAAAGTTCCTGAAGGCCATTCCGTGCGTTTGAAAATACCCACATGGACCCTCTCAAACAGGATATCATCTATGCGGTCGTCAGGATCCCCGTAAACCACCACGCCATTTTCGGTCTCGCAGTTTATATCATAAAAGCGCACGTCGGTAATCCGGCCCACCTCCGTTTGCGGGTTGCGTGGCAATGCAGTGATATAGATCGCCTCCCCACAACCCCACCAGACGGGAGCGAAGCGTTGCGTGGAGATCGAGATGTTTCTGAACTCAACATCCGCAACGTTGCCTTGATCTCGCAATTGTAGGGCAAGACCGCGGTTACTGCGCTCGATCGTACAATCGGACATGCGAATGCGCAGAAAGTCGCAGTGGGATTCCGAACCGATTTTGAAAGCTGCTGACGCGCTTTCCAAACGGCAATCCGTTATTTCCACATCTTCACATGGGCCGTAGTGCGCGAAAGGGGCCGTGTTTTTCAGGACAATGCAATCATCCGCAGATACGATATGACAACCGCGAATGCGCACCCTGCGGCAATGATCAGGATCAATACCGTCCGCGTTTGGAAATTTTAGGTCGTTGTAAATTTTCACATCATGCACCTCAACATCTTCGCACCCGCAAAAATGCAGGGTCCAATTGGCCGAGTCACGAAATGTCAAGTCTCGCACGATGATTCCCCGGATGTTTTCAAAAAAGGTCAACGCCGGCCTCCAGAGGTGAGTCGGCGTGAAAATGTGCTCAGTCTCGCCCATGGCAAAAGCCCGGCATTGTCCGTCGATGGTTCCAAGGCCGGACATGGTGATATCCATGGCATCCTTCGCGCCAATCCAAAGGCGCTTGTCGGCTTCTTCTCCAACCGCAAACACTTTCTTGGGGAAAGCCTCCCGGGTGGTGGCACTCACCAAAACAGCCCCCTCCGCGACATGGAAATCGATGCGGGACTTCAGTTGAAACGATCCGGCGAGAACTCGCCTCCCACTAGGAATAATGACGCGCCCTCCCCCCGCCGCATGCACGAAATCAATGGCCCGTTGGATTGCGGGCGCATCATCACTCATTCCATCGGCAATGGCGCCATGATCAAGGACTGATATTGTGATTCCGGACATAAAATAGCGTGCGTTGGAAAGTCAAAGTCGCCTGATCCTGCCTTACTATCCGCCGAGCATTGAATACAGCATTCGTTTATTCACGCCATTCCACGCGGGATAACTCGTCGGCCTGAACCGCAGGATAGTCTGGTTCGCTGGCCTGGAGGCGGGCGCCCCGGATATACAATTGTGCATCGCTGGCCCAGACAATCCCAAAGGGAACGCGGTGTCCGCCCGACCGGATTTGCTGCTCATTGCCTTTCCAAAATGACGAAAAATACCGGTTTTCGGATTCAAACAATTTCCATGTACCCACCGGATACGTTGGCCACCGCACCTGGAGGCCTTCCACGAATATGCTTCGGGCATGCTGGGCAACGATGACCGCGCGAGCCCCGCGCGCCGCAGCGTAGTCGCCGGGAATAAATCCCGAGGAAGTGTTGTTGCCCGCAAAAGGAATAGGATCGTCCAGCAGGGAATAGCGCAGGTTTAAATCGGAAAAGCAGATACCTTCAACCGGACAATCGGGCTTGCCGATGATGACAATCCGACCGTCTGTCGTGATATCAACGCCAGTGAAGGAGACATCGCGGATACGACTGCTTTGGATCAACGGCCGGTCCTTGCCATAATCCTGGTGCTCCGGCGGCAAGAGGTTTTTGAAGATGCTGGGGCGGTCGAGGGCGATGATCTCAATGGCTCGATTCACTGGCCAACCGGAGTCTGTGGATGCGATGACATTGCTGATGCGCACCACCTCGATGGTGGCTCCCTCAATGGCCCGCAGGTCGAAAACACGACTGCACCGGGGAATGAGTATATTGGTAATAACAATGTTCCGGAAATCCTTGCGGGACTCGTAGCCGATGCGGACGCCGACGCAACTCGTCCGCAGAATGCAGTCGCTGATGACGACACACTCGCAGGAACGGGAATATTCGGAGGTTTTCAAGGCAATCGCGTCGTCGCCGGTTTCTATATTGCATCCGTGGATGATCGCGTCGCGGCAACCTGTGAGGTCGATGCCATCGGTGTTGGGACCGAACATGGTGTTATGAATGGAGACGCCCTCAACGCGCAGGTGATCGCAATCATGGCAGTGCAGCGTCCAGCCTGGGGAATCCTCCAGCCGAATACCCTCGACGAGAACGCGCTCACAGCGCACAAGCTCGACCATCGGACTGACGCGTTGATTGTTCCTATGACGGTAGAATGACCAGGCGCTCGGACGCTCGGACTCCCAAAAAGCATAGCCATTGCCGCGAATGGTTCCTGTTCCGGTTATGCCGATATCGCGGCAGTCCTCGGCAAGGATCAGATGCCAGGGCGTAATGTCGTTATGGTGGCCCCAGCCGCCTGTTTCATAATCCTTCAAAACAGGTGAACCTAGAAGAACCGCACCCTTCTCCAAATGCAGGGTTATGTTTGATCTTAATCGGACGGTTCCTGTGAGAAATGTACCATTGGGAATGACCACCCGTCCGCCCCCGCGATTGGATTGACGGTCGATGGCGTTATTAATCGAATGCGTGTTCAACGTCACTCCATCGGGCACCGCCCCAAAGTCCGTTATATAAAGTTCCTTCATATGGATTATTACGAAAGTACGCCCTGCTCATTAAATAGCCATACTGAAAGCATCCGGTAAAATCACCGATTCAGCACCTCTGTCGGGTTGAATTGCCGCGCAACGCCATCCAACAAGAGGGGCTGCAATTCCTTTCGGGCGGATTCACCCTGGAAATTTTCCAGCACAATCCCCCGCGCGTTCCAAACCTCCAGGGCATGGGAATAGGCCACAGGCATGTTGTCAGCCCAGGTAACTCGGCAATTGCGCAGTGTGATGTTCTCGACACGATCCAAGAAGAAAGCGGGCACATCATGCTTGAAAATGGAACCCCATGGCGTTTCCTCCTCAATGCCTTTGTGACCGGCAACCATAAAGCCCGGACGATTGGGACGGGGATCGGCTAAACCAACCGGATGTGGCGTGCGTTTGTGCAGATGGATACGAATGTCTTCTAAAAGGATATCGGAAGGATGGCGTTCGTCGTCCGCACCCTGGATGTAGATTCCCTGCTCGGATACAATGCTGATATTGCGGAATACAATATTGCGCATGCTAGCCACTTTGCTGTTTTCACCGTAGTGGCCCGCCACATAGGGAACTTGGCAAATCCAGATGGGTTCACCCTGATGCCACCAAATACGGTGACTGTGGATCGTTTCGACCGAGATGTCCGTAATAAGAATATCCTCAATAAGCGCTTCATCCCGGCAGTCAAGAGCGATTCCTCGGTGGGAACGACGTATCGTGGAGGAACTGAAAATAATGCGCCGAAAATCAACATGCGATTCACATCCTAGCCTGAAGGCGCAGCAGTGGGACTCCAACACGCAACCCGTAATTGTGACATCCTCACAAGCTCCGTATTGTGCGGCGATTTCTCGGCGGCCTTTAATCGAGATGGCATCATCGCCAGCCTCAACATGGCAGTTGGCGATCCGCACCGACCGGGAACAGTCGACATCGATCCCATCAGAATTGACCAAGGTAAGGTCGTTGAGGATGCTAACCCCCTCGATAAGCACCCGGTCGCAACCCGCCGGCCGCAAGGCCCAGGACGGAGTATTGATGATATGGATGTCCCGCACCGTGATATCCTGACAGCCAAGAAAAACGATCGCCTGCGCGCGAGGAGACTTTGCTACACTGTGCGACTCCATGCGCGCAGTCACATAAGCGGCGGAATTGCCATCGAGCGTACCCCCGCCTTCTATGGTGATCCGACTGCTGTCTCTTGCAAAGATCCAGAAACGGCAGAAATCAGATTTGGCGAAAAGCTCAAGATGCTCGTAGTTGACATAATCAGCAATGTCTCCTGAAGCCTTAAGATTCGATCCGGGCTCCAGAATAAGGCGCACGAATGATTTTAAAACGATTGAACCGCACATGAAGGATTGTCCGGCTGGAACAACAACCGTACCCCCTCCGGCTTGGTGCGCGGTATCAATCGCCTTTTGAATCGACGCTGCAGAGTTTATAGAAACATCCGCAACGGCACCGAAATGAGTAATGAAGCAATCCACAAGCAGAAGTATCGAAGGTTATCATTGACTCACTTTTATACAGGCGGCAACTGCGGCTGCCTTAAAGGCAATTTACGCCCCTCGCCAATTGCGTGGCCTTGACGCCACTGACCGTTCTTGAATCAGGCCCCAGTCCCTACAAGCCATTCTCACTCCATCGGGTGAGCTCAATCTTGTGACGCGCCCAATAGAGAATCAGACAACCGAAAACAATACAAACTGCGCCCATAAATGTAATCAATCCGGGAGCAAACCAAGTGCTTATGACGATGGGAATACAAATCCTAGTCGGGTCTTGGGGGTCATAATAAATTTGAGCCGTAGTAGGCAGCCCGTCTTCATCAAGAAGCGGGAAGATCGGTTTTAATTGACTGCCGATATCGTAGCGGACAATGCGATCCTTATGGTCTGCTGCAGCAAAATGGAATTCGTTCCAGAAAAGATAGCTGCGGTCGGACTCCTCCTCGGCAGCTTTCAACTCGATCTCGTCCGTAAAAACCTGATCCGGTAGGCCTGGCTTCGTT
>Ga0302320_10015334_pt1 | contig 15760 bp, 9 predicted proteins | sample Bog_T0_3_FD_202130 | JGI IMG/M metagenome (GOLD analysis project Ga0302320, IMG submission 202130) | Peat permafrost microbial communities from Stordalen Mire near Abisko, Sweden - Bog_T0_3 | ecosystem: Environmental > Terrestrial > Soil > Wetlands > Peat | place: Sweden: Abisko, Stordalen Mire... | reverse complement strand
AGTCACGGCGGATTCATCAACAACCAACTCACGACCCGTACCTGGGTGAACGGCGCCGTGTCGAACAACGCACCCTGGGCGGGAGTAGATTACAACCGCGAGCACATCGAGGGCGGCCGGGTCGCCTTGAAACTCGTCATCAATGAGGGCTGGAGCGGCTTGCTCACGTATAGCTATCAGCGCCAGCACACCCGGGGGGCGTGGGACGAGGATCCGACTCTCCCACCGCGGACCGTCGAACGTTTCGGTCCAGAGGCCAATGACTTCGAGGCCAAGACGCTCGACTTCCACGTCGACGGCGATGTCGGAATCGGCGATCTGGTGTTTGCGAGCACCTATTGGTCGCAGCCCAGACATCAATTTAACGAGTATTCGCAGTATGAACAAAACTTCAACGCCGGCGCGAGGAACACCCCGCCCACGGGCTTTCCGGGCACGCAAGAAGGGTTCACCTGTCTGAACGACCCGTATTACGGCGGCGCCCCCTACAGTGGGTGTAACCCGGCGACGCAGTACTACACATACTTCATCCACCCGCAGCGCTGGTCCGAAGAGCTGCGGCTGGTATCCAAGCCAGGCGGCCGCTTTCACTGGCTCGCGGGTCTGTACTGGGAGAGGACCCAGGACAAGCTCTACGGTGAGGACTACTACATGCCGGGACTGCAATACCAGGGCGCGGCGTTTCAGTACGAACTCAACTACTACGGCCTCACCCAGGCGACGCTGCCGGCGGGCGACTGGTATTCGTACAGGGAGCGTTCCGACTACTTGCAGAGCACCGAGTTTGCCAACATAAATTTCGACATCACGAACCGGCTCAACATCGAAGCGGGTACCGTGCACTTCAAGTCTCACTTCTCCTATTCGACGCCTTACGTCCAGTTCGCTTACGCCAGCTCAGTGCCAAGTTACTACGAGGATGGCTCGAACAAGTGGAATAACAAGTTGGGTATCAACTACAAGTTGACCGATAAAGCCCTGGTGTATGCCGACTTCGCGCAGGGCTTTCGCGACGGAGGCTCGAACGCTGGGGATCCGCCGAGCTGCTATAAGGATGGGGTTCCCTACACCTACACACCCGACACGCTCAACAACTACGAGTTTGGCTGGAAAACCGCGTGGTTGGACGGGCGCCTGATCTGGAATGGTGCCGGCTACCTGATGAACTGGCAAAAGCTGCAGACCTTACTCTACAACGCCCTGGTCTGTCCCTCGTCGAGTTATAACGTGAACATCGGGCAGGCGCGCATCTATGGCATGGAATCGAATATCGACTACAAGGTCAACGCCAATCTAACGCTGCAGGCTGCTCTCAGCTATAACGACTCGCACCTGATTTCGAGCCCAACGTCGAGTTACGACGGCTATGTGGGCGAGCGCTTGCCGTTCGCGCCTTATTTCAGCTGGAGCTGGAACGCGCGGTATGAGCATCCGCTCGGTGCCAACATTCGCGGCTATGCGCAGTTGGACATGGCGCACAAGGGCGACATGTGGAATAACATCAATCCCGAGGACAAGAACACGGGGCTGCCTCGCATACTGCAGCCCGAATACACCCTCACCAATGTGCGCTTCGGCGTGAAACCTGCGGGCGACAGCTGGCTTGGGGAGTTCTACATTACCAATCTCACAGACAAGAACGCGATCGTATACAGCAACACCGGAAATTTCGACTTGCGCCTCACGACCAACGAGCCGCGCGTGTTCGGAGTGCGCCTGTCTTACCGATTCGGAACGCAAGGTCCCGGCGGCGATTGATCAGGGCCGCGGGGCGCTGGGCGCCGCTCGCCAAGCTTGCGTTCGGCACTCGGCGGATAGCCGAATTTAACGCGATAGCATTTAGAGAAGTGCGGCGGAGACTGAAAGCCGCACGCCGTGGTGATGTCCATGATGGGCATCGCGGTCTGCAGCAGTAATTCGCGGGCGCGCTTCAAGCGCATCTCGAGATAGTAATGCTTCGGCACGCAATTGAGGTCGCGCTTGAACAACCGTTCGATCTGGCGTCGCGACAATCCGGTGGCCTTGGCGATCGATTCGAGCGACAGCGGCTTCTCGATGTTCTCTTCCATCAGCTGCGCCACCCGGATCAATCCGCGATGCGACACGCCGACCTGCGCGCGCAGCGGCACGTACTGCCGATCGGTATCCTTGCGCACACGATCGACGATGAATTGCTCGGATACGAGCTGCGATATCCGCGGTCCCAACTTCGCTTGGATGAGGTTCAGCATAAGATCGAGCGGCGCCGTGCCGCCCGAGCAGGTAAAGCGGTCGCGGTCGATGGTGAACAATTGATCGCTGATACGTACGCGCGGGAACTCTTCGCGCAACGCCGATAAATTCTCCCAGTGAATGGTCGCGCTAAAATGATCGAGCAAGCCGGCACGTGCCAACGCGTAGCCGCCGGTGCACAAGGCGCCCAATGGCACGCGCCGCTCCGCCAAACGTTTCAAGGCCGTCAGCAGCGGCGGCGACACCGCCTCGCGCACGTTCACCCCGCCGCAGACAAATAAAATATCGACGGCGCCCATTTTGTCGAGCGCGCCGCTCGGCGACAAATTAAGGCCGCTGCTGGCGTGAACCGCGTTGCCGTCCATACTGATGATGGACCATTCATACACTTCATGGCCGACCAGGCGATTGGCCATGCGTAACGGCTCGAGCGCATTGGCGACGGCGATTAAGGAATAATTCGGCAGAGTCAGAAAGGCGTACTTGCACTTTCGCAGTACCGCGGGGGATTCCAAGGTGCCTCCGGCGCAACGACAGGACCCTGTCAATTATGCCATCGATGGGGATCTCTTGTCTGTTTCCGACAGGCCTTTGTCGCTTTCCAGACGGTTGGAGGGCCCGTTTAGGGCCTCTGTTTCGGCGTTTTCAGGGCGGCCTGGCGCATTTCGATCTGCGATTGTCGCAATTGGCGTCTTGTTTGGCGGCCCGCTGGTTACACTGCCACACGCATTTACGTTGGGGAGATCGCAGATGAAAACTCATGCCCGCGTCGTAGTCATTGGCGGCGGTGTGGTGGGCGTCAGCACGCTTTATCACCTGGCTTTGAAGGGATGGAGCGACGTGGTGCTGCTCGAGCGTGCGGAACTCACCGCCGGATCCACCTGGCATGCCGCGGGATTGCTGCCGCTGTTCAACATGAGCTACACCGTCGGCCAGCTGCACAAATACTCGGTGGATCTCTACAAGCGGCTACCGGCAGAAACGGGCCAAGACGTGAGTTTCCATGTGACCGGCAATTTGCGCTTGGCGACTTGCCGCGACCGCATGGACGAGTACCAGAAATACTGCGGCACCGCCAACACCATCGGCGTGCCGTTCCAAGTGATCGGCCCGCAACAAGTGCGCGACCTCTGGCCCCTCGTTGAACTCGGCGATGATGCCGGCACGCCGAAAATTGTCGGCGCGCTGTACCACCCCGACGATGGTCACATCGCGCCAGCCGACTTGACCATGGCGCTGCGCAAAGGTGCGCGCAGCCGCGGCGCTGAAATCAACGAGCAGACGGAAGTGACGGCAGTGAAGCGCCTGCCGTCGGGCGAGTGGCAGCTGACCACCAACCGCGGCGACATCGTCGCCGAGCATGTCGTGTGTGCCACCGGCAACTACGCTCGTCAAACCGGTCGCCTGTTCGGCCTCAACGTGCCGTCCATCCCGGTCGAGCATCAGTACATCGTGTACGACGAGTCGCCCGAACTCAAAGCCTATCGTCAGGGCGGCGGGCGAGAATTGGCGGTGCTGCGTGAATCCGACCAGTCTTATTACTTGCGCGAAGAGCGCATGGGTTGGATCTTGGGCCCCTATGAAGCCGGTGCTCCGGCGCGCTTCGCCGACGGCGTGCCCGACTGGTTCGGCAAGAGTCTTTTCGAGGGAGACTTGGAGCGATTACTGCCGCATGTGGAGGCGGCGCAGCGTCGCGTGCCGTCGCTTGCGACCTGCGGGATTAAGGACATCGTGAACGGTCCGATCGCCTACACGCCCGACGGCAGCCCGTTGATCGGGCCCGCCTGGGGCGCGCGAAATCTCTGGCTCAACGAAGGTCACAGTTTCGGCATCACCGCCGCCGGCGGCTCGGGTTGGCAGTTGGCCGAATGGATTGTCGAGGGCGAACCCGGCATCGACATGATGGCCGTTGATCCGCGCCGCTATGGACCGTACACCAGCAAGCGCTACGTGGTGCAGAAAAACGAAGAGACCTATCGCAATGTATTCGTCATCCACTATCCGGATGAGGAACGCGCCGACGCTCGCCCCGCCAAGACCAGTCCGGTGTACGACAAATTGCAGCGCATGGGCGCGGTGTTCGGTCAGCGTTACGGCTGGGAACGCGCCAATTGGTTTGCACCGCCCGGAGTCGCGGCTAAAGACCAGTGGAGCTTTCGCCGCTCGAACTATTTCGAGCATGTTGGCAACGAAGCACGGCAGCTGCGCGAGCGCGTCGGCATCATCGATTTGACGCCTTTCACCAAACACGAAGTGACCGGAAGCGGCGCGGAGAGCTGGCTCGATGGCTTGGTGGCCAACAAAGTGCCGACCAAGATTGGACGCATTGCGCTGTGCCACGCGTTGACGCGCCGTGGCGGCATTCGCAGCGAATTCACCATCACCAAGATCGCCGAAAATCACTTTTATGTCGTGAGTGCCGGTGCCGCCGAGCGCTACGACAGCGACTACTTGCAGCAAATGCTGCCGCAGGATGGCAGCGTATATTTGCGCAATATCACGATGAGCCGCGGCGTGTTCGTGCTGGCGGGCCCGCGATCGCGCGAGGTCTTGGCAAAACTCACCGATGCGCCGTTGGACAATGCGGCGTTTCCCTGGCTCACGGGGCAAGTGAGCGAAGTCGGGCTCGCCACGGATGTGTATTTGCTGCGCGTCAACTTCGTGGGCACACTCGGCTGGGAGCTGCATTTTCCGATCGAGTATGCACATCACTTGTTCGACGCACTGTTTGCCGCCGGCGCCGAGTTCAACATCGCCATGGCCGGCATGCGCGCCATGGAATCGCTGCGCCTCGAAAAGTCGTATCGCATGTGGGGCAGCGATCTCACCCCCGACTATACGCCGTACGAAGCGGGGCTCGAGCGCTTCGTGCGTCTCAATAAGGGAGAGTTTATCGGCAAGCAGGCGCTCGAGAAGCAGCTCAAAGCCGGCGTACCGCATCGTTTCATCACCTTCGAGGTTCACGGCGTCACGGATGCCGATCCGCTCGGCAACGAGCCGCTGTTCGATTCGAACGGCAACATCATCGGCCGCGCCACCGCCGGCTATTACGGGCACGCGCTGCGCAAGAGTTTGGGGTTGGGGTACGTCACGCCGGAGTTCGCGAAAGTCGGCGGCAGCATCCAGATTGAAATCTTGGGCGAACGCAAACAGGCGACCGTGCTCGTCGATTCACCGTATGATCCGGAGAATAAGGACTTGCGAGCCTAGGGGTATGAGCAGGCAATCATTCTCGGCCCTGTCGCTGCTCTGGCGCGGCCTGTCGCGCCACCGCAGCTGGCAGAACCAATGGCGCAAGCCCGAGCCCAAGCCGAGCTATGACGTGGTCATCGTCGGCGGCGGTGGCCACGGTCTCGGCGCCGCGTACTACCTCGCGAAGCAGCACGGACTGCGCAACATTGCGGTGCTCGAGAAGGGTTGGATCGGCGGCGGTAATACCGGCCGCAACACCACGATCATCCGTTCCAATTACCTATTCAACGAAAGCGCGGCGCTTTACGACCATTCGCTCAAGCTGTGGGAGGATCTTTCGCAGCAGCTTAACTACAACGTGATGTTCTCGCCGCGCGGCGTCATGATGCTGGCGCACACCGTGCACGACATTCAGGTGTTCAAGCGGCACGTGCATGCGAATCGCTGCAATGGGGTCGACAATGAGTGGCTGGAGCCCGCCCAAGCCAAGGAGTTTTGTCCGCCGCTCAACATCGCCGACAACATCCGCTATCCGGTGCTGGGCGCCGCTCTGCAGCGGCGCGGCGGCACCGCGCGGCACGACGCCGTTGCCTGGGGCTACGCGCGCGCCGCCGACTCGCTCGGTGTGGACATTATCGAGAATTGCGAGGTCACCGGCATCCGGCGCGGCGCGGGCGGCGCGGTCGAGGCGCTCGAAACCAGCCGCGGCCTCATCGCTGCGCGCAAGATCGGCGTCTCTGCCGCCGGCCACACCAGCGTCATCATGCGCATGGCCGGAGTTCATGTTCCGCTCGAGAGCTTTCCGCTGCAGGCGTTGGTCTCCGAGCCGGTCAAACCCATCTTTCCGTGCGTGGTGATGTCAAACACCATCCACGCCTACATCAGCCAGTCCGATAAGGGCGAACTCGTGATCGGCGCCGGCACCGATGCCTACACCTCGTACACGCAGCGCGGCGCGCTGCACGTCAACACGCACACCTTGGACGCGATCTGCGAACTGTTCCCGAATTTCCGCCGGCTGCGGATGATGCGCAACTGGGGCGGCATCGTCGATGTAACCCCGGATCGCTCGCCCATCATTGCGAAGACACCGGTTCCCGGGTTGTATGTCAACTGCGGATGGGGCACCGGCGGATTTAAGGCAACACCGGGATCGGCGCATGTCTTTGCCTGGACGATTGCGCGCGACGAGCCGCATCCGATCAATGCGCCGTTCACCATCGAACGCTTTCGCGACGGTTATCTCATTGACGAAGCTGCCGCCGCCGCGGTCGCTCATTGACGGGGCTGTAGAATGCTGGTGATTGTCTGCCCTTACTGCGGTAAGCGTCCGGAGGTCGAGTTCACCTACGGCGGCCAGGCGCATCTCGCGCGCCCGAGCCAACCGTCGCAACTGGACGACCAGGACTGGGCGGAATTTCTCTACATGCGCAGCAACACCAAGGGCGTGTATGCCGAGCGCTGGCGCCATGCGCGCGGTTGCGGGCGGTTCTTCAACGCGCTGCGCGACACGACCACCGATCATTTCCTCGCTTTCTATAAAACCGGCGAGCCGCAGCCGGTCCTGCCCGGGCGCGCACCGTGAGCACCGCAAACCCGTTCCGCACCCAGGATGGCGGCCGGATCGAACGCGCGCGGCCCATTGAATTTAAATTCGACGGCCAACGCTATCAAGGCTTCGCCGGCGACACCTTGGCGTCGGCGCTGCTGGCGAACGGCGTGCATTTGACTGGCCGCTCGTTTAAGTACCATCGGCCGCGGGGCATTCTCGCGGCCGGATCCGAGGAGCCCAATGCACTGGTGACCGTGTGCCGCGACACGGCTCGCACCACGCCGAACTTGCGGGCGACTCAAGTCGAGCTGTACCAGGGATTGGTTGCCGAAAGTCAGAATCGCTGGCCGAGTTTGCGATTCGACATGGGCCGCATCAACGACCGGCTGTCGGCGTTCTTTCCCGCGGGTTTCTACTACAAGACGTTCATGTGGCCAAAGAGCGCTTGGAAGTCGCTCTACGAACCGCTGATTCGCCGCGCCGCAGGCTTAGGCCGCGCGCCGACGCAGCCCGATCCGGACCGCTACGCGCAGCGCTATGCGCATTGCGACGTGCTGGTGGTCGGCGCCGGCCCCGCGGGGATTGCCGCCGCTGTCGCGGCAGCCGACACGGGCGCTCGTGTGATCGTGTGCGATGAGACCGCCGAGTTCGGCGGCAGCCTGTTGAGCGAAATCCATGCCACGATCGATGGCCAGCCGGCGCTTGTCTGGGTGCAGCAGAACCTTCGGTCGTTGGCAGACAATAACCGCGTGACGCTCCTCACCCGCACTACGGCGTTCGGCTATTTTCCGCATAATCTCATCGGCCTGAATCAACGTCTCACCGACCACCTGGCGCAGCCGCCGAAGAATCAGCCGCGCGAACGGTTGTGGCAGGTACGCGCGAAATCCGTGGTGCTTGCCACCGGCGCGATCGAACGTCCGCTGGTATTTCCGGGCAACGACCGTCCCGGAATACTGCTGGCCGGCGCAGCACACACCTATCTCAATCGTTACGGAGTTCGTGCCGGCAGTCGCGCCGTCATCGTGACCTCCGCTGACAGCGCCTATCAGGCGGCACTCGACCTTAAGGCAGCGGGCGTCACCATCGCCGCCATCGCCGATTTGCGCTCGGAAGTCGCCGGCGCACTGCCCGACGCGGCGCGGCGCGCCGGCATCGACGTACAAGCGGCGTGCACCGTGCAGGGTAGCGAGGGCGATTTGCGCGTCACTGCCATCACGCTCGGCCGCGTGCGCGGCGCCACGGTTGAAAAGGGCCAGCGAATTCCCTGCGATCTCGTGCTGATGAGCGGAGGTTTCACGCCGAGCGTACATTTGTTTTCGCAATCTCGCGGCAAGCTCAAATGGGAAGATCGTCTCAAGGCGTTTGTGCCAGGCGCCTCGGCGGAGAACGAGCGCTCGGCCGGTGCATGCCGCGGCGTTTACGATCTGGCCGAGGTGCTGAACGATGGCGCGGCCGCGGGGGTTGCCGCCGCCCCAGAACCGAGCCCGCAGCGTCGCTTCACCGTGCAAGCGCCGGAGTTGAGCGCACAAGCCTATCTCGGTACCTTGCCGCAGACAGAATCGCCGAGCGGGGACAAAGCGTTCGTCGATTGGCAGCACGACGTCACGACGCGCGATCTGGCGCTCGCCACACGCGAAGGCTTTCAGTCAATCGAACACGTGAAGCGCTACACCACTACCGGGATGGCCACCGATCAGGGCAAGACCTCGAACCTCAACGCCATGGCCATCGTCGCCAAGACGCGCGATGTCAGCCTACCGCAGGTGGGCCTGACCACGTTTCGCATGCCCTACACTCCGGTGACTTTCGGCAGCATGGCGGGCATCTCGCGCGGTGATTTGTTCGACCCGGTGCGCACCACGCCCACCCACGAATGGGCGGCGGCGCAAGGCGCGGTTTTCGAAAATGTCGCGTTGTGGAAACGCGCCCGTTATTTTCCGCGCAGCGGCGAAGACCTGCATGCCGCCGTGGCCCGCGAGTGTCTTGCCGTGCGCAACGCCTGCGGTTTGTTCGATGCGTCGACCTTGGGCAAGATCGAAGTGGTCGGGCCCGATGCCGCCGAATTCATGAATCGCCTGTACGTCAACAACTGGTCGACCCTTGGGGTCGGCCGGTCGCGCTACGGAATACTGCTGCGCGATGACGGCTTCATCTTCGATGACGGCGTGGTCGCGCGCACCGCGACCGATCGATTCCACGTCACCACCACGACCGGTGGTGCGCCGCGCGTTCTTGCGCTGATGGAAGACTACCGGCAGACCGAATGGCCGGAGCTCAAAGTTTGGCTGACGTCGACCACCGAGCAATGGGCGGTCATCGCCGTGCAGGGGCCGAACGCACGGCGCGTGCTCGAGGGCTTGGTGGAGGGTATCGATATCAGCGCCGCGGCGTGGCCGCACATGAGTGTCGCACGCGGCCGCATCTGCGGTGTGCCGATGCTGTTGTTTCGCGTCAGCTTTACGGGTGAGCTCGGATTCGAAATCAATGTGCCGGCGGACTACGGTCTCAAGGTTTGGGAAGCGGTGTATGCCGCAGGTCTGGCGCACGGCATCACGGCGTACGGCACCGAGACCATGCACGTGCTGCGCGCGGAAAAGGGTTACATCATCGTCGGCCAGGATACCGACGGCACGGTCACTCCCGACGATGCCGGACTCGCTTGGGCCATCGGTAAAACCAAGACGGATTTTGTCGGCAAGCGCTCGCTCGAGCGCGCCTCGATGAAATCCCCGGAGCGCAAGCAACTGGTGGGATTGCGCAGTAAAGACCCCGGCACCTTGCTGGAAGAAGGCGCGCAAGTGGCGGCGACTTCAGGTCAATCGCCGCCGATGAAATTGATCGGACACGTGACCTCCTCCTATGCCAGCAGCGTGCTCGGCCACGCAATTGCCATGGCGGTCATCGCCGGCGGGCGGGCGCGTCTCGGTCAAACGTTGTTCGTGCCCATGCCCGCCGGCGACATCCCCGTCGAAGTGGTGTCCGCCGTGTTCTACGACCCGAGCGGAGCACGCATCAATGGTTGAATCGGCCGCACGCAGTGTACCGAGGGTGGCGGCGAGGGCCTGGCTCAAGGCCATGCCCCCGGCGCTGCGGCTCATTTTTCAGGGAGATTCCGCTGCCCGCTCGGCCGCCGCCGCCGCCTGGGGCGTCGCTTTCTCCGACGAGGCTTGTCGTGCCGTAGTCGGCGACGGACGCGCCACCCTATGGCTGGGTCCCGATGAATTTCTGCTGCTGGCCGGCGATTCTGCGTCGGCGAACGCCGCGGAGTCTTTGCAACAGGCTCTGGCAATGACAGCGCATTCGCTGGTCGATGTGAGTCATCGGCAATTTGCCATCGAGGTAAGCGGACCGCATGCCGAGACCATTTTAAGCGGCGCCTGCCCGCTCGACTTGAATGTCGCGGAATTTCCGGTTGGCATGTGCACCCGCACCGTCCTCGCCAAGGCCGACATCGTGCTCTGGCGCACAGGCCCCGATGCCTTTCATCTCGAAGTGTGGCGATCCTTCAGTGGCTATGTCACCGGGTTACTGAGCGAAATCGCACTGGAATTCTACGGCGAGTGAGCGCGCGGGCTCGCGCCGTTATGGTGTGCGGCACTACCAGTGGCGCCGGCAAGAGCTTGCTGGCCACCGCGTTGGCGCGCTGGTATTCGCGCCAGGGACTCAAAGTCGCGCCATTCAAGGCGCAGAACATGAGCAATAACGCGCGCGTGGTGGCGAACGGCGAAATGGGCAGCGCGCAATATTTTCAGGCGTTGGCGGCGCGCTCGATTCCCGACGTGCGCATGAATCCCGTATTGCTCAAACCCGAGGCCGACACCCGCAGCCAAGTGATATTGCTCGGTCAGCGGAACGATCCATTGTCCGGCATGCAATGGCACGCACGGGCGGAACTTCTTTGGCCGACGATCCGGCTCTGCCTGGATGAACTCCTGACAGACTACGAGGTGTTGGTGATCGAAGGCGCCGGTTCACCGGCCGAGATCAATTTAAGCGCCACCGACATCGTCAACATGCGAGTCGCGGAGGCTGCCGCCGCGGCCACGCTGATCATCTGCGATATCGACCGGGGCGGCGCGTTCGCGCATCTGTACGGCACGTATCGCTTGTTGAGCGAGGCGCACCGAACCCTGGTTCGCGGATTTGTTCTCAACAAGTTTCGCGGCGATCTGAATTTGCTGGCACCCGGCCCAGAGATGCTGCAGTCGCTCACCGGAATTCCCACGCTTGCAGTGCTGCCGATGTGGCGCGAGCACGGTCTGCCGGAAGAGGATGGTGTTCTCGATGAGCGGCCGAGCACCGCGGGATTCGCGGTCGCGATCCTTGCCTATCCGTGCATCAGCAATCTGGATGAATTCGCGCCGTTAGCCCAAATTCCAGGTTTGTCGCTCACCTGGGCGAGAGACTCGAGCAGCATTGCGAGCGCCGATCTATTGATCTTGCCGGGATCGAAGAACGTCGCCGGCGATCTGGCGTGGCTGCGCGCGCACGGGCTCGATCGCGCGATCGCCGCGCATGTGTCTGCCGACAAACCCACGCTCGCAATCTGCGGCGGCCTACAGATGCTCGGCGGCGAGATCCGCGACCCGCACGAAGTGGAGGGACATGCACAGGGCTTAAGCCTGCTCCCGTACTCGACGCAATATGAACGGCTGAAGTTGTATCGCCGTTCCCACATGCGGTTCGACACGCTGTCCGGATATTGGGCGGCTCTCAGCGGGGTCGAGTTCGCCGCCTACCAGATTCGCCATGGGGCAACACGCCCGGACATCGACCAGTCACGCGAGCCGCGTCTCGTGGCCGTGCTCGCGGAGAATTGCGGCTGGCAGTGCGGTCAGACGCTCGCCGTGTATGCGCATGGCTTATTTGAAAGTCCGCGAATCATGCGCGCATTATTTGCGAACCAGACGCGCTCGCTCGATGCTACCTTCGACGGCCTGGCCGATTTCATTGACGCACGATTTGCGCCAGGTACACTGATGTCCCTGCTACGCGGCGTCGGCGCCTGAACTTACACGCGCGTGACGGGTCAATTCACAGCGAGTGGACATAATACAGTGATCGTAAATGCATGCAGATTGCGCGGAGCGACGTGTTGACGAGTACCGATGAAGGCGTTCGCCTGTTCCCTGCCTGCACAAATTACAAATCCTTAACGTCGCTCATTTACCGCCTCGCCATGAGCGCGCTAATTGTGGGTGTGGTTGCGTGCGGTGGAGGCGGCAGCAGCGCGGGCAGTCAAAGCAGCAACGGCCAATCGACCAGCGGCACGACCGCGGCGCAGTGCTCGCCCGATTTGCGTTGCGCGCCGTGAAGAATCCCGAGCGGCGGAAATTTCTGCGGTCGGTTGGTGCGGCCGGCGCCTTGAGTCTGATGCCCGGTGTCATTCGTCGTGCGCTGTCGATTGCCGCGCAAGTCGAGACAGGAACCATCGCAGACGTCAAACACGTGGTCTTCTTGATGCAGGAGAACCGCGGCTTCGATCATTACTTCGGTACGATGAGTGGCGTGCGCGGCTTCGGCGACCGCTTTCCAATAACACTGCCGAGCGGTCAGCCGGTTTGGTCTCAATCGAACGGCACTAAAGTCATTCCGCCCTATCATTTAGACCCGTCGACCAGCAGTGCATTGCTGGTGCCGGACACGCCGCACAGCTACTCCGATGCGCAGGCCGCGTGGAACCAAGGCATCATGGGACAGTGGCCGCGGTTCAAAACCGAATACTCGATGGGGCATTACTTGCGCGCCGATATTCCTTTCCAATTCGCGCTGGCCGACGCCTTTACGGTTTGCGACGCGTACCACAGTTCGATCACCGGCGGCACCGATCCGAACCGCGTGGTTTTCTTTTCGGGATCAAACTTCAATCCGACGCTCGCTCAATCTGGCGTCAACTGCAGCGCCACGCAGTCCGAGATTGATAACACCCGTTGCACGGTCACGGGCACCATGCCGACGCCGGGCTACACCTACCAGGGCAATGCGTTTCAATGGGCGACATTGCCGGATATCCTGCAAAAGGCTGGCATCAGTTGGCGCATCTACCAAAATCCGAACAGCAATTACGATGGCGGTCTGCATGGCTGCCTGGCTTTTCAAAGCTTCCGCGACGCAACCGTGACCTCAGGCTCGCCGCTGTACGCGAATGGCATGTCGCTGTTCACGCCGGCCGATTTGCTCAATGACGTAATGAACGGAACCCTGCCCGCCGTCTCGTGGATTTTGCCAACGGCAACGCAGTGCGAACATCCGTCGGTGTCCTCACCGCCCACCGGGGCCGACTTCACCTCGCAGATTTTGAGTGCGGTGACGGCGAATCCCAGCGTCTGGGCGCAAACGGTGTTTTTTTTGGTGTACGACGAGAACGACGGCTTCTTCGATCATGTGCCGCCGCCTGCGGTCCCCTCCTACAACGCCGATGGTACGCTCGCGGGCGCGTCGACCCTGCCGCTGGCGGGCGAATATTTTTCTGATCCCACCCGCACGTATCTTAATCCCGCCGACACCATCAGTGGCACGGTGCGGCCGTGGGGATTGGGACCGCGCGTGCCGATGCTCGTCATCTCGCCGTGGAGCCGCGGCGGATGGGTCAATTCGCAGGTGTTCGATCACACCTCCATGGGAATGTTTTTGGAGAAGTGCTTCGGCATCGCGGTGCCGAGCATCAGCGCATGGCATCGCGCCGTTTGCGGCGATCTGACATCGACTTTCAACTTTGCCACGCCGAACGATGCGCAATTGCCGGCGCTGCCCGACGTCAGCAATTACGCCACGATCGTCGCGCAGCAAAAAACCCTGCCTAAACCGGTGCCGCCGAGCGTCGCGCAAACCCTGTTTCAGGAAACCGGTACGCGCTACTCGCGCGCCCTGCCCTATGAACTGCACACCAGCGCCCGCATTGGCGCGGGCGGCGCGGTCGGCTTGATTTTCAGCAACACCGGGACCCAAGCCGCCGTATTCCATGTCTACGATCAATTGCACCTAGACCTTATCCCGCGCCGTTACACAGTCGAGGCCAGCAAGATGCTGTCCGATGTGTGGCACGCGGCCGCCGACGGCGGTCAATACAACCTATGGGTATATTCGGCAAACGGCTTCTTTCGCAGCTTTGAGGGTAACGCGCTGAGCGAGGCGAGCGCCGAGTTCACGCCCGAAACTCAAGTTTGTTACGAGCCCTGCACCGGGCAGATCTACATGAAGGTCGCCAACGCAGGCGCGGCGGCCGGCGATGTGACGGTGACCAGCAACGCCTATCTCAGCGACGGGCCGTGGACCTTGACCGTTCAGCCGGCCTCGACGGGAACGCTCTCCTGGGCCATGAAGTCGAGCGGCTACTGGTACGACTTCACTGCCCGAGCCAGCAATTTCGAGCGTCGATTTGCCGGACGCTTGGAGACCGGCGCGGACAGCATCAGCGATCCTGCCATGGCGCAAAACCTCTCCTGAGGGCCGGTTGCGCGGGCTCGCCTGGAGATTGGCGCTTCGAGACAAGTCCGCGACGCAAATTGATCACCCGCGACCTCCCACAGTGACCATACTCAGGGGTTAAATTAGTCGGGGAGTCGCCATGGAAGATACCAATACGCCAACCACTCATGCCCGTCGCCCGAGCGGCCGCGACGCCAAGCGCGCCGCCCGCGCCGCCCGCGCCGGCGCTTCCATTCCCTACATCACGCGCAAGATTCCATTCTACGAAGTGTTGAGCGAGGAAGGTCTCGCGCTGATGGAGCACAACGCCGATACCATTCTCGAGGAGATCGGTATCGAATTCCGCGACGATCCGGAAGCAATCGAGATTTGGAAGGCCGCCGGCGCCGACGTCAAAGGCGAGCGGGTGCGATTTGCGCGCGGCATGTGCCGCTCGCTCGTGCAGCGTACGGCTCCGCGCGAGTTCACCCAGCATGCCCGCAATCCCGCCCGCAGCGTGCTGATTGGCGGCAAAAACACCGTCTTTGCACCGGCCTACGGTTCGCCCTTCGTACGCAATCTCGACGAAGGACGGCGTTACGCACGAATCGAAGACTTTCGCAATTTCGTCAAGCTCGCGTACATGGCCAATTCGCTGCACCACTCGGGCGGCACTATTTGCGAACCGGTGGATCTGCCGGTCAACAAGCGCCACCTCGACATGGTGTACAGCCATTTGAAGTACAGCGACAAGGCGTTTATGGGTTCGGTGACCGCACCTGAGCGCGCGGCGGACTCGGTGGCCATGGCCAACATCGTGTTCGGCGATGAACTGATCGACCCGATGACCGGCCGGCCCAAGACGACGATCATCAATTTGATTAATGTCAATTCGCCGATGACGTATGACTCGACCATGCTCGGTGCCGCGAAAGTATACGCACGCGCCAATCAGGCGCTGATCATCACGCCGTTCATTCTGGCCGGCGCCATGTCGCCGGTCACGGTTGCGGGCACGGTCGCGCAGACCCTGGCGGAGGCCCTTGCGGGCCTCGCCTTCGTCCAGTTGGTGAACCCCGGATCGCCGGTGGTGCTTGGCAGTTTCGCCTCCTCGATCTCGATGCAATCCGGCGCACCGACCTTCGGCACGCCGGAACCTGCGTTGGTGCTCTATTCGATGGCGGCACTGGCGCGGCGGCTGGGAATTCCGTTCCGCTCCGGCGGAAGTCTATGCGCCTCGAAGATCCCGGACGCGCAAGCCGCCTACGAGTCGGCGAATACGCTGCTGCCGACGTGTCTCGCCGGCGTCAATTTCGTGTTGCACACGGCCGGTTGGCTCGAAGGCGGCCTAGCCATGGGTTACGAGAAATTCGT
>Ga0302320_10015333_pt1 | contig 15760 bp, 12 predicted proteins | sample Bog_T0_3_FD_202130 | JGI IMG/M metagenome (GOLD analysis project Ga0302320, IMG submission 202130) | Peat permafrost microbial communities from Stordalen Mire near Abisko, Sweden - Bog_T0_3 | ecosystem: Environmental > Terrestrial > Soil > Wetlands > Peat | place: Sweden: Abisko, Stordalen Mire... | reverse complement strand
ATTTCTTCGCGGGGACGATGCCGTATCCGCTCGCGTTTTTGCGCAGCCACAACATTGCCGCCGTCATGATCTGGCCCGACGACGCCATCCCCGACAATCTTCTACAGAAGTTCAAGGACCAGCTCGCATCGGATTATTATTACGTCGATGCCAAGGGCGGTGCCTCCAACAATGCCGGCATCTTCCTGCGCAATCCGAGCCCGCAAGGTTTCCCGCTCTACCCTCTACAGCCGGTTCGGTGACTCGCTCCGGCTGCGTAATTATGGTGCATCCCGCCTCGGAGACAGATATCCTCCACGCTGGATGAATCGGCATGTTTCCGCTCTGGCAGCGACGTTTTTTCTGGCCTTGGTCACGCTGGCGACTGCGGACGATACCGCTCCGTCTGGATTGGCCAATCCGCCTGCGCCGCCGCCGGTCATCGCCCCTGCGCCGCCGCCGCCGATGACGCTTTCGCCGGTCATCTGGTCCGAAAATCCGGACGTCGTTCAGCGCTTCAACGTCAACGGCGACGCGGTCCGCGAGATGGTGGACGACGCGCTGCTGAAATTGACCAGCGCGCCTGACTTGGCCACGGCGTGGACGCGCCTCGGCATCACGCCGCAGGACGTCGTCGGCATCAAGATCACCACCATGGGTGGCACCGTGCTCTCGACGCACCGCCCCATCATCCAGGCCATTTGCGACGGCCTGCAGGCCGCGGGAGTTTCAACATCGCACATCATCATTTGGGACAAGGACGCCTCCGACATGCGCAGCGCCGGCTACACGCCAATCGCCGCCACCGATACCCACGTCGGCATCGACTCGATTTTCCCCGGCACCGGTTACGATCCGAACGTCGCCTACAAAAGCGGCATTCTCGGCTCGCTCATCTGGGGCGACTCCGAATTCGTCCGCCACGGTGACGACGACCTCGCGCAGGCCGCAAGCGCCGCGGTCAAGAGCAGGGGCTTGGATGGAGGCAATAGTCTCGGTGGCTCGTCCGGCATGGACGATCTGCTCAGCGGCTCGTCCATCCCGCAGACCAGTGACCGCTCCCACTACGCCCGGCTCGTTACCTCCATCTGCACCAAGATCATCAACGTGCCCGTGCTCACCGACAATTCCTACATCGGCATCAACGGCTGCCTCGGCAGCCTCGCGCTCGGCTGTGTCGACAACGATCGGCGCTTCCAGGGCGACCCGAGTTACGGCGACCCCGCCATCTGCGAAATTCTGAACGACCCGGTCCTTCGCCGCAAGGTCGTGGTCCACATCCTCGACGCCCTCATCGCGCAATACGCCGGTGGCCCGCGCTTCGATCCGCAGTTCACAAAATCGATCGGCGCGATTTATGTCAGCCGCGACCCGGTCGCCGTCGATTCACTCGTCCTGGCGCGACTCGAGAAGTGGCGCGCCGCCGATAAGCAGGGCAAGATCGATGCGATTGGCAAGACGGCCAGCCACGTTCACAGCGCTGCGTCGTACAACCTGGGCACTGACGATCCGGCACGCATCCAGCTCGTGAAGGTGCCATGAGCGAGTCCGCTGAAATAAGTCCCGCCGCGCGCGCGATCGACCGCCTGCTCGACCTCATGGCGCGTCTGCGTGCGCCCGACGGCTGCGCATGGGACCGCGGGCAGACGCCCGCCACGCTCAAGCCGCAGATGATCGAGGAAGTCTACGAGGTGATTGAAGCCATCGACTCCGGTTCACCCGGCCACCTCACCGAGGAACTGGGCGATCTTCTGCTCCACATCGTCTTCCAAGCCCAAATTGCGCGCGAAACAGGCCAGTTCGCCTTTGCCGATGTGGTCAACGGTATCGCCGACAAACTCGTGCGGCGTCATCCCCATGTTTTCGGCGACGCCAAGGTCGCCGATGCGGCGGGAGTTGTCGCGCAGTGGCACGAATTGAAAAAGGCCGAGAAACCGGAACGCGTCAGCGCACTCGACGGTGTGCCCCGCGCCCTGCCTGCCCTGATGCGCGCGGAAGCTTTGCAACAGAAAGCGCGCCGTGTCGGTTTCGATTGGCCCGATCCCCAGGGCTCGCTCGAAAAAGTCCGCGAGGAAATCGCGGAGGTGACCGCGGAAATCGAGTCTGATCTCGCTTTCGCCCGTGCCAACGAAGCGAAGTTCACGCCTGCGCCCGAAACGGCGGAGGAGCTCGGCGATCTCCTATTCTCCATCGTCAATCTGACCCGCCATCTCAAGCTCGATGCCGAGGAACTCCTCACCGGCGCCAACGACAAATTTGCCCGCCGTTTCCGCGCCGTCGAAGCCCGCATCAAAGCGCAAGGCAAGGCCATGACCGACTGCACGCTCGAGGAACTCGATGCGGCCTGGAACGACGTGAAGGCGGAATTGTAACCGGCGAATCGACATCCGGCTCTCACGAGCCTCGCGGGAAACTCAATACTTGATCCGCGTCATGAAAAGCGCGAGCGCGAGCGCGAGCAGAAGGACGACGGACCATGGCCGGGTTTCCGCCAGCCAATGGATGCCATTGACCACGTAACCGCCAACGTAATTGCCAAGCAAGCTCGGCCAGCCCCAGCTGTCGGGATCGCCCCCGTACGCCATGCCGAGGGCGAGGATGATCAGCGTGCACATCAAAATATCTCGAAACTGGTTCATGGGAGGGCTTGATTGGCCGCAGGATGCACGAAATGTCAAAACGGGTCACGCGGAAAGGGAGACTAAACCATGCAAGGAGGTCCAGACGGGAAACCCAGATTAAAACTCAAACGAGGAACTCCAAAAATATTGCCAGACCTCATTGCTCGTTTTCAATGAGGTCTGGCAATATAATTATAATACACTTTACGTGAAAGAAAGCTGCGTGTGCAAGCATTTCCCCCTCGTTCTCAAGCTCGGGAACTACTTCGCCGCCTCAACGAGCAAACTCTTGGCCAGCGCGAGCGACGCCTCCGTCTGGCCGCCCAGCATCCGGGCCAGTTCGCGCTGCCGTGTCGGGCCTTCCAGCCGTGTCAATTCGGTCAGGGTCCGGTTTTGCTTCACCCGCTTTTCCACCGCGAAGTGACTCTGCCCCTGCGCCGCCACTTGCGGCAAATGGGTGATGCAAAGCACCTGATGCGAGCGCCCCAGCCCACGCAGCTTCCTCCCGACCTGCCCTGCCGTTTCGCCGCCGACATTGGCATCCACCTCATCAAAAATCAGGATCGGAATCTCATCCACCTCGGCCAGAGTGGTCTTCACCGCCAGCATCACCCGCGCCATCTCGCCGCTGGAGGCGATCGCGCGCAACGGACGCGCTGCCTCACCGGGATTCGGCGCGAAAATAAATTCGACATGATCGCCGCCGGCGCCGCTGAGTTTGGCCGCCGGAGTCAGCTCGATTTGGAATAGCGCCTTGTTGAAACCGAGCGCGCGCAACTCCTGCGAAATCTTTTCGCCCAGCGGTCCGGCGATTTTCTTCCGCGCCTTCGACAAATCCGCCGCCGCTTTTCCCAGCGCCGTCCGCGCCGCCTTCTCCCGCGCGGCCAGCGTCGCCAGGAATTCCGAGCGCCCTTCCAGCGCGGCCAGTTGCGCCGCCGCCTTTTCGCCGAAGGACTGTACGCTCTCCATCGTGCCTCCGTACTTGCGCTTCAGGCTCTGCACGAGATTCAGCCGGTCCTCCAATTGCCTCAATTGCGCCGGGTCGAGATCGACCCGCTCAGCGCGCGACTGCACCGTGGCGAGCAAATCCTGCAACTGCACAATCGCCTGCCGGTTCATCGTTGCGGCGTCGGCGATCGACTCGTCCATCCGCTGCCACGCGGTCAGCGCGCGCTCGACTTGCGCCAACTGCGTTAGCACCGCGTCCTCCGATTCGCTCAGCAGCCCGGTAATCGTCCTCGCCTGCTCGAGGATGTTTTGCGCGTGCGACGCGGCGCGATAATCGTTCTCCACCCGCGTATCCTCGTCCGGTTGCAGGTTCGCCGATTGGATTTCCTGCGTCTGATGTTGCAACAGCGCGAGCCGCTGTTCGCGTTCCGCCTCGCTCATTTCCAGCGTGGCCCGTTCCTGCTCGATCTCGCGCAAGGCAGCGGCGGTGTCTGCGCAGGCCGCGCGCAGTGGGGCGAGTTTCCCGTAGGCGTCGACCAATTCGGCCTGCTTCTCCGTCGCCAGCAGCGACTGGTGATCATGCGGCCCGTGCACATCGACGAGCAGATCGCCGATGCCTTTCAGGCCCTGCAACGAAACCGGGCTGCCGTTGATAAATTGCCGGTTCGCGCCTGCGGCGGAAAGGCTGCGCTTGAGCAAAAGCGTCGGGCCCTCGCACCGCTCTGCGCCGATCTCCTCCAGGGCGGCATTGATCACCTGCAGGCGCGCCTTGTCCTCGAGATTGATCTCCGTCTCAACGGAACAGGCCTCCGCGCCGGTGCGGATCAGCGTCTTGTCGGCGCGCTCCCCGAGTAGGAGATTGAGGCCGTCGATGAGAATCGATTTTCCTGCACCCGTCTCGCCTGTGAGCGTGTTGAAGCCCGGCCCGAGTTCCCAGGTCAGGTCTTCAATCAGCGCCAGGTTCCGAATGCGCAACGAAACGAGCATGGGACAATTTGGACACGATTAACCAGATTCACAAGATTGGAAGGCACCCTAATCTCTCAAAAATCTCAAAACCCCTCGCGTCGCGCGAGTCGCCGTAGAGAGACATCCCTGAATCAGGTATCCGCCGGTGGGCGCATCCCAGTCGATCATCTCGCCCGCGGAGAAAATCCCCGGGCAGCGCTTCAGCATCAGGTGGTCGTCGAACTCGTCCCAGCTCACGCCACCCGCGGTGGAAATGGCCTCCTCGATCGGCCGCGGGCCGCGCAAGCGCAGCGGGAAGGATTTGGTCAGCGGCACTATTTGCGTGGCGTTGCCAAATTGCGCCCGCGTAAGCAGCAGCGCATGTGCAGCCCGGCTCAAACGCCAAGAATGAATTGCTATTTCCAGCGGTGAGTCTGGTTGCGTTGCGGTATACATACTGTAATTCAATTTATCCGCTAGCTGTTTGGCGGTGAATGTCGGCTTCAGATCGATCTCAATTCTCGGCTCCACCATCGCCCGCAACGCGCGGCCCAGCTGATAGAGCGCCCCGCCTTCCAGGCCATACTTCGTAATCAGCAGCTCGCCCGTTACGGATTGATTGCCGGCGCGCACGGTGACGTTCTTCAAGGGCAGGCCCTCGGCCTGGGCGAGAAATTGTGGTGCCCAATCGACCTCGTAGCCGCAGTTAGCCGGTTCGAGCCGCGTAACGGCAACACCCACCTTCGTCAGCAGGTTCACCCAGCATCCATCCGAACCCGTCTGCGGCCACGACGCCCCACCCAGCGCCAGCACCAGCGCGCGCGTCCGCAGTGTGACCGCACCGCGCGGCGTCGTGAACTCGACCTCCCATTCGCCTTCCTTCGTGCGGGAAAACCCCGCCAGCCCGTGCCAGGGCCGAAAGCTCACGCCCTGTTTGCGCAGCCGCTCGATCCAGCGTCGCAGCAGCGGCGCGGACTGCTTTGTTATCGGGAAAACGCGCCCGCTCGTGCCGACAAAAGTCTCGATGCCGAGCCCCTTCGCCCAGGCGCGAAGATCGTCCGGGGAAAAATCGGCCAGTAATTTTTCCCAGCGTCCGGTGGTGTCGCCGTAACGCGCGGGAAAATTTCCGACCGGCTCCGAGTGAGTCAGGTTCAGCCCGCCGCGGCCCGCGACCAGGAACTTGCGGCCGACGGAAGGCTTGTGATCGGCGAGAAAGGTGCGCCGTCCCGCCGCCGAGGCGAGTTCCGCCGCGCGCAACCCCGCCGGTCCGCCGCCCACGACCAGCACATCACACTTCTCGGAGCCCATATTCGTGGTATCGTCCCCGCATCCCGATCCTTCGGCAAGCCCGACTCAGGAACATGACATGATTCGCGTCGAGAACGCCACGAAACTATACGGCCGGCCCGATGCGAACGGCACGGCGGTCCACGCGCTCAACGGCGTTACCCTGGGCATCGCGCCCGGCGAATTCGTGGCCATCATGGGCCCGAGCGGCTGCGGCAAGAGCACGCTGCTTCATGTCCTCGGCGGGCTCGACGTGCTCACCAGCGGCGAGATTTATCTCGATGACGAACCGATACACCGGCTCGACGAAACGGCGCTCACGCGCTTGCGGCGGACCAGGGTCGGCTTCGTCTTCCAGTTCTTCAACCTGCTGCCGACGCTGACGGTGGAGGAAAATGTGCGGCTGCCCGGCCTTCTGCAAAATCGGCCCGCGCCACAGATCGAAAAACGCTGCGCGGAACTCCTCGCCGCCGTCGGCATGGAACATCGCGCGCGACATCGCCTGCACCAGCTCTCCGGTGGCGAAATGCAGCGCGCGGCGCTCGCCCGGGCGCTGCTCATGGAGCCCCGCGTCCTGCTCGCCGACGAGCCGACCGGCAATCTCGATTCCGAAGCCAGCGCGCTCGTCGTGAAACTCTTTCGCGACATCGGCGAACGTCACCGCACGACCATCGTCATGGTCACCCACAGCCGTGACGTCGCCAACGCCGCGCATCGCGTGGTCGAGATGCGGGATGGCCGGGTGATCTAAGGGTATTCGGTTGAATCTTTTTACTGTCGCGCCAGAGGCGGCAAAAAACTAGCCGACACGAGCTTGTTCCCGCCGCCGGCGCCGCTATGATATAAAAGTAGCAACGAAGTCCCGTTTCATGCCTGCGCCCACCCCACCATCCGTTCTCGAAATTCATTCCGGCATCACTTTGAAAGGACGCCTGAGCATGGTGAAGGACGTTGTCCTCACCGGAAAATTCGACGGCGACCTCGAAACGCTCGGCTGCCTCACCGTGGCCGCGGGCGGCGTGGCGAAGGGAACCATCGACGCCGGCGCTCTCGTGCTCGAACCGGGCAACCTCGTCGAGGCCCGGGTCAAGGTCGGCCCGAAAGCCAGGCCCAAGCTGGGCGTCCGGGTTTCGGAACCGTCTGGGGAAGAAACGGGCGGTTTCTGGTCGGCGCGATTCCAGAAGTTGAAGGCGGTCTTCCGTCGGAAATAACCGCATGAAAAAGCCTGTTCTTCATGAGGTCACCTGCCCCCATTGCGGTGGGACGCAGAACGAACCGGATGGCGTCATTTCCACCAACTGCCGGTCGTGCGGAAAATATTTCAAGCTGACCGCCAAAAGCAGCGAAGCACGCTCCGTCCGCGCCCCCAAGACCACCCGCGAAGTTTTTTGCGTCCAGTGCGGCGCGCCCAACCTCGTCGCCAGCGCGGCGCTCTCAACCCAATGCATCCGCTGCTCGCATTATCTCGAGCTCGGCAACAAGGTCGTGCGCGGTGTGCAGACCGGAAAATTGTACGCCTACGACGATGTCCTCTTTGACGAGGGCTGCTCCTTCAAGGGCATGGAGGCCACCGGACGCCGCATCGAGGTTAAGGGCAAGGTATTCAGCCGCCTGCGCGCGACTGAGGAAATCGTCGCCATGGCGGGCAGCCAGATTTCCGGCGAGCTGCACTCCCTGGTCATCCGCGTCGAGCGCGGGGCCTCGGTCAAGGTGCAGGTGCTCGAATGCGCCCGGCTGTTGGTCAGCGGCCTCGTCGAGATCAGCGGCGTTCTCACCGCCTCCGAAATTGTGCTCAGCGACGGCGCCGTCTTTTCAGGCCGGCTGAATATTCCCGAATCGAAATTGACCATCGAAGACGGCGTCAATGCCCAGTTCGACGCCATCACCTGCGACGAAATCACCGTGTCTGGCCAGGTTAAACTCGGCACCTCTCTCGCCGCTGAAAAGGTCGCCGTGCTCAATGGCGGCTCGCTGACATCGCCCGTCGTGCGCGCAAACCGCGTCGAAGTCAGCCCCGGCGCCACGCTGCAAACCCTGATCGAAAAATACGTCCCCATCGAGAGACCCCGAAAGCCCGACCCAGAAAACGAGCCCAAGGGAAATGACGAATCCAAAGCCGAAGCGGCGTAGTTTTTTCAGCGATAAAACGCCGCCACCCGGCGAGCCACCGCATCCTGCACGCGCGGGATATGGTTGGACGTGAACGGCTGAGGCAACGCATCGGGCGCAAACCAATCGACCGCCGTCGATTCATCGCTCAGGACGGGCGCCCCGCCGACGACCGCGCACTCAAAAAGCAGGCTCACATAAGAAACAACGTCCCCGTTCGAATACGTCATCGTGGTATGCGCCGGATCGGAGTAAATGCCGATCAGCCGGACCACTTTCACCTCGTAACCCGTCTCTTCCTTCACTTCGCGCACGATCGATTCATCCGCCCTTTCGCCGACCTCGATGCTGCCGCCCGGCAGGCCCCACTTTCCGTTATCGCTGCGCTTATGCAGGAGAATGCGTCCGAGGTCATCAAAGACAACCGCCGCGCCGCCGGTCCGGCGTAATCGTGCTGGGTCAGGTCTTGGCATAAAAATATGATGTTGGTTTGTTGAGTTGATATGAAACTAGACAGGCAAAATAAAGCTCTCACATGTCCTCATCCATCGTCACCGCGGCGTGACCATCGGCGATGGGAAACAGCAATTTGAACTTGGTGCCCTGGCCGAGTTTCGACTCGACCTGCACCTTGCTCTGGTGGTTCTCCATGATCTTTTTCACGATGGCCAGCCCGATGCCGGTGCCGCTGTCCTTGGTGGTAAGAAAGGGCGCGAACAGATTGTCGATTTGCTCCTGCGACATGCCTGCGCCATTGTCGCGCACGGCCAGGACCAAAAAGGATTCGCCTTCGAATTCCTCGACCGAGGCGCTGAGCCGGAGCGCGCCTCCCTGCGGCATCGCCTGCGCCGCGTTCAGGATGAGATTGAGCAGCACCTGCTCGACCTGTTCGCGGTCCACGTCGAAAAGCGGCAGGTTTTCCGGCACGTGGATGCGGATGTCGATGCCCTGCTGCAGAAGCTTGTGGCGGGTGAGCAGGAAAACGTCATCGAAGAGCTGCCGCGCATGGACCGACTCCTTGGTTGGCTCGGACGACCGCGCGAAGGAAAGCACCTGGTCGAGGATTCGATTCATCTGTCGCATTTTTTCGGCGATCAGGCTCGCGTCGCGCTGCGACTTGTCATCGAGCGCCATGCTCTCCACCAGCGCGTGGAAGAGCATTTGCATCACGGTGAGGGGATTGCGGATTTCATGCGCGATTTCCGCCGCCAGCAAGCCCAGGGCCGAGAGCCGCTCGCTCGCCCGAAGCTTTTCCTCCATGTCGACCACGCGCGCCAGCAGCCGGCCTTTCTCGATCGCAACGGCAGAAAGATCGCCGAGCGTGGTCAGGACCTTCACCTCGTCGTTGGAAAAACGATGGCGTTGCTGGGTATAGACCGCGAGCACTCCGACGGCCTTCTCCGCGAAAGTCAGCGGCACCGCGAGCATCGAAACCAGCTTCTCCTTGCGCGCGATATCGGTCTGGATGTAGCCCTTCTCCCGCACCACGTCGACGACGGCAACCGGCTTGTGGCGCGTCACCACGCTGCCCAAAAGTGAATCCTCCGTGCGCAGGTTCGGCTTCCCGCGATAGAGTTCCGAACCACCCCGGCAGGCGCGCAGGACCAATTCCGTGCCATCCTCGCTCAGGAGGAAAACCGAGCTGAGCCGCGACTTCATCAGCCGGTACGTTTGATTCGTGATCTGCTCGAGAATCTCGTCGAGATTCGTTTCGGAAAGAATCAACTGTGCCGTATCGACCAGGCTCGTCAACTGCCGGCTTTTCAGGCGCAACTGGTCGACTTCCCAGGCGAGTTCCAGCCACTTCGCGGCTTCGGAGGCCATGTCGACGAGCCGCGCCTCATCCGTTGCGCTGAAGGCATCGACTTCGGTGGAGTCGACGTTGAGCAGCCCGACCACCTGCCCACGCATCTCGACCGGCACGGCCATTTCAGAACGGACCTTGGCATTGATCGCCACGTACCTTTTGTCGGCGCGCACATCGCCGGTGCGGAGCGGCTGGCCGGTCGTGGCCACCCAGCCCGTGATGCCTTCACCGGGGCGCAACTTCACCCGTTTCGCCCGCTCGCTCAAGCCGTGGCTCGCCTCGATATCGAGCAGGCCCGAGTTGGGATTGACCAAAATGAACGAGCCGGAGTCGGCGCGCGTGGAACGGACCGCAGCGGCAAGAATGCGGTCGAGCGCCTTCTGCGGATGCAGCAACGTGCGCAGGTCGCGCTGCCGCAAGTTGGAAAAGAGCGTGGGGCGCGTCACCTTTTTCATGGCTTGGGAGAAAAAAATAACCGAATCAGGCGAATCAGGCGAATGGGATTCGGATAGGATTTTTCGGGTTTGGGATGAGATCGGCAATAATGGCGTTAACTGTCATGCCTCTGATTATGGCACAACCGGACGGGCGGCGGTAGCGTTGGAAATGCTAAATGGCCTGGATGGCTTAAAAAGATAGGCGATATTGGCTATTTAGACCGGGCGATCGCACCGTTCAAACCGCGATCCGTTTGCGCACCTCTTCGATCAGGGCCGCGAGGATCTCTTCATCCTCGATTTTTTTGCCTAATTCATCGGTGAGGTAAAACGTGTCAAGGGCGGCCCCTTTTTCAGTGGTGACGCGTGCGGAGACCAGGTTGAGCCCTCTTTCCGTAATGGCGCTGGCGATGCGATAAAGCAGGCCGGGATAATCCGGCGTCTGGACGTCGAGCAGCGCATGGGTGCGCGAGGCGCGCAGGTCCACCGACACCCGGGTGGGGAACGCCGCGCCATCGTAGGCCGGAAAGCGCGGCTTGACTGTCCGTTTGGAGAACGCCTTGGGAAAGTCGAATTGCTCCATGCTCATGGCCTGGCCGAGAATCTTTTCAAACGCCGCCCGGTCGCGCGGATCGGTCGCCGCCTCGAGCCGCTCGGTTGCAACATAGAAAGTCTCAATGGCGATATCGTCGGTGCGGGTAAAGATCTCGGCCTTGAGAATGGTCAGGTTGCAGGCGGAAAACGAACCGGTGACGCGCGCGAAAAGCCGCTCCCGGTCCCAGGTGACAACGATAACCTCCGAATAGCCCTGCTCGGGAAAATTTCGCCAGTGAACGAGCGGCTGCAACGAGGCGTCGTCGTGGGTGAGCTGGTATTTGAGAAAGCTGTGCACGATGGCGATATGCTCGCGGATCAGGTCCTCCGACATCGATTCGAAATAGCTCGGCGGCAGGTTCTCGAAATGAGCGACAACTTCGGAGGAATCGAATTGGCGATCGAGGTTCTTTAGCAGCCGCTCCTGGATCTCCAGCCGCGCCTTTTCCGCCATCGCCCTGAATTCCTTGACGCCGCTCAAGGCGCTCGTGGTGCGATGATAAAGCTGCCAGAGCAGCAGGTCCTTCCAGTCCGAGTATCCGCGTCCGGAGCCCGTGCCCAGCGTATCGGCGAAGGTCAGCAGCATCAGCAGGTCGAGCCGTTCCTGCGTCTGCACGATCCGGGCGAACTCGATGATCGTGTCCTCGTTGTCGAGGTTCTTGCGCCGGGCGATCTCCGACATGGTCAGATGGTGGTCGACGAGAAACACCAGCGTGGAAAGATCGGTCCCCTTCAGCCGCATCCGCCGCGCGACGCGCACCGCGTTGACCGCGCTCGCCTCGGCGTGACGCGCGTCGTTTTCCGACTTGCCGGTGTCGTGCAGCAGCATCGCGAGGTAGAGAATATGCGGCCGCGGCGTCTGCTGCAGGAGCGTCTTGTACTTGGAAAACGGCGGCTCCGTCGCGTCGATGATCTTGTCGAGCATCTCGATGCAAACCAGCGTGTGTTCGTCCGCCGTGTAGCGATGGAAGAACTCGTGCTGGACCAGGCAGGTCAGCGGACGGAATTCAGGAAAGAACCGGCCGAGAAATCCGAGCTCATGCATGTTCCGCAGGGCGCGACCGACCTGGCCTTTGCGCGTCAGGATCGACAGCAGCGTTTCGCGCACCGTCGTCTGGTAGATGAAGCGGCGGTCGATCATGTAAAGCTTGCGCCGCAGGCGCATCTTCAGCTCGGGTCCGAGTTCCGCGTTGTGCATCTGCGCCAAAAGAAAGACCCGCACCAGGCGCAGCGGTTCGTCACTGAGATGCGTCGCGGTGGGAAGTTCCAGCGCGCCATTCTCCAGGACAAAGCCATCGATCTCTTCACGATGCGCGGCGCGGAACGGGAGAAAGGCCCATTTTGCATGCGCCTTGCCGCTGCCGCAAAGACGATTGCTCAGCGTATTGCCGAGATTGAAGAGCAGCGACGTGTTCTCGTAGTAGTCGCGCATGAACGCCTCCATCCGGCGCAGGATGGTATGGTGCTGATAACCGAAGCTGTCCGCGATCTGCCCCTGCAACCGGAGCGTCAGGACGTCGCCGGAACGCTTCTGCATGTAATGCAGCTCGGTGCGGATGCGAAGCAGGAAATCGTAGGCGCGGTCGAGCTGTTTGCGCTCGGTCGGCGTCAGCAATTGCGCATCGACGAAAGCCTGCGTATTGGCCAGGCCCCGCTTCACTTTTCCGACCCAGAGCAGGTTCTGGTAATCGCGCAGGCCGCCGCAGCCGTTCTTCACATTCGGCTCCTGGAGAAACGGTGTGCCGCCCGCCTTTTCATGCCGGTCAAGCTGATCGCCCACGCGCCAGGCCAGGTACTCTTTTTCATGGCCGTGCAGACAGCGGCGCTCGAAGGTCTTCTCAAATTCCGAAAAGAGGGACTCGTCGCCGGAGAGAAAGCGCGCCTCCAGCAGCGAGGTCTTCGTCCGCAGGTCGCCATTGGCCTGCGTCACCAGTTCCTGCATCGTGCGCGTCGCGTGCCCGACGTGAAATCCGATGTCCCAGAGCATATAGAGAATATGCTGGACGATGTCGTTCACCTGCGCCGTGCTTTTCGCACCGTTGCCGGGATAGAGAAAAAGAATATCGATATCGCTGTAGGGATTGAGTTCGCCGCGGCCAAACCCGCCCACCGCCAGCAGCGCAATGCGCGGAGGCGAATCCATATTGGTGCGCAGATGCGTCTCCCATGCGCCGTTCCACAAATGGCGCAGCATGACCGAAATGACATCGGCGCGCTTTTTGCATAATTCGCGTCCGCCCTCGCCATGGTTGTGCTCCAGCTTCAGCCGGTGTTCCTCCAGCTTCAGGAAGCGGCGATAAATATCGAGAAGATCGGTCGGCCGAAGGTGGGACTGGTGGACCAGTTCCCGCTCGGCGTGGCGCAAAACCTTCTCAAGATAAACCGGCGGCATTGCGAGCAAGTTAGCGCGCCCCGATTGCAATTCAATCGGTAACTCTTCCTTTGGAGCACTCTTGCCCTCCCTCGGCCAATGGCTCTAGCCTGAAACAATGCTCCGTCTCGGCCTCAACATCGACCATGTCGCCACCCTTCGCGAAGCCCGCTACCGCGGCTGGAAAAAGGGCCTCCTTCCCGAGCCCAGCGTGATCGAAGCCGCCCACATCGCCGAGCACGCCGGTGCCGACTCCATCACCGTTCATCTTCGCGAGGACCGCCGCCATATCCAGGAAGCCGACGTCAAGGCCCTCTCCCGCGCCATCCTCATTCCGATCAACCTCGAAATGGCCGCGACCCCCGCCATGGCACGGCAGGCCCTCCGCTTCAAGCCCGAGGAAATCTGCCTCGTGCCCGAAAACCGCCAGGAAGTCACCACCGAAGGCGGCCTCGACGTCGCCTCCGACATCCGGCGCCTTAAGCTCGTCGTGGCCAAACTTCGCTCCGCAAAAATTGAGGTCAGCGCCTTCATCGACGCCGAGATCAAGCAGGTCGAAGCCGCCCATCGTGCCGGCACCCAGTTCGTCGAGCTCCACACCGGCGCCTACGCGAACGCCACCACCCGCACCGCGCGCCGCAAGGAACTGGCCCGCCACGCCCGCGCCGCCGTCCGCGCACACCAACTCGGCATGCGCGTCAACGCCGGCCACGGCCTCCATTATTGCAACCTCCGCGAATACATCGAAGACGTGCCCCATCTCCACACGCTCAACATCGGCCACTCCATCATCTCCCGCGCCCTCTTCGTTGGCCTCGAACAGGCCATCCGCGAGATGCGCGAACTTCTCGGTTCCCACGGTTGCGGCCCCACGGCGGATTAGTCGTGCAGCTTTGAGCGGGGCAAGGCGCGGACCCACGCGAGAATCCAGCGAGGCCGTCGCAACTGCTGCCGAGCGCAGGTCCGACGGCTACCTCGGAGAAAAGGTCAGGCTCCGTTTACTTACTAGCCCCATTGTGGATGTTCAATGGGGCTAGTAATAAAATTGTAACGATCTTGTAGAGGTGAATTGATTTGAGGTCAAGGTGCTTAAAGAGTCCCGCCACAAGCAGTGTGGCGTAAGGAGCAGACCCACACATGAGGTTGCGAGAATCGAGCGAGCCCCCATCCGCAGGGGTCAAAGTCCCCGCAACTGCGCGCCGGAGTCCACTTTGGGACTCGGCTTCTGCCCCGCCGCGCTGGGCAGACTTCCCGCGACCGGCGGCGGCAACATATCGCCCTGGTACTCCGTCTGGATCCGCGCATAGAGCTCGTCCGTCTTCTGCTGCGCGCTGCGGGCCAGCAAATTGATCTGCTGGTCGAGAAACAGCGCCAGCCGCGCGCTCTTCGGCTCAATCTGCGGAATCACCGCGTGCTCCAGCGCCTCATGGCAAATCGCTCCCGCTGAATCGTCCTTCGCCGGTTCATGAACCGAAGTCCACCCCGCGTGCACCGGCTGGTAGGCGAGATAGACTGCCAGGTCCTGCGCCGCCTCCGCCTCCGTCGATTTCGACGTGATCGCCCAGCCGTTGATCCGCGCCAGGCTCGCGCGTTCCATATCTTGCGGCAAGAGCGTGAACGCGTAAGGAAACGACGGTAACGAAGCGGCCAGCTCGGAAGGCGCAATCAAAAGCGCGGCGCGTTGTTGTGCGAAAAGCTGCCCCGCCGCCCCCGCCTTCGGTAGCGGCGCCGTCACGCTCAATTCCTGGAAAATCTCGTGGATAAAGTCGAGCGCGCGCATCTCCGACTCCTTCGTGTCCGTGTCCGACAAATGCCAGACCCCCAGGTCCATCGCCGGATGCCCCGCCTGCGTGCAGAGAACATTCCACAAATCAAAATCGGCCGGCAGCTCCAGCGGATAAACCGGCCGCCCCGCGCCGTCCTTCATCTGCTGCGAAGCCAGCGCGCGCGCGTCCGCTTCCAGAATATCCCAATTCCAATGCCGGTCGGGATAACCGATCCCAGCCTGGTCGAAATAGCCCGGATTATAAAAAAGCACATCCACCGAAAACTCATCCGGCACCGCCTTCATGCTCGTCCCCCGGCCGAAAGCCGCCGCGCAGCGCGACGGCGTATCGGCCTGCGCCGGTGCATCCGCGAGATCGTGGTTCGGATCCAGCCCATCATAATCCCGCGCATTGACCAGGCACAAATCCGGCGGTGAGTCCGATGCAATCGCCTGCTGCAAATCGCGACGATAAGTTGCCTCATCGCCGTCGATCGTCAGCGACGCCCGCCGTCCCGTCGCCTCGGCGAAGGCGTCGGCTTCCGCCTCCAGCCTCCGCGCCTCAGCCCCGGAAGCCCAGGCCATCACGCGCAGTGTCGGTCCCGGCGGCACCTTGGGCGTATTGGGATGCGGCACTGTCTCCGGAACAGGCACGCCGTTGGGCGCATTCGGTGTATTGGGACTCGGCTCGGGCGCCGACGGAAAAGGACGCTGGTTATTACTCGCCGGAATTTCCTCCTTCGTCCGCGGAAAAGTGAAATAGACGAACAGCGCCGCTCCCAAAAAGGCGAGCAGGAAAAAAATGAAGACGGCTTTTTTAGGCACAACCCAAAACCTAACGCATAATGAAACGAAACTCATCTTGAAAAGTGCGAATCTCGCTTCCCCAAACGC
>Ga0302320_10015332_pt1 | contig 15760 bp, 13 predicted proteins | sample Bog_T0_3_FD_202130 | JGI IMG/M metagenome (GOLD analysis project Ga0302320, IMG submission 202130) | Peat permafrost microbial communities from Stordalen Mire near Abisko, Sweden - Bog_T0_3 | ecosystem: Environmental > Terrestrial > Soil > Wetlands > Peat | place: Sweden: Abisko, Stordalen Mire... | reverse complement strand
CGCTCAACTGCTTCTCGGTGCTGTGGGAAGCTCGCTTCCCACAGCACCGAGGCTAACCATAAACGGAACTTCAACTTGATCGTTTACACAAAAGACTGGACACTACCGGGCTTTTCAGTCTGCATGATTACTCCGAATCGCCACGAGACTTCCATTACGGTGTGATTGCGGATCCGCGCACGCTTGAGAAGTGTAAGAGCATCTTCTCACGACCTCTTCTCTGTATGCCCGTCGCAGGCTCGCTTCATTGGCTTGCTCAGTTTTCAATGCACAACCACTGGCTGGTTTGCGTTGGCAAGGAATCTCTTGGTCAAGGTCGCACGATGAATTTGGCAAAGAGCGGTATCACTTTCATGGCCCCCGCATCGCTCAAGTGATCCGCGTCAAAATAATACAAGTCCGATCCATTGGCGAAGTAGCATCGGCCGTCCCGGCAGAAATTCTCTTTCAAGGTGACAAACGACAGGCTGCGATCTGACTTGGCGATGTCGGCAAGCTCCGCCGATGCAGCGCGTTTGGCTGGTATCAGCTCCAGATCGGCATCCTGACTCGTGCTTTGCCACTGCTCTGGTTCATCCGACAAAAAGAGCCTGTTGAGAGCGCGTCTGAGAGGCATTCGCCGGTAGCGGATGGACTCGACAGGGTCGAAAGAAAACTCCGGAAAATCGTCAATCAAGATCACGCGTTTTCCCGCAGCTTCAAGAGCCGCGATCTCATTCTTGATGCCGATTTTCAGATTCGCATTGTTTTCGCTTATGCTCTGCGCCAACGGAGATCCGTTCGGCTGATCGGGAACATAAATTCGGTCACCCCATCCCGCTAACAGCGCAACCACCTTGATATCGGGTCGACCGACAACATAACTTAAGGCCCTCTGATTGAACTCCTGGCAGGACTCCTCTTCCTTTGCCGAAATCCAACGAGTCATTCCCTTTGTTGGGGGGCACTTGCCATGGGTTATAACCACAAGTCCCCAATGTTTCTTGGCCAATTCGCTCCGCATGCGATTGGAGAGGGCTTCGGCATGGCTATCGCCTAGCAGCGCGAAAGTCGGCGTTGTCGCGTTGGGCGGCGGCATACAAATGGAGCTCAGCGTTTTGAATTTCTCCACCAGGCAGCGGTGATCGCGGTCTATGTTTGCTTGAAACTCAAGTTGTGCCAACGCGGGCGCCCGGCCGGGCAAACCATGCGATAGCGAGAAGATGCTGCTCACTCCGGCTAGCACCAACAAGAGACTCGCATAAGCGAGCAGAACAGTAGAGGTGGGCGCGGTTGTCTTTGCTCGGAATGGCTTTTCGACAAAGAAGTAGGACGCAGTCGCAGCAGCGAATGCGATTGCCATCAGAATAACCGTTGTTCTCGCGTGAAGAGGATGAGCGCTCATGATGCGCGCAAAGCTGAGAAGCGGCCAGTGCCAAAGATAAAGCGAGTAGGAGATTAGCCCCACCCCGACGAGTGGAGGAATTCCCAGGATCCGATTCACTCGCGCGCGGCGGGATGCAATCACCAGGACAGCCCCAAGCACCGGGGGGACCGCTTCGTACCCGGGGAAACGAGTCTCCGGAAGATACCAGAATATCGGCACTACGATGAGTAACAGACCAAGTGCGCCCAATGCCTCATACTTCCAGGAAGCCTGGTCAAGCGCGTCGCGTCGTCCCGTTTGCCAGATTGCCAGCAGAGCTCCAGAGCCCAACTCCCATGCCCTGGTTAAAGAAGAATAGAAGTTGAAGGACGGCGAAGCAAACTCCGCGTAGACAGACAAGGAAAATGACAACGCGGAGAGAACACCAAGGAAAATGAGGAGAGTTCGTTTCGACTTTTTGCGCAACAGAAACATGATGAGAGGAAAGGCAAGGTAGAACTGCTCTTCGACAGCAAGGGACCAGGTCATGAGCAGCGGCTTCATCCCCGAACCCGCATCGAAGTATCCGCTCTGGCGCCAGAACAAAAAATTCGAACCGGACAACGTTGTAGCAAGAGCGCTGCTTCCCAGCCGGCTTGCCTCAACGGGCGACAATACAATCGCAGCCAGGATCAAGCAACCAAACAACACCACGGAGAGTGCAGGAAGAATTCGCTTGAAGCGGCGCTCGTAGAAACGAGCGATGCTGAATCTCTCTGCCTGCAAGTCTCGGTAGATAATCGAGCAAATCAAGTAGCCGGAGATGACGAAGAAAATGTCAACGCCGACGAATCCTCCATGAAGCCATGGTATTCCGCAATGAAACCCAAGCACGGAGAGCACAGCAATGGCGCGAAGCCCGTCGATATCCTTACGATGATCCGACGATGCCCCGCCTTCCGAGCGGGGAACGGTAACCGCCTCTTCTCGTTTTTCGAAGTGAGTAGACAGCATCGTCTTGAGTCTCCATTCTCATAGTTTTATCGATTGAGGCCTTGCAATCCTGCACCGACGCGTTGTGGCACTGTACATGGTCTTTCGCGGTGGTGAGATCCTTTCATTCGTGTGTCTCCTGTGGCTCAAACAACTCCACGCGCAATGCAGATCAGGCGTACGCGTTCATCGATCCCCGCTCGAGCAGTTCCAAATCGCTGCTCTCATAGACAAACGGAATTTGTCTGTCGTTCCCGTCGTCCTGCGCGCAATTCTCTGTGTAGAGGGAGGTCGCCTGCGATCCTGGGATCAACGGAAAATGAATGGGCTCCGGTTGGATTTGTCGAATTCTATAGTTCGACCGGAGCGCCCACACATGCAGCCACAGGTCGTCGCTCCTCGGGCAAGTCTCTTCAAAAGCGGTGCCTGCGCGCTTCAGTGCTTCAAGCAGGTCGGCAGGATAGATCACCCCCGACACGCCCGTTGCCATCGTCCTGAATTGGGGTGCGGTCGAGTCGCACAATGGCCACTCACGATAGGGAGCCAGCTTTCCAGAACGCAGCGCCATCGTCCGGGCGCGATAGCAGTTCACGCAGTCTGGAAACTGCTTGTTCGCAACAATCAATCTGGCTAGCCACGAGGGCGCATAGATCACATCGTCATCGGCTGTGACAAGCGGATAGATCAAGACCTGTTCGCTCGCTACATAGGGATAGTACTTCTTGTGGGGTCCGTAGTTCTCGCATTGCCTTATCTCCAGTCCTCGTTTTTGCAGCCGTAGGAGTGGAGCCGGGAGATTGGTTAGCAAGGTCCTGTCGTCCAGCCAAAGGATCAACCGCGAAGGAACAACGTGCCCGCGCGCGATGGATTCAATCGCCAGGTACACCGCGCCAAACCGCTTGTCATAAGTTGTCAGGGAAACCACAGCGCCCGGCATGCCTGTCGCCACTGGCGAGTGGCTATATCGATTTCTCAACTTGAGCCAGATCAAATCGACCCGCAACATCAGGCCGCGGAGTGTGCGCACGGGATGGAGCAGCTTGCCTGCAACGTGACGAACCTGTTTAAGCATTGGCACTCCTGTTTCATTGAATGCGGACTCTGTCCATCACGGCGATCACCGCATTCATCCGATAGGTCTTTCGCGCAAGCTCAGCACCTCGCGTCTGAGCCCCAAGAAAGCCATAAACGGAAGCATGCAGGCCAGGTTCGATGGCATCAAGAGCGAACCGCCTTCAATGTTCGTTGCCCCCACATAAAAGAGGATTGAAAAATACCATAGTGCCGCGGGCGTAGCTCCACGTCCAAGGCAATGCAAGGCATCCTTCACCGCGCGCAGATAAATCGCGGCATACAACAGGATCCCTACGATCCCCAACTCCAAAGTTGTCTCGAGAACACCGTTTTCAGCGCCTGCCAGGCCCAACCAGTTCAGCTGCAGCGCCAAGTATCTGGTTGGACCATTCAGACCTCTCCAGAAGGCCGAATATCCGTAACCGAGGATGGGCCTCTTTTCTGCCAGTTCAATCAGGCCGGCCCAGAGCACGGTGCGCCCGGTCATGGTGGGATCTTTTCCCAATGCGTACATGATGCTGCTGTAGTTTGCGAGGACAATCAAGCAGACTGCAGCGAAGGCGCCAGTGACCCAGAACACCAAGACAATCGCATCCTTCTTGCGCATTCGGCTGGTCACATGCAGAAGCGCCACGAACGCAAGACAAAGGGTTGTGACAATCCACGCACCAGCCGAGTGAGACATGATAATGAGGCCGAGCAAGGTCACAATGTAGGTGGCGCGCATGCCTCGCGCGTGAGGCCCATTCAGCTTTACAAAAAACGCCGGCAACAACAGGATGAGCATCTCCAGCCCGAGTAGATTTTTTTGCCCGAAGATGCCCTGCCACGCGCCGAATGCGGCAAGGTTCCTTTCCTGAAGGCCGAACTGCGGAAACGCAACCACCATCAATATGCTGCTGCCTGCCGCTACACATCCCACGAGCATCATGAGCTTTTGAAGATCGTTTGCCGAGTAGCGTTCAAACAGATATGCGACAAGTACGAGGTTGATTGCCATGCGCATTGAGTTGACTGCGCTCGTCGACGGAAAGTCCGACCACACCACCGAAAGCAGTGCCCACCCCAATATGGAAAAGATCAACGCATTTCCGCACAGTTGCCTCCATACCGGCTTGATGAGAGGCAGAATGCAGGCCACGCTCAACAAGTAGGCCAGCGCAGACTGTGTATAGACCACCGCGCTGTAAGTAGGATCCGCCCCCTCAATCGCCTGAGAATCCACCGCATTCATTGAGTTCAGGCTGCCACGTTCGAATGAGAATCCATAGACAGACGCGAATACCAGAAGAATCGCGCAAAGTATCCATATGTTCGTCAAGCTGAGCAGATTCAGTCTGTCCGGTCGTTCGACGAGTATCATTCTCTTCACTCCTCCTGACCACATGCGGATCTGACGAACATCACCAGGTTCATGGGAAGGCGTGCCCAGAAGACAGTCTCGAGTATTCAGACCGCACGATTCAGTAGTCGCTTATGAGGAAGTGCAAGAGCACTGGAACCTCGATTCGAATCTGGGATTTTATCGGAGGGCACTTCGTACTGAAGTTCAGGGCACCTTCAAACTCGATATCGTTGGTGAACCAGCCCTCTGTATGTTCGACGATGTCACTCCAATGGAAGAGTACGGGCAGTCGCGGCCTGTATCGAACCGCAGTTCGTCTATGCACAATAACCTCTTTACAGGGAAGAGATTCATCCATGAAACAAGCTTAGAGTTCTGCGCAACACTTCACAAGTGACCGAGTGTTTGAAATGAGAGGGAGATATCTGGAGGCATTCCGGCCCCAAATGTCTCTACCGGGAACTTGAACGAGGTATTCCGGCCTTCATGCGTGCAGAGTGATTGTCCATGCAAGGACTAGAGACGAAAGTTTGTGCGAAGTGGGCGGCTTTGCACGAAACTCATCGAGCCACAGGATCTCTGGTTTCGCTCTAGTACCCTGACCGTGTGATTCTGTAATTTGACTTCGAACTATGGGTGCCCCAGGTCTCGATTTTGAGACCTGGGATGACCACCACTTCACACGGTCACGGCACTAGTCTTCAGCCCGCGTGATTCGGTAGTCTCCCATGTGGAAGTGTGGGCGAGGACGCCCACACCACAGCCAGCCAGGAGCCCGGCGCTACAATTCTGTTCTTGCCGAATCATGCGGTCACGGTATTAGTTGCTTCCTTGGTTTGCGCGCAAGGCTGCAACTTCGCAAGTGAGCGCGTCCATTCGGGCAAGCAACTCTTTATGGCGCCTGTCTGCGGCCGGAGGCTCGAAAGCCTCGACATAAAAAGTGCCGTTGGGCTCCAGTTCACATTTGTGGACTTGATGAAGTTCATCGAAGCCCTGCCGGTGGATCACTTCCATCAACTCTTCCCGCGTGAGCGACTCGCGTTCCATTGCCTTTTTGTCCATTTGTCCGTTGTGGACCAGGATGGTTGCACGACCCTCCAGCGCTCGTGTCATGCGCCTGGAGCGGAACAGCATCCGCACCACCACCCAGTTGATCGCCAGAAGGCTGAAGGCGCCGATTACACCACCGCTAACGGAGTTGTCGTCGCCGATGATGGCATTTTGCACGGTGTTGGAAAGGGAGAGCAGCACCACCAGGTCGAAGGGGTTGAGCTGCGCCAGCTCGCGCTTGCCAAAGAGACGCAGCAGCAAAACCAGCACCAGATAAACAATGACGGGGCGAAGAAGCTTCTCCAGGATAGGTACGGGAAGCTGAAACATGTGGTCGAACACAAGCGAATGCGGCATGAATCGAGAATAATGCACGAAGCAGCGATTGGGCTCGATGGAATAGGGGATCAGGTGCAAGGAAGGGCAACGCCGGCTTCTCTGTTCCTGCGAGTGGCGGCCTATCGCCACTTTTCAAACTTGAGGATACAGTTCACTTCGTGGGCCAGGGTGTCGGCCTGGACGTCGTGGATTACCGTCACATTCTGCAGTGTGTTCTTAGGGTGTTGTCTTCCTTTTCTACCCGCACGATGAAACTCGAAACATGACTCTCATCGAACGGGTCGCCGGGAAGCATTTGCCGGATGCGCATCAGGGGTCCGCGCAACTCGTCGCTCACATTTTCGAATTGGATGAATGCGCGGTGATGCTGCGGGCCGGGCTTCGCGTCGACTTGGTAGCGAACGGTTGCGATGGTGCAGAAAGCGTCACCGAACAAAGGCTCCATTGCTCCAAACTGGCTCGGCCCGTCGGCGCTCAGTTTGTCGGCACTTGACTCGCAGGTTCCTGAGAAGCCGGATTGGCCAAGGTTGGCGCTGCCGGCAGACTCGGCGCAGGGGTGGGAGCTTGATTCTCCGCCGCATTCGGGATCACTCGCATCGTTGAACCCAGGCGCTGATAGTGGGTAAAAGTAGTCTCATTGAGAACCCGGGTCGGATTGGTATTGGTTGTCGGGTTCATTGAGTCAACGTGTTCCTGCGTCAGCGTCAGGCTACTCAGTGGGCAGATCGAACGACGGTTTCCGAGAACGACCGGCCCATACTGCACCACGCTGGACGCCTTGGTGAGCGGGTCGCCAATTGCAAGTTCCGCTTCGATCGAGATGCGCAAAATCGATCCGGTGACGGGATCGAGGGAGATTGAGCCGTGATAGCCCGGCGTTTCGTGGAATGCGTGGGAGAATTCGTTGGTCGTCCCGTTGGGACGTCCCCCACGCCGGCCCCCGCGGGAACTGCCGGACTGAGAGCTTGCATCTTGGATGCAACAGTAATGGACAGAGTAATGCGAGGCACGCTTGGGGACGGAATAGCGGAAGACGGCCAGAGGACCGGCCGCGCCTTGTTCCCAATGGCTCCAAACGATCTGGCCGCTGGCCGTGTCGGTCATTACGATCACCAGATCGGGTCCGAATTCACCGAAGCCTTGCATCCCCAGCTCCGGGCCTGTCTGCTGCGTGCCTGGGCCTTCGGTGTTCGCGTTGCTCAAGATTTCCTGGCCATCCCGGAAGGTGATTTCGTGACTGCTTCTACCCACCAAGTGCAACCCTGCCCGCGTCGGCCACTCATTCTCCTTGAGCACTTGGGGACTGTCGTCGAAGCGATCCGTGGTGCGGGTGGCGAAAAGGTTGGGCAGGCGAGAGAGAGTCTCCACCACATAGCCCCGAGCGAGAGTCAGCAGGCGAAGTTGTGCTGCGGCTTCCGGCGTCGCTTCAGTTCGCAATTCGCTGGCCGGTGGGTCCAGGAAAGCCGATTGATCGGCAAGCAACTGCATCGCGAGCCTGGCCAGGGGCTCCGCGGACAGCTTTGCGTTCAACCTGGCTTGCGCGGTGGGCGTCCAGCGTTCTGTCAGTTCAAAGCTGCCGATCTTCTTGGCCAGCTCCGAATCGGTGCGATGAGCCGCCATCGCATCGGAAAGCTTCTGCTCCAGTTGCGCGACCGTCAGCGGCTTTGTGGCATGTGCGGAGAGAGAAAGTGTGGCAAGGAGTACCAGGAAAACCAGGGTGCGCATCTGAAATTGCTCCGATTTGAAGGCGTTTGTTTTCTTTGTATGCAGTCCGAGCATCGGGTTCGATCCCGCAGAATCACTCAAGATTGATTCTGTACGGGGAAGATGGTTTCGGCAGGACGCCGTGGTAAGAAGGCTGCGCAACCGGAACTTGGGTGGCGGCCGCCTTGGTCGGTGCGGCGGCAGAAGGGAGGGAGAGTGCGGGCGAGGGAGCGGCGCTCGGTGCGGTTCCTGTTTCTCGCCCCGTTTCTCGTTCCGGTTCAGCGGCCGCTGCTCCGTTGCTGTTCGGATCAAGCGCGGGCGACCTGGCCTCGGTAGGCGCGGTTGAAGCTGCGGGCGCGTCCGACGCGCCAGGTGCGGCGGAGTCAGAGGACGAGGCTGCTGCAACCGCTGTCGTTGCAGGCGCGGGAACTTCGGTGTTGGCGAGCGATGGGGCGGTAACGCCTTCGCCGGTCTTGTCCGGAATCAGCCGAATGCTCGAACCCAGGCGGTGATATTGGCTGAAGCTGGTTCGATTGAACATCGTGACCGGTTGCAGCATCTTGCGGTCGCGGTCGCGCCGTATGCAGGCATTGGGCATTTCATCCATGAATGTCAGGCTGGGCAGCGGGCAAATGGATTGTCGCTCGCCGAGCAACACCGGGGCCATATTCGATGACCGACGCAACATGAGCAATGGGGTCGTTCTTCCCCGTGTCCGTCTCCACCGTGACCCGCAGAACAGCGCCCGATGCAGGATCGATAGAGATCATGCCGTGATAGCCGGGGTTACTGTGAAACGGCTTCTTGGCCCGGCAACTGTAGTTCACTTCGTAATGAGAGGCAGACTCGGGTACCGAGTAGCGATAGACCGCAGCCAATCCCGAGGCCGTCTTCTCCCAATGATGAAAAGTCAGAGTCCCTTTTGCGGTGTCTGTGAGCACCACGACCAGTTCCGGTCCGAATTCTCCCCAACTGTCCATCCCCGTGGCTTTTTGGGCCGGTGTTGCCGTGGCCCGCGCAGTGATCTCGACGAGCGATGGATCGGTAACTTCTTTGCCGTCGCGGAAGGTGATCTCGTGGTGCGTTGTCTCTTCCAGTTGCAGCCCGCTTTTGGTGGCCCAGGCAAAGCCCGCCGGGCCGCGCGGATCATTGTCATAGTGCGCTGTGGTCCGGGTGGCGAAGAAGTTCGGCAGATGAAGAAGCACATGAAACACGTAGTTTCGCGCCTCCTCCAGAATGCGCTGTTGCGTATCCGCATCCGGCGCAGGCGTCGGCGGCAATTCGTCGGTCGGTGGATCAAAAAAAGCCGAGCGATCGGCCAGCAATTGCAGCGCTCGAGCGGTCTCGGGACCGAACTCGAATTTCGACAGGATGCGATTGAGCCTGAGGGGAGTGAGTCTTTCCGTGAGCTGCATCTTCTCTATCTGCGGAGCCTCCACGACATCTTCGTTGAGCTGGCGAAGCAACTCCGTATTCCCGTCGATTTGATGTGCCGGATCCAAATCCTTAGGGTGGGCGCCCATGTCAGTGGCCAGCCTTTGCTCCAGTTGCTGAACGGTGACCGACTCATGCTCGACCGCTGTGGGGAGCGATTCTCCAAAGAGAAGAAAAACCGGGCCTGCCAGGAGTCCAAGAAGAATCAGTTTCCGCATCTCGCTTTGCTCCCACCCCCAGCGGGGATCCGGCGCCTGGCCCCTAACTTTGGTGACAATCTAACCTGATGAAAACAAAACCTCGAGGCCGCTTGGAGACGGGCCAAGGGGCGCTGAATCCGCGCCTTGAACTTACCACAAAGACGGGTACTTCCGACATGCCCGCTCTCCAAGGGGAGGTGTTGCAACCTCTGAAGAGTCGCTCCGCTTCCTCGTGAAGAGAAAGGCGGTGGGGAACAGACTCCGGCGTCCGTTGTTGCGATCTTGATTGATCTGGCCCCGCATAGGGTGACTCAGGGCCATCGCACTTCAAGATGCGGGACGATTATGCGTTGAAAGGGCACGGCTTTACAGGCTGCGGAAAAACTCTATTTTGCCATTAGTCTTGAAGGGGCATGGCTTTAGCCGTGCCGATAAGGTCAATCAAATCAGCGTTGGCTTTGGCCGCCGAGGGACGAAATTCAGGATTTTTGGCGAAATACAGTCTTTTTCCGCAGCCTGTGAAGCCGCGCCCTTTCATAGCCACGCGGTTCATTATGGCAATTTCAAATGCGATTGCCCTGTGGGGTGACTGGCTTCCCATCCATATCCACAGAAAACGCGGAATGAATGGAGCACTTGTGCTTACCGGCAGGATCAATCGAGAGCCTACCCTTGTTTGCTTCTGAAGTAACTCAGGCTTCGTTCCAGCCCTTGTTTCAGATTCACCTGTGGCTCCCAACCCAGCAGAGTTCTCGCCTTGGTGATATCCGGACGGCGGCGCGTGGGATCATCCACCGGCAGCGGGTTAAAACGGAGTTCGCTCTTCGAGCCGGTCACTTCCAACACCGCCTGAGCGCATTCCAGCATGGTGAATTCCACAGGGTTGCCGAGGTTGACCGGAAGGTGTTCTTCGGAGCGCGATAGGCGCAGGAAACCTTCGATCAGGTCGTCGACGTAGCAGAAGCTGCGGGTCTGCTTGCCATGGCCGTAGATGGTGAGCGGCTCGCCGCGCAGGGCCTGCATCATGAAGTTGGAGATGACGCGGCCATCGTCCGGGTGCAGGCGCGGGCCATAGGTGTTGAAGATGCGCGCCAGATGGGTATTCACTCCGCGCGAACGGTGATAGGCCATGACCAGCGCCTCGGCATACCGTTTGGATTCGTCATAGACCGAGCGTGGGCCGACCGGATTGACATTGCCCCAGTAGCTTTCCGTCTGCGGATGCTCGAGGGGATCGCCATAGCACTCCGAAGTCGACGCGTGAAAGAAGCCTGCGCCATACTTGCAGGCAATCTCCAAAGTGTTTTCTGTGCCGGCCGATCCCACACGAAGGGTCTCGATCGCCAGACGAAGATACTCCGGAGGGCTGGCCGGAGAGGCCAGATTGAAGACGTAGTCGACGTGTCCCGGGTCGAAGGGCTGACAGATGTCGTGATTCTGAAACTCGAAACGCGGCTCCGCGGCGAGATGGGCGATGTTGCTCGGGTCGCCGGTGCACAGGTTGTCGACACCCACAACGCGGTGCCCATCCCCCAGCAATCGATCCGTCAGGTGGGAGCCGAGGAATCCGGCCGCACCGGTTACCAGCACGCGCATGGTCATGAAATCAACACTCCAGGGAAACTTTTGGAAGTTTTACAGAAGTCGCCGTCAAAAGGAGCACGGCGTTCACCGTGCGCGGGCGTATGAACCCAATGTACCAAATCAGGTGGCGATCTGGTCCCATCGCCTGTGTTGTCTGGTACAGGTCAATCGCATGAAGCATGGGAACGAGGCGTTGAAATGGTTTTGAAAGGGCACGACTTTAGAGCGAAACCAGAGTTCCTGTGGCCCGGTGAGTTTCGTGCAAGGTCGCCGCTCCCTGATGGGCGCGTCGACTTTAGGGAAGTGCCTTCGAGAAACAGCAACTCTGGTTTCGCTATAGTCGTGCCGCAGATTCACCCCAAGAGTCTTGGGCTTTACAGCTGCGGAAAAACTCAATTTTGCCATTAGTTTTGAAGGGGCATGGCTTTAGCCAGGCCGATAAGGTTAATCAAATCAGCGTTGGCTTTAGCCACCGAGGGACGTATTTCGGGATTTTTGGCGAAATACAGCTTTTTTCCGCAGCCTGTTTTAGCCGCTGAGGGAAGGTTTTGATGCCGCCGAACCATCCCTCGCGAAAGACTCTTCTGCGCGCAGCGCGACAGATCGAAGGGCGCCTCTTCTGCTACGGCGCCATGGTGCGTGGCTTCCCTTGCTGAGCCTGGTAGCTGGCGGGCCTGCCTACGCTGACGTAGGTGAAGCCCTGCTCCTCCAACTGCGCGGGTTTATACAGGTTCCGACCGTCGATCACAATGGGGAACCGCACCGCCTGATTGAGACGAACCAGATCGAGCTCCGCAAATTCCTTCCAGTCCGTCAAGATAAGGACGGCGTCCACATCCTGCGCAGCCTCGTAGGCGCTGGCGGCGTACTTCATCTTGTCGGACGCGGGAAGAACCGCCTGCGCGCGCTCCATCGCGGCGGGATCATAGGCAGTGATTGAGGCTCCGGCTTCGAGCAATCGGTGAATCAGGTCGATCGCAGGAGAATCCCGGATGTCGTCGGTGCCGCCCTTGAAAGCCAGTCCGAGGGCCGCCAGACGTTTGCCGCGCAGCGTCCACAACGCCGACAGAACTTTGTTGAAGAAGATGTCTTTCTGGCATTCGTTGATCTTGCGCACTTCCTGCAGCAGTTGGAAGTCCACCCCGCGTTGTTGCGCGACCCAATGAAACGCAGCCACGTCCTTGGGAAAGCAGGAACCGCCATAGCCGATGCCCGCGTTTAGGAATTTGGGCCCGATGCGGCTGTCCAGTCCGATTCCTTTGGCGATATCTTCGATATCCGCGTCCACCACTTCGGCCAGATTCGCAACCGCGTTGATAAACGAGATCTTCAGCGCCAGAAAGGCGTTCGATGCGTGCTTGATGATCTCCGCACTCTGCGCGGAAGTGACCAGCAGCGGGGTCGGATGCTCCGCATTCCGGATGCCCGGCAACGCGCCTTCCTGCCGGTAATAACTGCCATCGCACAGCGGACCGTAGATGCGGCGCAAGACCTCCGCCGAACGCTCGGTGTTGGCTCCCACCACAATACGGTCCGGATGCAGAAAGTCGAGGACCGCCGTGCCTTCGCGCAGGAACTCGGGGTTCGACACCACATCGAAATTCTCCGCATCCACGCCATGGCGATGCAGCACCCTGCGAATCCATTCATTCGTGTAGACGGGAACGGTGCTCTTCTCCACGATTACCGTGTAGCTGTCGATGGAGCGGGCAATCTCGGAGACGACGGCCTCGACATAGGAAAGGTCGGCGGCGCCCGTATCTCCCTGGGGCGTGCCCACCGCAATAAAGACGGCTTCGCTCGCGCGCACGGCAGCGCCGAGGTCAGAGGTAAACGAGACACCCCGGTTGAGGTGCTTGGCAAGCAGCGCCGGCAAATGGTCTTCGTAGATCGGCACGCCCCCTGCGCGAAGGGACTTCACCTTGTCTTCATCGTTGTCGACAGAGATGACCTGGTGGCCCATTTCCGCAAAGCAGACGGCTGCAACGAGTCCCACATAACCGGACCCGATCACACAGATGGAAACTGATTTCGACATGAGCTTGGACTTTCTCCTGCGCGGGTTTCTCCGCGGGAATTGCCCGGAGAATTCCGGGATGGTCGGAGCGGGATCCCGGCACGCAAATGCTGCGTCAGAGGCCGAAAGGAATCCGTATTCCCCTGAGAATCCGCGCTTTCAGGCTATCCGGTGGAGGCGGCAGGGAGCAAGTTTTGGCTGTGAAAAGGTGTTGAACGAATTCCCGCATCTTCGCATGTCGCTTTTACGGGGCAAATGCATGAATCCAAATGGTCGACCGGTGTGGCTCTGATTTCGGCCGCGCCGAAAGGCGCAAGGTTGGTTAGCCCCGCGCTTCAGCGCGGGGAAGTTGGCAATCAAAGCGAGTCAGTCCCGTCGGGACGGCGCAAAACGGCGATCCAGTCATCAAGATAACGTTCATGCGATTGCCCTGGTCGCTAGTACGGGCCTTGGCGATTCCGGTCCCGGAGGATGGTAAAGTGAAAGTGCGTCCGCGCCGCCAATGGGGATCCGGGGAAGTCTTCCTGAGCCTTCTGTTGTGCCTGCAGCCGACCGCGCGCCTTGCTCAATAGCCTGGCCTTCAGAGAGGAATCGAAACTTTATGGGAAGTGCAGTAGACACCGTCCAGGCTGGGTTGGCGCCTTTTCGAATTGCTCCGCGCTTTGTGGGACGGGTCTGGGGATACAACGATCTCCGCCCCTGGTATGACAAGCAAAGCGACGGCGAGCCAATCGGCGAAGTATGGCTCACAGGGGACGAATGTCTGGTCGAGACGGGGCCTTATGCGGGGCTGACCTTGAGCGCGGTCTTCGGGCGCGCCGCCGCAGACTTGCTCGGGAACGAAGCTGTCACCTCCGAGTCCCCGCTGCTGCTGAAGGTCATTTTTGCCGAGGGCAAACTCAGCGTGCAGGTGCATCCTGACGACAAACTGGCTCAGAAGTATGGCCAGCCCCGTGGCAAGACCGAGTGCTGGTATGCTCTGGCGGCTGATCCGGGCGCGCAAGTGGCCTGCGGACTCAAGGCGGGAGTGACGCTGGACAAGATCCGCGAAGGCATACGAGAGGGAACCCTGGAAGAGAGCCTGAATGTTCTCGAAGTTGCTGCCGGGGACATGGTTTTCGTGGATGCCGGCACGGTCCACGCCATCTGGCCGGGGTCCATTCTGTTGGAGACGCAGCAGAACTGCGATCTCACCTACCGCATGTACGACTATGGAAGGCCGCGCGAATTGCATATCGAGAAATCCGTCGAAGCGACGCGACTGGTGACACAAGCGGGTAAAGTTGCGCCCAAGGTCCATGCCGACCGCACAACCCTCATCGACGTGGAGTATTTTCGTGTCGAGCGAATTACGATCAACGGCAGCCGGACCAGCGCCAGCCTGCGCGGCGAAGGTGAGCCGGCGCAGGGCCTGGCCTATCTCTTTGCCGCGGCAGGTTCGGCAATCCTTCGCGGCGAGGGCTTTGAATCGCTGCAACTGCCCACCCGAGGAATTGTCGCCATCCCTGCCACCTCCCCGCAATTCGCAATCGAAGATCAGGGGGGATTTGACCTCTTCCGCTTCACCCCAAACTGGCCGGGACGGGCCTAGGTCTTTGACCGCTCGAAGTTGTACCAAAGAAGTGTGCCCCAGAGCCTGCCCTGAGCTTGTCGAAGGGTCCCCGATTCTGGGACCTGGGAAAGTACGAACCAAAGGGACAAAACGATACTGTCAGAGACCTAGAGGACGAGTTTAGACATGGAATCGAACTGGCGCGACAAAGTGGTCGCCTATATCCGCAATGAGGCGAATCCGAAGGACAAGTATGGGCACCAGCCTCGCCTGTATGCCCTGGCCACAACCTTGGGTCAGGGAACCGATTACGATGACGATGTCCTGTTTGCTGCAGCCTGGATGCACGATCTGGGCGTTTTTATCGGCCATCGCCCGGAAGACACGGCAGAGCTGGCCAACTGGAATCATGTGCCCTATACCATCGAGAAAACGCGCGAGCTGCTCAACGATTGGGGATTCCCGGCGCAGAGTCTGGACGCCGTCGCGGAGGCGGTCCGCACCCATCAGCCCCAGGACCATCCTGAGCTCTATGAAGCAGTCTTGCTGCGCGATGCGGATATTCTGGAGCAGTTGGGCGCGGTCGGTGCATTGCGCGCTTTTGTGAAGGTGGGTCGCGACACTCGCTACCCGACGTTCTCTTCCGTGATTCCCGGCTTGCGTCGGGCGGTCGACGAATTGCCGGGGAAGCTCAGCACCGAGGCGGGGCGAAGCATGGCCCGCCCCAAGATAGAGATTCTTACGGCCTTCTTGGAAGCCCTGGAAAAAGAGGCCGGGGCGCTGCTGCTTTAAGAACCTTGTTGAAAGTGGAGTTTTGAAAGGGCACGACTTTAGGGCAAAACCAAAGTTGCTATGTCCTGTTGAGTCCAGTGCAGGGTCGCCGCTCGCTGGGGCTCGCGTCAACTTCAAAGCATCGGCTTCGGGATACAGTCACTTTGGTTTTGCTATAGTCGTGCCGTAAATGGCTGAACATAAACACGGGCTTTACAGGCTCCGGACTTACATTCCGCAGGTCGCGTCGCCAATATAGCGTGAATTTCCTGTCTAGCTTGCCGACTGGAAGGCCTGTTCTGGAACGCCAAGTAGGGCAAGCGTCTTGAGCTGCAGTTCGGTAAACTCGACA
>Ga0302320_10015327_pt1 | contig 15765 bp, 10 predicted proteins | sample Bog_T0_3_FD_202130 | JGI IMG/M metagenome (GOLD analysis project Ga0302320, IMG submission 202130) | Peat permafrost microbial communities from Stordalen Mire near Abisko, Sweden - Bog_T0_3 | ecosystem: Environmental > Terrestrial > Soil > Wetlands > Peat | place: Sweden: Abisko, Stordalen Mire... | reverse complement strand
GTCCGGAGCAAAACATGAGCCACGGTCCCACAGGTGGAGCGCCTGAGAGCACCGACCGCGAGCCGCTCTGGATGGTCGCCGACGTCGCGGCGTACCTCCGGGTGAGCCGCTCTTGGGTCTACCATCGCGCGGAGGTAGGCGAACTTCCCTGCCTCCGCATCGGCGCGCTCTTACGCTTCGACCCCGAGGAGATCCGCGCTTTCGCTCGCGGCGAACGTCCTCCGGGAGCGAAGGTCATTCCAATGCGTTCGCGTTAGTCTGTCACTAGAAGAGGGTTCCCATGGCATCAGTGCTGTTTCGTGGAAGCCGCTGGTACGCGAAGTACCGCGACCATCGAGGGAAGTGGGTCCGTCGGCCCACCACGGCCCGCACAAAGACGGAGGCGCGCCGGCTCGCCGACGACATGGAACGCCGCTGTGAGCGCCAGCGGCTAGGTCTGGAGCCCGTTCCCGACGAGGATGGGGGCGGCACCATTTCAGCCATGATGAGCTGGTGGCTCGCAACCTACTCGGTTCGTCTCGCCTCGCACGAGCGCAACAAGCTGACGGTGAAGGCGCATCTGCTCCATTCGGAGCTTGGCGAGCTCCGCCTCGCGGAGGTGAGCCCTGGCGCCATCGAGCGGTTCCTCCAGGCGAAGTCGGACTCGCTGGGCCCGCAGTCGCTGAACCACCTTCGCGCCTTCCTGATGTCGGGGTTCTCGGCGGCCAAGCGTGCGGGACGCTTCTCCGGCATCAACCCAGCCAAGGAGGTGCAACGCCGCAAGGTCGCCCGCCGCACGCCTGAGTACCTCCGCGTCCACGAGGTGCCGCTCGTACTAGCGGACGTTCCGTCCAAGTGGCAGCCGCTGTTCGCCACGGCGATCTACACAGGTCTCCGTCGCGGGGAGCTACTCGGCTTGCGGAAGCGAGACGTCGATGTCGACGCGCGCCTGCTCACGGTCGCGCGCTCCTACGAGCGGGACACGACGAAAGGTGGCCATGCGGACGTCATCCCCATCGCGAAGGAGCTCGTTCCGTTCTTGCGCGAGGCGATGGACCGATCGCCGTCCGAGTTGGTCTTCCCCGCGCCCGACGGCACGATGCTGAGCAGCCATACGCCGCTGGAGGATGTCCTCCGCCGAACGATGAAGCGCGTCGGCCTGGTCCTCGGCTATGTGCACGTGTGCCGCAAGAAGGGCTGCACGTACTCGGAGCCCGCGAAGGATGCGTTGCTCCGCCGCTGCCCCAAGCACGGGATGAAGCTGTGGCCGAAGGCGAAGCAGCGCGCGATCCGGTTCCACGACCTACGCCACACGACAGCCTCCTTGCTGATGATGGCGGGGGCGAACCCGGCTGCGGTGCAGCGCATCCTGCGTCACAGCGACCCGCGCATCACGACCGAAGTCTACGGGCACCTTGCCCCCGACTACCTCCGGGCTGAGGTCGACCGTCTGCAGTTCTTCCCGGACGCGAAGGTCCAGCTGGAGCCGGTCCCCGTCGCCGTGAACGCCCAGCTTGGTCCAATGGTGGTCCAAGCGCCCCCTGCAGGGCCCTCGACCGACCAAGAGCCGATCACGAAACCCCTAGAAAAACCGAGCATCAAGAGGGCGCGCCACAGAGGATTCGAACCTCTGACCTACGGCTCCGGAGGCCGTCGCTCTATCCAGCTGAGCTAGTGGCGCAATTTGGCGTTTCTACGCCAGGTTCTGTCCTCTCCTTACTCGCCGGCGAGGGGGCGGTCAACGGCCCACGTCGCTGGAGGCCCCTCACCCGGAGGTCTTGGGGGGCTTGTCGAGGAAGCGGTAGATGCTCACGTCGAGCTGGCTCTGGACGAGCCCGATCATGCTCTCGACCTCCCCCGCGTCGAGCTTCAGCTTCTCGCGCAGCATCTTCTTCGTGAGATCCAGGATCTTCTCGCGCGAGGCGGCGAGCCAGCGCGCCACCGTCGCCCGGTGAACCCGGTAGGCCGTGCCGATCTCGTCGATGTTGAGGCCGTCGATGTAGTGCATCCTGAGAACGCTGCGCTCGTCCGAGGGGAGGCCGGCCAGCGTCGTCTGCAAGGCCTCGCGGAGCTCGCGGCCGTAGCGGGTCTTCAGGTAGTCGAGCTCCGGGTCGGGCGCGTCCGTCTTGAGCGACGGGACCTCGTCCTCGTCGACGCCCGCCTGCTCCTTCTTGCCGCGGCGGAGGTTCAGCGCCGTCCGCACCGCCGACACGCGGATCCACCCGCCGAGCGGCCCGCGGCCCGAGAAGTCCGCGATCTTCGGCACGACGCCCTCCTCGTGCACGAAGAGCTTCTCCCGTAGCTGCTGGCGCACCTCGTCGACGAAGGCAGGGCTCCTGTCGATCTGAGCCACGAACTGCGCGACCTCCCGGAGAAAGTGCGCGTCGAACGCCTTCATGGCGCGCGCGTCGCCGCGCAGGCAGGCGCAGGCGAGGTAGAGATCCGACAGGTGCATCGAAGCCACCGCCGCCGCGGCTTCCTCGCCCTCGGGCAGGCGCGCGGCGACGTACGCGAGGATCTCCGCGTCGCCGACCCGGACGTCGGGCCACGCTGCGCGGGCGGTCGACAGCGCCGTCGCGAGGAGGCGCTCGAGATCGGGCGTCGCCAAGGTCGCGCGTGGCCCGGCGATCTTCGCCAGAAATAGCTCCGAAAGCGGCGTGGCCTCGCGCATACCCGGATCGATCCCCAGAGCAACGTAGCCTCTCACCGCCGGCGGCGCCAACGCACGCTTCTCCTCGAGGCCCGTTTGCTCCAGGATCGCCGGTGTGACCGCCGCCCCCCGCCACGTGGCCGCCCTTGCCCGATGAAGTGTCTGGACGACACCGCCACCTTCGACTTCCTCGAAGGAAAGCTCGAAGCCGGTGCCGAGGCGGACGTGAAGAAGCACCTCGACGGCTGCGACGACTGCCGGGTGCTCGTCAGCGAGATCGCCAAGTCGATGCGCGCGGACACGCAGTCCTCGCCGCGGAGCGAGAAGGGCGAGATCCTGCCGCGCGGGCGCCTCATGGGCCGCTACCACGTGCTCGACGTGATCGGCGCCGGCGGCATGGGCGTCGTCTACGCGGCGTACGACCCGGAGCTCGACAGGAAGGTCGCCCTGAAGCTCCTCCGCGCCAACCTCGACGCGCCGGAGGGCATGGACCGCGTGCAAAAGAGGCTGTCGCACGAGGCGAAGGCCATGGCGCGGCTGTCGCACGAGAACGTCGTCATGGTGCACGACGCCGGCACGTTCGAGGGGCGCGTGTTCGTGGCGATGGAGCTCGTGGACGGCGTCTCGCTCGGCAAGAGGCTCGAGGGCCGGCCTCCGTGGCAAGAGGTGCTGAGCCTCTACATGAGCGCCGGGAAAGGCCTCGAGGCCGCCCACAAGGCAGGGCTCGTCCACCGTGACTTCAAGCCGGACAACGTGCTCGTCGGCAAGGACGGGCGCGTTCGCGTGACCGACTTCGGGCTCGCGCGACCGGTCGCCGTGCCGTCGCCGCCGGCGAGCACGGCGCAGGCGCTCGAGTCCTTCGCGCGCCTGTCCTCCGCCCGCATCCGCCTGGGCTCGGACCCCGAGATCGCGTCGCCCGCGACGCCGCCGCCGAGCTCCAGGTCGTCGGCCCCCGAAGGCGAGACGCAGGCAGGCGTCATCGCCGGCACGCCCGCGTACATGGCGCCCGAGCAGCTCCTCGGGAAGCCCGCCGACGAGCGCAGCGATCAGTTCAGCTTCTGCGTCGCGCTCTACGAGGGCGTCTACGGGCAAGGCCCCTTCGCAGGCAAATCGATCGACGCCCTCGCGAACGAGATCGTGGCTGGTCGGGTGCGCGCCGCACCGAAGGACTCGCGCGTGCCGGCGTGGCTGCGGCGCGTCCTGCTGCGCGGGCTCTCGGCGGCGCCGGGCGACCGGTACGTTTCGATGACGGAGCTTTTGGGGGCGCTCGAGCGTCGGCAATGGAAGCTGCGAAGCCGCGTGCTGCTGGTCGCCGGCGTGGCGATCACGATCCTCGTCGGGCTGGCCGGCTACCGTGGAGCGCGCGCCGAGCGCGCTCCGCTCTGCACGGGAGCCGCCGAGAAGCTGGGGCGCGTCTGGGGGCCCGCGGCGAAGGAGCAGGCGCGTCGCGCGTTCGAGGCGTCGGGCACGCCGTACGCCGGCGACGCGTGGACCAACGGAGCGCGCCTCGTGGACGAGTATGGGCGCGCGTGGGTCGCGATGCGGACGGACGCGTGCGAGGCCACGCGCGTGCGCGGCGAGCAGTCCGAGGACCTGCTCGACCTGCGTGTCGCGTGCCTGGACGACCGGCTCGTCAAGCTCGGGGCACTCACGAAGCTCTTCGGCGAGGCCGACGCCAAGGTCGTCGAGACGGCGGTCTTCGCTGCCCAGTCGCTTCCTTCGCTCGACGCCTGCGCCAACGCGGAGGCCCTCCGCTCGGGCGTGCGGCCGCCCGCGGACGCGGCGACGGGCCGAAGGGTGGACGCTCTTCGCGTCACGATCGCGGAGGCGACGGCGCTCGACCGCGCGGGCCGCTACAAGGAAGCCTTCGACGTCGCCGGGGCCGCCGTGGCGACCGCGCGTGAGGTGAAGTACCTGCCGGCAGAGGCCGAGGCCGTCCGTGTCCTGGGGACCGTCCAGGGTGACCTGGGAGACTCGAAGGCGGCGGAGGCCACGCTCGAGGAGGCCGCTGCGATCGCCGAGGCGGCGTCGGATCACGAGGTCGCCGCGCGCGCGTGGATAGACCTCGCGTATTTCGTCGGATACGAGCAGGCCCGCTACGACCAGGGGCAGCGCTGGCTACGCTACGCGGCCGTCGCCATCGAGCGCACCGGCGGCAACGAGGAGCTCGAGGCCGAGCGGGTCGAGAGGCTCGGCCTGCTCCAGTGGGCCGGCGGCAAGAACGCAGAGGCCCTGGGGACGCTCGAGCAGGCACGTGTGCTCTTCGAGAAGAGGCTGGGCCCGTCCCACATCGCCGTCGCGAAGACCCTCGACGCCATCGCCCTCGTGGACTTCGAGCTCGGCAAGTACGACGTCGCCAGCGACCTCCAGGCCCGCGCGATCGCCATCGACGAGCAGACCTACGGGCCCCAGCACCCCGTGGTCGCCGTCCTCCTGAACAACCGGGCCAACTCGCTCTCGAGGCTCGGCCGCAACGACGAGGCGCTCGCGTCCCTCCACCGGGCGCTCGACATCCTGGACCGGACCGTCGGTCCGGATCACGAAGACGTCTTCCTCGTGCTGGACTCGATGGGCGACGTGCTCAGCGCCGTCGGCAGGAACGACGAAGCGCTCGCGATGCTCAAGCGGGCCCGGGCCGTGCTCGAGAGGGGAGGACGGACGACGAACCCGGACTACGCAGAAGTCCTGAACGATCTCGGGGAGGTCTCGCGCGCCATGCATGCCTACGACGAGGCCCTGCTCGATCACCGCAAGGCGCTCGCCATCCTCGAGGCCGCCGTGGGCAAGGATCACCCCGACGTCGCGATGACGCACTTCGACATCGGCGAGGTGCTCTTCGCGGAGGGCAAGTACGCCGAGGCCGCCGAGGAGGACCAGCGGGCCCTTCCCGTCGTCGACGACCCGCTCGGCGGCGAGATATCGAACATCGCCAAGGTGCTCACCGGGCTGGGAGAGGCGTCCCTCGAGCAACGCAACACGGGGCTCGCGGTGAGCCTCCTCGAGCGGGCGCTCGGGCTGCGCGAGAAGATCGCCGGCGAGCAGCCAGATCTGGCGAAGACCCGCTTCGCCCTCGCGCGCGCCCTCTGGGAGACCGGGCCGGACGCCCGGCCCCGTGCGCTCGCCCTGGCGCGGGAGGCCCGCGGGACGTACGCGAGCGCGGCGTATCTCAAGGTCGAGCTCGGCCGCGTCGACGAGTGGCTCGGCACGCGCGACCGGCCCTGATGGAGCCAGCCTCAGCCGCAGAACGCACGGGGGGGGCGGGCCCAGCGTCATGGAAACGCCGATGGAACGGCGGGATCGGGGCGACGTACCGCGGCGGTAGCAGCCCGTGGGTGTCCGGGCCCCTCCAGGAAACCGTCGCCCCCTCGCGAAAACGCGTCGATCTCCGCCGCGAACTGAGGTAGCTCCGGCCCATGGCCGACGCCCTCGTCCAGTCTTCCCACCCGTCCGCCCGGCCCCCGGTCGCGGCGCCGAGCAGCCCCGAAGCCGCGCCCCCGGCGCCGGCGAAGCTGCGGTGTGCCGTGCGTGGCGTGAAGAAGTCGTTCGGGCCGCAGCCGATCCTGCGTGGCGTGGACCTCGACATCCCGGAGGGGAGCTTTGCCGTGCTCGTCGGGCCGAGCGGGTGTGGCAAGAGCACGCTGCTCCGGCTCGTCGCCGGTCTCGAGCAGGCGGACGAGGGCACCATCGCGCTGGCCGGCCGGGACGTGACCGTCCTGCCGCCCCGCTCGCGCGACGTGGCGATGGTCTTCCAGAGCTACGCGCTCTACCCGCACCTCACGGTGCGCGACAACCTCGCCTTCGGGCTGAAGCTCCGGGGGACCAAGCCCGAGGAGATCGAGGTGCGCATCCGCGAGGCCTCGCAGATGCTCTCGCTCGACACGCTGCTCGCCCGCTTCCCGCGGCAGCTCTCGGGCGGCCAGCGCCAGCGCGTCGCGATGGGCCGGGCCATCGTGAGGCGCCCGGCCATCTTCCTCTTCGACGAGCCGCTCTCGAACCTAGACGCCGCCCTCCGCGCCGAGGTCCGCGTCGAGATCCGCCGCCTCCACGACCGCCTCCACGCGACCACGCTCTACGTGACGCACGATCAGGTGGAGGCGATGACGCTCGCGGACGTGCTGTGGGTCATGAACGGGGGCGTCGTGGAGCAGAAGGGCGCGCCGCTCGAGGTGTACGAGCGGCCCCGCACGCGCTTCGTCGCCGGCTTCCTGGGCTCGCCGCAGATCAACTTCGTCGAGGGCACGCTCGTGAAGCAAGACGGGGCGTGGAGGGCCGAGGGTGGGGGAGTGCTCGCGCCGGTCGACGAGGAGCGCTTCGGGTCTTCGCTGGTGGAGGGTCGCCCGGTCGTCGTCGGCATTCGCCCGCACGACTTCTTCCTCGTCCAGGGCGGCGCGCCTCCCGCCGCCACGCTCAAGGTGGAGCTCGTCGAGGCGCTCGGCTTCGAGGCGTTCGCGCACGGCTGGCTGCGGGCGAGCGGCCCGCGCGTCGTGGCGCGGCTCGAGGCGGCGGACGCCAAGCGCGTGAAGGCCGGCGAGGCCGTCCCGCTCGGCGCGCTGCCCGCGCACGTTCACCTGTTCGACCCGAAGACGGGGCTGGCGCTCGACGTCCGCAGCTGAGCCGCGATGGGGACGCGCATCCGTACCGTCGTCGCCACCCTGCTCGCGCTCATGGTCGTGCTGCTCGCGGCCACCGCGGGCGCCGACACGATCTCCATCTGGCACTCGTACCGCGGCGACGAGGAGAAGGCGCTGGCGCTCGTGGCCAAGCGCTACGAGGCGCAGCACCCGGGCGTCACGATCGACGTGCTCCCCGTGCCGTCGGACGCGTTCCCCGCCAAGCTCGAGGGCGCGATCCCGCACGCGCACGGGCCGGACCTCTTCATCCAGGCCCACCAGTGGGTGGGCTCGTACGTCGCCGAGCACCTCGCGGTGCCCGTCGGTGACGCGTTCCCGGACGAGGACGTCCCGGCGTTCGACGCCGTCTCCGTGCGCGCGGTGAGCGTGGGCGGCGCCCGCTACGCGGTGCCGCTCGCGAACAAGTGCATCGCGCTCTTCGTGAACAACCAGCTCGTCGCGAAGACGCCGGACACGCTCGAGGGCATCGCGAAGCTCCAGCCCTCGATGAAGCCCGGCGCGTACGCGCTCGCGTACAACGCGATGAACGCGTACTACCACGCGCCCTTCCTCCACGCGTTCGGCGGCCGGATGCTCCGCCCGAAGGCCGACGGGACGGGGGACGACTTCGCCTTCGTGGGCGACGAGGCGACGCGCTCGCTCGAGTTCGTCCACGCGCTCCTCCAGAGCGGCGCCACGCCCGAGGAGCCCGGCGGCGCGCTCGTGAAGCAGCTCTTCGCCGAGGGGCGCGCGGCGGTCGTCATCGACGGTCCGTGGCTCGCGGCCGATCTCGGCGACGTCCACGGCCTCTCCTACCGCATCGAGCCGCTCCCGACGCTGGCGGCGACCGGGCGGAAGATGAGCCCGTTCCTCACGGTGGAGGGTGTCTTCGTGACCCCGCAGGGCGCCTCGCACGCGAGCGCGAAGGCCTTCGCGCGGTGGCTCGGGGGCGACGAGGCAGGGCTCGTCCGCGCGGAGGTCGGCGCGCAGGTCGTCCCGCGCCGCGCGATCTGGGACAACCCGGCGCTAGAGAGCAACGCCAACCTGCGCGCCTTCCACGCCGCCGCCGAGGGCGCGGAGCCGATGCCCTCGTCGACCGCGATGCAGGCCGCGTGGGAGCCTGCCAACCGCGCCATCAAGAAGGCTCTCCGTGGGGACGCGCCCCCGGCCGACGCGCTCGTCGAGGCCCAGCACCGCTTCGACGACGAGACGCGTCCGCCTCCGCCCGCGCAGTCCCCCACGCCCGCGCTGGTCATCCTCGGCGCGCTGCTCGCCGCGGCCGCGCTTTACATGGTCCAGCGCGCGCGGTCGCACGACTTTCGCGCCGCCGTTCGCGCGTCGCTTCCTGCGTACGCGTACGTCACGCACGCGGTGGTCGCGGTGGTGGCGCTCGTCATGCTGCCGCTCGCCGCGGGCGCGGTCACGTCGCTCTTCGCGGGCAAGGACACCCAGCACTACGTCGGCCTCGCCAACTACATCGCGATCCTGACGGCGCGCGGCGGCTCGCTCCTCGCCCACGGATCGTTCTACCTGACGCTCCTCGTCACCATCCTCTGGACGGTGCTCAACATCACGCTCCACGTCTCGATCGGCATGGTGCTCGGGCTCGCGCTGTCGAAGCCCCTGCTCCGGCTGCGCGCGGTGTACCGCGTCCTCCTCATCCTGCCGTGGGCGGTGCCCTCGTACGTCACGGCGCTCGCGTGGAAGGGGATGTTCCACCGGCAGTTCGGCGCCGTGAACGCGCTCCTCGCGCTCGTCGGCGCGCCGCCTGTCTCGTGGTTTTCGCACTTCTCGACCGCGCTGGCGGCCAACGTGGCGACCAACGTGTGGCTCGGCTTCCCCTTCATGATGGTCGTCGTCCTGGGCGCGCTCACGTCGATCCCCAAGGAGGTCCTCGAGGCCGCCGAGGTCGACGGCGCCACGCGCTGGCAGCGCTTCCGCTACGTGACCTTGCCCCTGCTCGGGCCGGTGCTCCTGCCGTCGGTGGTCCTCGGATCGGTGTGGACGTTCAACATGTTCAACGTCGTCTTCCTCGTCTCGGGCGGCGAGCCGGACGGGACGACCGACATCCTCGTGAGCGAGGCGTACCGCTGGGCGTTCACCCGCGACCGGCAGTTCGGGTACGCCGCCGCGTACGCGGTCCTGATCTTCCTCCTGCTCGCGTTCGGCTCGCGCATCTTCGGCAAGAGGCTCGAGCCCGAGGGGGCCCCCAGCAGCGAAGACCCGGCGCCCAAGCCGAAGGCCGAGGCCGTGCCGGCCGTGGCGGGGCAGGCCTAGATGAAGAGCGAAGGGTCGCGCATCGAGGCGCTCGCCGTCCACGTGCTCCTGGTCTCGGCGTGCGTCTTCGCCGTCTACCCGCTCCTGTGGGTCGTGACGCTCGCGCTCTCGCCGACGGGCCCAGGCGCCACCGCGCGCCTCATCCCGCTCGCGACGTCGCCGTCGTTCGACAACTTCCGGACCGTCCTCGGCTGGGGCGAAGGGGAGGACCCCTGGCTCTTCACGCGCCAGCTCGGCAACTCGCTCGTCGTGTCCCTCGGCACGGCGCTCGTCGCGCTCCTCATCGCGACGCCCGCGGCCTACGCGCTCGCGCGCTTCCGCTTCGTCGGCGCCAAGGGGGGCGTCCGCGCGCTCCTCGCGACGCAGATGTTCCCGGCCGTCGCCAGCGCCGTGCCCCTCTACATCCTGCTCGACGCGCTGCACCTGCTCGACTCGCAGGCCGGCCTCATCCTCGTCTACGCCTCGACCGCGGTGCCCTTCGCCATCTTCCAGATGCGGGGCGCGTTCCTCGCCATCCCGGTCGACATCGAGGAGGCCGCGATGGTCGACGGCGCGAGCCGCGCCCGCGCCTTCTGGCACGTGGTCCTGCCGGCGGCGCGCCCGGCCCTGGCGGTGACGGCGCTCTTCGCGTTCATGAGCGCGTGGAACGAGTTCATCCTCGCGGCCACGCTCCTCTCCCGCAAGACCGCGTACACCTTGCCGGTCGTCATCCAGGGGTACGTGCAGGAGCAGAGCACCGCGTGGGGACCGTTCGCGGCCGGGGCGATCCTGGTGAGCGTGCCCGTGATGGCGCTCTTCTACGTGGCGCAGCGGCAGCTCGTCGCGGGGCTGACGTCGGGCGGGGTGAAGGGCTGAGTGCAGGTGCCGGGGTCGCGAGGACCTCGGCCGCGGTCCTTCCCCCTCGGGGAGCGGTCGTGAGGAGCTCGGCCGCGGTCCTTCCCCCTCGGGGAGCGGTCGTGAGGAGCTCGGCCGCGGTCCCTCCCCCTCGGGGAGCGGTCGTAAGGAGCTCGGCCTCGGTCCCTCCCCCTCGGGGAGCGGTCGTGAGGAGCTCGGCGTCGGTCCTTGGGAGCTCGGCGTCGGTCGTTGGGGGAGTTGCCCTCGGTCTCTCCCCCTCGGGGAGCGGTCGTGCGGAGCTCGGCGTCGGTCGTTGGGGGAGTTGCCCTTGGTCTCTCCCCCTCGGGGAGCGGTCGTTAGGAGCTCCGCGTCGGTCGTTGGGGGAGTTGCCTTGGTCTCTCCCCGTCGGGGAGCGGTCGTTAGGAGCTCGGCGTCGGTCGTTGGGAGATTGCCCTTGGTCGTTGGGGCCTCGGCGTCGTCGTTGGGGGAGTCGCCCTCGGTCCCTCTGCCCTCGGCCCAGGCGGCGACGACCGGCCGCGGTTCCAACCGGACCGTCGCCACGGTACAAGGGTGGGGTGAGGTCAGGGCCCAGGAAGTATGGCGCGGGTCTCTGCACCGCCGCCCTGCTCGTCGCAGCGGCCACGCAGTGCACCTTCAGCCTGCCGGCGCTGGTCGCCGACCAGGACGCGGAGCCGGACGGGGCCGCCGAGGGTGGGCCCGATGCTCCCCTCGACGCGCCAGACGCCTCCCGCGACGCGACCCTGGACGCGGCGGTCGATTCCGCACCGGACGCGACGGTGGACGCGCCGACGGATGCGGCTCCCGATGCGCCGATCGGGTGCCCTACGGCGGGGAGCATCGTGCTCGTGAAGGGTGGGCTGTCGCAACCAACGAGCGTCAAGGTGGACTCCACGTACGTCTACTGGTCCGCGCTGGACGGAACCCTTGCGCTCCTCCCGAGAGACGGCGGATCGCCGTGCGATTTACTCCCCGGCGCGAGCCCCGTAGCGATCCACGACATCGCCATTGACCCTGTCCGCATCTTTTACGTGTGGGGCAATCCAAGCAACCCTCCCAATGGCATCCAGGCAGCGACGGTCGGTGGGTCGTGCTCGGGCGCATCCACGCCGGACTACTTCCACGGACAACGAGAGAATGGCCCACCGCACAGCGTCGCGCTGCCCTACGCGCCGGGCGTCGCCGCGACGTCCGCGTTCTTCGCCCAGACGAACGGCGTCGTCGCTGGCTGCCTGGTCCTCCCGGATTACAGCGGCGACGATGCTGGCCTCTGCTTCACGATTGAAAGCGACGGCGGGCTGTTGATTCGCACGCCCTACCGCATTGCCGCCGACTCGGACCACATCTACTGGACCAACAACGGCGGCGGCTCCGTGATGTCGGCCCTGCAGGATGGAGGCGCGATCACGGTGATCGCCACGGAGGCCGGCGCGCCCATGGGCATCGCCGTCGATCCCGCCGATGGCGGCTACGTCTACTGGGGCGACCAGGCGGGCAACATCATGCGCGCGAACAAGGACGGCACGAACGCTACGCAGGTCGCGAGCTCCGCGCCGGCAGCCGAGTCGCTCACGCTCGATTCGAAGTACGTCTACTGGGTCGCCTCCGGCGACGGCGGCCCCGCGAGCGGCGCGGTCCTCCGCGCCCCCCTCGCGGGCGGCTGCACGACGACCCTCGCCGCCGCCCAGGACAACCCCTGGAACCTCGCGGTCGACCCTGCGGACGGCGGCTCGGTCTACTGGGTCAACAACGTCGACGACGGCGGGATCTACCAGGTCGTGAACCCGCCCTGAGCACTGGATCGCGAGGCCGCGATCCTTCGGCTCCACGACGTGATCTGGGGGATCGCGCCGGCGCGATTGCGCGGGAAAAAGGCCGTCCTCGGGCCCACTCCGGGCGGCGCGCCGGTTGCACTTGCTCCCGGTCATGAAGACCCCGCGCAACCCGCTCTCGACCCGGTCCGCCCTTCTCCTCGCGGCGAGCCTCGCGCTGCCGCTCTTCGGCTGCCAGGGGCCCGCCCCCGCCGCCGGCCACGGGGCCGACCTTGCGCTCGACTCGGGTGCCCCCGCCCCGAGCTTCGGCGACAGCGGCCCCGCGGCGAGCACCGACTCGGGCGCCGCATTCACCACCGCGCCCACGAGCGGCGACACCGGCGCCGACGCGGGCCCCACGGAGGACGCTGCCCCCGGCGACGACGCAGCCCCCGCCACGTCGGACGCCTCGCCGACCCCGAGCACCCCGGACGCCGCCCCCTCACCCTCGGCCGCCGTCTTCCCGTCGAACACCTGCACCGGCTCCACCATCCTGCGCGTCAACGCCGGCCAGAGCGCAGCTCAGATCCAGACCGTCATCAACGGGGCTCCCTCCGGGTCGACCGTCTGCTTCGCCGCGGGCCAGTACGCCCTCGGCCAGGGGCTCGTCCCGATCAGCAACGTGAGCTACCAGGGCGAGGGCAGCCCGGGTCCCGTGCTCACCGCGACGAACGCTCCCGACGCCGTCTTCAACATGCAGACGAGCACGCCCATCGTGAACGTGACCTTCGCAGGCTTCAAGTTCGCGAGCCGCGCCTTCTTCGTCTCGGGCGGCCACTCGCTCACCATCGACGACTGCCTGTTCGACGGCCCGATCAGCGGCAACAGCAACGCGAACTACATCTACTTCAACAGCGGCCCGAACCTCACCGTCACCCGCAGCACGTTCGTGGGGAGCCACTTCGACCCTTCCATCAACGCTGGCGGCAACAACGCCATGGACGCGTGCGTGCTCGGCTACGACGGCACGGTCGACTTCGAGCACCTCTCGTTCCGCGGCTGCGACGAGGACTCCGCGCACCTGCTCGCCCCCGTCGGGACCGTCGCCTACTGCGAGTCCGTCCTCGACGCGGAGCTCAACTTCGAGGTCCAGGCGGGCCCCGGCCCCGGCTCCGCCGCCAGCAACGACGTCGGGCTGTCCGTCCACCACAACCACATCTGGTACCCGACGTTCCACTCGACGACCGACGAGAACCAGGACTTGAACCTCTTCGGGATGTCGATCCCGGCCCAGGGCTCCTACAACGGCCAGATCTACGCCAACGTCCTCGACTACGCGGACCACCCCTCCGGGATCTCGGGGGAGCGGATGGGCATCGAGATCGGCGGCACCAACATCCAGGTGCACGACAACTACCTCGACCTGCCGAGCGGCATCTCGTGCATGGTCGTCGCGAGCGGGGGAGTCGAGTCGCTCGACAACAACTACTGCTCGGCGGGCGCGAACCCCTGGACCGGCGAGCCGGGCGACTCGCCTGGCGGCACGGTGAACGTCGGAGCCAACGGCCCTTCGGCCCAGCCGAGCTTCGCGCCGCTCGCGAGCGCCGACGACGTACGCAACCAGGCCGGAAATCCCCTCGACGGCCACTGCCAGGCCACCAACCCGAGCGCGCCCCAGTACTACGTCGACGGCGCGCCGATCCCGGTCGTCTGCCAGTAGCACCGAAAGAGGCCCGGAAAGTTGCCGGCGACCACAGGATGAGTGGATTGTCGGACCATGCCCAAGAAGCGCCCCTCGCAGGCCCGTCCATCGGCCGGGCAGACCGCACGAAGCGCCCGCCAGCCCGACCGCCGCGCGGGCGAGGATCGTCGCCAGTTTCCCCCGCGTCCCGAGGGCCGGAGGATGGGCGATGGCCGCCGGAAAACCGATCCGCCGGCTGACTGCTAGGAGCCTAAGGCTTTGCCGGGCTCGCCGCGTTCTCCCGGGCGACGCGGTCCTTGAACTGCTCCTGGCTCTCGTCCACGCTGCGCCACGCAAAGCCGCCGGAGCTCACGGGCGCCACGAAATCGGACGGCTGGCTCTGCGGGGCCGTCTCCTCGGCGCTCTGCTTTCGCGCCAGGCGAAAGGCCACGGCCATCCCCGCGACGACTGCAACGATCGTCAGCACCCCCAGCATCAACATTTCGCGGAAGAGTTCCCACTGACTCGCCCGGCTGTCAATTCACGCCCGACAGCGGGACACCTCGAAAAGAGGGGACGCTGCCACTCCGGCTGTGACACCGCGGCCAAGTCGCGGTAACCGGTCCCGGTGAGCCGCCGCCTGCGCAGCGCTGTCCTCCTGGCCTCCGTCCTGGTCATGGCCGCGGCCGCCGTCTTCTTCGTCCGGCGTGCCGGCCGCGGGAGGCTCCACGCCATCGACGCCATCCCGGGCAACGCCTTCCTCGTCCTGACGGTCGACGTCGACGGGCTGCGTCGCTCGCCGCTGGGCTCCCCGATCTTCGGTGGCATCTCGAGCAAGCTCGCCGGGGAGAAGGCGCTCACCGATCTCTGCGGGTTCGACCCCCTCGCGCGGATGACCGAGCTCGCCGTGGCCGTCCCGGAGTCGGGCGACAAGGGGGACTTCGGCATCGCGATCAAGGCCGACATCTCGCGGGACGAGCTCCTCGGCTGCGCCGGCAAGGTCATCGAGTCGCGCAAGCAGCGAGCGATGGGCGCCCCCACCGTCCGGGAGAGCGGCTCGTACACCCTGATCGAGCCCGACGCCCCCGACAGCGACCCGACGCATGCCTTCCCGACGCTCGCCTACCGCGACGGCGGCCCCTTTCTCATCGCCCGGGGCGTGTGGCTCGCGAGCATGATCGACACGGTGGAGGGCAAGCTTCCCAGCGCGAAGGTCAACCCGGCCCATGCCACCCTCCGCGACGACGTGACCGTCGATTCCGGCAAGGTCGCGCCCACCGTCGTCGCGACCGCGGTGCTCCCCAAGGCGTTCCGCGAGCGCATGAAGGCCGAGCTCGGGCTCGAGGCCGACCCTGGCGAGGACACCTCGGAGCGGGGAGTCATGTCCGGCGTCCTCGGGGTGAGCTCCGTCGGTCTGGGTATCAAGGCTGGCCCGGCCGGCGGCGACAGCGACGTCGTCGCGGTGTTCCGGTGCGAGGACAACGCGGGGTGCGCCGTCGTCGAGAGGCTGCTTGCGAAGCGGCGCCTCGACTGGGCGGGCCGGATCGACCTGCGCCTCCTCGGGGTCGGCAAGCTGCTCGACTCGATGAAGATGGAGAACCAGGGCACGCTCCTTCGCGTGACGGCCCGCGCCCCGAGCGACGACGCGTCCAGGTGGCTCGACCGCCTTCTCACGCGACCCAGCCGGCACCCGGGCGCCGGGCCCTTCCTGCCCCCGGCCTCCCACCCGGGCTTGCCCCCCGGCCAGGCGCCGACGCCCGACGAGGTACTGCAACCCCGCGGAACCCCTCAAACCCCGCCGTAGCTCCAAATCGACCCGACGAAGCTCGACCCGGCGGCGAACCCGCCGTAGATTGCTCTGCATCGAAGGGACTAGCAGGGTCCTTTCCCGCGGAAATACCAAGGAGATACGCGCATGGCCGGCAAGAACGTCATCGAGCTCAACGATCAGAACTTCGAGTCGGA
>Ga0302320_10015326_pt1 | contig 15767 bp, 13 predicted proteins | sample Bog_T0_3_FD_202130 | JGI IMG/M metagenome (GOLD analysis project Ga0302320, IMG submission 202130) | Peat permafrost microbial communities from Stordalen Mire near Abisko, Sweden - Bog_T0_3 | ecosystem: Environmental > Terrestrial > Soil > Wetlands > Peat | place: Sweden: Abisko, Stordalen Mire... | reverse complement strand
TCCCCGATTCTTTGAGCTTTGCGCTGATTTTGTGCCGAGACTGACTCAGGAGTCAGAATCCATGAGGATCGCTAGCGCGGCAAGCGCATTCCCGAAGCATTACTACTCTCAGAAAGTTCTTCTGGATCGGCTCCAGGACTACTGGGGAGACCAACTCAAGAATCCCCTGCTGCTGGCGCGGCTGCATCGCAACGTCACGGTGGATGGCCGTTACCTCGCGATCCCCGCGGAAGAGTACGTGGATATCAAGACCTGGGGCCAGGCCAATGACATCTGGATCAAAGTGGCACAGGAATTGGGGGAGCAGGCTCTCTGCGTTGCACTACAGAACGCCGGGCTGAAGCCGCAAGACCTGGGGGCGTTGCTGTTCACGACGGTCACCGGAGTCGCCAGCCCTTCCATCGACGCGCTGCTGATAAACCGCATGGGGTTGTCGAAGAACATTCGCCGCACGCCGATCTTTGGACTAGGATGCGTGGCCGGAGCCGCGGGAATCGCCCGCGCTGCAGATTACGTGCGCGCGTATCCTTCGCAGGTAGCGGCACTGGTGTCTGTCGAACTCTGTTCGCTCACGCTGCAGCGGGAAGACTTGTCAGTCGCAAACCTGATCTCGTCAGGACTTTTCGCCGATGGCGCTGCCGCTGTGATTGTGACCGGCGCTGAATTCGCCTCATCCGGCCCTGAAATCCAAGGCCCTAAGATTCTCGCCACCCGCTCAGTCTTCTATCCCAGCACAGAAGACATGATGGGCTGGAACATCTCCGAGAAAGGCTTCCGCATCTTACTTTCCACTGAGGTTCCGAATCTAATTCGGCAAAACTTGGGGCGGGACGTGGACGTTTTTCTGGCGGACAACGGCCTCCAGCGAAGCGACCTTAAGAGTTGGGTTCTGCACACCGGAGGACCAAAGGTGCTCGAAGCCTACGGCGACGCACTGGGATTGCACAATGGACAGCTCGATGCCTCCTGGGATTGCCTGCGTAAAGTGGGGAATCTTTCTTCTGCTTCCGTGCTGTGCGTGCTCGAAGACGTAATGAAGAACCGGCGTCCTGAGCCGGGCACGCTGGGTCTGCTTGCCGCCATGGGGCCCGGGTTTTGTTCCGAGCTTCTGCTTCTGGAATGGTGAGGTCACGAAGTTGCTGAAATCGACAGACGTCTTCGTGATCGGTGGCGGCCCATCTGGACTGGCGGCAGCGATTGCCGCACGCCAGCAGGGATTTCGAGTCGTGGTTGCCGACGGCGCGAAGCCGCCGATTGACAAGGCCTGCGGGGAAGCGCTGATGCCCGACGCGATTACGGCGCTGGAACGGCTGGGAGTTGCGGTGCCTGCGGTTGAGGCGTACCCGGTTCGCGGCGTGCGCTTCCTCAGTTCCGAGTTATCGGCGGAAGCGGATTTCCCGTCCGGCGCCCGCGGACTCTCAATTCGCCGGACCGCATTGCATAGCATCATGATCGAACGTGCGGCCGGGCTGGGGGTCGATCTGCTTTGGCAAACCGCAGTTACAGGGATTTCCAGCCAGGAAGTTCAACTCGGCGAGCGCACGATCCGCGCGCGGTGGATTATTGGGGCTGATGGGGTCAACTCCCGTGTGCGCCGCTGGGCGAACCTGGACGCTCACTCGCGAACCAACCTCCGATATGCTTTTCGCCGGCACTATCGTGTACCGCCCTGGACCGACCGCATGGAAATATATTGGGGAGAGCATATTCAGGGCTTTGCCACAGCGGTGAGCAATGAGCAAGTCTGTGTGGCTGTGGCCTCACACAACCCCGAGCTTCGCCTGGAAGAATCGTTACCCGCGTTGCCCGAGCTCAACGCCCGGCTCCGTGGAGCTGAACCGGCCTCAGCTGAAAGAGGCGCGCTCTCTGCCAATCGCAAACTGAGGTGCGTCTGGCGGGGCAACGTTGCGTTGATCGGCGACGCTTCGGGCACCGTCGATGCAATCACCGGCCAGGGTCTCGGGCTCTCCTTCAGCCAGGCCGCGGTGCTCGCGAACTGCCTCAGATCTGGCAATCTCGTCCGCTACCAGGCCGCACATCGCCGCCTGGCCCTGCGCCCCTTGTGGATGGCACGATTGATGCTCATGCTCGACGGGCGTCCCGGGTGTCAGCGGCGCACTCTCCAGATTTTTCAAAAGCGTCCCGAAGTTTTTCGCAGACTGCTGGCCCTTCACGTTGGCACTCTTTCGCCGTTTCACCTCGCGCTCGACGGGCTCACCCTGGGCTGGGGACTGCTGACGGCATAACCGATGAGAGAAGACATCCAGGGATTCCGCCGAGGTCGAGTGCACCGGCCATTCGTGGCTGGGATTGCGTTTCTCGCTCTTGCCAGCTTTGCGGCTGCGGCGCAGAGCGTGTCATTCCAACTGGATCCTCAGCACACCCCTATCGGCTTCACGCTTGGGGATGTGCTGCACACGGTTCGCGGAACATTCCATTTGAAGCGTGGCGCTCTACGCCTCGACCCTGCGTCGAAGAAACTCACGGGCGAAATCGTTGTAGACGCCAAGAGTGGCGAAAGCGGCATGGGGTTGCGGGACCGGAAGATGCATCGCGAGATACTGGAGAGCGACCGCTTCCCGGAAATTGCATTCCGTCCCGATCGCGTTGACGGAACCGTGGCGCTGCAGGGAAAGTCCTCGGTGCGGGTTCACGGAATTTTCAACATCCACGGAGCGGACCATGAACTAACAGTTCCCGCCGAGGTTGAGATGTTCCCGGATCACTGGACCGCGACGCTTCACTTCGCGGTGCCTTATGCGAGTTGGGGCATGAAGAACCCAAGCACGTTGTTCTTGCGAGTGAATGAATCAGTCGACATAGACCTGACCACTGCAGGCACCGTTACCCGACCTTAGGGCGACTCGCAAGCGCTAATCAATATCCATCGAGCGGAGAAATCCCCTTGCCCTCGGTACATTCGTAGCATCGCCCTGCCGCCAGGTTCTGGAATTCTTCTGTTCTGCCGCTGGGCCAGGTAATGACTGCTCGCTCGACGCGATCACGTTTTTCCAGTCCGAATGTCACTGGAAGCTCGGATTGCGACAGATAGCTGGAACCGCTCTTCACCATGCGCGACTGGCTCGAACCGCTGGAGACAATCCGTACCGTCGCGCCGATGCCATCGCGGTTCGACTTGGTACCGACCAGCCGAAAACGAATGCTGCGATTTCCCGTCAGTTGATCATTCCGATAAAGATACGCCGGACCATTGTTCGTGGTGAGCAGCAAGTCAAGGTCGCCATCGCGATCGAAATCGGCATAGGCCAAGCCACGTCCAACCTTCGGCCGTTCGAATCCACCGCCGACTTCCGTCGCGATGTCACGAAAATTTCCTTTGCTGTTGTTGAGAAACAACAACGGGGGCTGGGCGTATCCCACGTTGCCGCGGATATTGCGCACCGTGTCGTCGATGTGGCCGTTGGCTACGGCAAGATCGAGCCAGCCGTCGAGATTGGCATCGAGAAAAATACATCCGAACCCCAGACTATTCTTGGAAGCCAGGCCCACTCCGGCCTGCGCCGCAACATCTTCGTAGGTTTTGCCCCCGAACTCGTACAAGCCTGTCATTTCATTGTCGAAGTTCGTGATGGCCACGCCGGAACGGCCGGAGTTTGTGAAATCCGCAATGTCCACGCCCATGCCGGCTCGCGCCTTGCCCTCGCTGCTGAAGGCCAGTCCAGCCTCGACAGCGGCATCTCGAAAAGTTCCGTTGCGTAGGTTTCGGTACAGTTTATTGGGTTGGGTATCATTCGCCACCAGCAGATCGGGCCAACCATCCTGCCCGTCATCCAGCATCGCGACGCCAAGAGATTTGGAACTGCTGTCAAAAATGCCGCTGGATGCGGTGACGTCTTCGAAAGTGCCGTTGCCCCGGTTATGAAATAGCCAGCAGGTCTCGCCGCGATAGGCTTCCGGAGTGCAATACGATTTATGTTTGCCGTCGAGACTGCAGAACACGTCGCGCTCGGGCGACCACTTCACGTAGTTGCAGACGAAAAGATCGAGTAGCCCGTCGCGGTCGTAATCGAACCAGAGAGCGGATGTGCTGAACCCCAGGCGTTTCCCCAGACCGCTGACGTTCGTTACGTCGATAAAAGTCCCCTTGCCGGTGTTGTGGAATAGCCGATTCTGCCCCACGCAAGTGACCAGAATGTCCGGGAAGCCGTCGTTGTTATAATCGCCGACGGCCACGCCCATGCCATACATTTCTATATCCAGTCCGGCGCGGGAAGTGACGTCGGTAAAAGTGCCGTTCCCGTTGTTGTGATAAAGCCGCAGCGTGGAGTGCCGCTGCTTGTGGCCCGGCCAATCCATTCCATTGATCAGAAGAATGTCCTGCCAGCCGTCGCGGTCGTAATCGAGGAAGGCACAGCCGGAGCCTAGAGTTTCAGGCAGAAACTTCCCTCCGAAAGCGCCACTATTGTGCTGAAACTGAATGCCGGCGCTGGAAGTTACATCAGCAAACCGAAACCCGGGCGACGCGGCGGAACCGCCTGCCGCGCCCAAAGCCCGCAGCAGCGGCAACTGTGAGACCGAGGCCAGACCAGCCATGCGTCGCAGAAAGGATCTGCGATTCACGGAATATTCACCAGCCCGGCACGAATGGCATAAACCACCAGCTCGGCAGTTTTGTGAATGCCGAGTGCGTTCATGATATTGGCGCGATGTACCGCAACCGTGTTGGCGCTGAGGTCGAGCACCACTGCAATTTCCTTGTTCGACTTGCCATCCACAATCATTTGTAAGACTTCAAGCTCACGAGGAGTCAGCCCACTACTGCGTTCGCCCTTGAGAGCTGACTGCTGGTCCACCTGGGGATCGAAAATGGTTTCTCCTCCGGCCACGCGTCTCACCGCCGGCCCCAGTTCCAGGTTCATCGCGTTCTTCAGAATGTATCCCTTGGCTCCGGCATCGATCGCCTGCCGCACCCAGGTGTTCTCCGCATGCATGCTGAGCATGAGCACCGCGGTCTTGGGCATGTCTTCAAGAATTTGCCGCGTTGCATCAAGGCCGTTCATCTTGGGCAAAGCACAATCCATGACCACGACTTGCGGCTTCAACTCGCGCGCCAGTTTGATGGCCTCTTCACCATCGCCGGCTTCGCCGACGACGACCATATCCGGTTCATCTTCCAGCATGCGCCGGAATCCTCGCCGCACCAGGTTATGGTCATCGACCAGCAATACCGTAATCTTCTTTGTCATATTTGTGTTTTGATCTTTAATCCTCAATCTCTAATCTTTGTCCCGGGACTCAACTTTCTCTCGGGGAACGGTCAGGTGCAACAACGTTCCGCCCGCGGCAGGAGCGGAAAATACAATTCGCCCGCCCATCAATTCAGAGCGCTCGCGCATTGCGACCAGTCCGATGCCCTGCTTCGCAGGCCGGCCGCTGAAGCCTACACCGTGATCTTCCACCTCCAACTCCAGCGTCGCAGGCAGAAAACGCAGTCGCACCCATGCCTGCCTGGAGCCGGAGTGCCGCGCGAGGTTGTTCAACGCTTCCTGGAGCACCCGGTAGATTTGCACTGCCGCACTGCTGTCCACTGTAAACGGTTGGCCTAGCTTCTCATAGGATATGGCAATTTCCGTCTGTCTTTCTACGGTCGGGATGTACCAGTCGAGTGTGGCCTCCAGCCCGGCCTCATCCAGCATCACCGGATGCAGCGCCTGCGACAGGCTCCGCACGCGGTCCAGCGTGTCCTGGGCGATCTGACGGACTTCTTGCAAGTCGGTCCGTAGAGACGAACCTTCCGGAGCATGAGCTCCGGCGCGGCCGAGCATCGATCCCATCGCCGTCAGAATCTGGCCAAATTCGTCGTGCAACTCGCGAGAAATATAACGCAGAGTCGATTCTTGCGTTGCAATCAGTTTCTGCGCCAGTTCGCTGCGCCGCTCCGAAAGCTCAGCCATGCGCGCAAACAACCTCCGGTTCCACCGAATCATGGAAAATCCAGTCAGCAGGATCGCAGCCAGCGTCGCGGCCAGGAACACATAAACTTGCCGCTGCACACGGTCATAGATCTGGACGATGCGCACTGCTGCCTGTTCCTCGTTCTCGCTGTTCTGCACCAGAAAACGAGCAACCGTCGTGCTCAGGGCCGCCTGCCGCGCCTGTAACGAAAGCTGGATCTGTCCCCTAGCATCTTTTTCTCTTCCCTCGCCGGCCAGCGCAAACGTGCGGTCGACCGCGTCCCAGAATTGTGTCAGCGAACTGCTGAGCGACGCGCTCTGCTCCAGCGTCCGGCTGGTCGGCGCCAACCCGGCCTCCAGGCGCATGGCATCGTCCAGGTCAGTGCGGATGCGCTGAAACTGCGCCGACCAGGCTGTCAGTGGATACGGTTCGTCGTTGTCAATCATGTCCCGCATCGCGACTGCGAGCAGATTCAAGTCATTCTGGATGCGCAGCAACTGCAGGGAATCTCTGCGATTACGATCAATCAATTCAGACTGAAGCTTGCGCAAGCCTGCCACTTGCCAGGTGATGTAAGCGGAATACGCCACGACCGCTGCGAGCGTGACGATCAAGCCCAGCAACAGGCCCAGGGTTGGAGAGCGCTCCGGCGAAGGCGGACGAGACACGCCCCGAGGATACAACGCGCGGCCCAGACATGTCACAATGCAGTAATAATGAAGCCAATGCAGGTCTGGCGGAGTCCAATTACAAGTTGAGTTCTGATCCCAAACAGCTGCCGAAGCCCCCCAAGGTCCAAAGACTCAGGGCCGTCCTGCCGGAAGTCTGGAAGCTGATGCGTCCCCGGCGTTGGTTGCTGGCGCTCGGCTTCGTGTTGATGGTGATCAACCGCGTCGCCGCCCTCGTGTTGCCATACTCCAGCAGGTTCTTGATCGACACGGTCATCAACAAGCACCACATGGAGAAACTCGAGCCGCTGGTTCTAGTCGTGTTAGCGGCGACTTTGGTTCAGGGCGTCACATCTTTTTCGCTCACGCAATCGTTATCGAAGGCGGCGCAGCGACTGATCACCGAACTGCGCCAACAGGTGCAGGCCCATATTTCCCGCCTTCCAGTTGCCTTTTACGACGTGAACAAGACCGGCAGTCTGGTGTCCCGCATCATGAGCGATGTGGAGGGGGTGCGTAACCTGCTGGGCACGGGCCTGGTCGATTTTGCCGGAGGCCTGGTCACATCCGGGATTGCGCTGGTTTTGTTGCTCCGCACCAGCCCGCAAATGACGCTGATCGCTGTGGGCTCGCTGGCGTGTTTTGCCGTGGCACTCAACAAAGCCTTCGCGACGATTCGGCCGATTTTTCGCGAGCGCGGCAAGATTAACGCCGAAGTCACAGGCCGTCTCACGGAATCACTCGGCGGCGTGCGCGTGATCAAGGGGTATCACGCCGAGGAGCGAGAAGAAGCGATCTTTGCCACTGGCGTGCGACGCCTGCTGGACAACGTGATGCGCACCCTGACTGCAACTTCAGTGATGAGTCTCTCCGCAAGTGTGCTGCTTGGAGTAGTGGGCGCTGTCACGATGTGGGTTGGCGCGCACCAGATTGCTTCCGGGTCGATGACGGTCGGCGATTACGTCTCCTACATCTTGCTGTTAGGCTTTTTGATTGCGCCCATCATGCAGATCGTTTCCATCGGTACCCAGCTCACCGAGGCGTTGGCTGGGCTCGAGAGGACGCAGGAGATTATGCGGGAGCGGCCAGAGGATCAAGACCCCAAGCGCACCGTAGCGCTGAACGACATTCGCGGCACGGTGGAGTTCGACGATGTAAGTTTCAGCTACGATGGAGTTCGCGAAGTTCTGCGTAACCTTTCCTTCCGGGCTGAGCCCGGCACGGTGACGGCGCTGGTTGGATCGTCCGGCTCGGGAAAGTCGACGACCATTGGCCTGGTCTCCGCCTTTTACGTGCCCACGAAAGGGACGATTCTCGTGGATGGCACGGACCTGAGCACGGTTCGTCTCGACTGCTACCGCACACGTCTCGGAGTCGTGTTGCAGGAATCGTTTTTGTTTGACGGAACGATTCGCGAGAATGTCGTGTTTTCACGTCCCGCTGCAAGTGAAGAAGAATTCTTGCGTGCCTGCCGGATCGCGCGTGTGGATGAGTTTGCCGAATCTTTTGCCGATAAATATGACACGGTTGTGGGCGAACGCGGCGTGAAGCTCTCAGGTGGCCAGCGGCAGCGCATTTCGATTGCGCGCGCTATTCTGGCCGAGCCGCGCATCTTGATTCTCGACGAGGCGACTTCCAGCCTCGACTCCGAATCGGAGCAGATGATCCAGCACGGACTTTCTTATCTCATGCAGGGAAGGACCACGTTTGTGATTGCACACCGGCTTTCGACCATCCGCCGCGCCGACCAGATTCTGGTGATGGAGCAGGGACAAATCATGGAGCGAGGAACGCATGAGCAGCTCTATGCCGCGCGAGGCCGCTACTACGATCTCTACACCAGGCAGCATGGGGTGGAAGATAACCTGTTTCTCGCTCCGGGTGAGGGAGACAAGCTTGAGGAGGTAAACGGCAACGGCAGCTCCGGTTCGGCGCGCAACGGCGAGGTTAAACCGGCAGACGCGTTGCGTGTGCTCAGAGGAGAGGTCCGCTAGGCCTATGAGCAGCACGGATAGATCCGCTCGGACCAGCACTGCGATGATCGCCACTCCAGCGATTCATGCGGAACAACTCTGCCGCCATTACCGCATGGGCGAGACTCTCATCCGAGCCGTGGATGGAGTGACGCTAAGCGTGAAAGCTGGCGAATTCGTTGCCCTCCTCGGCAGTTCCGGCTCCGGAAAGTCTTCCGTATTGAATCTGATCGCTGGCCTCGACCGCCCTACATCGGGCAGCGTGATTGTGCAGGAACGCGATCTGGCGCAACTCTCCCGCGAAGAGCTTGCCCGATATCGCCTGCATACCGTGGGAATGGTTTTCCAATCGTTCAACCTAATCGCCAGCATGACGCTCGCGGAAAATGTGGAGCTGCCAATGCGCTTCGCGGAGGTCGAGCGCGGAAAGCGTGACAGTCTGGCACGGGAAGCTCTTACGAGAGTTGGGCTGCAAGGACGCATGAACCATCGTCCCAGCGAACTTTCCGGCGGGGAGCAACAACGGGCAGCATTAGCCCGGGCGCTGATCAACCGGCCGCAACTCCTGCTCGCCGACGAACCCACGGGCAATCTCGACAGCCATACCGGAACTGAAATCATGAATATGGTCCGCGAGTTCAACCAGCACTTGGGAATGACAGTGGTTATGGTGACGCACGAGCGTGCTTTGGCCGAGCGCTACGCGCAGCGCCTTATCTTCCTGGCGGATGGCAAGCTGGTGGGCGATGAATCGAATTCGGCCGTCAATGCAGCGGATCAAGCCGGAGTTGGTGGAGGGCGGCCGTGAAGCTTCCTGACCTGGCGGAACTCGCCGTGCGCAATTTGCGCGAATCTCTTCTGCGAAATTCGCTAACCACCGTTGGCATATCGGTTGGCGTGGCGTCTCTGGTCGCGATGCTTTCTTTGGGAATCGGGCTGCAACAACTCGCGTCGCGCCGCCTGATGAAGTCCGGTTTATTCGACACCGTGCTCGTCACCTCCCGCCGCGATCTGCGAAACTTCGGCCGCGAAGAAGAGCGCGGTGGGCCAGCCCCAGCCGAAAGCCGCACCCTCGACGAGCCCACGCGAATCGAAATCGAACATCTGCCCAACGTGCTTGAAGCGTATCCTGATATCCGCTTCATCACCGAACTCCGCTACGAAGACAAGCCGCACTTGACGACAATCGCGGCGCTGCCTGCTTCCGCGAAATCGAATGATGCATTTGAGACTGTGCAGGGACAGTTTTTCTCGTCCGACATGGCGCCCGAAGCGATTCTCCAAAAGACTTTCGCCGAAGAACTGCTAGGCAGGACTCCCAAGCCTGGGGTTGACGAAACCAACGTGGCGGAATTGGCTGCCCCGCTTCTGGGCAAGGAATTGACCATGCGCTATGCGCAGCGCGAGGCAGCACAAAGCGCGCCCTCTGCAACTGCGCACGACAATGCAGCCGCCCCTGGCGCCGAGAGTCTTGCCGACGCCGCCTATTCCGTGGTTTCCCGCGAACTGAAGCTGAAGATTGTCGGCGTCGCCGATCTCGATCCCGAGAGCATGCGCGGGCCAACCCGGGCACGAGTTTTTCTCCCGCTCAAGCTGGCCGAGAGTCTGCACGTGATGCAGCCCACGGACCTGCGAGAGATTTCTCGCGCGGCCACCGATCAGCCGGTTTATTCCTCGGTGAGTGTGCGAGTGAATGACCCAAACCAAGTGCGGAAGGTGGAAGACACCATCAAGAAGATGGGCTTCAACACCTTCTCGATTCTTGACGCCAGCCGCAGCATCCAGCAGTTCTTCAAAGTGTTGTATGCGTTTCTCGGAATCTTTGGCAGCCTCGCTCTGGTCGTCGCCTCCATCGGAATCGTAAACACGCTGGTGATGGCCATTCTTGAGCGCCGCCGCGAAATTGGCATTATGAAAGCCATCGGAGCCAGCGATAGTGATGTGAAGAAACTCTTCTTTGCGGAAGCGGGCGCCATGGGCCTTCTCGGCGGCGTTGTCGGGGTCGCTCTGGGCTGGACGATCGGCCAGGCCATCAACCTGGGAACGAACGTCTATCTCAAGAGCCAGTCTTTCCCGCCGGAACATTTCTGGTCGGTACCATGGTGGCTGGTGGCGTTCGCCATCTTGTTTTCCTTCGGGGTAAGTCTGATCTCAGGCCTCTACCCGGCGGCCCGCGCCGCCCGCCTCGATCCTGTCCAAGCCTTACGCTACGAGTAAACTGAAGCGATGGATCGCATTCTCCGAATCATCCTCTTGTTTGCGTCCTTCGCGGTTTGCCTTCCGCTTCACGCTCAAAGCCGGATTGACTGCAACGCGCTAAACAGCCGGATTCTGAAATATCCGGTCCACTACTGCGTCTATCTTCCCGCCAGCTACGATGCGGGTGCAACCAGCCATCCTGCCCGAACCTATCCCGTGCTGTACTTTCTTCATGGCCTGGGCGACAACGAGAGAACCCTCTTCAACAGCGGAGGATGGACCCTGCTCGACGATCTTCGGCGGCAGCACAAGATGGGAGAATTTCTCATTGTCGCCCCGGAGGGCGGGCGCACTTTCTACGTCAATTCCGCCGACGGCTCGGTGCGCTACAGTGACTTTTTTCTACAAGAATTCGTTCCTCTCATCGAAAAAAAATACCGCATCGGCAAAGGACGAAATAATCGGGCGATCAGCGGCATCTCTATGGGTGGTTATGGTGCGCTGCGATTCGCTTTCTCTCATCCAGAGATGTTCTCGGCCGTGAGCGCTCAAAGTGCCGCATTGATTACGGAATCTCCGCAGGAACTCGATTCCGCGGCTCGCTCCGGCGCTTCGCTTGGGAAGCTGCTGGCAACAGTTTTCGGAAGTCCGATCGCGGTGCAACACTGGAAGGACAATAGCCCGTTCGTTCTTGCGGACAGAAACAGGGTTGCCCTGCGGCGACTGGCAATCTATTTCAACTGCGGGCAGGATGACAACTACGGTTTCGAGAAAGGTGCAGCCGCACTACACGAGCAACTGCAAAAGGCAGGAGTGAAGCACGAGTATCATCCTTACGCCGGAGACCACAGCCTGACCTATTTTTTGGCGCACTTCGCCGAGGTCATGGAGTTTCATTCCCGGGCATTCGGCCTCATCCAATAAGTAATCGAACCCTGACCAATGGGCATAGTACAGTTTTCGTTAACGTGGCGACGGCTCCAAGCCCGCAACGGCCCCTCCGGCCTGTAGGCGCGGCAGTGCGCGGGGTCGAGTGTAAAATACTACCTGTGTTCCGCTTCTTGATCGCGGAGGGATGTGTGAGTGGTTGAAACAGGCGGTCTTGAAAACCGCTGTACCTGAAAGGGTACCGGGGGTTCGAATCCCTCTCCCTCCGCCACGCAGTCTGAACTGCAGAGAAAATCGGCTTCTCTCCTACGAAATGCACGGGAAAATTCCCGTATTTCGCGATTATTCCCAGACAAACCGCACTGGAGAGAAGGGAATGCTCCGATCGCGTGGCCTCAACATGCTGGCTTTTCTCTGGATGGCACGTGCGTGGTCCGGTTTCGAGGAGGGCATAAGGCGAATGCAATGCGATCAGAGGCCGGGGATTCGGCCAGAGCGAGTTGACTTTTGTCGGCATCCTGAGAAGCCACCCATTCGAATCAAGAGTGTTCATAGCCGCGGAACGTCGCCAACACCTCACTTCCACCAACCCCCTTATTGCCGACCGTTGACATAGGGCTATAGTGGCCAGCTTGGAAGCCGCCGGTTCTGCCACACTCTGGAATCGCGTCGATCCTTGCATGATCTTCGCGGCCAAAAGCTGGGGCGAAGCGTCCTCGCGACGGGGGACAAAAGTACTGGATCGATTCGTGGCGGAGACTGAACGTGGGTTCCCTTGGCTCAACACATGGTGGTTGATCGCGAGTCTTGCATTGTGCATGGGAATCGGCACACCCTCGCATGCGCAGGCCATTCAACCAGTCCCGCCAACCCCTATCGATATCAAGAAGGTCGATCTCGGTGGAACGCCGCGGACTCGGCTCCATGTGTCTGCGCGAAGTAGTCCTTGCCGAAGTCTTTCCAGCCTGTCGGCGTCAATGTTTTTCCCGCGTCGAATCTGGTCCGCAAGCTCTGAAATCGGAGAACCGTAGGTCTGTCCCCGCACCTCCGCGTCATCTTCGTTCGCTCGCTGAACTGTGCCGAATTCTCCAGTCGGTTTTCCCGAAGGGCGGGACGGGAGTGAGCACTCTTGCTCAGAAAAAACGAGATGTCCGTTGCTAAGCTCGAATCTCCGGGGACAAAGAATTTAAGAGGAGTATCCATGCCGCTCAAGATGCAGGCTGCCGTCGTCGAGCAATTCGGAAAACCATTGCAGCTTCAGCAATGGGACATTCCATCTCCCGCAGCGGGCCAAATTTTAGTCAAAACTGAAGCCTGCGGCGTATGCCACACCGATCTGCATGCGATGCACGGCGATTGGCCGGTGAAACCTACGCTCCCGTTTATTCCTGGTCACGAGGCCATCGGTCTGGTGGTTGCGGTTGGATCGGGCGTAACAATTGTGAAAGAGGGCGACCGCGTCGGCGTGCCTTGGCTCTACTCGGCGTGTGGTCACTGCGAGTACTGCCTCACTGGCTGGGAAACGGTGTGCGCTGAGGCGCAGTTCGGCGGCTACACCAGGAGCGGCGGTTTTGCCGAATACCTCCTCGCCGATCCGAATTATGTTGCGCATATACCTACCGGCCTTACGGCCGCGGAAGCCGCGCCGCTAATCTGCGCTGGAATCACGACCTACAAGGGGATTAAGCAAACTGGGGCACGGCCCGGGGAGTGGATCGCTATTTCTGGGGCTGGCGGGCTCGGTCACCTGGCCATCCAATACGCGAAGGCGATGGGGCTGCTCATCTGCGCAATTGATATCGATGACGGCAAGCTGGCTCATGCCACGCGCCTTGGTGCCGATTTCGTTATCAATGCCAAGACTGGAGACCCGGCAGCCGCCGTTAAGAAGGCGGCCGGCGGCGGAGCTCACGGCGTTCTGATTACGGCACCTTCACTCATCGCATTTAAGCAAGGCGTTGGAATGACCCGGAAGCGCGGCACTTGCGTCCTGGTCGGGCTTCCGCCAGGTGAATTCCCAGTTCCGCTCTTTGACGTAGTGGCGAACTGCATCACTGTCCGCGGTTCGTTCGTCGGCACGCGCCAGGATATGGCCGAAGCCCTATCGTTCGCTGTTGGAGGCAAGGTCAAAGCCGATATCGAGCTGCAACCTCTGTCTTCGATCAACCAGATCTTCGACCGCCTTGAGCACGGCGATGTGCCGTCACGCGTGGTTCTCGACTTCGCGCCGGCTAAAGCCAAGAACCAGCGTTCGGAAGGAGATCAACATGTCGCAACCGTAGGAGCAGGTTTCGCAAGAGATCTGTAAATAGTTCGAGAACGACGGCAAAAGCCGAAGAGAGTATATTTCCCACTGCTCCTGCTGGCAGAGCCAACTAGGTCAGCAACACACGAACTGTGCGGTAGCACACGCTTGTGGTAAAGTATCGACTGCCAAGGAGCACAAGGAACAACACCTTGAATCCAACGCAGACTCACCTCGTGACTTGCCCCCACTGCCGCAAGCAAACCCGCACTCGCATTCCCAGATGGTTTGATTCTATTGAAGCGGGCAGGATCGCTTGTGAGCACTGCCACAACGAGTTCCTGATCATCCATGACATTCCGCTGGCTTGGGAGTCTCACCAAGAGCCGGAGTGAGTCATCAACGCACTATTAGGACCACCCTCTTTCCTTTAAGCGTATTACTTGTAACAGTTCCTCTTGGCCCCTAATGAGTCGTACCCTAAGCGACGTTATCTACAGCGAAGGGAATATTGCGTCCGGAAAATGCACCGGCTGCGGACAGTTATTCACAGCATCGGCTGTCGTGCGGGCCCTACCTGAAAACCCAGAATGGGGATTGGTAGGTGAGTTTGGTGGTCACGAATGCACCCCTGCCCCTTGAAGCCAGTTGCGTAAATTCCAGCAACGCAGTGTTAGGACACTACCGACACTACCGTTGTCTGGAGGAAGTTCAATTTTCCTTGCATCTTCGGGCAGGGCGTTTTCAGTAGGCGAGATCAAAAGATCAAAAGCCAGACTCGGTTTCTCGCGGACTGCCTGCTCAATCCCTTTCACTTGCTCCTGATCCCATTCGTGCGGTTCCCCAATCCCGTCGAAAGATGATGCGCCGAGAGTCGCCGGTTCAAAGTTGGCCACTGCCGTAAGGGTGCGAAGCCTAATCGTTGAGAACGATATTTAGAAGTGAACTATGAATTCGCATCCCGCCCTCGCCATAGTCAACGAAGCCTAGCTTTCTGAACCTATTCATGAACAAATTGACCCGCGACCGGGTTGTGCCTATCATGTCCGCCAGCATTTCTTGACTGATCTTGGGGATTACAGTCTCGGGCGCGCCTTCCTTGCCGAAGTGAGCCAGCAACAGCAGAATCCGGGCTAGTCTTTTTTCACTGGAATTGAAGAGTTGGTCAACCAAATCCTCTTCGTATCGGATGTTCCGTGCCAGCAGATACGCTACGAACAGATCGGAGAACTTGTGTTCCCGATGAAGCGCAGGCACCATTGCCTCCTTATCAATGCGCAGAAGCTCGCAGTCCGACATTGCGGTGGCGGAACCCATGCGCAAAGACTGTCCAGCCAGGGCACCTTCTCCGAAAAACCCTCCCTCTCTCAATATGCCCAAAGTTGCTTCCTTGCCAATCTTGGATACGACCGTGAGGCAAACTTTGCCCGCCTGGATATAAAAGATTGAGTCTGCCACATCCCCCTGTGTGAAGATTGTTTGTTTCTTGGGAAAGGCCATGACTTTTCTACCCTCGCTGATAGAAGCAAGGAATTTCCTTGGGTCGAAGTCGCACCTTTTCTTGGCTGGTACGGTCGGTGCCACTAAGGGCCTCTTCCGGCGTGGAGCCACATCCTTAAAGGTTCTACCAAAATGGTGAGCAACTTCGCTTTCGAGTGGAGGGAACTGCATAACTGAATACCCCAACGGCTGATCCCGACTCCGACTTAGCTGACGCCTTTAGCTCCTTTATAACCAGACTTACCATGGGTTACTATTGCAGAAGTTGGTACATGGCTATGACTTACCCCCTCACTTTCGATTTGTGAGCCTGAATCGCTTTGAGCACAGTGGAGTGTTCTTGAACACTTCAATCGTCACTGATCCACAATCTGGGCT